>Ga0075425_100006652_pt1 | contig 12142 bp, 9 predicted proteins | sample SoiMethybrSBSTD4_FD_75300 | JGI IMG/M metagenome (GOLD analysis project Ga0075425, IMG submission 75300) | Bulk soil microbial communities from a Populus tree surrounding site in Tennessee, USA - Soil MetaG P. TD hybrid SBSTD4 | ecosystem: Environmental > Terrestrial > Soil > Tree plantation...
GCGAGGACGGCCAGCCACGGGCTTCCACCGGCGGCGACGACAAGGAGATAGCCCGCGGCACCGAGCATCATCGCGCCCGCGGCGTGCCAGCGACGCTCACCAGTGCGATCCGACGACCAGCCGAACGCCAGCATGCCGCCGAGACCTGCCAGGTGCGGCATCATCGCGACCATCGTTATTTTGAGGTCGCTCCAGCCGGAAGCCGCCTTCAGGATTTGCGGCATCCAGATGTTCAAGCCGTAAAACCCAACGGTGGAAAAGAAGTAGGCGCCGACGAGCAGCAGCACGTCCCGATGCTTCAACGCCTGCCACATCGAGATCTCCTGCACGGCCTTGCGGTGCTTCTTCTCTTCCTCGAGCTCGTGGATGATCCAGCGCTTCTCGTCCTCGGGCAGCCATGTCGCCTCGCGCGGCCAGTCGGTTAAGTACCAGATCGTCGTGAAGCCGAGGATGATCGCGGGGATTCCTTCGACAATGAAGAGCCATCGCCATCCAGGCTCGCCCAGCCAGTTCACTCCGAGCAGCAGTCCCGAGATTGGCGATCCCAGCAGGTTGGAGATGGGAATCGCGGCCATGAACCACGCCACGGCCTTCGCGCGGTCTTCGTAGCGGAACCAGTGTGAGAGATACACGATGAGGCCGGGGAAGAAACCCGCCTCGGCGGCGCCGAGCAGGAAGCGCACGGTATAGAACTGCGACGCCGTTTTCACGAACGCCATGAGCACCGCGAGGATGCCCCACGAGATCATGATGCGCGCGATCCATTTGCGCGCGCTCCATCGCTCGACGATCACCGATCCGGGAATCTCGAGCAGCACGTAGCCGAAGAAAAAGATTCCGGCGCCGAGGCCGAACACTTCCGCGCTGAACCCAAGGTCCCCCGCCATCTGCAGGCCGGCGTATCCGACGTTGACACGGTCGAGAAACGCGACGATGTAGAGGATGAACACATAGGGCATCACGCGCAGGCTGATGCGCCTCAGCGCTCGCTCGGCGACCGGTTCCATTTAGTCGGCTGCCGGCTCGGCTGGGAAAGCTGCGGGTGCTGGTTTCGCGCGCGGGCGTGGAGCAATTCGACGAGTCTGCACGACCCATCGACGCAGCACGCGGTTCCACCACATGATGGCGCCCGTGACGAACATCACGGCCGGCAGCAGGCCGATGATGACGTAGGTGATGCGCACGCCCATGCCGCCGTAGCGGCCAAAGTGCATCCGCACCATCCAGGCGATGAACGCATCGCCGTGCCGTCCGATCGGAAATTGATCCGGCGGCTCGAAGTAATCAACCACCTTCATGAATGGATCGGGAAAGCCGAAGTAAATCCCCGAGACGCCCCAGAGAATCAGGATCAGCAGACCCCAGAAGCCCAGCGCCGCGTGCAGATCGAAATTCAGCCGCTTCCAGCCGCTGCGCGGGCTGAAGAAGAAGCCCTTGTACCAGGCGCCGCTGGCGCGCCACCAGATGACGAGGCCCGTGAGGCACAGGATGCAGAGCAGCGCGCCGCCAACGGCGTTGACCTTCCGGCCGGTCTCGCCCTTCAGTAGATTGTCGTGAAGGTCGGTGAACCACTCCATCACCGCGACGGCACGCGGACGTGCGCTGCCCATGTCCGCGCCCGTGTACGGATTGAAGCGCTCCTGCAGCACCTCACCGTCCTTCGTCATCCTCACCTCATTGGGGCTGAGACGACGGCGCGACACCGCGACCCGATTGATGGTGTAGCCAGGAAACTGTTTCAGGACAGCGGCGCGGAAATCGGCATCCGACAGCCGCTGCGCATCGGCGGCAACGTCTTTCGCCGGAATGTTGCCAAGCAGGCTCTGATTCAGATCGCGCCGGAAGACAACCGCGCTGCCGGTGAGGCTGATGAAGACCATGTAGACGCCGACGGCGACGCCCGTCCAGAGATGGATCTGGAAGAGCGCGCGGCGCAGAAACGTCGGTTTCGGCTGCTTCCAGAAACCCATGGTCGCGGCCAGATCTTACAACTTGGCCCCTAAATACGCACAGACTCGAAGCAGATCCGCAAAAACACCGCCGGCTGTGACCGCCGGGCCCGCGCCGGGTCCCTGCACGACGAGCGGGTTCTTGTCGTAGCGGCTCGTCACAAACCGGACGATGTTGTCGGTCAGGTTGATATTGGCGAACGGATGCGAGCGCTCGAGCTCGACCAGGCCGACCGTCGCGCGGCTCGACGCCGCATCCAGCGCGGCGACGTAGCGCAAGACTTTCCCTTTCGAGTGCGCGGACTCGAGCCGCTGCAGCATCGGCGCGTCGAGTTCCGGAAGCCGGGCCATGAACTCTTCGACATTGCACGCGCTGAGCGATGGTGGAATCAGTCCCTCCAGCTCGACACCCGAAAGCTCCACGCGCAAACCCATCTCGCGGCCGAGGATGATGATCTTCCTCGCCACGTCGGTGCCGGAGAGGTCATCGCGCGGATCCGGCTCCGTATAGCCGTTCGCCTTCGCCACGCGCACGACTTCGGAGAACGGCTGTTTGCCGTCCCACACGTTGAACAGGTAGGCGAGCGTGCCGGAGAAAATCCCTTCGATGCGGCGTATGTCGTCGCCGGTCTCCCGCAAATCGCGCAGCGTCTGGATGATCGGCAGTCCCGCGCCAACCGTCGCTTCGTACAGATAATGGGAACCGGCGGCGCGCCGCGCTTCATGCAGATCGTCGTAGCGCTCGAGCGGCCCGCTGTTGGCGCGCTTGTTCGGCGTCACCACGTGAATGCCCGCGCCCAGCCAGCGCGGATAGTGCTCGGCGACGTCATCGCTGGCGCTGCAATCGATGATCACCGCGTGCGGCAGATGCTCGGCGTTGATGTGATCCTCGAAGCGCAGCATGTCAGGCGTCTTCCCGCTTGTCAGCGCGTCGCGCCAGCAATTGAACGGAATCGCGGACTCCGACAACGCCATCGCGCGCGTGGTCATCACGCCGCGCAGGCGGAGGTCGATATGGAAATCGCGCGTCAGCCGCTCGCTCTGCGAGGCGAGCTGTTCGATGAGCACGCTGCCGACCGCACCAGGTCCGATGATGCCAAGCGAAATCGTGTGCGGCGAAAGATAGAACCCCGCGTGCACCGATCGCAGCGCCCTGGTCGTCTGCCGCTCGTCGATGACGACGGAAATGTTTCGCTCCGACGAACCCTGCGCGATTGCGCGGACGTTGACACCCGCAGCGCCAAGCGATCCAAAGACTTGCGCCGCGATGCCAGGCGTTCCGGCCATACCGTCGCCGACGACCGACAGGATGCTGCAGCCGCGCACGATGTCCACGTTCTGAATCTGGCCTCCGTTCAGCTCCGCATGAAAAGCGTGACGGACGGTTCGCGCGGTCCGCTCCGCCTCGGAGAGCGGAATGGCAAAGCAGATTGAATGCTCGGAGCTTCCCTGCGAGATGAGGATCACGGAGATGGCGTCTTCGCGCAGGGCGCCGAACAGACGCTGCGCCGTGCCCGGAACGCCAATCATGCCGGCGCCTTCGACGTTGACCAGCGCGACGCCGTCGATGCTCGTGATCCCTTTTACCGGGTGCATGGAGGTGGGCGACTCGCAAATGAGCGAACCGGGCTTGTCCGGCGCGAACGTGTTCCTGATCCAGATCGGAATCCGCTTCTCCACCGCCGGTGCCATCGTCTGCGGGTGAATCACCTTCGCGCCGAAGTACGCCAGCTCCATCGCTTCGTGGTACGACAGCGAGTCGATCACGCGCGCGTCGGGCACGCGGCGCGGATCCGCACTCAGCACGCCATCCACATCGGTCCAGATAACGATTTCTTCCGCATCGAGCAGGTCGCCGAAAATCGAAGCTGAGAAGTCGCTGCCATTCCTGCCAAGCGTCGTCTGCAGGTTGTCCGCGGTGCGCGCGATGAAACCGGTGATGACGAGCGTGGCGTCGACGTCCTGCGGGATTACCTGAGTGGCGAGCGCGCGCGACTCTTCCCAACGTACGCTCGGGCCGAGCGGGCTCCAGTCCACGCGCACCACCTCTCGCGCATCGACCCAGATCACCTTGCCGGGACGTTTGCCGCGCGACGACAGGTAACGCGCGAACAGCCGCGTGGACCAGATCTCACCGAATCCGGACACGAGATCCCGCACGGCGCTCGACGCCGAGCGCGTCAGATGGACCGCGTGAAGAATGCCGGTGATGTCCTGACAGTCGCGATCGAGAACCTCGGTATACGCATCGGCCGACGTGCCGGGGATGAGGGCGCGCGCCATCTCGACGTGGCGCTCGCGCAGGGCCAACACCGCATCGTCAACTGGCTGCTGCCGCTCGGCGAGGTTGATCAGGGCAAGGAGCGCGTCGGTCACACCGCGCGCCGCCGACAGGACGACCCCCAGGCGCTTGCCCGGCTCGCGATCGATGATGTCGGCCACACGCTGCATGCATGCAGCGTCGGCGACGCTCGACCCTCCGAATTTGTGAACCCGCCAGCGATCCATCTAGCGGGTTATCGAACAGTGCAGCGCGGACCTTTTAGGTTCGCGAGACCGGAGAGGCGCGGACCCTTCGAATCCGCGATTATCGCGAGAAACGATCGACGATGTCGACCAGTTCGGCGAGGCTTTCGGTGTGTTCGTCCATCCCCTGCGACATGCTGTGGGGAACACACTTTTCGACGTGAAATTTGAGGATGACATGGCTGACGCGCCCGATCGCCGCTTCCGCCGCCGCCAATTGCTGCAGGATGGCGATACAGGTACGGGGCTCTTCGATCATCTTTCGGATGCCGCGGAGTTGCCCCTCGATGCGCTTGAGTCGCGCGAGGACGTCGCGTTGGTGCTCGATGTCCAGCGCGGGCGCGCTCGCCCGGCGCGGTTTGACTATAGCATGCGCATCCAGAGTGGCAGTGGTGAGCTGTTCGTCGGCCATTCAATGCCATTTACGGCCCTTAGGTGTGATTTGTTTACCGCCTCCTCCACTGAACGCGTGCGGTTTCGTGGAAATTCCGCCCGGTCCGGTCGATGATGACGACTGCCGGAAATGCTGAAACTTCAAGCGAGTACAACGCCTCGGGCCCTAGATCTTCATATCCGGCCACATCGGCCGACGAAATTTGTTTCGCCAGCAGCGCCCCCAGGCCGCCGATCGCGGCGAAATACACCGCGCCGCTCTTAACAAATCCTGACATTTCGTCCCCGTGCAATTCGCCTTTGCCGATGACCGCGCGTACGCCCGCGGCGAAGAGTGTGGGTAGAAATCGTGCCATTCGTGCGGTCGTCGTGGGTCCTGCGGATCCAATTATTTGGCCCGGTTTCGGCGGCGACGGACCCACCGCATAGAGAATCTGGTTCTCGAGTGAGACCGGTATTGGCTCGCCGGCGTCGAGCGCGCGCGTGAGCCGTGCGGCGGTTGCATCGCGGAACGAGAAGACGCGGCCGTTCAGCTCGACCGCATCGCCGGCGCGCAGCCGATCGAGGTCCGCATTATTTACTCCGGTGTTCCATGTAAGGTGAATTACTGACATTTCAGAGAGACGCGGATATACGCCGCGTCGAGTGACATCCGAGGTTCACGGCCACCGGCAGGCCGGCGATGTGGGTTGGATACACCTCGATGTTCACGCCGAGCGCCGTGATGCGGCCGCCAAGCCCCTGCGGTCCGATGCCGAGACCGTTGACGCGCTCGAGCAGCTCCGCCTCGAGGCGGCAGAGGTCAGGGCGCGGATGGCGTACGTCGAGCGGTCGCAGCACCGCTTTCTTCGCCAGCAGCGCCGCCGTCTCGAACGTGCCGCCGACGCCGACGCCGACGATGATGGGTGGACACGCGTTGGCGCCCGCGCGATCTACCGTGTCCAGCACGAACTGCGTGATCGCGGCCACTCCATCGGCCGGCACGAACATCTTCAGCGCGCTCATGTTCTCCGCGCCGAATCCCTTCGAGGCAAACGTGATCTTCACGTCAGAACCCGGAACGAGATCAACGTGAATGACCGCGGGCGCGTCGCCGCCCGCCGGCTTCAGCATCCGCGTCGGATCGCCGGTGACAGACCATCGCAGATACCCAGACTTGGTTCCGTCGCGCACGCCCTCGAAAATCGCTTCCTGGAAACTGCCGCCGCTCCAGTGCACGTCCTGTCCGACTTCAAGCATCACCACGGCGACGCCGCTGTCCTGGCAGACGGGCAGCCGCTCGGCTGCCGCAACCTCGTAGTTGCGCACGAGCTGCTCGAGGGTGCGGCGTCCGATCTCCGACTCCTCGCGCGCAACCGCGTCGCGCAATGCCTGCAGGATATCGTCGGGAATGTTGTAGTTCGCCTCGACGATGAGCCGCGCCACCGTATCGCGCAGTGTCGCGACGTCGATTTCCCGGATCATTTCTTCGGTTCGGGTATGCTGCCGCGCTTCGGAACGTGACCACGCTTGTAGACCATGAAGGTCCGCAGGAACTCGATAACGACTTTTCCTGTTTCCGTGAAGCCGGTGGTTTTCACGCGCACGATGCCGACGTTGGGGCGTGATTTGGACTCACGCTTGTCGAGCACCTCGCTGCGCGAGTAGACGGTCTCACCCTCGAAGAGTGGATTCGGCAGGCGTACTTCGTCCCATCCGAGGTTGGCCATGACGTTGATCGACAGGTCGATCACCGACTGCCCTGTCACCAGCGCCAGCGTGAACGTCGAGTCGACGAGCGGCTGACCGAACTCGGTCTGCGCCGAATAGTGCCGATCGAAGTGAATCGGATTCGTATTCTGCGTCAGCAGCGTGAACCAGCTGTTGTCCACCGGCAGCACGGTCCGTCCGAGCGGATGCTGATAGATGTCTCCGACCTCGAAATCCTCGTAGACACGGCCGGTCCAGCCCTCTTTCAACGGCATTCAGTTCTCCGAATCAAATAATCCCTGCCCCGCGCCATTGTGCGATCGTCGCCTGCTCGATTCCAAGCTCCCCGAGAATAGCGTCCGTGTGTTCCCCCACTTTCGGGATGGCGGTCATGGGAACATCCATCCCCTCGAAATTGAACGGCGGCTTCAGCATGCGGACCTCGCCTGCCGGCGATGACACATCGCGCCAGCGGTCGCGCGCCGCCAGCTGCGGATGGTGGATCAACTCCTCGACCGTATTCATGCGCGCATTCGCAATCTGTGCCTGCTCGAGGCGGTCGATCACCTGCTCGGCGGTCAGGCTGCGAAACGCGTCCGTGATCACTGTGTCGAGCTCGCGCCTATGCTGGACGCGGCTTGGGTTGGACGAGAATCGCGAGTCCATTGTCAGCTCGGGCTTGCGCAGAACATCCGCACAAAAGCGCGCCCACTCGCGCTCGTTTTGCAGACCGATGAAGACCACCTTGCCATCGCCGGCGGTGTATGGACCGTACGGATCGATCGTCGCGTGCCGCGCGCCGGTCCGCGGCGGCGGCGTGCCGCCGTACGTGTAATACACCGGATAGGACATCCACTCCGCCAGCGAATCGAACAGCGAGATCTCGAGCGCCGAGCCTTCCCCGGTCTTCTCCCGGCGCAGCAATGCGGCCAGCACGCTCGAGAATGCGTACATGCCGGCGGAGATGTCCGCAACCGAGATGCCGACCTTCGCTGGTTGCTGTTCGCTGCCGGTGATCGACAGCACGCCGGCTTCGCTCTGGACGAGCAGGTCGTACGCCTTCTTATCGCGATAGGGGCCGGACGATCCGTAGCCCGAGACCTCGCACACGATCAGCCGCGAATAGTCGCGCCGCACCGCGGCTGAAGCAAAGCCAAGCCGCGACATTGCGCCCGGTGCCAGATTGTGGATGAACACGTCCGCACGCGTGAGAAGTCGCCGCAGCACGTCGATCGCCTCGCGCTGCTTCAAATCGAGCGTGAGCGACTGCTTCGATCGATTGAGCCAGACGAAATGGCTCGACATGCCGTTGACAGTCGTGTCGTAGCCGCGCGCGAAGTCGCCGATGCCCGGACGCTCGATCTTGATGACGCGGGCGCCGAGATCGGCCAGCTGCCGCGTCGCAAATGGCGCAGCCACCGCTTGCTCGACGGCAACGACGGTAATTCCTTCAAGTGGAAGCACTCGCACAATATAGGCTGGAAGGGCAGGATGGGCGGGAAAGGCCGGACGGTTTAAGATTGCGATGCATGCCCACCGCGACCAGTGCAGTCGTCGACTTCATCGCCTCGACATCGTTCGCCGACATCCCGTCCGACGCGTTGACAATCGGCCGCCGCTGCATCGCCGACGGTATCGCGGTCATGCTCGCCGGATCGACGACTCCGGCGAGCGAGATCCTGCGCGCCCAGGTGCGCGATGATGCCAGCCGCGCGGAGGCGACGATCATCGGCCGCAACAGTTTTCAGACGCGCGCGGCCTCCGCTGCGCTCGTCAACGCGACGAGCGGCCATGCCCACGACTACGACGACACTCAGCTTTCGACTGCCGCCGATCGCATCTTCGGCCTGCTGACGCATCCAACGATTCCTCCGCTCGCCGCCTCGATGGCGCTCGGCGAACGGCTTGGCGCCTCCGGCCGCACGATGTTCGAAGCGTTCCTCATCGGCTTCGAGGTGGAGTGCAAGGTTGCGGATGCGATCAAACCCACACACTACAAGCAAGGTTTTCACACCTCAGGCACGGTTGGCGCCTTTGGCGCGATGGCTGCGGCGGCGAAGCTGCTGAAACTGAATCGCGGGCAGATCGCGCACGCCATCGGCATCACGGCCAGCATGTCCGCCGGCATTCGGGTCAGCTTCGGAACTATGACCAAGCCGCTCCACGTCGGCCGCGCCGCCTTCAACGGTGTTACCGCCGCGGAGCTTGCATCACGCGGGTTCACCTCGGGCGCCGACGCACTCGACGGTCAGTGGGGCTTCTTCCAGGTAACCGGCGGCGGCTTCGATGAAGACCGCGTCGTCGGCGTGCTCGGGAATCCGTGGACCATCGCCAGTCCGGGCGTGTCGATCAAGCCGTATCCGTGCGGCTGCCTCGGTCATCCGACGATGGATGCGATGCTGACACTCGTGACCCAGCACGACATCAAGCCGGAGCACATTCGCAAAATCCGGCTGCGTGCCGGCTCCAACATCCTCAACCCGCTGCGCTACAAGATCGCCAACACCGAGCTCGAGGCGAAATTCTGTCTGCCGTTCATGTTGTCGGCGGTCGCGCTGCGGCGCAAAGCGGGCGTCAACGAGTTCAGCGACGAGTTCGTGCGCAGCGCTGCGGTGCAGGCGATGATGCGCAAATGCGAAACCGTCTTCGATCAAGAAATCGAGAACAAAGGCTTCGTCCGCATGCTCAGCATCGTCGAAGTGGAGCTCGAGGATGGGCGTGTGCTGACGCAGGAGTCCGGCCCGTATCGCGGCGGGCCGGAACGGCCATTTACGCGTGCGGAGCTGCTCGACAAGTTCATGGAATGCGGATCGCTGGTGCTGCCGCAGGAGCGGCTCGACGCAATCTTCAAACGGATCGAAAGCTTCGAACAGATTGGACGCGTGGGTGAATTCACGTCGATGCTCACACAGGAAGCGTTGACGACGGCCTGACGGACCACGTGCGCAGAGGCGCCAATGCGCCGCGGAACCCCGTCCTACGTTTCAAGGAGATCGATATGCGTGTGCCGCCAACTGTTCTCGTCATCGCGCTGGCCCTGCCGCTGAGCGCGGCGGCCCAGAATCTGCAGCTTCGCGTTGTCTCCAATCCGAAGCCGGAGTTCGTCAGCGGCGGTGATGTTCTGGTCAGCGTCTCGCCCGTTCAAGGCGTGCGGCTGATGCTGAACGGCAGCGACGTGACAACCGCGTTGGGACCCGATGGCCTTGCACTGATGAAAGGTCTCAACGACGGCGCGAACACGCTGGTCGCGACGGCGGGCAAGGCAACATCGAAGCTGACCGTCGTCAATCATCCGATCACGGGGCCGGTGATTTCGGGACCGCACGAGCAGCCGTTCATCTGCGAAACCGAGAAGTTCACGCTGATGTCCGGCGGCACGCTCGGCAAGGCACTCGATGCGAACTGCTCGGTCGCGACGCGTGTCGATTACGTTTACAAGTCGACGAATCCGTCGGCGCCGACCGGCCGCGGCCGCGGCGCCGCCATGGTCTTCAAGCCGCTCGCTGACCCGAAGAACCTTCCGGCGGACGTCGCGATGACAACGACCTCGCTCGGCAAGCAGGTGCCGTTCGTCGTACGCGTCGAGACCGGCACAATCAATCGCGGCGTTTACGAAATCGCGATGCTCGAGGATGGCTGGAACCGGCGGTTGATCTACACGTTCGGCGGCGGCTGCGCGGGCGGCTGGTTCAAGCAGGGCACCGGCACCGGCGGGGTCGATGACGAAGAGATGCTACGACAGGGCTACGCGGTCGCGTCGAACTCGCTCAACGTGATGGGCAACGATTGCGCCGAGCTGATGACCATCGAAACGATGATGATGACCAAAGAGCACTTCATCGAGACGTACGGCGTGCCGAAGTTCACGCTCGGCTTCGGCGGCTCGGGCGCGACATATCAGCAACATCAGATCGGCGATGGCTATCCCGGCCTCCTCGACGGCCTCATCGTGCAGCGCAGCTTTCCCGACATGGAGTTCGGCACCGTCGGCATGATCAGCGACGCACGCCTGCTGGCGAACTACTTCGACAAACTTGCCGGCCCGCTCGCGTTCACCGACGAGCAAAAGCGGCAGGTTGCTGGTCTCGGTCAGCTCGCGACGCTGAAGACGAACAGCTTGAATCCTGGACGCATCACCGTCGGTGAGTACTGCTCGCTTCCCGAGAACCTGCGCTACGACGCCGTGAAGAATCCGACTGGCGCGCGCTGCGACGTGTACGACCATGCAGTCAACGTGTGGGGCAAGGATCCGAAGACCGGGTTCGCGCGACGACCGCTCGACAACGTCGGGATCCAGTACGGGCTTGGCGCACTGAACGCGGGCGTCATCACGAAAGAGCAATTCCTCGATCTGAACGCGAAGATCGGCGGCTTCGACAACAACGGCGGGATCGCCGCAACGCGCACGGTCGCGGATCCCGCCGCGCTGCGAATCGCGTATCGCATGGGGCGCATGACGTGGGGTGGCGCCGGCCTGGCGACGACGCCGATCCTCGATTACCGCGCGTATCTGGACGATGCGCCGGGCGGGAACATCCACCTGCGCTACCACTCGTTCTCGACGCGCGAGCGGCTGCAGAAGGCCAACGGCTACACCGACAATCACGTGATGCTCACCGACGATCGGCGCTGGGGCGACTCGCTGAAGGCGCCGGTGCTCCTCGAAGGCCTCGCAGAGATGGATCGGTGGCTGACGAAGTTGACCGACGATACGTCGCAGGACTCGAAGCTGGCGAAGCTGCGCCGCGCCAAGCCTGCCGATTTCGTCGACGCCTGCTGGACGCGCGATGAACATCCGCAGAAGATTGTCGAGCGCCAGCTGCCGACATCAGGCAAGTGCAACGAGCTCTATCCCGTGAACTCGTTCCCGCGTGGCGTGGCGGGCAGCCCGCTCGCGGCCGACGTCATCAAGTGTCAGCTCAAGCCGGTGAGTGCCGCGGATTACAAGGTCACTTTCACGCCGGATGAAACGGCGCGGCTGAAGCAGATCTTCCCGGGCGGCGTGTGCGACTGGAGCAAGCCGGGAATCGAACAGCAGCCGATGGCGGGCACGTGGCAGGCACTGCCGGCGGCGCCGTCCGTGGGGAACTCGACGCGCTAAACGACCTCGTCGCGGCACGCGCCCAGATGGCGCTGTCGCTCGGCTTTCACATCATCTTTGCCGAGATCGGCATCGCCATGCCGCTGCTGATGGTGGTGGCGGAATGGCGATACCGTCGCAGCGGCGACCGCATCTATCTGCAGCTCGCCCGCCGGTGGGCCAAAGGCACTGCGATCCTCTTTGCGGTCGGCGCCGTCTCGGGGACCGTGCTCTCGTTCGAGCTTGGGCTTCTCTGGCCGGCATTCATGCAGCTCGCCGGCCCGGTGATCGGCGTTCCGTTCGCGCTCGAAGGGTTTGCGTTCTTCACCGAGGCTATCTTCCTTGGTGTTTATCTGTACGGCTGGGACCGTGTTTCGCCGCGCGCACACATGGCGGGCGGCCTTATCGTCGCCCTGAGCGGTGCCGCCTCCGCCCTCTTCGTCGTCATCGTCAACGCCTGGATGAACACACCGGCGGGCGTCGTCATTCAGGGCGAAAGCTTCGC
>Ga0075425_100006653_pt1 | contig 12141 bp, 9 predicted proteins | sample SoiMethybrSBSTD4_FD_75300 | JGI IMG/M metagenome (GOLD analysis project Ga0075425, IMG submission 75300) | Bulk soil microbial communities from a Populus tree surrounding site in Tennessee, USA - Soil MetaG P. TD hybrid SBSTD4 | ecosystem: Environmental > Terrestrial > Soil > Tree plantation...
CTGGGCTCGGCAGCTCAACGCGGATCAAATGCGTCTGGCCGCGAAACTGCATGTCGGCGCCGTAGAGTACGATCGCAGCGACGATTTCGCCCTGCTCTTCCGCGTTGATCGCCTCGCCGCGGGCGCGCTGGGATTTGAGCGTCGCCGCCACATCTGCCATGTCGAGCCGGTCGAGCGGGACGTTCAGCGTCTTGACGAAATCCTGCCTGAGATCGGCGACCAGGCAGCCAAGCGCGTTGGTGAGCCCGGGCCGGGCCGGCACCAGCACCTCGGGAATGCCAAGCTCGCGCGCGAGCGCCACGGCGTGCAGGGGACCGGCGCCGCCAAAGGCGAACAGGATGAAGTCGCGCGGATCGTGGCCGCGGCCGATCGAGACCATGCGAATGGCCCCGCACATGTGCGTGTTGGCAAGCTGCAGGACGGCCGCGGCGGCGGCCTCCGCGCCAAGCCCCAAGGGCGCCCCCAGCCGCCGGGCAAAAACCTCGCGCACGGCCGCAACGGGCGCCGGCGCGGTGACCGAGGTGAGGGCTGCCGGATCGAGCCGGCCCAGCACGAGATTGGCGTCGGTGATGGTGGGCTCAACGCCGCCACGCCCGTAGGCGATGGGCCCGGGCTCGGAGCCGGCCGAGCGGGGGCCCACCTCGAGCATGCCCGCCTTGTTGATGGCCGCGATCGAACCGCCGCCGGCACCGATGCTGCGCACGTCGACCATGGGCACGTGGATCGGCAGGCCGTAGTCGATCGTCAACTCCGCCGACACCTCCGGGATGCCGCCGCGGATCAGCGCCACGTCGGTCGAGGTGCCGCCCATGTCGTAGGTGATCGCGTGCGCCAGCCCCGTCTGGGCGAGGGTTGCGGCCGCCGCCATCACGCCGGAGGCCGGCCCCGACATGATCGTCTTCGCCGCCTCGCGGGGCGCTACACGGGCGGCCACCGTGCCGCCATTGCCGTTCATCAAGAGCAGGTCGCGCTTGAAACCCTGCGCTTCGAGCTCGCCTGTCAAGCGCCGCACGTAGCGGTCGAGGATCGGCTCAACCGCGGCGTTGACGGAGGCGGTGGTGCCGCGCTCGTACTCGCGAAACTCCGAGAGCAGTTGATGCCCCAGCGTCACGAACGGGTTGGGCCAAAGCCCACGCGCGATGCTCCCGGCCGCAAGTTCGTGGGCCGGGTTGGCATAGGCGTTGAGGAAGTGAATGAGAAGGCTTTCGCAACCCTGCCGCAACAGGTTTTCGACGGCGGCCGCCACGCCTGCCGCATCGAGGGGCAGCACAGGCTCGCCCGTGGCGGTCATGCGCTCGTCGACCTCGAGCCGCAATTGCCGGGGGATCAGCGGCTCGAACGTGCCCGTCATGCCATAGGCCTTGGGGCGGGTGCGGCGGCCGAGCTCCAAGGTGTCACGGAAGCCGCGCGTGGTGATGAGACCGACCTTGGCAAGCTTGCGTTCCAAGACCGCGTTGGTTGTGGTGGTGGTGCCGTGAATAATGAGCTCGAGGTCGCCGGCGCTGAGCCCCGCGGCGGCGAAGGCCGCCAGCACACCCTCGGCCTGATTGTTCGCGGTGGTGGGGATCTTGGCGAGGCGCACCTGCGGCGCCCCGGGCCCCTGCTCATAAACCAGCAGGTCCGTGAAGGTGCCGCCGACGTCGATGCCTGCAACCCGCCGCGTGCGCAACCCAATGCCTCGACTTGGCCCTCAAATGCGGGCCTCGACTGGGGCCTCGGCCCTTGGCTCGATGTTGTTAGTATACGAACAATTCCCCCGCTGGTCTACGGGCGCTTGCCGCCTTTTCCCCTGCGCCGGGGCGGCGGTTGGGGACCGCTCACAGCACCTTGCCGGGATTGAGAATGCCCTTGGGGTCGAAGGCCGCCTTGATCGCCCCCATCAGCTCCAGTTCCACCGGGCTGCGCGCGCCGAGAAGCGCCGCGCGCTTCATCACCCCGATGCCGTGTTCGGCCGAAATCGAGCCGCCGCAGGCCAGCGAGACCGCGTTGACCGCCGCCTGGATGGGTTGCCAGAGCGGCTCGAATTGGGCGCGCGGCAGGGCGGGCGGCTAGGAGATATTGTCGTGCACGCTGCCGTCGCCGAAGTGGCCGAACGCCAGTGTGCGCGCGCCTGGACAGAGGCCGAGCACGGCTGCATCGGCCCGGGCGGTGAACTCGGGAATTTTGGCGATTGGCACGGCGACGTCGTTCTTGATGTTGCCGCCTTCGAACTTCTGCGCCTGCGAGATCGCCTCGCGCAGGCGCCAGAAGGCGCGCGCTTGGCTCAACGAGCTGGCAAGTGTTGCCGCGCCAATGGCGCGCGCCCCGCGCTTTCCCCTGCGCGAGGATGTCCAAGAGCACGCGCTCGGCCGTGCCATCGGCGCTGAGGCCGGAAATTTCCAACAGCGCGCACCAAGCCTGCGGCCGCGCGAAGGGATCGCGCGTGCCGCCGATGTGCTTGAGGACGAAGTCGAGCACGATACGCGGCATGAACTCGAAGGCGGTCAGGTTGGCGCCGGCCGTGGCCTGGGCCGCCGCGAAAGGTCCAAGGCCGAGGTGAGTTGCGGCAGGGCGACGAACGCGGTTGCCGTTTCGGCGGGCTTCGGATAGAGGCGCAGGGTGGCGGCCGTGATGATGCCCAGCGTGCCCTCCGAGCCGATCAACACGTCTTTCAGATCGTAGCCGCTATTATCCTTTTTGAGCGCGCGCAGGCCGGGCAGCACGCGGCCGTCGGCCAGCACCACCTCCAGGCCCAACACCAGCTGGCGCGCCGAGCCGTCGGCCAGCACGCCGACCCCGCCGGCGTTGCTGGCGAGGGCGCCGCCGATCTGACAGCTTGCCTCCGAGGGCAGGCTCAGGGGAAACAGCCGGCCGGCGGCAGCGGCCGCCGCCTGGGTCTCCGCCAAGGTCACCCCGGCCTCCAGCGTCATGCTGTAGCCGGCTGGATCGACCTCGCGCACCCGCTTTAAGCGTCCAACCGAGAGCAGGATTTCGCCAGCGAAAGGGATCTGGCCGCCGACCAGCCCGGTGTTGCCCGCCTGCGGCACCACCGCGATCCCCTCGGCGTTGGCAAGCGCCAGGATACGCGAGACCTCCTCGGTCGACCCGGGCCGCAGCACCACGCCCGCCCGGCCCTGGTAAAGCTCGCGCCACTCCCCCAGATAGGGCAGCTGCGTCGAGATCGGTCAGGCGCTCGATCAGCGCCGGGTGCAGCCGACCCTGCGCGCTTCTCATGCGGGCCTCGCCGCTCGCCGCAGCCGGTCGTTGATGGCCTCGCCCAATCCCTCGTTGGGAATTGGCATCACGGCGATGCCGCTGACGCCGAGGCTATCCAAGCGGCGCAGATGCGCAAACAGGTTGGCGGCCGCTTCGATCAGGTCGCCGCCGGGGCTGAGGTTCAGCATCACCCCCTCGTGCTGCAGGCCGGGGCCAAAGGCCAACAGCGCCTCCCCGCGCGCAACCTCGCGCGCCGCCAGACGCAATGGCGTCGCCGGCGCATAGTGGCGTTGCAGCATGCCGGGCGAAGCCGGGCGGCTTTGCTCGCCGCCGACCAGGGGAACGGGCCGGCCCAGCACGCGGCTGAGATCGCCCCGCATGAGCCCGCCAAGCCGCAACACCACCGGGCTGGCGCCGCTGACGTCGACCACCGTTGATTCCAGACCGAGCGGGGTGGGGCCAGCATCAAGGATCATGGCAACGCGGTCCCCCAGATCGGCCTCCACATGCGCCGCCGTGGTGGGGCTAACGTGACCCGAGCGGTTGGCGCTCGGCGCCGCGATCGGCACACCGGTGGCGCGGAGCAGCCGGGCGGCGACCGGGTGTGCCGGCACCCTGACGGCGATGGTGGCAAGCCCCGCGCTGGTGAGTTCGGCAATGTGGCTGTCGGGGCGGCGCGGCAGCACCAAGGTGAGGGCCCCCGGCCAGAAGGCCGCCGCCAGCTGCCGCGCGGTTGGGTTGAACTCGGCGAGCGCGGCCGCCGCGGCGACGTCGGGCACATGCACGATCAAGGGATTAAAGTGCGGCCGTCCCTTGACGGCAAATACGTGAGCCACGGCCCGGGCGTTGGTAGCATCCGCACCGAGACCATAGACGGTCTCGGTCGCAAAGGCGACGAGCCGGCCGGCGCGCAGCGCCGCCGCTGCCGCTTCGATTGCCTCTGCCGTCGCCGCTGCCCGCACCATCGCCGAGGTTTCGCTGTCCTGCCCTTTCGAGCCCTGAGCTTTCCGCCTATTGTGCCGTCGGCGTCAAGGTGGAACGGCAACCAGGGTTGAGGCCTCCATGACTTACCAGGCTCCCGTCGACGACTTCATGCAGGCGCTGAAAAGCGTGTGCGGGCTCGACGAGCTGATCGAGCGCGGGCTCGTCGGGGAGATCGACGAGGCCACCATCCGCGCCGTGCTCGAGGAGGCGGGCAAGTTCGGGGCCGAAGTGCTCGATCCGCTCAGCGTGACGGGCGACAAAACCGGCTCCAAGCTCACGAACGGCAAGGTGGAAACGCCGCCGGGCTGGCGCGAGGCCTATCAGAGCTTCGCCGCCGGGGGCTGGGCCTCGCTGGCAGCCGCCGAGGAATGGGGCGGCCAAAACCTCCCCGCCATCGTGGCCACCCTCGCGGGCGAGATCTGGAACTCGGCCAATATGGGCTTTGGCCTGTGCCCGCTGTTGACGCTCGGCGCCATCGACGCCATCGAGGCGCAGGGTAGCGACAGCCTCAAGCAGACCTACCTGCCCAAGATGGTGGCGGGTCAATGGTCCGGCACCATGAACCTGACCGAGCCGCACGCGGGCTCCGACCTCAGCCAACTCAAGACCCGGGCGGTGAGAGCCGCCGATGGGAGCTATCGCCTGTTCGGCACCAAGATTTTTATTACCTACGGCGAGCACGAGTTGACCGAGAATATCATTCATCTCGTGTTGGCGCGGCTGCCCGATGCCCCGCCAGGCACCCGCGGCATCTCCTTGTTCCTGGTGCCCAAGGTGCTTGTTGCGGCCGATGGCACGCTGGGCGCAGCCAATGACGTCGTCTGCGCCGGCCTCGAGCACAAGCTTGGCATCCACGCCAGCCCCACCTGCGTCATGAAGTATGGCGAGAACGGCGAAGGCGCGGTCGGCTACCTCGTCGGCGAGGAGAACCGCGGCCTCAACGTCATGTTCATCATGATGAATGCCGCCCGCCTCGCCGTCGGCATGCAGGGCGTCGCGGTGGCGGAACGTGCCACCCAGCGCGCGCTGAGTTACGCGCGGGAGCGCCGGCAGGGCCGCAGTTCGCTCAGCACCGGCGCCGAGATGGACCCCATCATCGAGCATGCCGACATTCGCCGCAGCCTCATGACCATGAAGGCCTTGACCCAGGCCGCCCGCGCCATCTGCCTTATGACCGCGCGCGAGACGGACGTGGCGCGCCGCTCAAAGGACGCCGCCGAACGCGCCGCCGCGCTCAATCGCGTGGCGCTGTTGACCCCGGTGGCCAAGGCGTTCTCCACCGATATCGGCTGCGAGGTCGCCTCGATCGGCGTGCAGGTGCACGGCGGCATGGGCTTCATCGAGGAAACCGGCGCCGCCCAGCACTATCGCGACGCGCGCATCCTGCCGATCTACGAGGGCACCAACGGCATTCAGGCCATGGACCTGGTGGGACGCAAGCTCCCCCTGGAAGGCGGCAAGGTCGTGCTCGACTACATTGCCGAGCTCAATCGCACGGTCGAGGAGGTGCGCGCCTCCAACCGCCCGGAATTCGGGCGCATGGGCGAGCGGCTGCAAGAGGCGGTGGCCGCGTTGGCGGAGGCGAGCCGCTGGATCGGCGGCACGCTTCAGCGCGATCCCGACACCGCCATGGCCGCCGCGGTCCCCTATCTGCGCCTGTTCGGGCTCGCCGCCGGCGGCGTCTATCTGGCCAAAGGCGCGCTTGCCGCCAGCCGCAATGGCGCCAGCAGCGCGCATGCGCCCGGCGCGCAGACAATCGCGCTCGCCCGTTTCTTTGCCGAAACGCTGGCGACCGCCGCCCCGGGGCTCAAGGCTAGCGTCGTCGATGGCGCCGCCGCCCTGCTCTTGAGCCCACAGGCCTTGGCGCCTTGATGCCTTTGCCAGGCCAGCAGCACCGCCGCGCTTCGCCCTCGCCTGCGGCCAAACCGGTTCAAGGGCCGGCGATTTCACGCTAAGCTTTGCCGTCGGCGCCGGCTTGAGGATAAGGGCCCCCCCCCAGGAGCAGGGACATGAGCACGGACATCGCAATCGAGGTGAAGGACGGCGTGCAGATCGTGCGCTTTCTGCGGGCCGCGAAAAAGAACGCCTTCACGGGCGCCATGTATAATGCCATGTCGGCGGCGCTGATCGAGGCCGAGGCCAACGAGGCCATCGCCGTCCATCTCTTCATCGGCTCCGGCGGCGTCTTCTCCGCGGGCAACGACATTAACGACTTCCTGCGGCGCGCGGAGGCGAGCGGGCCCGCCGGTCAGGGCGGCATTCCCGCGCCCTCGCTCGATTTCATCCGCTGCCTGCCAAAGGTAACGAAACCGATGATCGCCGCCGTCGACGGGCTTGCCGTCGGCATCGGCACCACCTTGCTGTTCCACTGCGATCTCGTCTATGCCACCCCGAGCGCCAGTCTGCGCACGCCGTTCCTCGATCTGGGCCTGGTGCAAGAGGCGGGCTCGAGCATTTTGGCGCCCGAACGCCTGGGCTACCCGCGCGCCTTCGAGCTCATCTGCCTGGGCGAGCCGTTCTCCGCCGAACGCGCGCTCGCGGCGGGTCTGATCAACGCCATCGTGCCCGCCGCCGAGCTCGAGGCCAGGGCGCTCAGCGCCGCGGCGCGGCTCGTCGCCAAGCCGCGCCAGGCACTGTTGACAGCGCGCCAACTGATGCGCCGTCGTCAGGGGGAGATCAGCAGCATGATCGATGCGGAGGCCCGCTGCTACGCCGAGCTGATGGCCGCACCCGAGGCGCGCGAGGCGTTCACCGCCTTCCTGGAAAAGCGCCCGGCCGATTTCGCCAAGCTGCGCAAGCCGCGCGCGTGAGGCCTGAGCGCAGGTTTAAGGCAGCGCAAGACGAAGGACGCCACCGCCGTGGAACGAGCCGAGGCCGATCGTGCCGGGGCGCCCGCCCCTACCTCGGACGCCATTATCATCGGCGCCGGCATGTCGGGCCTCTATATGCTCTACCGCCTGCGCGCGGCGGACCTCAAGGCCAGCGTGTTCGAGGCCGGCACGGGGGTCGGCGGCACCTGGTACTGGAACCGCTATCCCGGCGCGCGCTTCGATTCGGAGAGCTATTCCTACGGCTATTCCTTCTCGCCGGAACTGCTGCAGGACTGGAGCTGGTCGGAGCATTTTGCCGCCCAGCCCGAGACGCTGTGCTATCTCAACTATGTGGCCGATAAGTTCGACCTCAAGCGCGACATCCACTTCAACAGCCGCGTCGCCTCGGCGCACTACCAGGCGGCCAGCGGCACCTGGGAGGTGAGGTTGGCGGACGGCGCATGCCACCGGGCCCGCTTTCTGATTACCGCAATCGGCCTGCTATCGGCGCCGACCCTGCCGCGCCTCGCCGGCCTCGACAGCTTCCGCGGCCAATCCTTCCACACCGCCGCCTGGCCGCACACGCCGGTGAGCTTTGCGGGCAAGCGCGTCGCCGTCCTCGGCACCGGCGCTACCGGGGTGCAGACAATCCAAGAGGTGGCCAAGACCGCCGGCCACTTGAGCGTGCTGCAGCGTACGCCCAATTGGTGCGCGCCCCTCCACAACAGCAAGATCGACGCCGCCAGCCAACGCCAGATCAAGGCCAGCTATCCTGAGATCTTTGCGCGCTGCCGCGAGACCTTCGCCTGCTTCCTGCACACGCCCGACCCACGCGCCACCTTCGCGGTGAGTGCCGCGGAGCGCGAGGCCTTTTTCGAAAAGCTCTATGCCGAACGCGGCTTCGGCATCTGGCAGGGCAACTTTCGCGATATCCTGACCGACCGGGCGGCGAATGCCGCCATCTCGGCCTTTGTGGCCGGCAAGATCCGCGCGCGGGTGCACGACGCGGAGGTGGCCGACAAGCTCATTCCCAAAGACCATGGCTTCGGCACCCGGCGTGTGCCGCTCGAGACCTGCTACTACGAAGTCTATAACCAGCCCAACGTGCACCTCGTGGACTTGCGGCAAACGCCGATCGAGCGCATCACCCCCGACGGGGTCAAGACCAGCGCGGCCACGCACGCCTTTGACATCATCATTTATGCCACGGGCTTCGATGCCATCACCGGCAGCTTCGATCGCATCGATATTCGGGGACGCGACGGCCATCCCCTGAAGGCCAAGTGGTCGGACGGACCCAAGACCTTCCTTGGCGTGCACGTCGAGGGCTTCCCCAACATGTTCATGCTGATGGGACCCCATACCGCGCTCGGCAACATTCCCCGCAGCATCGAATTCAACGTCGAATGGGTGGCAAACCTGATCGGCTATATGCGGCAGCGGCGTTTGACCCGGGCGGATGCCTCGCCGCAGGCGGTGGCGAACTGGACCGACTTCGTCCTCGAAATGGGGCGCGGCCTCCTGTCCAACGAGGTCGATTCCTGGATGACCGGCGTCAATTCCAACGTCGAGGGCAAGCAAACCCGCATTGTCGCGCGCTATAGCGGCAGCGCACCGGCCTATCGCCAGCGCTGCGAAGAGGTGGCCGCGCAGGGCTACCGGGAACTGGCGTTGAGCTAGCGGGAGCCGCAGGGGCATTCGACCGCACGCCGCCCCGTGCGGTCATGCTTCGTCCAAAATGCTGCGATATGCTCGCGCCATGGTTATCTCCCAACCGCATTCCCACGGACCCCCGCCGCGACGGCGGCAATGGCGGCGCGCGCGCGCGGGGCTGCTGGCGCCATTGGGGCTCCTGTGCGCGCTGCTGCTCGCGCCGTCGAGGGTCGAGGCCGATTGGCTGGGCACGCTGGTGGGGACGGCATCGAAGTGGGTCGCATCAGCGCCGCAAAGCGCGGGCAGCGGCTTGCGCACGACGCGCGCGCTCGACGCCGCCGCCGCCCACATCAAGCGCCTGCCGCCCAAGCCGGAGGCGACGCTGCTGGCCGCGGAATCGACCCAGGAGGGCCACTGGCGCTTCGTCAACAGGGCCGGCGAAACCATCACCGCCGGCACGCCGGAGGAAATGAAGCGGGTCGTCTCCCTGCTCGTCCCCGACGCCAAGGCCGAGGCGCGGCTGACGCTCTACCTGACCGAGGACAGCGTCTTCACGCGGCGCGCCACCCTCAAGGACCTGCCGAGAGGCAGCGAGCTCAATCTCTGCGCGGGCGATGAAAGCTATCGCCTCGTGCGCCGCAGCGAGGTTTCGAGCGATCGTCTGTTCGCGGAAATTCGCTCCAACCTGGTAGTCGAGTTGACCGATGCCAAAGACTTCGCCGAGGCCGCCTGGCAACTCGCCCGCCCCTTGGACAAGGCGAGCATCCGCGTGCTGGCGCTCGAAGCGGGCAGTGCAACGCGGCTTGCGTCCTCCCCGCGCATCGATCCTGTCAGCAAGAAAGCCTTGATTGACAGCATCGATCCGCCAAGTTTGGCCGCGGCGCTCGGCGCCGTGCGCGGCCAAACCGTGCTTGTGGCGGGCCGTGTGCAGGGAGAGCTCTTGTACTTCAAGGCTGCGAGCGGGCCCGAGCGCAGCCTGCTGATCAGGGATCTCTTCAGCGCGGCCGAGCAGGCCGACGTCAACCTCATCATGCTGCATGCCTCCTCGACGCCGCGTCAGCCCGGGGGTCGCAACTGGCTTTGGCAAAAAGTCGAAGTCAAAGGCCTGGAGGAGGCGCTGCAGCGCGCCCGCGTGGCCGACTTCTATAACGCCCTCGCCACACCCACCAGCCGCTATCTGGTGACGGCAAAACCGTTGAGCGCGCAGCGTACGCTGCTGCAGGTCTCCCCGATTGCCGACCTGCCGCGCGTCGTCGCCTCGCGGCCGCTGAGCGACATCTTAGGCGATGCGGCCGCCTCGCTTACGGGACGGGTCATCATGGCCGGCGTGGAGGCCAATATTCGCAGCGCCGAGCAGCAGCGCGATGTCGATTGGCGTCTGCTCCCCGGCGTGCCGGCGACGCTGCAATTGGGCTATCTCGCGCTGATGCTGCTCGGGCTGCTGGGCGCGCCCCTCGCGCGCGCCTGGTGGGAGCAGGTGTGGCCGCGCGAGGACCCGGCCGAGTATGCCGGCCGCAGCGGCTATTGGGCGGCACGGCTCGTGCGCGACAGCCTATTCGTCCTTCTGTTTTTGCCGCTGACGGCGGCCTGCAGCGGCCCTCTCAATCTCGGCCGCCAGATCCGCGATGCGCTGCTGGCCCCGATCCGCGCCTGGCGCTGGCTGCGGGGAGGCTGGCGCCGCAGCCCGCACGGCGCGGCCGCCGGATCGGGGGACGCGGATATCGGCGCAGCGGGGACGCTTGGGGCTCCTTTGCGGCCGGAAGGGGCGGCCGAGGCCGCGAGCCTCGGCCACTACCGGCCGAGCCGGTAAGGCTCGCGCGCGCCGCGCGCGCGCTCTTCGCCGCGTGCCCAGTATCGCCTGGAACCCGGCGCAGGGCGCGGCCCTGCTGCGGCCCCTCCCACCCCTAGCCGGGGGGCGTCGGCCCGGCTATGACAGCACAACTGACGGAGGACGAGATGGCGACCCTTGCCGGCAAGACGCTGTTCATCACCGGCGCTAGTCGGGGCATTGGCCTCGCCATTGCGCTCAGAGCCGCGCGCGATGGCGCCAACATCGCCATTGCCTCCAAGACGACCGAAGCCCATCCAAAACTCGAGGGCACGATTTACTCGGCGGCGGACGCCATCGAGAAGGCGGGCGGCAAAGCCCTGCCGCTCAAATGTGACATTCGCTTCGAGGATGAGGTTGCGGCCGCCGTCGCTCAGACGGCCAAGACCTTCGGCGGCATCGACATTTGCGTCAACAACGCCAGCGCCATATCGCTCACCGGAGCGCAGGCCACGGATATGAAGCGCTACGACCTGATGCACGGCATCAACGCGCGCGGCACCTTCGTCGTTTCCAAAGCCTGCATCGGCCATTTGAAGCAAGCCGCCAACCCACACATCCTTATGTTGTCGCCGCCGCTTGACATGAATGTCAAATGGTTCGCGCCGCACGTTGCCTACTCGATGGCCAAGTTCAACATGAGCATCATCGCCCTGGGCCTGGCCGGGGAGCTCAAGGGCGACGGCATTGCCGTCAACACCTTGTGGCCGCGCACGACCATTGCCACCGCGGCAGTCAAGAACCTCTTGGGCGGCGATGCCTTGATACGCCGCAGCCGCACGCCGGACATCATGGCGGATGCGGCCCACCTCGTGCTGACGCAAGATGCCAAGTCCTTCACGGGGCAGTTCTTGATCGACGATACCCTGCTCTACGCGCACGGGGTCACGGATTTCGAGCGCTACCGCGTCGATAAGGACGTCGAGTTGGCGCCGGACTTTTTCGTGCCCAACTCCATACCACCGCCGCCCGGCGTCACGCTCGCCGAGCGTCTGCGCTAGCGGGCGGCGCCGCCGAGCTCAGGTGGGCGTGTTGCGCCGCCTTAGCGGCCGCCGACAGCTCTTTGCGACGTAAAGATCGGAAACGCGCTACTCGAGGAGGCCCGACATGACCCCTGAGATCGAGATTACCGGCATGCGCGTGCGCCCCGTGCGCGTGCCGCTGCGGCGAACGCTCAACACCCGCGTTGGACGTTTCACACACGGCCCTTTTCTCCTGATCGATCTAGAGTTGAAGGGCGGCGGCGTCGGCCGCGTCGCCGGCTTTACCTTCATTCCTTTGGGCCAGAAGATCGTGCCGATCCTGCTCGATGAGCTCGGTGCCTCGGTGAAGGGGCGCAAGATCGGCCTCGCGGAGGTGCCGCAGGTGCACGATGCCTGCCAGCGCCGGCTCTCGCATCTGGGACACGAGGGCCTGGCGCAGATGGCGATCTCCATGTTCGACATGGCGCTCCACGACGCGCTGGCCCGTGAGGCTTCCCTGCCGCTCTATCGATTGCTTGGCGGCAGCAAAGCGCCGCTGCCGACCTACCACAGCTGCGGACTGGGCATCGCCGAGCCGCTCGACGCGGCCCGCGAGGCGCGTGAGATGCGCCATGAACACGGCGGCTTCACGCACCTGAAACTGCGCCTGGGACGCGAGCGCGCCGCCGATGACGTCGCGGCCGTGAAG
>Ga0075425_100006654_pt1 | contig 12141 bp, 26 predicted proteins | sample SoiMethybrSBSTD4_FD_75300 | JGI IMG/M metagenome (GOLD analysis project Ga0075425, IMG submission 75300) | Bulk soil microbial communities from a Populus tree surrounding site in Tennessee, USA - Soil MetaG P. TD hybrid SBSTD4 | ecosystem: Environmental > Terrestrial > Soil > Tree plantation...
TGGCCCTACGGCGGCCTTCGCTGCCGCGTCAGCAGCCGTGAATGTGGAATACGGCGAGGTCGACGATCCGACGATCCGGTAATTGTCGGATGATGTCCCCTTACCGCCAACGAAAAACGCTTCCGTAGCTGGCACTTCGACAGGTGGCATGTTCTACAACCCTCCAAACATGACGACGTAACGCAGAAACATGGTGATTGAGACCAGTGTGCCCCCGCCAAGCGCAGCGTTCCCCGTCAAGAGCAACGGTGAACCAGTCGGGAACGGCGGCGATGCCGAGCTAAACGCGGCCTGTGTCGGCACGAAGTTGCTGCCGACCGTGGCGGGGGCTGTCAGCACGGGTGCGCCTCCAGCAGCGACGTTTGGCCCGCCCAGCGCATAGCGTAACGCCAGCGTCGTGCTGCCGCCGTAGGCCACAGTGACCTGCATTTGAATCCACCCCATGATCGGCAAGATGACCGCTCCGGCGATGGCCGGCACGATCGTCTTCGGCACGGTGTTGAGATTCTCATACTCGGCCTGCGTGAGCGCCACACGCGCCTGACGCACCAACCCTGAGCTTCCGGCCAATGGTGCATCGTAGCCGGCATACTGCGCGAGCGGCGCGGAGGTTGGGATCATTCACTGACTGACGGCGCTACGAATGGTAACACGCGAGCCGGCCCGCGCGACATGAGCCGATCGGCGATCCACATCGCGATCAGGTTGGCCAACACCATGAGCGCCAAGGTTTCGACGGTCTTGTTCATCGGAACAGCTGATAGGCGAACGGCAGTGTTTGCCCGGTTTCGGCGATCATCTGGAAGCTCTGAATCGCCCGGTAACCAAAGATCGTGATCGTCGAAAATCCGCTCGGGATGGGAATGCCAACCGTGCCGTCAGCCTTTGGAGCAAGCCCGTTGATCGAGTAACGGCCCGCGCCGGCTGCTTCACTAAACACCACCACGGCGAACGAGTAGGTTTGCTGGCCCGAGACAGCTTCGGAAAAGACGGTGACCGCTGTCGCGACCACCGTGCCATTGACCATGACATCCGGGAACGGAGCGTTTTTGCTTTGCTCCTGCCGGAGATCGGCGCGGGCTTCGACGAAACGCTGCAAGACGTCGAGGATTTTGTCCCAGACTTCAGAGCGAAGCGTTCCAATAATGCTTTCGGTCGCCATGTCCGTCCTATGTCGGAATTTCGATCCGCACGCCGTAGCGATCGGCCCACGGCTGCAACGCGGCGGCCATCGCCTTCGCGGCGGCTGTGTAGTCTTCCAGTGTTCTCGCCAGATACACGTTAGTGATGAGCGTGTTTGCGCGGTTCCCGTCGACCACGTAACTCAACACCGTGGCTGCTGCCGGCTGCTGAGCGCTACTGCCCGTGCCGTATGACCATCCCGGCACGTTGGCCGCACACCATGAGATGAACTGCTGAAAGAACCGATCTCGAGCCGGGTTGGTCTTAACCCCCTCTTCCCCACCCCTGAATAGCCCAAGGTTCACAATCGCATACGTCAGGAATCCGGCGCCAGCAATCAGGCCGCCGATGAGCCCGCCCGAGCCGCCAAAGCCTGAGGTTTGTGTCGTCGGCGCTGTGGGCACCGGGGGCTTCGGCGGATTCATCAGTAACTTAGGATCGACTGATGACGATGGCAGCGTCCCGAGCGCGCCCGTGCGCCAAAGATACCAGCCGGCCCCGCCCGCCAAGAGTAAGGCAATAAGCACATTCATGGCGCGGTCACACGTGCGGAATAAATGTCTCGGTCAGTGAGTCGAAATAGCCGTCTGGCGTGTCATAGGCGGCATTGTAGGCCACGGGATCGGCCGCCGAGGGAGGCGTGCCCGGTGTGCCACCGCTGCGATCGGAGATGTCTCCAGGCGGCCCAGCGGGTAAGGCGCCGAGTGCAGGCGCGTTCCCCGGTAGCGTGGTCTTGGGCCAGAACAGATTGGAGACGGCCGAACCAAACACGCTTAGTGGATTCGTGTTGCCCGTGCCTTCGGTCCCAGCCGGCGACGGCGATGTGCCAATGTATTCGCGCGTGTCACCGGGCGCAATGTCCTGGCGCGCGATCATCGCGACACCCGGCACGGTCGATGGGCGGTTGCGGGCCACGAGAATGATCACGCCCAGCACGATCCAGAACGGCAGATTCATAGCAACACCTGTGAAAGCGGGGCATCGACATCGACGCCAAGCGCGGAGGCGACGTTGGTTGACCATGCGAGCTGCTCGTTCGCGGTCGCGGTCCACTTCTGACCCATTGCGCGAATGGTCGTGTCGAGCGTGTAAATCGCGCTGCTGCCCGAGACGATGAGCGCCAGCTGCCGGTAGAGCGCGGCCCACCCGGCATCGTCATTATCGAACACGGTGATCCCAGTGTTGCCAAGTGTCTGGCCGCCGAGTTTCAGGTTACCGGGATTATGTGCCCGTTGTGGGATCGAATCGGGAACGTAAAATCCTTCGGCCCGAGCAATGGCACGCGCGGTGTCCTTCACGCCTTCCGGATAATCGCTGGGTTTCAATTCGAGCGTCTCCGATGTGGTAACCGTCGCGGTTGGCCGGCGCAGCCACCACAGTATAAACAACCCGAGCCCGAGCACAACACTCGCTTTGCCCGCGTTTGTCATGCGACCTTGATCACGACAATGACCGCAATCACGGCGATCGATGCCACTAAGAGCGTGGACCATGCGCCGAGCGCCGGTAGGTTGATCGTCGGCGCCGGTAGCCCCGGTTGCGATCCGGTGCCCACTGTTGCGCTCGGTAAGTAGCCGGTAGCGTCGTAGAATTCATGGGCCACGATCGACGCGAGATCGTTAGCGTCACCATAGTCCGCTTTCGGGCGAATTTTCACACTCGCGCGATAGTCCCATTCCACGAGATCGGTGATGCCCCTGTCGTCGATCTGGATATCGTCTACGTAAGCGTAGGGCAGTAAGCCCGCACGCACGTCCGCCTTGATGCCGTTCTCTGTCACCAGAGCGTTGGCCGGATTCCACCACGATCCAGCCGTGCCAGTGACTTCGACGATCAGGGGCGTGCCGGCGCGGACCATCCTATTTTTTCCAGAGCAAGAGCCCGGCAACCAGGACAACCGCCACGATCACGATCGTGGTGTTTGTGCCGGCGACAATCCGCGCACCGCTCGGCCCGACCGAAACTCCCTCTTGGGTCGGCAGGGTCTTGCCCGTGATCAGTGCATACCACTGCTGACCGATCTCGTTCCCGACCATGACGATTTGGCCCCAATCCGTTCCGCCTTCGTTCATGACTCCCTCGCCACAAGATAGACGGCCACGGCGGCCACAGCAATCCACACCCACGACGGAATACCACCCGCGAACGACATCGACGGTGCGCCGAATTGCGCCGCGTAGGTTTCAGCCGGAGGAAGCATCAGGCCCGCGCCTCCGACCCGTTCGCCCAACTCCCGAGTCGGCAGCGATGATCGCGTAATCTCGCCTTCGAGTGCGACCGTGCCGCCGTTCGGCGAGAGACTCGAATAGCCACCCCCACCACCGGCCCCGACAAACACACCGCCTTGCGTTGGCACGGGATCCTCGTTCTGATTGATGGCCTGCACGGCAGCCGGCGATGGCGCGGTAAGGCCGGCGAAATTCCGAATCTTCCCCGGCTCCTGAAACAACACGCCCGTCTCCCAGACTTCGACGCTGGCCGCCAGCACATCTTGGGGCCGCACAAAACCCTTTTTGACGCCATATTCGGCCCACGCGGATGTGTTTTGCCACGGGCGCCGGAGGTTGTCTTCAAAGGAACTACTCGTGGACGGCCGACCCGCTGAGTCGTAGACGGTCACGTTATCCATTGATGTCACGTCGCGAATCACGGTGGCATCAATGCCTGGCGTGCCGGCTTGATACTTGTTCCAGAGGTCGCGCAATCGCGCGTATTCGGTGCTCGGCATGGCTCACTTTCTCCAGAACAGCAGGTAAGCAGCGCCGGCCAAGAGCGCCAGCGGAATCAGTAATCCCACCCACCCCGACGCGGCCGATCCTACTCCGGGGCTTACGGGTGCTCCAGCGCCGGGGGTTGGATGAAAGAATTCATCGACGGTGACGTTCGCGGGAAGCAAGTTCCGCACGTAGGCCTTGTTGGCCAAGTCTGAATCCGTGCGTGCGGCGGCCAAGAGATCCTGGCCAGTCACGTGCGTGGATCCGAGATCGAGCGCGGCGAACAACCGATGTTCATCGTTTGGGTTGGCCGCGAGAAAGCGATCGATGATGTCTTGCGCATCATCGCGCGAGTAGCCTTTGGCTTGCAGGGCCGCGAGTGCTTCGGCCACATACGGATTCATGTCACCCTTTCGCAACAAACTCCCCCGCCTGCCACCGTTGCCGCCACGGTAGCAGACAGGGGAACGGCCGGAGGTGGGTTACGGCCGCAAGCTGGGGAACGGTCCCCCGTATACCATCTCTTGCACGAGCGCGACACGGTTGTTGGCGGACGCCGACAGCACGTCAGACACCAACTCGAATTGCGATCCAGCCGGCAGGCCATCGCCACGGTAGGCCAGCAAGCCGTTTTGCCCGTCGACAAACGACATGTTCAAATAGCCCTGCGGATGGACCGTGTTGAACATGCCGCTGTAGTAGGCCTTTTGCACAAGGTTGTCGTTGTTGTTGCGGATCGGCTTGTTGTCGACGAGAACCTGTGTGTTTTCGAGCAGTGTATCGGACAGCGACTCGTAGGTCTGCACACCGACTGATTGCCCGGTCGTTTCGGTCACGCCGCTCTTGATGATCAGGCCCGTCGTGATCTGCTTCTGAAGGACACTGATCCGCTGCTTGTTGGCGATCGCCGTCAACGTCGCGAACAGCTGCTCATTTCGGATGCAAACGCCGTTGTTGTTCATCCCGTTCGCGACCTGTCCCAAGATCGCATAGTTGAGATGCACAGAGACGGTCGGTGACCCGGCGCCCGAACCGAACGCGGTAAACGCCGTGGTCGCACCAGTCGGATCGCCGAGCGCGGACGCATCGCCGAAATCCAAGCGCAGCTGCAAGGAATCGGCCCAGTCCTGTGGCATCATGAAGAACGCCGAAGCCTGACGCTTCGTCGACATGCCGATCCCGTAGAGCGGATACACCGGCACGCGGTAGATCAGGATGACGTCATACGGCGATCCGGCCGTCGTCCCGAGGAACGTTTCGGCGAAGGGCACGGTCGGCTCAGCGGGCCGCGTGCCGTTGATCTGGAGGTATCCCGGCGTCCCCTGAAACAGTCGGGGCCACACCCACGCGGTCGCACCGCTGATGTCGATCGGTGTGACGGCGCCAAACTTGCGATGGATACCCTGAAGGCGGATGCGCTGAAGAATGTTTTGTGGCGCCTCCGTCCCGATGTCGGCGTAGTTGGCGACCGTGACCGCCACCCGGAACCGAATATCAATCAAGATCTCGGCGAGCGGGCGCGTCAGGTTGAGCACGCGCGGGATGCTCAGCGAGTTGGGTGTGGTGAGACTGATTGACTGCGAATGAAAAAGCTCGGGACCCTGAAACCGTCCGATAACCGAGTTGGCGGCCAGTGCCGCCCGTGCCTGTTGCGCCATCCCTGCATCATTGCCGTTGGCCATAAACACTCCCTGTCTCTCTGAAATGTGCACGGACACGTCACGTGCAGTTATTCACCGACAGTCAGGGAACGGGCGGACGCTACCTAACCTCTGCGACGAAGCGAACAGCGGCCTTACGCCGCGAATGCGCGATCGAGCCCGGTCATCTTCACGGCGACAGCGCCGAGCGCAATGGCCGCAACAACCACGAGCAACACTTTCAGATTTTCTGCGGTCACGAGTCGTGCTCCTGCGTAGTGGGCTGTCCCGCCTTACAGCGGAAGGCCGGTTGTCCGAACGAGCATCGGCTTGATCGTGAAATAGACCACCGACGCCACAAACGCCATGATGAATTTGCCAGACACGATGTCTCCCTTTCTACCAGAGCGCCCTTTTTTGCGGCGCCTGTTGTAGCCGTTGAATTTCTCGCTGCGCTTCGTCCAACAATCGAGCCGTTTCCTCTGCCGCTGCTTGCGCGTCCGCCAACTCAGTCTTTAGCCGATCGACAAGCTCACCCTGATCTCGTAAATCCTTTGCGCGATCCGACAGGCGAATGTATTGGCCACTCGGCGCTAACGTGCACTCACAGAATTCGCAAGTGATATGCGCCCGGTTTGTCGGCGCCGAATGCGACACCGGTTCGGGCGGATCGGGCGGAAGCAGCGACGTCGGCGTGCCCATTGATTACGCTTCGGGTTGCGGCTCGGGTTGCGGCTCGGGTTGCGGCTCGGGCTCGGGCGCCGATCGGCGCCGGCTATTACGCGCTGGCGCATCGTCCGGCATGTCCTCGATCAGTGCATGAAACAACCGCTGCACGGCGGGATCGTTGACTTGCGCAATGAGCGCAATGACTTCACTTTTCTTCATTGTCGCACCGTCCAATCACTTGATCGCACTGCTGTCTTGAACGCGTCAAACGCATCTTGCACAGCCGGGGGACACGCGCGGACAACATCCTCGGTCAACGGGTCCAGAAACAACACGTTCAAACGCTCCAAAATCGCCGATCGCTTGATCGACAACGGCTGTGACATGAACCAGATACGAAACGCGCCGAACCAGGACGCCATAACAGGGGTGCCGCAGAGCATTGCACAGGTTAATCGCTATTGCAAGAGGTTTCCTTGTTTATCCTTCGGATCGGCCGCAAAGCCGAGCGTGCGCTCGGGATCGTCGAGCGCCGGCACGGTGACGCCGAGCGGCACGAACCACTGGTCAGGCCGGCGAAACACTTTGAATTCTCCTGTGGCGTCATCCCATGCGACAAACTCGCGTTTTTCCAAATAGCGCACCGCCTTGGCTGCGCGCTCTGATCGCTCGCTAATGACTTTCAAATCGTGTTCCTGTGTCACACGGAAGATGAGCCACTGATCCGCGATGGCCCGAATATTGACCGGAATGTCGGCGGGCCGGTGGCACGTCAGGATGACGTGGACCCTATCAGGTTGTGAACAGCGAAGCAACCACTCGAATTGATCGGTTTCGAGATCGGGGAGGAATCGCAATTCATCGACCACGAGCGCAAAGCTCGCTTTCGGGTCCCGCTTGAGCCACTCGTAAAGCTCATTGAGTAACGCGTTGAACGCCTTTTGTGGCTCCAGTGTCGGCGTGAGAATCAACTCGGGCACATCCCCATCCACCACCTGATCCACCCCTTGCGAAATCAGCGTTGGCGATGACGTCTTGAGTCGAATCCCCGGCGTCTGTTCCACAAGCCCGCGCGGATCGAACACGAAGCGCCGTGTCGATTTGCGCGCGAGGTAAAGCGCCAACGTCGTCTTCCCCTGCCCGCGCCGGCCAATGTCGAGAATGATCATTGCTTGGGCTCCAAAAATTCATACACGCTCAGATCAGGCATAACGCCTTCACGGTTCGCAATGAACGTGACACATTCCTTTGCGGCATCGCTATACGCCTGACTGATGTTCCAGTCGTCGCATTGGCCAGGACGATAGGTTGCCCAAATTCGATCACGCATATGACGGGGCAATGAGAACCAGTGCATTCGGCACATAAACATCTCGGGAGGAATACGCCGCTTGCACCCTGTCGCATGACACGTATGCATCGCTTTCGCCTCAATAGCGAAAATGCCGATTACAGCCACGATCGGCGACCCGATCGACACGACCCCGCCAACGCTGATCTGCTCACGCCTACGGGCATCCTGACGCGTTTACGGGGCTGTTGAAAAATCCATGATTTAACATAGATTTAACAATTGACCCCTTGACTAATGTGCCTTGGCTATGACTTGGCCCTTTGGCGCCCGTTGCAAGCCCTGAAGGCCCGGCAGGAGCGCGAGCCCGGTAGCCGCTGCCGCCACAATGAGATTTTGATGTCGGCCGAGGAATGCGCCATAGTCGTTGAGCGCTGCCTCCCAGAGCGGCACCAATTCGCCGATCGTCTCTTCCCGCAACCGCAAGCCCTGTGACGATTCCACCGTGTGACCGGTCAATACGGCAACACCAACCGCGATGCTCGAAATAGAACTGACCAACGCCCGCGTCAGGGCCGGCGTGGCCAAGGGTGATGCGCTCGACGATGGCATCGGGCCACCGCTCGCGCCGATCGCTTTCCTGACACGTTCCTGCGTTGTGGGTCGCATCGCGTCCCAGTCAATCGAGCCATCAGGCTTGAGCGTGACACTCAACCGATCGGGCTTGTCGACGACAGCCGGAATAACTGGCTCCGGCGATGGTTCGGTGATGGATGCGTTCGGGCGATCCTCTTTCGGACGATCTTCCGAGACTGACGGTGGACCTACTGAGGGGCGTCGACTAAATCGACCTGATCCGCGTGGCGGCATGTGGAGTCTCCTTGTGGGGGCGTATCTTACATCACTTTATGGATCAAAGCTGTGGCATGGGTGGGTAGCGTTTGTGGAATGACTTTGTGTCGACCCCCTCACACATTGCTGGCACTATTGCGTTGTGGTTGGGGGTCTGTGGAGACAGGTCTGTGGAAACCCCCTTGACTCTCCACAACCTCAGCGCTTAGACTCTGTCTCACTCATGTCAGCCAACAACGGCCATAACAGTGTCTCCGTCGAGGCGATGCTTGAAGTCATTTGCGCGTTTCATCTCGCCGGGTATGTCGGCGGCCCCGTGGCCGATCGTGGCGGCCTGATGCTTGTCGGGCCACCTGGCAATTTGAAAACCACATTACTCGATGTCCTTGACGAACATTTCTCTGATGCGTTGTCCTTCTCAAACCTGAACACACAAACGCTCACGAAGATCCAGGGGCAGTTCAGCAATGGCAGCATGCGATCGCTGATTCTTCCCGACCTGCAAGCGTGCTATGCCGGCGATCCCCGCACCGCTGCGCGCCTTGAACAAGCCCTGATGCAGCTAGCCGGTGAAGGCCATCGCGGAGCCAGCTGGCAGGATCCACGGTTCCAGAAATTCCGCTCGCGCTGCGCGGTGTTCGGGGCGATGACGAATCGCTTCTATGAGAAATACGCCAATTACTGGGAAGACACGGGATTTCAACGTCGCTTCGTCTGGTCCTATTACAAGCTCGAAAACCCCGACATGTTGCTCGATGCGCTGGAGCAATGGGAACGTGCCGACATCGGCGGGATCAAAATTCCAGACACGCCCGCGTCCCACGAAATCCCAAACCTATTGAAGCAAGAGGAACGACACGAGATCAGACGCTGGCTCAAGTATCAGCCGGGTCCGCACGAGATTCAATACCATCTCCTGTGCTGCGCCGCGTCGGCGCTGCGCTGGCACTATGGCCGCCGCAAATTTCGCCGCGATGCGATGGCCACTATGCGGGAATTCGCCCGCACGCTACACAAGGAAGCGGCCCTTCTAAGGATCTGACACATGTTCACGGTTTCCATTACACTCACCACTGACGCGAAAGCGCCCAAAGGCAAACTGGCGGACGCGAGCTTGCTATTCAACGAACAGACCGACATGGACGGTTTGAGCCTCGTCGGCTTTTCTGTCTGGGAAGGCCGACAGCCAGACACGATTAACGTCTCGTTCCCGTCGCGTTCATGGACGGCCAACGGGGAACGTCGATCGTTTGCGTTGCTGCGCGAAGCCGACAACGTCGAAGGCCCGAAGGCGAAAAAGTGGCTCAGCGATCTGATCGTCGCCAGCTATCGCGAAGCGGCCGAGAAAGACGGGGCTCAAGCGAACACCGCGCCAACGCCGAAGCCGACAGCGGCCACAGCGCCTACAGGACGGTCGCGCCGATGAACGCCTCAGATCGCAAGCTCGCGATGCAGGCCATCGATCGATGGAAGATCCAGCAAATAGACAAGATTGGCGGGCGCTATTTGTCAACAAACTGGAATCATGCGCCCGCAAAGATCAAGGCGTTGCGTCGCTCAGTCAAATCGGGGGAACAAGCGTTACGAAAATGGGAGAACCGAAGCACATCGAAGCATCGGCGGCGTCTTGCTGAAATAGAAAAACGCGCCGAACGTCTCAAGCTGGAAGTGTCGTTCGGCGATCCTCGCAAAGTGCTTCGCGTTATCGACGGCAAATGAGTAAAACCCCGCGCCCGCCGTATTCGCGTCTCTCACCGGCCCAGAGGGGCGCCATTACACGACGGGCGCGGGCCGAAGGCAAGGACCCGGCCCGCGTCCACGCGGCCTATAAAGGCGCCGAGACGCGGGCTCGGAACCGTTACCGCGAAGCCGTCCGACACGGGAAACGCGCACGGAAGGCGACCGAGAAGCGGCTCACAACCAAACAGCGCCGTGAACGCGCCCAACGCGGACGCCGAGTCAGGGAAAAGGCCCGCGTCGTGTTGCCACCCGTGGCCGCACCGCCGTTGACACTCAAGGCACTCAGCCGGATACGCCCACGTGACGATGACTACGAAGTCGAATTCGACGGGCACCAGGATAGCTATACCGGAGAATGGGAGTAATGGATCCGCTCGAAATTCAAATTTCCATCCGGCTTCGACTCCCGCAAACCGTGCGCGCCGAAGATGTGCCATCGAGCCTCATCGACGAACTGGTCCGCTACCGCATTGATAACGGCTATGACCATCCACGAGCAACAACGCGTATCGTCCAATGGCTCAACCCGGCCCGTAAAGGACAAGCGGCGCAATGGCGCACCGGCAACCAAGCGGACGCATGGGAAACACTCGGTCGAGCGCTCAAAAAGGGTCGCATCAAAATCACGATCGTATAAATTGACGTGGGGATTAGTTCGTATCCGTGGAGGCGCACGCGATGTATTGCTTGACATTGATGACGACAACCCTCGGGCCGCCGTGCGTGTCCTCTGTGCTCTGTCCGATGTGTGTCGAATTGCTCGGATTCATGTGGTGCGTGCGGCAGCTTTCCGCACTCGGCGCGGTTGGCATCTTCACATTAGGGTCCGCGATCGGCTCAGCGTATTCGAACGTCTTGCCGTGCAAGCATTGTCAGGTTCAGATCGTCATAGGGAAGCCTTTAACCTGCTTCGACTACGCGCACTCGCCAACAAGCCGTCGCGCTTTTGGTCTGCAAGGTGGAACATCCTTTTCAGGAGCAAGCCAGAATGACCGCCAACATGAGCCCTGACGCGGAAGATCTCGCGATCGATATCTTTCAGCTGCTTGACGGCATCGATCCCGATGATGCTGAACAAGCGCTCATGGCATGCCTACTTGCCGTAATGACCGTCTCTGGCACTTATGCTCGGTTCGTAGACGACATCAGAGGATGTCAGCGGTTCAGGTGCGAACGAGAAATCGTGACTCGCGAGAGCACGCAGCAATGACCGCGCTCACACGCAGCGATCTCGTGATTGCGATTTACGATCTCGAATGCGAGCTTTTGAAGCCGGCGAAATCACGCGACACCCGCATAGCTGCACAGCGTTACGCAGACATTGCACTGGCGCGTCATCACTATTTCGAGCTTTTGCACCAAAAAGACCTAGAAATCCTGGCGGATTGGGCACTGCTGGCCGATACTTATAGCAGGGGGCAACATGAGACACGAACAACGCCGGCAGGCGCCCGATCGCCGTCACGATCCCAACGAGAAGCTCGTGAGACTCCAGGAGCACGTGACCGGCTGGGATCGCTACCTTTTGGCGACGTATCCGACCGAAGAAGAGATGGAAAACTGGATCGATCGCATGCGCGAGGTAAATAACGCCGAATGGCGTGCGCGCGGGTGGGTGCCATGCCAGCAATGACGCTCACAAATGAAAGCATCGAATTCACACCATTCGGCATCTGGATCCAACCGTTACTTAGCCGTCGTTTCAAATTCGACGGATCAGCGAGCGATCTGATTGCTATTATGGTGAATCATCCCGAGTTAGACATCGATTCACCACGTTTTTTTGTACGCAATTCAATCGAGCTATTGCCAGCCATCCCAGGACACTCACACGTTATCGGCGACAACGGGACACCGACGTGCGGGTGCACATTTCAATGGCCACCCAAATGACAACCAGCGATCTCTATCCCAACGAATACAAGATCGAATACAAGATCATCTCGCTCGGGTGGGGCCCCAGGACCCACATGTCTGATGGACTCGCTGAAATGCTTGAACATCTCAACAAAGGCTTGCGCGATCCATTCGTCGTGTGTTGCATGACGTCTGA
>Ga0075425_100006655_pt1 | contig 12140 bp, 11 predicted proteins | sample SoiMethybrSBSTD4_FD_75300 | JGI IMG/M metagenome (GOLD analysis project Ga0075425, IMG submission 75300) | Bulk soil microbial communities from a Populus tree surrounding site in Tennessee, USA - Soil MetaG P. TD hybrid SBSTD4 | ecosystem: Environmental > Terrestrial > Soil > Tree plantation...
GTGCGCGTCGTCCACCTCGAGGCCGGGCCCGACGCCCCGGTCGACAAGGAAGACCTCCCCAAGTACGTCCCCGAGTTCGTCACGTCGATGATGCGCTTCGAAGCCGCCGAAGCGGAAGCCGCGGGCCGGAGCACCCCCATCTATGACGTCGTGCATTCCCACTACTGGCTGTCCGGATCGATCGGCCGCTACGCGCGAGAGCGGTGGAAGGTCCCTCTGGTCCAGTCGTTCCACACCCTGGGCTTGGTGAAGAACAAGACGCTCGCGGACGGCGAATCCGCCGAGCCGTCCGTTCGCATCGCCGGTGAGCGGAAGGTCGTGCAGAGCGCCGACTGCGTCCTGGCGCCGACGATCGGCGAGGCGTCCGACCTGGTGAACCTGTACGGCGCGGACCCGGCGTCGGTGCGCGTCGTCGCGCCGGGCGTGGACACCGACCTGTACACGCCCGGCGACCGAGCTGCCGAGAAGGCGGCGCTCGGGCTCGACGGCCGGATCGTCGTGCTTTTCGTGGGGCGCTTGCAGCCCCTGAAGCAGCCGGACGTCGCGCTGCGCGCGGTGGCCGAGCTCGGCGCCCGTAATCCACAGATCGCCGACCGGCTCTCCCTCGTCGTCGTCGGCGGGCCGTCGGGTCGCGGCGGCGTGCAACCGGCCGACTTGGCGAAACTCGCGGCGGAGCTCGGCATCTCGCACGTGTTGCGCATCGAGGGAACCGTTCCGCACGACGCGCTTCCGCGCTACTACCGCGCCGCCGACGTCGTGTTGATCCCGTCCCGCAGCGAATCGTTCGGGCTCGTCGCGATCGAGGCGTCTGCGTGCGGCGCGCCCGTGGTCGCGTCCGACGTGGGCGGGCTGCGGGTCGCGATTCGTGACGACGTGACCGGGATCTTGGTTCCGAGCTTCGCTCCGGCCGCGTACGCCGACGGTATCGGTCGCGTGATCGGCGATCCGCGCGTCGCCGACGCGATGGGTTCCGCCGGCGCGCACTTCGCCCGCCGGTTCGATTGGCGCCGGGCCTCGATCGATCTGCTCGCGATCTACGAGGAGCTTTCCGCCGTACAATAACGGCTATGGCAGACGGTCCCGCCGTTACCCTCCGCCGCGTCGAACCCACGGACTATCCGCATATCCTGCGGTGGCAGAACGATCCGGCGGTGTTCCGTTGGATGGACTACTCGAAGAAGTTCTCGCTGGCCGACATCGAGGAGTCCGAGCGTCAGGCGATGGCCGAAGGGCACCCGTTCGTCATCGAGATGGACGGACAGCCGGTCGGTCGCATCGGGCTCAACAACTTCCGCCCTCGCGATCGGATGGCGTCGCTGTACATTTTCGTCGGCGAGGCGGCCGCGTGGGGGAAGGGAATCGGGCGCCGGGCGCTCACGGCGCTTCTCGTGTACGGCTTCGAGACGCTGAACCTCCGGATGATCGAGCTGTGGACGCTCGGCGATAACGAGCGCGCGATCCACCTCTACAAGCGCTGCGGCTTCAGTGAGGACGGGCGCTTGCGCGACCGCTCGTGGATCGAAGGCGCCTACGTCGACCACCTCGTGATGAGCATCGACGCGGAGGAATTCGCGCGCGTTCGCGCCGAGCAAGGCCTGTAGCGCCCGTGGGCGACGCCGCCGCGGTCATCGATCGATACCTTTCCGACGGCGACATCCGTTCCCAGCGGATCACCGACCATGACTGGGCCGTGCAGCTCAAAGGCGAGAAGAAGCTTTCGATCACCGTTCTGATCGCCGAACGCGAGCGCACCGTCGCGTTCGAGTCGTTCTTCATCCGCCGGCCGGCCGAGAATCACGCGGAGGTCTACCGGATGCTGCTCCGTGCGAACACCACGATCTACGGCGTTCGCTTCTCACTCGACGACATCGGCGATGTGTATCTGACCGGCCGCTTCCCGCTCGACGCGATCACCGAAGAAGAGCTCGACCGGATCCTCGGCGCCATCCTCGAGACCTCCGATTCGATGTTCATGCCTGCGATCGAGATCGGCTTCGCGTCGTATCTCGCGCGCGACCTCGCATGGCGCGCCGCACAGGGCGCTCCCGAAGGCGCTGCGCGAGCCACGATCGCACCTCGTTGAGTGCTTGCAAAAATTAGCACTTGCGATGTTTGCGCAACGACCAGGGTTTTTCCCGGTTTTTCAAGCACGACCAGGGGTTTTGCCACTCTTGACCGTCTCGACGTGCGTGGTATCTTTCGCGTGCCCCGAGCGGCCCGGAGTGGCCGAGTCAGGGAACCGACTGGGGCCTCTGCGAGCGGGCTGGCCGTAAGGAGCCCAACCGAGTGGGGGTGCACTGTCGGGCTGGTGGGATAGGCCATCTCGCTGGTTCGGCGGGTAAACTACCAGAAGGGTAAGCGACCCAAAGCCGAATGCTTGTGGGGACTACCACGAGGAAACCAAGACGGCTGCAGGAAGGTCGCTCGGGGCACTTAGAACCCGAGAAGTCTGAGGGCCGGATCGTGCGGGCGCCGCAAGGTGCTCGCCGGACCAGCCGGTAAGATCTCTCGGGTTCTATGTACGTTTCGGGCCCGATCCGATCGGGCCCCGCACGACCGGCTCGTCCCTCGAAGGCCCAAGGTCGTTTCCGGGATGCTCGCCCGCCGACGGCCCATCGTCCAATCCGAGTTACTCGTCGTTTGCGTGGGTCATTGAAACTTTTGGCCCCGCCGGACTACGGAGAATAGCCCACCCAGGGCATACCCTCCGCCTCTCCTCGAGGCCCACAATCGCCCAAGCGCCGGGAGTGTCCGGTGTGTAAGCGGCCCAAGACGGCTCGGACCCACGGAGGGTGCCTGGATGAAGAAATTCGTGGCTTTCGTCGCCATCGCAGCGATGGCGCTCGTTCTCGTTGCGATGCCGGCGTTCGCTATCACAGGCGTTTCGGGCACCGCCAGCAACTCCAACACCATCCTTCGCGTCAAGATCGGCAGCACCGTCGTGAAGCTGGCGCAGGACCTGGCCGACGCCGTCAACACCTCGACGTTGAAGGCGACCGCTCAGTTCCTCACGGGTTCGGTCGGCGACGCGCAGCTCCTCGGCGGCGCGAAGCGCACCGCGACCAACTCGTCCACGAGCGGTTCCCAGAAGATCGGGACCGGGACGAAGTCGATCGCCGGCCTGGCGAGCCTCAAGGTCACCGACGGCAACATCGACACCAACGTCGCTTCCCAGAAGGTCAACTCCGCGGTCGACTTCACGATCGGCGCGGTAGACGCGCTCGCGGGCTTCACCCACATCGGCACCTCGACCTCCAGCACCGACTCGAGTGTCGGCGTGAGCTCCTCGACGGTCTCGCGTGACGTCTCCATCGGCAAGGTCAGCGTCCTGAACCTGCGTGACCTTCTCGACCAGCTCGGCGTCGACCCGCTCGCGATGGCGTGCGCAGCGGTTCAGACGACCGGTGCGGCGCTCGGCGTCGACACCTCCGCGGCGTGCTCCACGCTGACGAGCGTCAACAACCAGATCACCTCGGTGACCGGTAGCGTCGACACGACCGAGACGGCTCTCGGCGTGCTCAACACCGCGCTCGCGCCGCTGTGCGCGCTCGCGCCGGCCGGCACCTGCACCACCGTCGACTCGCAGATCGCGTCGCTGCAGTCGGACATCGACAACTTCCAGGCCGACCCGGCGACGGCGTGCGCGACCATCGACGACGCGCTCGCGACGATCACGAGCGCCGGCGACACGGTCCTGGCAACGCTCAACGGCCTCAGCGGCGGCGCGCTGCCGGACCTGTCGGCGATCCTGGCTCCGTTCTCGTCGCAGCTCACCAGCGTCGGCACGGCGGTCACCACGCTCGACAGCGTCTGCAACACGCTCCTCGGGATCGTCGACAGCCTGCTCGACACCTCGCTGCTGTCGCTCGACCTGATCAACGTGAAGATGGACCTGACGGCCAAGAGCAGCCCGACGGCGATCGCCAAGGGCACCATCGGTTCGCTCAAGGTCGGCAACGTCACCGTCGTGGATGCCAACGACCTCGTCGCGCTGGGCTCGCAGCTGAACTCCGCGATCGACACGGTCGAGTCCACGCTCGGCACGGTCTTCGGCGACACGGGCCTCGGCCTGCACGCGCCGGTGCTGGACCTGCTCAAGACCACGACGAGCAAGGGACGCAACGCCAACGGCACCTACTTCGCGAACGCCGCGATGACGGTGGCGCACCTCGGGATCCCCTCCGCCGTGATCAACCTCCCGTCGAGCCTGCCCCTGGGCGCGCTCGGTGGCCTCGGGTCGTTCGCTCCGGCTGCGGTGCACGTCGCCGCGGTCACGACGCCGGCGGTGTTCGTTGACGCGGGCGTCTTCAGCGGTGCCGCCACCCACAAGGCGGGTGCGGTCCTGCCGACGACCGGCGTGGAAGACACCGGGCTCGTGTTCCTCGGCCTGATGACCCTCATCGGCGCGGGCTTCATCCGCCGCGTGAGCAAGGTCCACTAACGAAAACTGCAACGGAGAGCCCGCCCCGAGGCGAGGGGGCGGGCTCTTCGCTTGTTAGCATCATCGCGCGCCGCCGGCGCATATAGATGCTTCGGAACCTGATCCTCGGGATCACGAACCGGCCGACCGTTCGCCGGCTGGCGACGGGCCGGGCCGGCCGCGTCGTGGCGCGGCGTTTTGTCGCCGGCGAGACGATCGACGACGCACTCGGCGTCGTGCGCGGACTCAACGAGCGGGGCATGACTGCGTCGCTCGACTATCTCGGCGAGAACGTGCATGACTCGGCCGCGGCGGTGGCCGCGGCCGGCACCTACCGGTCGGCGCTGGAGCAGATCTCTACTGCCCGGCTCCGGGCGAACCTATCGGTGAAGCTCACCCAGATGGGGCTGGAGCTCGACCCAGAGGTCGCGCTCGGCAACGCCGCGCTGGTCGCTGCGCGCGCCGCGGAAGCGGACACCACGGTGACGCTCGACATGGAGGACCATCGGTTCACCGAACTCACGGTGGACACATGCCTGCGCCTGGCTCACCGGTATCCGGACCGCTTGGGCGTGGCCGTGCAGGCCTACCTCTACCGGACGCCCGGGGACGTCGAGCGGCTCATCGGCGGCCGGGTGCAGGTACGGCTATGCAAGGGCGCGTACCGCGAGTCGCGCGCGATCGCCTACACGCATAAGGATGACGTGGACCGCGCGTACGCGAAGCTGCTCGTGAGGCTGCTCGAGTCGGACGCCTATCCCATGATCGCGACCCACGACGCGCGCCTGATCGAGTTCGCACGCAAGCAGGTCTCGAAGCTCGGCCGGGGGCTCGACACCTTCGAGTTCCAGATGCTCTACGGCGTCCGTCGCGACCTTCAGGACGAGCTCGTTCGCGAGGGGTATCGCGTGCGCGTCTACGTCCCGTTCGGCAGCGAGTGGTACCCGTACTTCATGCGCCGCATCGCCGAGCGCCCGGCGAACGTGAAGTTCTTCCTGCGCCAGCTGATCAGCCGCTAGGGCTATCAGCCGACGTACTTGATATTGATGTCGTAGCTGCACTCGGTACTAACAGACCCGATCAATTCGCATCCCGAAGGCAATGACGCAGCTGATCCAAGCATGGTGGCGCGTAGCTCGAGGGTATAGACGTGCCCCGGTATCGCAAAGAGATAGGTCTTGCCCGCGTGATACGGGCTCGGATTGTCGAAGCACGTGTGCGGAGGGGAAGGATCGCAATACTGATATGACCACTTTATCGAGGAGACCTTCACCGCTTTCTGTCGATCTAGGAAGAGTGTGATGGAGCCGATTCCCCGACAGTTCTGGCTCCCGCCATAGTGAAGTCCGATCCCCGAGCCTTTCTTAGCTTCGGCTGAGAACCAACAGCTCTGGCCGGCGATGGAGACGCTTTGGAAGAAGGAGAACGGCGTGGAGAAAGGTGGACTGCTCGAAGCGGGCTTCGGGTTCAATCCGATGATCGGCTGATTGAAGTTGCATGTCAGGGAATCGAGGTCCGGTATACATTGTGGAGGACCCAGTCCGACACTCGGTAGTCCCACAAATCCCACGAGGAGATTGGATATGTAGAGATGGCGAGTTGGCGCGTTCGCGTCGGCCGACAACGTCGTCGATCCTGAAACGTAGTCACCCGATGTGTGTGCGTAAGCCACCACGTTCCCGTTGTTCTGATCGGTGACATCGAGAGAGGCCCAGTACTTAGATGCCGCGTCTTGGCAGGTGATGCGGGCTTCAACATGGATCGTTGTGGCGGTCTCAGCGTCGGGTAGCTGTTGGTAGGCGTGCGTGACGCTGCAGGCTGGCATCAGAGTGTGCCACGTCTGCGTCTGCGAGTCAGGGGCCGCCGCTCCTGCGGGCGATACGAGGGAAGCCGTTATCGCTAGAGCGCTCCAGACGACACCGAACCATCCCCTGTGAATCGCCGACCCCCCATACCTGGATGGGGACGAAGTTCGTTCCTCGTTAAGTGAAGTCCTGCTTGTGGCTGGAGGATTCCGCTAGGGCTTCCGCGCTTTCCAGATGCAGGTGCCGGGGATCACGTTGGTGCGCTGCCAGCGGTACTGGGGCCAGTCCCAGTGCGTGCCGCCTTTGGCGGTCTGCGGTTCGATGAGATCTTCGAGGAAGAGCCCTGCGCGCGCGAAAGACCGTACCCAGTCGCCGTAGGTGCGCTTGAACTCGAAGGTCGGATCCTTGCCGCCTTCGACGAACGGCTCGCGATCGAAGTAGGAGCGCACGAATGCGTGCAGGGGCGCGGAGCCGCCGAAGGTCATGCAGTCGATGATCGGCGAAGCCCACGAGAACGCGCAGAAACCGCCGCGCTTCAACACCCGGCGCACCTCCGGCAAGAGCCGGTCGATATCCATGAACCCGGCGGCGAAGTCCGACACGACCATGTCGAACGAGCCGCCGCGGAATCGCGACAGGTTCTCCGCGTCGCCGCGGAGGAGGCGGTACTCGACCCCGGCCCTGCGGATGTTCGCGCGCGCATGCCGGAGTTGCTCGGCGGACAGATCGATGCCGGTTACGTTCGCGCCGCGCTTGGCGAGCTCGATACCGAACTGTGCCGCGCCGCAGCCGACCTCGAGGATCCGCTTCTTGCGGACGTCCCCGAGCACGTTCAGCTCGTCTTCGCGGTATCGGTTCGGTCCCCACATCAGATCGCCGTACGCGTCCGCGCCGCCGATCGCCTTCTGATAGGACTTCGCCCGGTAGTTCCAGCCTTTTCGGTTGATCGCGATCCTGTCCATGGCCCGGCACGATATCGCGGTAGGCGGCGCGCCGGGCCCGGTGTACCATCGACCGCACCATGGAAGGGAAGCTGGCGATCCTCGGCGGCGGAAAGATGGGCGAAGCGCTCATGTCCGGGCTGCTGCGCTCTGGCTGGCGCAACCCGAGCGAAGTAACCGTCAGCGTCCGACGCGAAGAGCGCGGCCGCGCGCTCACCGAGAAGCATGGCGTCTCCGTGACGCTCGACAACCAAGCTGCGCTCCGCGACGCGGAGATCGCGCTCATCGCGGTCAAGCCGCAAGACATGGAGGTCCTGCTCGAACAGATCGGACCGGCGGTCCATCCGGGACATCTGTTGATCTCGGTCGCCGCCGGGATCCCGACATCGTTCATCGAAAAGCGCATCCCGGTGGAGGTCCCCGTCGTGCGCGTTATGTCGAACGTGCCGGTACTCGTCGACGAAGCGATGAGCGTCGTCTCGGCCGGCTCGCACGCCGACGAGAAGCACCTCGCCGTCGCGGAAGAGATCCTGTCGCACGTCGGCCGGGTCGTTCGCCTGGCGGAGAAGCACCTTGACGCGGTCACCGCGACGTCCGGCTCGGGACCGGCCTACTTCGCGTTGCTCGCCGAGGCCATGATCGACGCGTGCATCTTCCTCGGGCTGTCGCGCGATGTCGCGACGGAGTTGATCGTCCAGACGATGCTCGGCTCCGCGAAGTTGCTCCGCGAAACGAAGATGCATCCGGTCGAGCTGCGCGAGCTGGTCACCTCGCCCGGCGGCACGACCATCTCGGCGATCCGCGAGCTCGAGAACGCCGGCGTGCGCGCCGCGTTCCTCAACGCGATCAACGCCGCGTGCGAGCGCGCGCACCAGCTCGCCGGCGGGCAAGAAGACTGACTCTCGGCGGATAAACCCGGCGTCCGCGCCGCCGCGGCGGTAGCCTGCATCCATGCGAAAGCGCTTCCCATTCACGACGAAAGACGGACGCCGCGGTGTCGTCCGTCAAGCGGCGTCTTCCGATGCGAAGGCGTGTCTCGCGATCGTGTGGGAAGCGACTCAGGAGCGACCTCGTACCCTCATGACCTCGCCCGATGAGTTCTGGACGCCGCGTCTGTGGCGTCGCCACCGGCGTGACTGGAGTCCGGACGGCGTGACGCTCGTCGCCGAGGTCGGCGGCACGGTCGTGGGGAACCTCGGCGTGGAACGCGGCCGCCGGCCGCGCGAGCGGCACCTATGCGAGTTCGGCGTCAGCGTGAGTCGTGCCTACCGCGACCAAGGCGTCGGGCGCGCGATGTTGGAGGTCCTCGAGACGTGGGCGAAGGACGCCGGCGTCGAGAAGATCATGCTGCGCGTGTTCGACTCGAACGCGCGCGCCCGCGCGCTCTACGAGAAGATGGGCTACTTCTCAGAAGGCGTCGAGCGCCGCGCGGTCAAGTTCCCCGACGAGTACATCGACGCGATCCGGATGGCGAAGTTCGTCGCCGGGCCCGGCGTCTCGAACGACCCGACCTCCGAGTCGCGCCGGTCGCGCGCGTAGCGCGGGAGCTACACGGGCGTTACGACCGTCGTCCGGAGAACGCAGAACTCGTTGCCTTCGGGATCGGCCATCACGACCCACGACACGTCGTCGCCCTGGCCGATGTCGATCGTGCGCGCGCCGAGCCCGAGCAGCCGCTCGACCTCTTCCTCTTGCGACACGCCGAGCGGGTTGACGTCGATATGCCAGCGGTTCTTCACGGTCTTGGGTTCGGGTACCGGGACGAACACGATCGCGGGCGCTGTTGGACTCGGGCCGTGCGCCTGGACGTTGGCGCTGCCCGGCGCGATCTCGACCAACCCGTCCGCTTCGTCGGTGATCTCGTAGCCGAGAACTTGGCACCAGAACTCGGCGAGCGCTTTCGGATCGCGACAATCGACGATGATCTCCGTGAACCGGCTCGTCATGGCGCGATCCTACCCAGCCGTCACCTGACGACGCGACGAGCCCCCGGCTACGATGCAGCCATCGCGGCGAACGCAGGAGGCGAGTGCGATGGTCGACGAATACCCCGACATCCTGGCCGGCGGCGAGTGGATGACCGGCCACTCGGGCGAGCTGTTCGAAGACCGCAACCCGGCCGACCGCGACGACCTGATCGCCACGTTCGCCGCCGGCGACGCCATCGACATCGACGAGGCGGCCCAGGCCGCGAAGGCCGCGTATCCCGGCTGGATGGAGACGCCGGCGCCGCAACGCGCCGATTACGTTCGTCGCGTCGGGCTTCTGCTGGAAGAGCGCAAGGAGGAGCTCGCCGTGCTGATGTCGCGCGAGATGGGCAAGACCTTGCGCGAGAGTCGCGCCGACATCCAGGAAGGCATCGACTTCGCGATCTACATGGCCGGGGAAGGGCGCCGGATGTTCGGCGTTACGACCCGCTCCGAGCTTCCGAACAAGTTCTCGATGACGGTGCGCCATCCCATCGGCGTGGCCGGGTTGATCACGCCGTGGAACTTCCCGATCGCGATCCCGACGTGGAAGCTGTTCCCGGCGCTGATCGCCGGCAACACGGTCGTGTTCAAGCCGGCGGAGGACACGCCGCTTCTTGCGCTCAAGCTCGTGCAGATGTTCGAAGAGGTCGGGCTTCCGGCCGGCGTGCTCAACTTCGTGACCGGGCTCGGCGAGGAGGCCGGGGCTGCGCTCGTCGATCACGACGCGGTCCGTTGCGTGTCGTTCACAGGCTCACTCGATGTCGGCCGGATGATCAACGAGAAGTGCGGCCGGATGATGAAGCGCTGCTCGCTGGAGCTCGGCTCGAAGAACATCCTGATCGTCATGCCCGACGCCGATCTCGATCTGGCCGTCGAGGCCGGCGCCTGGGGCGCGTTCGCGACCAGCGGCCAGCGCTGCACCGCGACCTCGCGCATGGCGGTGCACGGGTCGGTCCTCGACGAGTTCAGCGAGCGGCTGGTCGCGCGCGTGCAGCAATACAAAGTCGGCCCGGGCACCGATCCGTCCACCGATCTTGCGCCCGTCATCAACGAGAAGCAGAAAGAGCGTGTCCTGGAGTACATCGGCGTCGGCCAATCCGAAGGCGCCAAGATGCTGACCGGCGGGCATACGCTCGACGACGGTGAGTACGCGAAAGGCAACTTCATCGCCCCGACCGTCTTCCGCGACATGACGCCCGACATGCGCATCGCGCAGGAGGAGATCTTCGGGCCGGTCACCGGGATCATCGAGGTCGGCGGCGTCGACGAAGCGATCGAGGTCGCGAACTCGGTGCAGTACGGACTGAGCGCCTCGATCTACACCCGCGACATCACCAATAGCTTCAAAGCGATCGAGAAGCTCGAGTTCGGCGTCGTCTACATCAACGCTCCGACGATCGGCGCCGAGGTCCAGCTGCCGTTCGGCGGCATGAAGTCGACCGGCAACGGCCACCGCGAGGCTGGGCCCGTCGCGCTCGACGAGTTCACCGAGTGGAAAGCGGTTTCCGTCGACTTCTCGGGGAAGCTCCAGAAATCCCAAGGCATCGACTAGCCCACCCGTGCGGACGTCGACGATCAAGCGGGGCCCGATCAACCTCGCCGTCCGCCGCTTCGGCACCCGCGGCCCGCACATCGTCATGGTCCACGGCCTCGCATCGTCACAACACATCTGGGACCTCGTCGTCCCCCGTCTGGAGAAACGCTTCCGCGTAACCACGATCGACCAGCGGGGTCACGGTGAGTCGAGCAAACCGGCGAGCGGTTACGACTTCCGTTCGATGTCGGCCGATCTGAACAAGGTGATGGCCAGCCTCGGCGCGGGCAAGGTCGTTCTCGTCGGGCATTCCTTCGGCGCCAACGTGTCCCTTGAAACCGCCGTCCGCTATCCGAAGCGCGTCGCCGGCGTCATGTGCGTCGACGGCGGCATGGGCTCCATGTCCGAAGTGATGACCTGGCCAGAAGCCCGCGAGATGCTCGCCCCTCCCAGGTTCGGCGGCATGCCGCTGAAAAGCTACCTCGCGATGGTCAAGTCGCATTTCCCGCGCGGCGTGTGGTCACCAGACGTCGAAGCCATCGTCCGCACGATCGTTCGCGTCGACGGTCACGACCGCGTCTATCCGCGACTGTCGCGAACGAATCACCTCCGCATCCTGAAGGCGATGTACGACCAGCGACCGAAAGAAGTGTTCGCGCGCGTGCGAGCGCCGGTCCTGATATTCGCAGCCCGTCCGCGTCCCAGCGACGATTCGGAGCGCGATTTCTACGAGATGAAGAAGCGCTCGATCGATCAGATCCGAGCAGCGAGCCCGAGGGTGAAGGTCGAATGGATCACCTCGATGCACGACATCCCGCTCGACAAGCCGAAGGAGCTGGCGACTCGGATCGCTCGCTTCGTACGCGCGGTGATGCGGTGACGCGTTTCTCGCTCGGTGACCGTCGGGAGCGCACGAGGGCCTTCGGAGCGCTCCGGGACCCGCGCCTCCGCTCGCTTCGTCGGGCCAGCCCGGCCGTCTTCGCGGCCGGGCTGCGGCCGCGACTTCGCTCGTTCCGGCGGGGTGTCCTCACCAGCTCCGCCGGCCCTCGCGTGCTCCCGACGCGGCGGGGGAGGTCGTCGTGAGTCAACGCGTTGCGGTGCCGTGGGACGACTCCCTTGCGGCGTACGACTTCGGGCCGCAGCATCCACTGAAGCCCATCCGCGTCAAGCTCACCGTGGAGCTCTGCAAGGCGTACGGGCTCCTCGATGCGCCGAATGTCGACGTTCTCATGCCGCGGTTCGCGAGCCGCGAGGAGCTCGAGCTCGTGCATACGCCTCGGTATATCGAGGCGGTTGAGACGATCAGTGTGACGGCGACGGATCCGTATCGGTTCTATGGGTGGGGGATCGGATCCGGTGACAATCCGGCGTTCAAGGGGATGCACGAGGCGAGCGCGCACGTCGTGGGAGCGTCGCTGGTTGCAGCGGAGGCGGTCGCGAACGGAAGCGCGGAACACGCGTTCAACCCGG
>Ga0075425_100006657_pt1 | contig 12137 bp, 10 predicted proteins | sample SoiMethybrSBSTD4_FD_75300 | JGI IMG/M metagenome (GOLD analysis project Ga0075425, IMG submission 75300) | Bulk soil microbial communities from a Populus tree surrounding site in Tennessee, USA - Soil MetaG P. TD hybrid SBSTD4 | ecosystem: Environmental > Terrestrial > Soil > Tree plantation...
AGTTTTTGTTTGCGGATCTTGCCCGGGAACTGGCACAAACAATGGCTCTGCATTAGAATTTGGAACCAGGGATTGAAACTCGGTTGAGTTTTTAACAGTGAACGGTGCGGCAAAATCAGGGAAATACCTATTGTCCCTGAGGAAGGAAACTGAATGGGGTTCAGCTACAGGTGTAGGGTTATCCCAGGTAACGCTCTCTCCAGCTTTAATATTAATCTCCTGTGGTACAAAGGCTACTACAGGGCTTGTGCTATTTCCTCCCCCGGCGTGTACAAGTTTAGAAGTCTGTAAGGGCTGCTGAGAATAACCCAAATTGAAATGGGCAAAAGCGGTTATACTAGATACTATTATGAATACTACCAATATCAAACATTCCCTTCTGGGTGTCATGGATTAACCTGACAAAAATAGAGATATTTATAGACTTCCAAATTTATTTAACATTCAAAATATGGCACTTTTCTAACCCATATAGGTATCCCATCAGATTTCTTAGACCTTTAACGAGTGGCATTTAATAACATCTTGAATACGACAACATGTCTAACCTATAGTTAAATTCTAACTTATAGTTGATTACAGATTATGAAAAAAACTAAAAGCAATCCTGACATTTAATAGACTTTCGTCAAAGAAAAAAGATGAAAAATTACGCCTTAAGCTTTACTAAAAAAGTAGCCTAAGCGTGAACCTATTTCAGCTAGAGATGCTGAATTACGTCTTCACAGTTATTGGCGTTGGTATCTCCTTTTTGTGGGTCAAATCCAATGACTATGTCAAATCCACTTCCACAGTCAAAGTAATCAGCTCCCGGACCACCCTGCAATACATCATCTCCATCCCCTCCGTATAGCTCATCGTTACCGTCGCCAGCTACTAAAAAGTCATCTTCAAATCCACCGAAAACAATATCATCTCCAGAACCACCGTATAACTGGTCAAGACCTGGTCCTCCTTGCATATTGTCATTTCCCGAGTTTCCATACAATTTATCATCGTCTGCGCCTGCCTGTATTACATCATCATCTGGGCCTCCCCTTAGCAAGTCATCACCTGCAAGGCCTATGATAATATCGGATGCTTTACTCCCGTCAATATGATCATTCAATTCTGTGCCTATACAGAGGTTTATGCCTTCAGATCTCTGCCATACAGTCGGACATCTATTTCCTATCGCGAAAACACTTGTTATTGGTATTGTACTTACAATTAAAACACTCAATGTAACTGCGACCATCAGTAACGCTATACGACTTTGCATATGAGAAGGATGGATGGACATGTTAATAAGGGCTATGTGTCTTGAATCGGATTGATCTTCCACGTCTATGACCTATAATATTGTCAGTATATATACTTCCCTAAGATAAGTTCGTACAAGTAAGAGTAACATTTGAATTGAATACTTAAGTACCTTTCAGCTTGTTATCTTCTTTCGTAACGTCCTATACTGGACGCAAGTAGGATTTGGACATCAGTAATGCCCATGCCGGCTTGTATGTATGCAGAAATGATTATCCTTTTTCGATTCTCGATGGGTTCGAAAGATCCTTCGTAAATTTTACGCCGTCTCTATTGGTGCTTGCTGACAATTAAAAAGCCACCTATTGGTACCAGCCTTATTCAAATTCAGCGTTTATCGATGATCGCTCGCTGTCGACCCCTGTCATGCAGGATTAAAGTCCCTAACTTTAAAAGATAAATTAAGTTTAGATTGCAATCAAAAGGCGTTGAACAGAGAATGAATTATTTCCCCTCCTCATACAATTAAGATGCAGTCAAAATCAATAGACGATAGAAATCGATATTGAAATTTGAGTTTATTGAGAAGGAAGCCTCAAGGCAAATTCCAGGACGAGCCGAAAGCTGTTATTGTTTAAAGCTATTCAGGGTGTGGGCAATTACGTGATTTTCTGAAAACCTCTACAATACCCTTTCTATAATTAAGTAAAAATACAATAGGTGTTGAAATTGGTATTGTTTTAAACCAATCTGGCAAGATAATGGTTCAATAATCATTTTAGCCTGAATGCCATTCGGGTTCGGGTATCTCTGGTTCTGCCCCTTTGGCTCGATTCCTGTTTCAGCAAGGAAGTTACAGTATACTGGATGAATTGGTGGTTATTAGACAGATTGGCCGACCGGTGGGAATTTGTCAAATCGCAATAGGTGGCATAAAAATACAATCTTTTGAATATCGTGGTCAATTTGTAGTTGACGTCAGATATCCTTTATGTAAAAGAATTACTAATTCTTCTAACATTATTTAGTGTGATTTTTCACGATACTTTTTTATGTATAAAAGTGACAGCTCCGTCAAATATGAAAAGCTACCTCAATAAACGAATTAAGATTACTATCCTTATTTCTCTAATTGCGATTAATTCCTTGACTCTAATAACGACTCTGGCTGCAGGACGGGGGACAATCGGAACACAGAATACAGTCAATACACCCGCAGGAGAAATGACCTTTTGTCATGGCAACATCCTCTCGCCCCCGACTGTTTGCGTTGGATCTCAACGTAATGATACTATTATTGGACCTATTGGGGGCGGAACAATATATGGAAACAAGGGAGACGATAAGATCCAAGGATTACTTGGTTCGAGCATAATTTATGGAATGAGTGGAAATGATGCAATTCGTGGTGGAAATACGTCTGATATAATATTTGGAAGTAAGGGTAACGATATTTTAGCCGGCGGCCCAGGGCCCAATTTATTTACTGGAGGTGGCGGAAGCATTTTATCCGGAGGTATTGGCAATGATGTCTTGATTGGCGGTGGAGGCCATGATGTACTCCTGGGAGGACAAGGACACGATACATTTACTTGTACTGGTGAGAGCGACTTAATCTTGGATTTTGATCATAAAGACGATCTCGCAACGGGAAATTGTATTACTAACTAAAGCTGACCAATCCCTGCTATAATTCGATGTTAAGTTTGCAATTCTAAAGATATTAGAATAGAAGATACTTTCTGTTCTTGATTTAGTCTGAAAATTTCACTATTGCGCTCTTAAATTTGCAATGCGTATTGTCGCATTCGTAGAGCCAAATGTTCGTAATCTCATCACGGACTTTACCAATTAGCCGCACAAGTGCTCGACAACATTGATGGCATATTCGGTTGTTCCTCGTCATGACAATACTTTGTATTTAATGTATTTAGAGAATTAGAACTATGATTGGAGGTCATTTGATTTTAAATTTAGAATGGGTGAAGGGCACTCGTTAAAAAGGTACTGCCAAAATTTGTGTAATTTTTTTATTGGGTATATCTTAACACCCAAACTCCCAATAGGATGAGAATTCTTCGACTTTTGAAGATTAACAAAGTTTATCTTATTCTAAAATCTTCGATATTTATGCAGGGCAGTGCATTTACATCGTTTCCATTAATATTTTAAAACCATTCATAAAACTTCTGTAATCAATTGATTCCTGGAAAATTTTCCTGCCAAAACTTGGCCACTTTTTGACTTGTACCCTGGTATCCCAACGCCCACCGCAATCATCGTACTTTTATCTTTAGCGTGTGGGGAAAAGAATTCCGTAACTGCATCGTCAAAGAATGTAGAACCAGACGCACCCATTGCCTGAGCATACGAAGCTAAGTAAATTTTTCCCGCAATTACTCCAGCCTCAAATTGAGTTGCTCTATAACCACGATTCCCGCGTGATTCTAGGACTCTTTTCAATGGCGCCATTAGAAAGAAAACAACGCTTGCGTCGCTGAATAGGGACTGCCATAAGCAAAGATAGCCAGAAACTTCCCGAGATACACTCTTTTTCAATTTGTCTAAGGTTCTTGTAGAGTTATTGTAATAATAACTTCCGCCTGTTAATCCTTCAACATCATTGGCTATAAAATATATTTCTGTATTCCCATATTTACCATCGTAAGTAACATCTAGAGGTATTTCGGTTGTAGAAGCTTGGAGAATATTAGTTAATTGATTCAAGGAAATTGGCTTTCTTAAAAATTGGCGCGATGAACCTCGTAAAAGTATAACATCTCCTAATTGTGGATCGGTGGGATAGTTTGTATCTGGTAACGGTATGCTATCCGTGATAATCGGAGAAGCCTGTGTTCGTATCTGTCCAGTATTTATTTTAGATTTCCAATTCTTGACTTGATCTTTGTCGTTCAGATATGAGGCTTCGTGCACCTTCCATATACTGGGATATTGAACTTCACCAATAATATTAGAATTTATTGTTTCGTGGTAGAGTACAGGGAATTCTTTTTGCGTGGAAGACAAATTTTTAGACAACCCCAAGCCTATTGAAACTAGGGCAATCGAAGCCTCCCTTCGATCTTCCAGGCAAAGGAGCTTATTAACTGTGTTGTCTACAAAGCCCAAATTGAAATGAGCTTGAAGTCCAATACAAGCTGTAACGGCGAGAAGATTAGATGCTATAACACCAGAGTCCCAAAACCAATGACGATATGACCTGTCTTGATATTTCCATGCATTTCTCCAAGCAATAGATGAAAAAATGATGGTGCAAGGCGAATCCAAAATATTTTTGTCATCGCCGGCAGCCTCGGATAGTTGGGTCCTATAATCACCTTCGCGAAGTTTTGTGAGACTGAACTCTCCTGGGTTAAAGTGATATACTCCTGGTATCAATTCAGCGATCTGTCCACAAACAAGGTAGAGCTCTATCGGATAAAGAGCCCCTGTTGCTGGGGCAGCGCGCATGTAGAGTGCGTTCGAGTCATAGTTCATACGTCGGGTTATACCCGCAGAGAAGAACAAAATTTCAGCCAGGTCTTTTAAATCGAAATGTTCAGGAGCATGGTTTTGAACTTGACCAGTGCTTATTGATCTCAATGTCCCACATTCAGGCATAGGAAAAAGTGGAGGTAAGGCGAAAGGAGGTAAATTTGTATAGAATTTGAACGGACGTGGTTTGTTTCTCCAATCTAAGCGATGTCGTGATAATTGAATGCTAACTTCTGAATGCTTAGTTGATTCGTGAAAATCTTCTGCATCCTTGTAATCATAACTATTCATATGTTATTCCATTAACGGTTTATTGCAGCCCGGGCTATAACATTACCTGCGGAGATAAATGTGCAAATTCTTATTTAAAAAATGATTATCAGAGAGACTTTTTTATTTGCGATGAAAACGTCTAATCTTATAACTATGAGTCCCTTAATTTTGTATTGCACAGGGACAATATGCGTGAGTAGGTAGCAAAACACGAAGAGGTTAGGAATTGCCTTTAAAATAGGTTGTAACAACATTGCAATGCAGCTCTATTCAACCCATCGTTATTCTGGCAAGTCCCAATAGTCAAATCTCATCCAAAATAATATCGGCTTTTTTAATTAAGCTTGATACCACAAAATTTTCGCGCAGACTCAAGTAGAGTTCATTAAATTTGGCCTTTTGTTACCAAATTTGATAAATTAATTCCCTAATTGGGATTCCGTAGTATTGATTATTTTCATATTTCAAAATGGATTAGTCCGATTTGGAAATCATGAATTATAAAAGATATAATTTCGTTTAAAATCGATCAAATTATGCTGCAACTCTAATAAATCATAAAGTCTTATCATAATCTGTGTCTAATTCGGGTGGTACTAACAAAAAATTATCCTCAAGTTCAAGTAAAGATGAAATCATCAAAGGACTGAACGAAGATCTTGCAAGGGAATATCAAGCTATAATTCAGTATGTGGTATTTAGTTCTACCTTGAAAGGGGCGGAATATGGGGATATTGCAGAAGAACTTAAAGTTCATGCCTCAGAAGAGTTGTCGCATGCTCTAGAGGTGGCAAAACAGATAGACTATCTAGGAGGAAATCCTACGGTAAGAGGCAAAGAGGCGGGGTACTCACAAGATTCGAAAGAAATGCTCGAAATTGACCTAAAGTCGGAGCAGGAAACCATTAGGAATTATAGAGACAGAATTCGTCAGGCGGAAAGTGCTGGTGAATATGCTTTGTCAGAAAAATTAAGAGGTATTATTGCTCAGGAGCAGGATCATGAAATAGATCTTAAAGATGCGCTTGGGCTTCGATAACACTGAAAGAATTGAACACCTGACTCAACTAAAACGCACGCTCCTAGCTTCCAGAGCACAATTATTTAAAATTGGGGAATGGTATTTGTTGAATCTGAATTGCGGTCAAATGTAATATCTCTTTTATAGTATCAGGTCTGAGAGGGAGTATTGTAATCCTGCGAAGAAAAAGGTATCATTACTAACACTAACAAAAATAGATGTCTAGAAAAAAATTAGTTGAATGAAATCAGTGTGGGGTGTCTGGCTTTTCCCTACCGGTATGTGCCTTTCTGGAATGAATTACCAATCTTTCTTTTTCTTGAAAAGTCATGGAACATTCTTTACACTTGAAACCATCGTTTTTTGTATTTTTCTTAAAGAGACTGAAGTTTAGTTTCATTGGACTGAATGCCGCTTCCAGGGTGACTTTAACTTTCCGGCTGTTGAAATTTCACATTATAATGTGGTCAGCTGAATTCTTGTAATTATTAAGACAGACGTATTATATTTTTACGCTATTTATTAAATTATTTTGAAATCCAAAGGGCTTTTTTCTTCCGTTGTTTGCGCAATTGACTATCGATTGTTCAAGTTCTGTACAAGTCTACCTGAAAATTTTAGGTACTCATTGAATTTATTACAGGGAAACTATTAGGTTTAAAGATACATGTCTACCCGCCCTCCAACAAAGATCCCGCGGAAGGCATGGGTTACCCTTGCAATATTGGGTCTATCACTGCTGATCACCATGTATGGCGAAACAATGTTACTTCCGGCCATACCTGACATAATTAAAGAATTCAATATTTCGTATAATACCTCCTCTTGGATCCTATCATCATATCTAATCGCCGGCGCAGTAGCCACACCTATTGCAGGAAAGTTATCAGACGTCTATGGAAGAAAAAAGATGGTCATGATAATAATGATCATCTATATCATTGGTATCGGTCTTGGAGGATTTTCACCTAATATTACATTTCTTGTAATTGCAAGAGTAATACAAGGAATCGGCATTTCCATGTTTCCAATAGCTTTTGGTATAATCCGTGATCAAATTCCAACAGAAAAACTCGCGATAGGCGTTGGTGTATTTAGCTCCATGTTTGCTGCAGGTTCTGTTGTAGGTTTGGCTCTTGGCTCAAGCATTATTGAAAATTTTGGATGGCGCTCCACATTTTTTTCTATAGTATTTGTTGCTATCGGGTTGTGGGTAGTAATTAAGAAATTAATTCGGGATCATAGTGATGACGACGACATATCATCCTTACCAGACGAGAGAATAGCGGTTGAGGAAGCACGGAAAGTGGGAAAAAGTAAGGACAGAATAAGAACTCACAAAAGTGCATCTATTGACATACTTGGTACCGTGACACTTGCAATAATAATAACTTCTTTTCTACTCGTTCTATCTTATTCAGAGACGTCTGACATAGCCAAATCTCCACTAGTACCGATATTTTTAACTCTTGGATCCGTTTCGGTAGTGCTTTTCATAATTGCAGAAAGAAGATCAAACTCACCGTTGGTGAATTTGAAGTTGATGTCAAATAAGATGATCCTTTCCGCCAATATTATTTTGGTGATTGCATTTCTAAGTATGTTTACTGTCTTTCAAACTATACCTGTATTAGTAAGAAGTCCTGTCCCGTGGGGATTTGGAGGGAATGCCATATCAAGTGCAAACATCCAGCTCCCGTTTATGATTGTATTTTTACTTTTTGCACCATCCTCTGGGTTCATAATTTCTAAAATGGGTAACGTAAGGCCTACCATTATTGGAAGCGTCGTAAGCGCAATTGGTTTTTTCAGCCTTTTTATCTTTCACTCAACAGGCTTCTTCGTTGCGACTAACCTCGCGATAATAGCTGCCGGATTATCGCTAATGCAGGTTGGAGGCTTCGATATTGTTTTGCAGTATACTCCAATACAATTCAGCGGAATTTCACTTGGAATGACAGTTCTTTTTAATTTGGTAGGTGGTTCCGTTGGGCCTTCAATCGCAGGCATATACATGCAAACACATCGAGTGATCGCGGAGGGCAGCTTCGGTTCGTTTCCCTCTCCAGAGTCATACAATCTTATATTTCTCACAATAGCATTGGCTTCTCTTGTACCAATAGCGTTAGCGCTTTTCTTGCGGGCTAGGTTACCAAGGCTAGTTTTTTCTGAGGGTCCGAGTCAACCCGAATAGCTTTTGATTTTAATCGTCTAAGTAAAACTCTTTTAATCTATTGATGGTCGATTATCTTGAGTGTTTGAAATTAGCATTGAAAGGTAACTGGATACGGGCTCAGCATCTACACGGATGTAGTACCTTGTGTTGAGTATATCAGATTCGATTTGTCGACATCCCGAATTATGATTTTAGCCATCCCTCTTTTTTGAACCAATAAATCATACCGATTGCAGGGACTATTGCCACAAGAAGCATTATAAAGAAGGATGTAAAAGGTCCGAGAAATGTTGCCGACCCAGTTTGAATACCGCCTGGCAAGTTCACATTCATACCGTAAAAGGCTGCTATCACGGAAGCGGGAATTGACAGCGTAAACAGTATTGTCAGAATGGCCAAAATTTTGTTAGATTTTTCAGTGCTAAGCATAAAGTCGGTATCTTTGAATATTTCGATAGTTTCTTTTGCCTCTTCTAGCACTTCGATCACTTTGTCGACGTGATCCCTTACGTTGTCAAAGTAGGGTGAAAGATCCTCCTCCGTGAGTCTTTGTATTTCCTTACTAAGTCCGAATATCGTACGCTTTAATGGAAATACTAGTCTTCGTAGAGTAGTTATTTCTCTTCTTAAAAAGGAAATTTCCCGAGCAACTGCTGCTTTTTCATCGAAAACGACGTCTTCAATATCGTCTAAGTTTCCTTCGATTTTCATAAGAATGTGGAGGAGACCGTCAACTAGCAGGTCTATTACACTATGCAATAGATAGCCAGCTGAATTTCCCATAAAGGATTCTCGGTATTTTTCATCAATCTTACATTGCTGAAAAGATTCTTTAAGGGCATTCAATCCCTCTCGCTGAATCGTTACTAAATAATTTGTTCCCGCGAATATTGCTAGCTGAGTCGGACGCGGGACGCCCTTATCTCTGTCAATAAAAGGAAAGTTCAAGATGACGAAAATATGGTCGTCATAACTGTCTATTTTTGGAATTTGGATTTTTGAAAGACAGTCTTCAATGTTAAGCTCATGAAATGGAAATTTGGCCAGCTTCATTAGCTTTTCCCGAGTGGGTCTTTGTATGTTTATCCAAGAAATATTATTATTGACAATGCCCTCTTGAGGTTCTGTAATTTTTTCCAATGCTCATTATCACAACCAAATTAATACTTGTTATACGGTAGTCGTAATCCCATAAAAATTATGCGAATATTTGTATATTCAAAAAACTTGCCACAATAAGTAGAGTCAAATTTACCGTTGCTTTTCACTTCTCAGTATCTTTGGCTTTCCGATTCACTTTCCTTTGACTTAAGCGTCCTACATCCTAAATCTTATGAGGTTCATTCCCCGACATTTATACTTTGAACCAGTAGCTTTATCCTATAATCAAAACTTTGGACTTGAGGAAAAAATTTGTATACTATCTATATTCCTGCCGACATTCCTATCACTTCTTGCGAAACTTTAATTGCTTCAATCAGAGATTTTCCAGAAAGCAAATAAGTATCGCATCAGAAAAATACTAAAGATTTTCAGCTGTCGAGCTTATCACAGTCTCAACTAATTCCAAAACGAGAATATTTAGATCAATTTTGTTGTAAAAAATTCCTCCTGAAAATACTTCGATATTTTTAAAATTATAAGAATTGCAAAAGTGATTAACACAAATTCGCAACGTGGATGTCTATGGACTAATTCGTTCAGACGATTTCAAAATTATTGAAAGTAGTTACTTATCATTGAACATTTAGGAACAGATTTTTATTTTATTGATCAAGGAAGAGAAACGCCTGCAGCCTTCAGTTGATCTAAAACATTTCTGACTTGTTTAGGTGTAACTCTTTCTATAATTTTGTTTCCCGAATGATGGGACAGGGTCGCATTTATCAATGCAGCCATCATATCTGCATCATAAAAGGCCGACGATTCGGCGAGTAGTTCAGCTACTTTAGATGCATCTTGATCACCTGCAATTTTTCCACTACTTATCAGGCTGCCAAATTTCTGCACTGATTCATAGACTCCGATATTATATCCTATAAATGCGATTTTTTCGGGAGGTAATGAGTCATCGCTCATAAAACTTACAATTCAACAGTGATAAAATGGCTATATATAACAACCCAAAAAATATGCCTCTTTAATTTTCAGACAATAGAAAATAAAAGGTAGGCCCACTTTAGTGCAGATAGAACTTCTATTGTACGGGCTGATCTATGAATCAGAATTTCACCGAATTCAAAAATAAATAATTGGTATGCCTAACCCCTTGCCGTTGTCATGTTTACAGCACTCGATTGATTCGAAGAGGCATTAGTTTGATTCGAAGAACTCCCCCCACCTGACTGTATTTGACCTCTTATCTCTCCTTTTGGATTTTTATCAGTATGGACATTAACATATGTATCCCCGCTTTTCATTGCGGAGATTAGGTCTGCAATAGTCTTACCTTTCAAAGGACCGGTTAATTTGGAATCTGTGATATTTCCCCTTATAGCCAGACCTAATTTAGTTGGATTATTCTTGCTTCCTTGCATAAGGTCAACTACTACGTCCCCGTTTGAACCAACTTTTCCCATATGTATATGGGCACCCGTAGCATCAGAAAATCCCGTCACATTTATCTTGTATTTAATAACGGTATCATTGGCTGCGGTTCTAAATGATGTTATTCCTATTGCGTTAGACTGTACTGGCGGTACCTCATTACCTCCTGCCATTGTGGCAGAAAACTTTGCCGCCAGAACTGTTCCTATGGGCGTCATCCCAGATCCCAACATAACCATGAAAATTAGACCCAACAACGCTACCGTAACATACACACTTTCACGAAATAACATTGCATTGTTCGATTCGCTATGGTTTTAAAAATCTTGCGCTTGCCGTCAATCGCATTCAGCTTGTAGGATTTTGAAAGAAAGCAGAGAAAAATTATGCCGATATTGACTACTCATTCTAACTTATACTTTTAGAGTTTCAAATTCAACCGCATTTTATACTTCAATTCTTTCCAATTACCTAATTTACGAGGTGTCCTTATTGGAATTATTTTCGTACTATGTAGAGAGGATATAAAATGAAGTTATCAAAAGACTGAAAAAATTATTTTTGTTATGTTCCTTTATACTACTCTATTAGAGAAATGAATCAAACGATTAAAGGTCAATTTCAAAATATTTAGTAAAAAATCACTATTTCGTCATTCAAAAAAAGTGAATGTTACTTCAAGATAGTGAAGGTATCTCGATCACGTAACGGACCAATTGAAACTAGGATACGATACTTGCCCGACTTTACCTGATTTCCATTGGCATCTTCCTGATTCCACTTGAAAGTTTTAGATGCTCCTGAGTCGAGCGTAAATTTTTCGGGCGTTGGTGAAAATGGATAATGTTTGCTACTTTTAACATTTCTTATATTAATGTCGGAAGTTGAATCAGAAAAGGTCAATGGTTCAGTTCCACTATTCTTAACTGTAAACATAATAGCTTTTCCCTTGGTGTAGGTATTTTGGGATGTAAATATGGATATAGCTTGCGCTTTCTTTTCATTCTTTGTTTCATCCGCCGATGAAATAGATTTGTGATGTTCTCTAAAACTACAATGAACAACCGTTCCCAGCCTTTCGGAAGAGGGGCACAAATCACTTGAAGGACATTGTGTTGGAGAGCTGACTAAGTTACCATTTGTGCACCGTACTTGGCCGTGATCCAGTGTTAATGCAAATGCCAGCATATCATAGTCCATTTTGCTTTCTTTTTGGCAGTAATATAAAATGGTGACACAAACAATTACAAAAACTATTCCTGAAAAATAGCGCGATATTACGCTTTTCAGATGGGTAGTAACCATTAATTGATAACTTGGTATCGCGTTGAAGAGTAATAAACATGATCCCAAATATTAGAGGTTTATTTGGTAAATTAGATC
>Ga0075425_100006659_pt1 | contig 12137 bp, 10 predicted proteins | sample SoiMethybrSBSTD4_FD_75300 | JGI IMG/M metagenome (GOLD analysis project Ga0075425, IMG submission 75300) | Bulk soil microbial communities from a Populus tree surrounding site in Tennessee, USA - Soil MetaG P. TD hybrid SBSTD4 | ecosystem: Environmental > Terrestrial > Soil > Tree plantation...
CACGCAGACAAGGATGCCGGAGCGCCACAGAAGGCTCGATTCTCGGACGGTTCTGACTGGCGTGGCTGTGGGCATCACGTACGTTGCAGCTGCCGAAATCGACTTTCGAGTGGCGTTTGCTGCGGAGCAGGTCACCACCGTCTGGGCGCCGACGGGCATCGCGATCGCGAGCCTGCTCATTTGGGGACCTCGTCTCTCGCCAGCGATTTGGCTTGCCGCCTTCGCCGTCAACGCCGCGACGAATGCTCCGCTCTGGACTGCCTTCGTGGTTGCCACGGGGAACACTCTGGAGGCGGTGCGTTGTCCTCATGTCATTACATTTACGCCGCGAGCGGATCACCGCTGTTCCGTCGTGTTGACTGATTGATCCGATGACCATCGACCCGCCCGATCCGACACTCAGACTTGCCGCGATCGTCGAGTCGTCAGATGATGCGATCGTCAGCAAGGATCTCAACGGGATCATCACCTCCTGGAATCGCGGTGCGGAGGAGTTATTCGGTTACACGGCCGCGGAAGTCGTTGGTCAATCCATCACGATCCTGATACCGCCCGATCGTCTTGCCGAAGAGGACATGGTTCTCGGGCACATTCGTCGCGGCGAACGAATCGAACACTTCGACACGATTCGCAGGCGCAAGGACGGCACGCTCGTTCCCATCTCGCTGACCGTCTCGCCGATTCGAGATGCCGGTGGCGTCATCGTTGGCGCTTCGAAGATCGCGAGAAACATCTCCGAGCGTCGACGGATCGAAGGAGAACTCCAGGAACTTCAGCAACGACTCATGGGCCTCGCGGTGGCCTCGGCGTCCATTCTCGGATCGCCCGACACCGCTACTGTCGCGTCAGCCGCGATCGACGTGGCGAGAGACGTGTTCGCCGCCGATGGCTACGCGTTGTGGCGGGTCGGCCCGAGCGGCGCATGGCGGATCGTCCGGTCCTTCGGAATATCTGATGACTTCGCGTCTCGTGCGATTCCTCGCGCGGGCGACGGCACGAATCCTCCATTGGTGCCTTTTTCAGAGCCGTTGATCTTCGAAGACGTACAAGCGACGCTGATGCTTGCGGACATGCGCGACGCGTACGCCCGGGAAGGCATCCAATCGATGATCGTGTTCCCGTTGACGATTCGCGGTCAGCGCTCCGGAACGATGGTCTTCTATTCGCATCAACGCGTGAAGTTCCGGGACGTCGACGTGCAGGTCGGTGCGGCACTCGCGAATCTCGCCGCGGCAGCGCTGACGACCGCTGACCTCTATGAAGAGCAGCGGTACGCCCGCGAAGCCGCCGACCACGCAAGGCATCAGGCCACGTTCCTCGCGCAAGCCGGAAACGTCTTGAGCTCATCGCTCGATTATGAAGGAACGCTGCGGTCCGTAGCGAATCTGGCCGTGCCCATCATGGCCGACTGGTGTGCTGTCGACATCGTCGGTGAGCGGGGTATGCTCCAGAGAATCGCTGTCGCCCACGTCGACCCAAAGAAGGTCGAGTTCGCTCGCATGCTCGAGGAAAAGTACCCGTCCGATCCGAATGCTCCCGGTGGCATGCATGAAGTTCTCCGTACCGGCAAGGCAGCGTACATGTCCCGCATTCCTCAAGCACTGCTCGAGGCTGCCGCGCGGGACAATGAGCACCTTCGGATCATTCGAGAGCTCAACCTGACTTCGTACATGTGCCTGCCGCTGACCATTCAGGGTAAAGCCATCGGCGCGATCACGTTCGTGAGCGCCGAGTCCGGCCGCGAGTACACGGATGCCGACGTTCGGTTCGCGCTCGAACTCGCGGCTCGTGCCTCACTGGCTGTCGAGAATGCACGCGCCTACGAGCGCGCCAACGAGGCAAGCCGTCTCAAGGATGAATTCCTTGCGACGCTTTCGCATGAACTGCGAACGCCGCTGAACGCCGTGCTCGGCTACGCCCGCATGATGCGGACACAGACGATCGCGCCCGACAAAGCCAAGGCCGCGTGGGACGTGGTCGAACGCAATGCGACGGCTCTGAAACAGATCATCGAGGATGTGCTGGATGTCTCGCGGATTGTGGCCGGTCGGCTTCGCCTGAATGTTGAGCCGGTGGACCTGCCGGCGATCCTGCACGAAGCGATGGCCACCGTCATGCCGGCGGCCGACGCCAAAGGCGTCAGAGTCGAAACCGTCATCGAGCCGCTCTCGACCCCGATCTCGGGAGACGCCGATCGACTGCAGCAAATCCTCTGGAATCTCCTCTCCAACGCAATCAAGTTCACCCCGCGCGGCGGCAAGGTTCAGTTGCGCCTCTCGCGGGTGAACTCGCACGTGGAGGTCGCGGTGAGCGACACCGGCCGCGGCATCGCGCCGGAGTTTCTGCCGTATGTGTTCGAGCGATTCCGTCAGGCCGACGCGAGCTTTTCTCGCGAACACGGCGGACTCGGTCTCGGATTGGCGATTGCCAAGCAACTCGCGGAACTCCACGGCGGGACGATTACGGCCGCGAGCGGCGGCATCGACCGCGGCGCCACATTTTCGGTGAAGCTGCCTTTGATGATCGTTCATCAGCCGACTGCCCACGAGCCTCAACGCCAGCATCCTGAAAGCGACCGGAACGCTCCCGAACTTGAACCCACGCCGCGTCTCGACGGCGTTCGCGTGCTGGCGGTCGACGATGAACGCGACTCGTTGAACTTGCTGCGGACTATTTTGGAGGCCGCGGGCGCAAGCGTCCGTACCGTTGGCAACGGACCCGACGCCTTGGATGCGATCCGCGCGGAGACTTGCGATGTGCTGATAGCCGACATCGGCATGCCTGGAATGGACGGCCTCCAGCTTATTCGGGCGCTCCGCCAGATGGAGGAGCCCGCCCGGAGCATGCCGGCGGCGGCGCTCACCGCCTACGCGCGGTCACACGATCGGATTACGTCGCTGGCCAGCGGGTTTCAGATGCACCTGGTCAAACCCATCGATCCACTTGAATTGATCGTAGCGGTCGCCAGGCTGGCTCCGCGACGTCTAGGCGCGTCGTAGAGGAGCGAGATGCACTAATTTGCAGCGGGCTCCAGCAGAGTCCTGAATAGACTCAGGCATCGTCTCGATATTGATCGGCTTGCGAAGTGTGTGGTCAGCATCCATTACTGGCCTGCCTCCGAAATTGCAAAATAGCCGCATCGAAGAGGATCTCATCGACCATCTCTTCAACTCGGTTGAGAAGCGCCTCGCCCGTCGCTTCTGCTCCTGGCGCGTTACGGAACCGAGGATGGCTCGCCACAGCGAATTGTGCCGAGACTGGCGCAGGAAGCACTCGCCGAAATCGTCGGCACGACCAGGGGGCGCGTGAACTTCTTCATGAACAAATTTCGGAAAGCTTGGCTTTATCGACGACAACGGCGGTATCAAGGTCAAGCCGACTCTGCTGAGCGTCGTACTGCACCCTTGACCGCCGCCATGGCGTGTCTTTCCTCACGTCACGTCTCAGCGTTTCGACGGCTTCGATCCGAGTCAGGAGCGTCTTCAGCAGGGCGATCGTCTCACTGACTTCGCGTAGTAAGTACGGTCCACCAGGGACCGCGTCAGTTCTTGGTCTCCACACTCAGCGGACGCCAGTCGCCGTTGTCTGAAGCCGTTGCAAGAATGACGAGGGGCGATTCGCCCCCGTGTCGATTCGTTAGAGCCGTTTGGCGTCGCGATTCGTAGACGTCGCGCTGACCGTTTCTTCGCCGGCGGAGGCGATGTCGGCCGCACCAGTTCGCTTGAGGATCGCCTTCGCGCGATCGATCTGGTCGGATGTATCGCAATGGACCGATAGGAGCACGCCTCCCTCTTTGATGCGACCCTCGTAACGTTTTGCTTCGTACTCTGGAATTCCCATGCCTACGAGGGCTCCGACGATGCCGCCGACCGCTCCGCCGACACCCAAGCCGGCGAGGGCGCCCATGATCGGGCCCGCGGCAATCAGTGGTCCGACGCCAGGAATCGCGAGGGCACCGATGCCAGCGAGCAGCCCTAACGTTCCACCAATCGCGCCACCGGCCGCGACGCCGGTCGTCGTGCCTTCCGGCGCCTTGGTGTTCTTCTCATGCGCGAAATCCTTCGACCCCTGACGGTCCGACATCAGTACAGACACGTCGGAGTTGGAGAAGCCTTCGTTGACGAGCGCGTCCACAGCGAGTTCAGCCTGCGCGACGCTCGAATAAATGCCGAAAACCGCGGTCTTCTTGTCTGCCATGAAACTCTCCCAGAACGGATGTTGAGGATTGCTGAGTAAGGATGAAAGGAAGACGTCAGCGCTTCGAATCCGGGGCCGCAACGCTGATCTGATTCGTCACGTGTCCTGCGCCTGCCACCTCCGTGGCCTTCGCCTCGATCACGCGCTTCTCCTCGTTCGAGCGTACGGGTCCCTTCAGCGTGACCTGCCCGCCTTGCGCAATGATTTTTACGTTATGCGCATAGCTGGACAGGCTCTTGTCCTGCGTCAGCGAGCGCCGAATTTTGCGGGTGAGCTCCCGATCGGCGCCGTTCTCCTTCTGCTGATCGGCGGTCGTCGCCCCCTTCGCGCGATCTCTCGTGTTGACTTTAGTGTTGTCTTGTGGGGTCTGGGCTGATGCCGGGACGACACCCAGCCCAATGATCCCAACTACACAGGCGACTCTTAGAAAACGAGACTGATGCATAAACTTCCCCTTTGGCAGGCGTGCAGACATCAAGGTATGGAAACGAGGTGCAGCGTCTGACCGTCCCGGACGTGTGCAGCAAGCATGCCGCGGCAACGTGCCTTGCTTCTGCCTTGAACAGCACAACGTTGAAAAAACCCACCGCGACGGTCCCACACCACAGGATTGGTCAGGCCCACGACCGACGCACTGTTGCGTGGCGGAATTCCTCGTCTCCGATGGGCGGCATCGACGAGAGTCGCGATTGGCGCTCGCGGCGCAGGCAGCACCGACAGGGCGATGAGCCGTCCGTTCTCGATCTAGTCCTGCGTAACGTTGACGCCTTTCGATGTCTTTGTGGCGACCCGTTTCGGCACCGGCGCGAACTCGGGGTCCGGACATTGCCGGGAGGAGGGTGTATCGGCGGGTCTTTTAGCGAGGTTTCCGACGGGCTATGCTCCCCGAGTCTACGACCTGTCCAGTCCGCGCGACGACGTTAAAGTACATCGTGTCGCCCGAAATCTCAGCCAACAGAAATGCATTGTCGGCATCGTAGCCCTTTGCGGTCAACACACTCCCTTTATCGAGATCGCCGCTGCGAAACCGGCCGCCCGATCCGATCAGGAAATACGTGATTCCGTTCTGCGGCTTGATCCGCTCGTAGACGTGGTCGTGTCCTTGAAACACCACGCTGACGTTGTATTGCAGAAAGAGGGGTTCGAGAACCCGCCGCAGCTCGAGGTCTGATCCGTGCGTCTTCCCCGATGAGTACAACGGATGGTGGAAGTACGCGATCTTCCAATCATCTGCGGAGGCTTTCAGCTGCTCCGTCACCCAAGCGATCTCTGCGGGATCCATGTAACCGCTCTCGAGCGCAAAAAAGCGGACGCTCTGCTTTGGCGCTTTGTAGGTGTAATACAGCTTGCCGCTCATGTTGAAGAGATCGTAGTAGCGCTGCTCGCGGGAATCGTGGTTGCCGAGCGATCCGTAGAATTTCACGCCCGCGTCGATCAACGGTCTGAATGGCTGTTCGAACTTCGTGGCGAAATCCTGCGGGCGTTCCTCGCCGTACAAGTTGTCGCCCGTCAGCGGTACGATTTCGAACGGAAAGATCGCGTGCGCCTTCACGAACTGCGCCGCGGTATCGAGCTCGCGCTGGCTGCCATCGCCGAAATCGCCCATGACGGCGAACTTCAGCGACCCCGGTCTGTTCGGCAACGTCAGCGCCAGCGGCGACGAAGCTGCCGCCTGCAACGCCACCAGCGCGACGGCGAAGATTGGCCGCACCATCACCTAGTCCTTCTTGTCGATCGGCGCCGCAGCATCGGCCGGGATGGCGTTCAGCATGTAATCCAGAATGAGGTGCGCATGCACGTCCATCAGAATCAGATTGTTGGCGACGAACCGGTACTCAAGTTCGTCTGGCAGCCTCGGCAACTGCGCCAATACCCGCGGCGGCATCGTCGAAAGCGGGACTGCATCAGGGTATCGCTTGTTGATTTCAGGGCTTACCGGATGCGGCTCGTCGTGAATGTAGCGCTTTGCCTGCTGGCCGCGCGTCCCTTGGAATATCACGGCGAACCGCTGCTTTATGATGCGCTGCATGTCCGTCGTGAATAGATCACCCGGTTTGGCGTCGGCGCGTGCCTGCGCGACAAGGCGGAGCAGCGCCCGCTGGTCGGTGTCAATCTGCTGCGGCGTGGCATCTTTGGGGAGTTTCGGCAGCATCGCCTCGAGACGCTTGTGAAGTGCGACGTACGCATCGACGCGACGCACGAACGCGGCTTCGACGCGTGTGTCGTCAAGAACCTGAACCTTCGATGGCGCGGCTGATTGCCCGGCGGAAAAGGGCTCCGCCAGCAAGAACGTACAAAGAATCGACAGCGCGTACACGCGTCCATCGTAGCGCGTTCACGGATCGGTCGTCCGTCCGAGCTCTTCCGCTCCTGCTAGAGCGTTCTTGTGAAAATCTCATGTGTGGGTTAGCGGGACGTTGCAGCCACGGTATCGCTCGGTTCCTGGTCCTGGTGGCGGCGCGCTTGAAGCCTTCCCATTCGCCTGACGCCGCGGTGGTGTCCTGAGTTCCACCGGAGTGCCAGGAGTGGCGAAAGTTTCGAACTAAGGCCAGCGGTGGAGTTAGTGCTGAAAAATCAGCCCAGCGTTACGGTGACGCCTGATGTGCGTCCACCGCGTTTACGCGCTTCGGATATGACGGCGCACTGTTTCAAGAAGGTGATCGGGAGGCGCCGGTTTCGAAATCCAGTCCAGCGCGCGAAGGTGGTGGGCGCGGCCGGTTAGCATTACTACGCACGTGCCGCGGAGCAGATCAGCGCGCTCCGCTGCCTGTAGAAACTCCCACCCATCCATACGTGGCATCTCCAGATCAAGGAGCACGAGGTCAGGGGCCGAATGACCGCGCAACCATGCAAACGCCTCGGCGCCGTCGCGAGCAGTGACGACACTGAAGGAGTCGCTCTCCAGAAGAGTGCGGAGAAACTCGCGGTTCGCATCGTCGTCTTCGACGACAAGAATCCGCTTCCCGGTCGCTGGTTCATTCATGGTGTTCGTAACTAGATTGCGGCTCCTCCAATTGCAGCCGTCAGCGCGCACGTGCGCTGGCGGCGCTCTCCTGCCCGCGCGGATGGGTGCAAGAATCGTGACGGCACCCAGACTAGGCGGAAGCCCGTCGGGCGCACCACACCCTGACCAGGCTCTCTCCTCCAAAAAAAACTATGCGGAGACAGCACCGTAGGGCCGGTTGCCAGACAAGGACGCCGATCGCTCTTCGGATCGAAACCTACACCTGCCCCGCGCTCCAGCAACCGCCGCGCGCGACCTGCGCGAAAGGGGACCTTGCGCGGATGGGCGACGGTGGTCATCACAAAGGACTCGCCTGCCACCACAGGCGAACACAGCTGGGCTGAGAGGTCCGAGCCGAAGGGAAGTTGCCACAGGAGCGTTCTAACGACGCAGGACTAATTGCCGATGAACATTTTCACACGATGGTCCGCCTGCGAGAGAAGGATCTTCATGAGGGCCGCCCGCCGATGTCGCTCACACCAACGCCGCGTATTGGAATCTCCTCTCCGGCTGTAGTCAAGGACGCAAGGATTTGCCTCCAACTCAGACTGACTTATGCCACTAGCGCGCTGCTCGAAGAGTCGGTCACAAATCCAACATCGGTCCCAACAAATGTGCCTCCCATGGGCTTTCGCGCCGAACGTTTCCTCCCGCGGTTTTAAAGCTTGCACGCTTTGAAACATTTAGACTTCTTTTCGTTTGCATTTGCCCGAAACTGTCCTCCAGAATATTCGCCTATGCCGAAGCGGCGTGGACGACAGCTTTCTCTCGATGGGCTCGTTAAAAGGCTCTCTGATCTGGACAACGAACGACAAGCAATTCAAACGCGGATAGTTAATGCAATAAAGTCAATCGGCGTTGCGTCCCCGCTTTCATTCCTGCGATCATCCACGGCTACTCGCCGTGGCCGACCCCCCGCTGGCGCTAAGGGCAAGGGTGCCGGTAAACGGTGGACGATGTCGGCAGCCCAAAAGCGAGCGGTCAGTCGGCGAATGAAAAAATACTGGGCTGCGCGGCGCGCGGCGAAATAGGGAAATAAAAAGCAGGCGTCGTGCCGCCGACAGCGATCCTTTGAGGGTCAGTTTTCGCGGCGAGCCGCAATAGCTTACAAATTCGCGGAAGCACTTCTGCGGTGCCGGCGGACACATCCTCCCGGCGAAATGGCGGCGTCACCTTCCGTTCTAAAGCGCTTAGGGGTCAGTACGGTCCGGCCCCCGTGCGGTTTCGTGCCGTGGGTGGGCTGTCGCGGTCACGGGTGTGACCGCCATCTGATATTCAGAATGTTCCGCCAGGTCCCGAGGATGCGTACTTCTACTCAAGGTGGGATCTCGGCATGCACGTCGCGTCGACTTTCGACGGTGCACCACACCAACGACTCATCTCAGACAATCCGCTTGCAGCGATGAACGGCATGGCGGTCACGAGAACGGACGAGATCAATGACCGGGGTCGAGCGTGCGAAAATGCGGCAAGCATTTCGCCGTGCGCCGGGGAAGAGTGCGGATCATAAAGCCAAGTACCAAACCGAAGAGGCATCAACATTCTTGTGCACGCGCGTTCAATCCCCATCCAAATCATCGATGTGATGGCAGACCGAAGTCAAAACCGCTCGCGTCGCGGGGGAGGCTCTTACCGCGGAGTTCGAACGCCAAGCATTCGGATCGATGATTTCCTGGGACAAGCGTGAAATTGTTAGACGTAAGGTCAACCGTTTGATGATGGCAAACGGCCGTTGGCATCATTAGCTAGAGAGAGCCGAGAGCGTTGACGAATTTACTGTCCGACTGAGCTCGAAGACAGCAATATTTCATTTGTCATTCTGGATTACTGCGCCATCCACAGCCAGGAGCACTGGCGCGTGTTGGGTGACTTAGCTCTTCGTCGGCCGTCGCCGAAGAGACGTGCCGAATGCCAGTTCAGTGACGAGTGGAGCTCGGGTCGCCGTGGGAAATGCGGTCAAAGTCGCCGCTTAGTCGTTGCGGCGGTCGGACACGATGGGGGCGTTGTGTCGACGTGGTGAGGAACGTCGGTCATAGTTGACCTGGGACAAAATCCACCCCTCGGCGATCAGATGCTCGGCGAGTGCAACGAAATACGCTTCAAGAGAACTCTCGTCGCCGAACTCACGCCGTTCGCGCTTATTGCCCGGTCCCGCGATTGTAAGCGAGTGAGGGCTCGGCCGCTCCACCCACGTCGTCCGTGCCTCTTTCACGAATAGCCACGAAGCAACCCCATTTGTCATGGCGTGCAGACCGAATGATATTCGCCAGACTTCATTGATGCCGAACGTTGCATAAAGCCATCCAGGAAACGGCTCAGCCGTTGAAGCTTCGTATGACGTTGGTATTCTTGCCGAAGGACTACTGCGCAATACCCTCTCGACGGTAGATCGTACATGCACCGCCGCTTGGCATTCTCACCCATCAACTGCGCGATTCTCGGGACGACTTCGCACGTCGAACAACCGGCGCAGGGGCAACATGGTCGTCGACTCACCAAGTTAATATGATTTCTCTGGCGGCGAGAGACCTGCCGGCGATTGTGGCTTGCGGACGCTACGATCCGCTCCCGTCAAGCGATCCGCATAGTCGCCTGACGACGAAATGACCGTGATCTGCAATGTGACGCTATGATGCGACGCATGACCAACCGAAGACGGCGAACTTCACTCGCCGACAAATTTGAAAATCTCTCAAAAGTCATTACGCAATTCACCGGCTCGACCGCCGCATTTGGAGTCGCGCTCGCTGTCGTGGTCATTTGGGGTGTGCTTGGTCCGGTGTTCGGTTTCTCGGACACGTGGCAACTCGTCATCAACACCGGTACGACGATCGTCACGTTTCTGATGGTATTCCTGATTCAGCGATCACAAAACAAGGATTCGCTCGCGATTCATCTCAAATTGAACGAACTCGTCTCGGCTTTGCAGGGTGCGAGCAATCGGCTGATCGATGTCGAGGCCCTGTCCGAAAAGGATCTCGATGCGTTGCACCGCTACTATGCCGAACTCACGAAGCTGGCGAGAAGCGCTTCCGATGTGACGGAGTCCCACTCGGTCGAAGAGGCGCGGCAGCGTCATTCCTTAAAGATCGGCGGCGGTCGATCACGCAACTAGACTCAGACTAACGCAACGAGACCCGCCTTCTGCAGGGTCCCGTCGTTGCAAAGGTGCGCTGTCAGGAATGTTCAATCGCGTCTCGACGTATTGGAAAGGCCACGCGGTGCACGCACTGTTTCCGTGTCCTTTCTGGGAAGGTACGCCGATTCTAAGATCGGACTCTGGCGACTCCACTAATCGACCACCGTGGGCACTCGAAATGGCCGACCATCGGCGAGCGCATCGTGCACGAAGTCCAGGCTCCAGCGCTCCGTCGGACCCGCCGGTCACGGCGCCGGACCTCGGTGCAGCGCGATGTGCTTTCGTCGGCGCACCCGCATGCGCAATTGCAGCGCCGCGCATGCGCGAGCTCCTTGATTCGCAGCCGCAGCGGCCGCGGCTCGTCCCGCTGTGAACGGCAATACCACGCTGCGCGACTGAACTGCGCCAGGTGACACGGCCGCTGCACGCCGACGTCATAGGTGGCCTGAAACCAGACGTCAAGCTCGCGTCGGCGGGCGGGCTTTAGACCTTTCTTCGGAGCGCCTCCGTGAGCATGTGCTTGTCGAGGATAGATCCGCGACCAGCCGTTTCAAGCGGCCGTTTTCCTCCTCGAGTGAGCGCAGCTGGCGCAGCTCTGGCGGCAGACACCAGCCGGTGGGGTCCCGCTCTCGACTTGGCGGAGGGCGTAGGGGATCTGCTCTTCGGTGAACTTCGACTTCTTCATGGCTCTCGTCCTCTCCTGGCGAGCCGTCGAAGCCGTCATTCTGCTCTAGTTTCGAGTGCCGTCGTTTTCGGGGGAGACGTCAGCAGATTGACCGTGGCATTCATCGTGAGTGATTACTCACGAAAGCGTTATCGGTTCGTCGCGTGGCGCTGTTTACGCTTCGACGCGTTTGATCACATTAGTGCCGTCCTTCCCGCCCCCCTCACGCCTATGGGGGTTCTAAGACTTTCGATGTAGGAGTTGATCCTACACAATCCTTTTCGGGAGGTGACTCCGATATAGTGCCTCCAGTCTCCGCGTGTCGGACCGGCGTTCGCCAATCCAACTGAAGAAACCGCAGTCATTCAGAAGTGCGAAGACTGCGGAGGGATCGGTTGCGGCGTCGTGCGCTGCTTTCGATGGTCTGGAGGTGATCATCTCCACTGGCGTTGCACTTCTGTCGCCATGTCTGGATCACCAGAGAACGCCGACAACAACCGCGTGTGACTGACATACCCAAGACTGGCTTGGTGTGTCTGAAGTGCGGGCGCCCCGTCGTCATCATCGAAAACATCATGCCTGGAACGGTGGTTTTGTACTGTCCCGCCTGCGGCCATCGATGGTCTGTGTCTGAGCCAGGGACGGGCAAGCACCAGATGTCTAGTCCCGCCGTGTGGTGGAGAGCGTTGAGTCTGAATCGTTCCCGCTGTTCTGTCCAGAGCTCGCAATTCCGATCTTCGATACTGGTGCGCCTGCGGCCACTTCGCGACCGCCTCCGGGTTAATGCAGTAGCGTCTCTGGTTTGAAGGACGCGTTTTGACGGCCGCTGTAGCATCGATGAAAAAGCGCTATCGCGTCAGAACATCGCCGCCGTCGGCAAGGTTTGGCTGACGTGTCGCCTTGACGTTGATAACCGTTGCGGTGGAAATCCGCTGCTGACGATGGAGATGATCCGCCGACAGCGGACGTGAAATCAGGCCATCTTCTCGTTACGCATAACTTCGCGTCCCGCGATTGTAGATGACCAAGATTGAATACAACGTCGCATACGATATCGCGGCAAGGTCGGCTGCGTCCGCTGAGAGCGTGATCAAAGGCAAGCGAACGACCGCCGCGTATTACTGCGGTGCCTG
>Ga0075425_100006660_pt1 | contig 12137 bp, 15 predicted proteins | sample SoiMethybrSBSTD4_FD_75300 | JGI IMG/M metagenome (GOLD analysis project Ga0075425, IMG submission 75300) | Bulk soil microbial communities from a Populus tree surrounding site in Tennessee, USA - Soil MetaG P. TD hybrid SBSTD4 | ecosystem: Environmental > Terrestrial > Soil > Tree plantation...
CTGTGCCGACGACGCAGCAGCAGTGTAAACTACTGTTTCATTCGCTGCAGGTCGGCAATGCCGGTGGGGAACTCTTATGAAAACGCGAGCACGACCAGGATGAAGAGAAAGCACATCGTGAACCCCATCCCTTCTCCCCTGCGATCAGATGAGCTGTGCGAGGCCAGTTACGCGACTGCCACGCAGAATGCTCTCAGCATCTTGGCCGCGCGCAGTCGCCCTCGCTACGCAGCAAAAGGCGCACTTAACGCGGGAACGTTCCATTACCAACGCAACCTTCCTGTCCTGCAAGCGTTTTGCATTTGAGCGTGAGCTGTGGAGCTCAGCCGAATGGTTCGTGGAGGTTCACTATGATGCTCAGAACAGCAGCTAGTGTGGCCGCATTGACATTGGCGCTTGGTGTGACTGGAGCGGCGGCACAGACCACCGCACCGCAACAGAGCAGTGCGCCACCGGCGCCCCCGGCCGCTACAGTACCCAAGGCACCGGTGCCGGGCCAGATCGTGGTGCAGGATGCCAATACCATTCTGGCGAAGGATCTCATAGGCCAGAGTGTCTATGCCCCGGATAAAGCAAAGATTGGCTCAATCAGTGATCTTATTCTGAGCAAGGACGCCAAGACTGTCGAAGGATTTGTAATTGGCGTCGGGGGCTTCCTTGGCATCGGTGAAAAGACTGTCGCGCTGAAAATGGATCGTCTCCAGATGACCCCAAACTCTGAGGGCGACGGTTTAATCCTAATGACGGGCGCGAACAAGGAAGAGCTGAAAAACACGCCAACCTTTAAATCCAAGACGGAACAGGCCGCTGAAAAGCAGGCGGCGGAGCGTGCGCGTGAGCGGCCGCAGATTCCCGCTCAACCCGGCGGCCCGCCACATCAGCCTCCGAAAAACTGAACGACCCGGCTGCATCAAAAGCATAACGTGGGCGTGGTACGCTGTACCGCGCCCGAATGCTTAGTTGGTGGTTGGCGCGGTTGAAACGCTACCCAATGACCGTGAACACACGCTCGCACGAACTCCTCGCACGCATGCGTTCCGGAACAGTGAGCTGAAATGACATCTGAAGCTAGGCGACATCGCCTGGCCGGCGAGGCAGGATGCTGCAGATGTAAATGTACGCGTTGGAGGCAGCTAGAGTGAGATCCCTGATGCAGATCATTTATAAGCTTGTTCCCGTCATCGCCGTGAAGGAATGCTCGCCGAACCGTGGCACCTGAAGTGCTACCAAGAGGCTCGGCTCCGGATGACGCAGCGGAAATCGTAGGCAGCTAGCAGCAGAATAGAAAGCGATTTGATATTGGGGGCATTGCCCTCCTTACTTCGAGGCCAGCGGATAGCTCGCCAGTCTGCATGGATGTGTTTAGGGCGATCACATCACTTGCGGTTAAAAGGAACGTGGCCATGCGGTATATGGTACTGACGTGCGTGTCCGTCATTGCTTTGATGGCGGCTGCGTACGCGGAGAAGGCACCCGCCAGTCTTGGGGTTCTGACGTGCACATTGGTTAAGCTCGGCCAGGATGCTGCGCACAAGATGTCCAGCGGGTTCAAGCCTGCGGGATCAAGAGCAGATAAGAAGTACGGTGGCGAGGCCAATTCCGCCGTCGCTCTGCAATTCGAGACGAACAATGGCGGGACGGCCGACGAGACGATTACACGCATGGAGCTGCAGCTCACCGGAACTCCTGCCTAATGCCGTTTTTTTAGGGTCACCGAGCGGCGTTCCCTCCGCAAGCGGAGCGGAGGCGGCCGAGCGTGCTGGCGTCAATCCCGCCGGCTCGATCTATTGGCTGCGCCACGCTCATGCGTCGCACGCCATCGACAACGGGGCGCCGATTACGCTCGTGTCGGTCACGTTAGGGCAAGCGGACCTGAAAGCCACCAGCGTCTATGCGCATGCCCGGCCTGGCGAAAGCAGCGGCTGGTATTTGAAGACGAAGTTCTAGGGCTCTTTATTTATTCAGTGAGTAGAGAAGGGTCATCTGTGCGCGTGAGCAAGGGTTACGCTTGGCAGCTGGCCAAACGGCATAACCAGCAATGCGGTGCATGAGTCAGGTCCAACCAACGTTGCGCATCCTAACCGCATCCTGGAACCGCTCAGCCTTAGGCTTCTAATTCTCCCTAACGGTCACCCTCGGCCGTTTTTCCCGCAGGCGCGCGCCCTGGCGTGCTTGTCGCTTCCCACCAACGGGCAGCGTCCGAACGGCGCCTCGCATTTTGCGGGGCTCTGCTGAACCGAACGGAACTCTTCGTCTGGTCGGTGCTTCTTTTCTGAGGACTGGCGCTAATCCTCGGACATTCCATGCCAAGACTAACCGACCTTCAATTGTCACGACGGGTCCTGCTGAGCGGCGCTGCTGCGTCGGCGGCCGGAGCCGCCGTTTCTCCTCGTGCCCGCGCTCAAGCTCCCGCCTCTGCGGTGCCTGCCGCGATTGCCACGAGCAATGTTTCCCTCACCCTGAACGGCGAGCCGCGTGAGTTCGAGTTGGATCCCCGCACCACGCTGCTCGACGCGCTGCGCGAGCACCTGCATCTCACCGGCACCAAGAAGGGCTGCGACCATGGCCAATGCGGAGCATGCACGGTTCTCGTCGAGGGTCGACGGATCAATTCATGCCTGACCCTCGCCGTGATGCATGACGGCGATCGGATCGTCACCATTGAGGGACTTGGAATACCCGGCAATCCGCACCCCTTACAGTCCGCATTTGTCAAACACGACGGCTACCAGTGCGGCTACTGCACATCAGGGCAAATCTGCTCGGCTATCGCGGTACTCGGAGAGATCGGTGCCGGGGTTCCTAGCCACGTCACACCTGATCTGACGGAAGCACCCGAGCTTACTGCGGCAGAGCTTCGCGAGCGCATGAGCGGCAACATCTGCCGCTGCGGTGCCTACTCAAACATCATCGAGGCGATCACCGAAGTCGCAGGGAGGAAGGCATGAGATCCTTCACCTACGAACGCGCCAGCAGCGCCGCCGAAGCAGCGACCGCCGCCTCGCGCATGGAGGGTGCCAAATTCATTGCAGGCGGCACCAATCTGCTTGACCTGATGAAGCTAGAAATCGAGACGCCCTCGCACTTGATCGATGTCAATCGGCTCGGGCTTGACAAGATCGAGCCAACGTCTGAAGGCGGACTTCGCATTGGTGCCCTGGTCCGCAATACCGACCTCGCGGCCCACCCCCGTGTGAGGCGAGATTACGGTCTGCTCTCGCGTGCCCTCGTCGCCGGCGCCTCCGGCCAGCTCCGCAACCGTGCGACAACCGCGGGCAATCTTCTGCAGCGAACGCGCTGCCCATATTTTTACGATGCCAACCAGCCCTGCAATAAACGCAAGCCCGGCAGCGGCTGCTCGGCAATCGGTGGTTTTAGCCGCCAGCATGCCGTCTTGGGCGCTAGCGGTAGCTGCATTGCGACCCACCCGAGCGACATGGCCGTGGGAATGCGCGCGCTCAACGCGATGGTGGAGACAGTTCGCCCCGACGGTTCGGCACGGAGCATCCCAATCGCCGATTTCTATAGGCCTCCTGGCGAAACGCCACACCTTGAGACCGTTCTTGAGAAGGGGGAGCTGATCACGGCGGTTTCGTTGCCCAAGCCGCCAGGGGGCCGCCAGATCTACCGCAAGGTGCGCGACCGCGCATCATATGCATTCGCGCTTGTTTCCGTCGGCGCGGTTATTCAACCAGACGGAAGCGGCCAGGTCGCGCTCGGCGGAGTCGCTCACAAGCCATGGCGTGTCGAAGCGGCCGAAGCAGAGTTGCCTCGGGGCGCTAAGGCCGCGGCCGCCCCGCTCCTTGCGGAGGCCCGAACAACTCAAGCGAACGCCTTCAAGCTTCCGCTGGTCGAGCGCACGCTCGCCGCGGTGCTCGCCGAAGCACGAGGTTGACATGAAGTTCGAGAGGCCCGCTACCAGGAACCCGATCGATAAGCTCGAGATCGTCGGCAAATCCGCCGATCGCATCGACGGACCTCTCAAGACCACCGGCAGCGCGCGCTATGCCTACGAGCGTCATGATGTTGCGCCGAATCCCGCCCATGGCTTCGTCATCGGCTCCGCCATCGCCAAGGGACGGATCCGCTCTATGGATCTAAGTGCCGCCCAGCGCGCCCCCGGGGTGATCTGCATCGTCACAACCGAGAACGCGGGCCACCTTGGGAAAGGTATGCGCAACACCGCCAAACTTCTTGGCGGCCCCGAGATCGAGCACTACCACCAGGCCGTCGCAGTCGTGGTGGCGGAAACGTTCGAGCAGGCGCGAGCTGCCGCGCACCTGGTCTGGGTGGACTACGACCAAGCTGAGGGTTCTTTCGACCTCGCCAAAACGATGGACTCAGCCAAACCCGCGAAGATCCTGAGCGGCCCGGCTGACAGCGCGGTGGGTGACTTCGCGGCTGCCTTTGCAGCCGCGCCGGCCCAACTTGATGCCACGTACAGCACGCCGGATCAGGCGCACGCGATGATGGAGCCCCATGCCTCCCTAGCCGTCTGGCAGGGCAGCAAGCTGACGCTGTGGACGTCGAACCAGATGATAGACTGGGGCGTGCGCGATCTCGCGCAAACCCTTGGGATCCCCAAAGACAATATCCGGCTGGTTTCACCCTTCATCGGTGGCGGATTTGGCGGAAAGCTTTTTCTGCGCGCAGATGCTTTGCTTGCCGCCCTCGGAGCGCGTGCAGCTGGCAGACCCGTCAAGGTGACGCTGACGCGCCCGCTAATGTTCAACAACACGACGCATCGGCCGGCCACGATCCAGCGCATCCGCATCGGCGCCGACCGCGATGGCAAGATCACCGCCATCGGCCACGAGAGCTGGTCGGGAGATCTGCCAGGCGGCAAGCCAGAGGCTGCCATACAGCAAACCAGGTTGCTCTACGCGGGCGCCAACCGCATGACCGCCACGCGGCTCGCCGTGCTCGATTTGCCCGAAGGAAACGCCATGCGCGCGCCAGGCGAGGCGTCCGGCATGATGGCGCTCGAGATCGCCATCGACGAGATGGCCGAGAAGCTCGGCATGGACCCGATTGAGTTCCGAATCCTCAATGATACCCAGACGACCCCAGACAATCCTCGTCCCCTGGCTTCGCGCAAACCGCAGGCTCTCACCGGCAACGATGCCGAAGCGCAAAACCCGAGTCGCCCATTCTCCCAGAGGCGGCTCATAGAATGCTTTCGCACTGGCGCTGATCGCTTCGGTTGGAATGAGCGTCCTCAGCCGCGGCAACGCCGCCAAGGTGGGTGGTATATCGGCATGGGCGTCGCAGCGGCATTTCGCAACAATCAGCTCGTCAAATCTGGTGCGCGCGTACGCCTAGATCGCCGTGGAATTGTCACGGTCGAGACCGACATGACCGACATCGGTACCGGCAGCTATACCATCATCGGCCAAACTGCCGCCGAGATGATGGGCGTGCCGCTGGAGCGAGTGATCGTGCGCCTCGGAGACTCCTCGTTTCCTGTATCTTCAGGCTCTGGAGGACAGTTCGGCGGGAACTGCTCGACGGCCGGTGTTTATGCCGCCTGTGTGAAGTTGCGCGAAAACGTCACCCAGAAGCTCGGCTTCTACTCGGCCGAGGCCGAATTCATCGGCGGACAGGTCCGCTCGGGGAACCACATCGTGCCGCTGGCCGACGCGGCTGGAGCAGGCGAGCTGGTTGCAGAAGATGTCATCGAGTTTGGCGATCTGGATAAGAAATACCAGCAATCGACCTTTGGCGCGCATTTTGTCGAGGTCGGCGTCGACGCAGCAACGGCCGAGGTTCGTGTGAGGCGCATGCTGGCGGTGTGCACCGCAGGCCGAATCCTCAACCCGAAGACCGCGCGAAGCCAGGTCATCGGTGCCATGACGATGGGTGTTGGCGCCGCGCTGATGGAAGAACTTGTGGTCGACAAGCGAGGCGGTTTCTTCGCCAATCATGATCTCGCCGGCTACGAGGTGCCGGTGCACGCCGATATCCCGCACCAGGAAGTCATCTTCCTTGATGAGACCGACCCGATTTCGTCCCCGATGAAGGCCAAGGGCATTGCCGAGCTCGGCATATGCGGCGTTGCGGCGGCAGTGGCCAATGCCATCTATAATGCCGCCGGCATCCGGGTAAGAGATTACCCGATCACGCTCGACAAGCTCCTCGAACGTCTTCCGGACGCCACCTGATCGATCGCGTTTCTGCAGAGCCCGATGTCGCCAGCCGACCGATCGCGACATCGAGTCTCTTCAAGTCCAGGTTGCTCAACAGCACGCTGATCGATCCCCTTGCGGAGTTCCCTCATCGCTTGGGTGGACTGCCCATCTTCCAGAACGCCCGTTTTCAACCAGCGCCGGATCAAATTGATTACGCGCGGATCACCGCCCCGGTGTTCGACAAACCGGAGCACCCATTCGTGATCGAGGCTCCCGAAGAAGTTCTTCAGATCCGCCTCCAGCACCCACCCGATCATGCCGCCAGCAATGGCCTGGCACCGCGGCCCGATCTACCGCCGGAAAGAGCAGGGCAGAAAAGCGCTCTGCAGCGATCACACCCGGCGCTTATTTTGGTGCAGACAGTGACCGGATTCCAAGTTGTGTCGGTCCACTCAATTGAGGTTGTATCGGCCATCAGAGCTCCGGTCGATGTTACCAACCATAGCACGCAGGAGGGCCGCTATCGTTCCTCCGTCCGTCGCCGCCGGCCCTGATGGGCTGGTTTATCTAATGCCCCATCGGGCTGCCAAAACTTCTCGCCGTTGCCTCAGCATGGAGAGGAGTACGCTGGAAGCATTTTGATGCTACCGAAACAAGCGATGGGACTTGAAGACGCAGAAGGGCTCAAAAGTATTCCAACATCTCGTCAAACGACCGGAACGCGAGAGCGAGAACTCCGCAGGACAGGCACAGGGCTGCCAAGTCCAAGTCCAAGTGTTGTTCAATCAGTGCCGAGACACATCGAGGCTGGGCGCGTCTCTGTTTAACTCATCGATATGTTTCGGAAGTACGCGCCTTAGCGCGGCCGCTTCTGTTCCCACGTCCACGATGACTCCTCCCGCTGTTCCTTCTGGCGGAGTCTCGTCGAGCAAGTGCAGCATTTCCGGCGGCAACGTGGGGCAATCACCAAGGTCCTCGCGCAGCTTCTTGCCGATGGATTTGACCCACGCACGTTTCCCCACGCGTTCTCCTCCAAATCATTCAACAATTCTCCTCAACCGCCATTATGGCGAGAGACTCGAACTCGACCTTGAACGCCACGCGGTTGGACGGAGCTCCGACCCGCTCCGACAGGATTGAGCGACGACAAGCCCGATCTCAAATTTAATTACGCGGGAATTCCATCTCTCCCGCACGGGCGGCAATATAATCCTTTTCTCCGAATGGGCATCGAAATTCAAGCTGATTGCCAATATTGGAGGAACTTGACCATGGGCGGTGCGTTGGTAGCTCAGTGAAGTGTTACATCTGGCGCTACCATGCGGATCGCACAACTGGCACCACTGGCTGAAAGTGTGCCGCCCAAATTATATGGCGGCACCGAGCGGGTGGTCTCTTGGCTGACCGATGAGCTAGTCGCCCTTGGGCATGACGTTACCCTGTTCGCAAGTGGTGACTCGGCCAGCACTGGCAATCTTGTTCCCGTTATCCCGCGAGCGGTTCGGTTATCCCGGCCTCGTGCTGATCCGATGGCAGCCTGTGCTGCGCAGCTCGATGCGATTGCGGAGGCAGGCCCGAGTTTCGACATTGTGCATTGCCATACGGAGTGGCTGCACCTGCCGCTACTTGGACGCCTGGGCATCCCGCATGTAACGACCTTTCACAATCGTCTCGACACGCCTGACCTCCCCGCGGTCATGTCACGGTTCCCAGATGCGCCCCTGGTTTCAATCTCCGATGATCACCGCAAGCCGTTGCCGTCAGCCAACTGGCTGGGCACCGTCTATCACGGGATGCCCGCCAACAGCTTGGACCCGAGGTTCGAGCCCGGCACCTACCTCGCGTTCTTGGGTCGGCTCACGAAGGAGAAAGGTCCAGAGACAGCCATCCGACTTGCCAAGTCGGCGGGTATGCCGTTGCGCATGGCGGCGAAGATTCCTCGGTCCGAGACTCGATACTACAAGACCCATCTCCAGCCGATCATTGATGGCGAGCAGATCAAGCTCATCGGCGAGGTGAACGATTCTGGCAAAGCCGAACTGCTCAGAGGCGCTGCGGCACTTCTGTTCCCCATCGATTGGCCGGAACCATTCGGTCTCGTGATGATCGAGGCGATAGCATGTGGGACGCCCGTGATAGCGTTTCGCCGGGGCTCCGTCCCGGAAGTTATCGACGAAGGCACCACGGGCTTCATCGTTGACAACGAAGAGGAGGCGCTCGCAGCAATCAGGCGACTCCCCGATCTGGACAGACGCACGGTCCGTGCAACCTTCGAACGGCGCTTCACTGCTAGGCGGATGGCCAACGATTACCTACGCATCTACGCAAACGTACTAGATAAAAGGGCGCCACTTGACGGTGTTGGTCAGGTGAAGGGCGTAAACGGATTGCGTCAGAAGTTGCGAGTTCCTACTGATAGCTTCGTGCAGGACTGACCACGTGGGCACCTCGGGCGTTGATCTGTAATGCCAACGCCAAAAATCCGCGAATTTACGTACCTGCCGCTGGGGGGAAGGTTCGCGTTCACCGCTGTCATTCCCTTCCTCATCCTATTTGCCCTGCTCTATTCGGCCTTCGGAACCTCTTCGCCATTCCTGCCCGCCCTCATGGAAGCGCGGGGTATCCCGGCCGAACAGATCGGGATCATCTTCGGTGCTGCTACTGCGATCCGACTCATTTCAGCACCAATTGCCGGCCGGATCGCTGACCGGACACAGGCGCTGAGGACGACGCTTGCGGCATGCACCATCGCGATGGCGTTGGCGGCGCTCGGCTACCTATCAGCTTCCGGGTTCTGGACGTTACTCGTGGTCAGTCTGCTGCATGCACTTGCACTGGCTCCGACAACCAATTTGGCAGACGCGCTCGCGGTCGTTGCCGCCAAGCGGGAAGGCTTTGAGTACGGATGGGCTCGCGGCGCGGGGTCGGCCGCCTTCATCGTTGGTTCCATCGCGGCAGGCGTCATGGTATCGGCGTTCGGGATTTGGATTGTCGTCGTCCTGGAAGCCATGATGCTGCTCGCTGTGCCATTCGCGTGTCGATTGGTTCCACCGGTCACGGATTCCCGACCTGCGACAGATCGAATATCGCAGGATGGGCTATCGGCTTTGCTGCGACTGGCCGTATTTCGGCGTGTCGTACTGGTCGCCGCTCTGGTTGTCGGCAGTCACGCCCTGCACGATACCTTCTCGATTATCCGCTGGACCAACGCGGGGATATCGTCACAAGGGGCAGGTCTGCTCTGGTCAATCGCAGTCGCGGCGGAAGTGGTGATGTTCTTCGTGATCGGGCCATGGCTGCTCGCACGTCTGCAACCAGCTCAAGCAATGGTAATTGCGGCTCTGGCTGGCGCAGTTCGCTGGTTCATATCGGCTCTGCTCGTCGATCTCACTGCTCTCGTCTTTATCCAGCCCCTGCATGGGATCACCTTTGCGCTCATGCATCTGGCCTGCATGCGCATATTGGCCACCAGCGTGCCGCCCGAACTCGCCGCCACCGCGCAAGCGATCTATGGGACAGTGGGCATCGGCGCCGCGACCGCGTTGCTGACTTTGGCATCGGGCTGGCTGTACTCCTGGCTAGGTGGGCTGGCTTTCTTTGCCATGGGCCTACTGTGCATCGCGGCGCTGCCAGTGGTGTTCTCGCTGATCAGCGCCGAACAAGATGCTGGATCGTGAATCCATCACCGCGACGGCGGATCATCTTCGGCAGCGCATGGTAAGCGGTGCAAGGAATCGCCAAGCGGCCTACTCATCATGTTACTATCGCTACTGTTCACGACGCAGAAGTTCTTCTCGCAATGCTCGATAGTCTGATGCTCTATCGGGTCGGCGCTCTTCGCGGCGCTGTCTTCGGGCAGACTGCCCGGCGGCTTGAGGAGCGGTCGTCGGCGATGGTGGCTGCACCGCTGCTGGCGCATCGCTGATCCTCGGTTGCGTCGGTAGAGAAGTCAACGACCATCACCGGCGCACGGGCGGTAGGAAGTCACAATCTTGTTCCCTGATTTGTTGGCCCACACGTCGCTGGCTGCTCGGCGAGATCCGGAGAAAATCCACTTGGGTTTCAAGAAAGCTCAAGTTGCGGCCTCGCCCTGGAACTGCAACACGTTCAATGTTGGCTGGCGTGGTTGGCCTCGCTGAGACAGCGCCCTTATGGCAGCGCTCTCAGACGCTTGAGAGCTTCCTTGGCCTTTTGCCCCTCGGGATAGAGCGAGAGCGCCTGGCGAAGGTCCGCGATCGCCTCCTCACGCCGGCCAAGCGCCTCGAAAATGGTTCCCCGCATCACGAGCGTTGCGACATGGGCGGGCCGCAATTCGAGAGACTTCTGAGCATCGGCAAGGCCTTGCGCCGGTTTACCGGCGCCGAAATAGGACGATGCTCGATTACTGTAAGCGTTGGCGAAATTGGGGTTTATTTGGATCGCTTTGTATGATCCGCAATTGAAAGGTCGTAGGCACCCCGGGGTAGGCGGCGCCACGATTGTTGTAGACGTCCGCATCCGTCGGATTGAGCTCAAGGGCCTTCGTGTAGTCGGCAATCGCGGGATCGACGTCGCCTTTGGCGCGGTGGGTAACGCCGCGGCTGTTGTAGGCCCGCGCGAATTGCGGATCAATCTCAATGGCGCGGGTGTAGTCGGCAATGGCACGTTCGTATTCACCCTTCTCATCAAAGACGAAGCCGCGCATGTGGTAGGCTCCGGCGAAGTTCGGGTTGAACTCTATAGCTCTGGTGAAATCGGCAATAGCCGCGTCGGATTCGCCCAGCTCGCCATGAATGAATCCGCGGTTGAAATAGGCGACGGCATCCTGGGGGTTGCGCCGGATAAGCTCGGTGCAGCCGGCGATTGCATCTTTGCCAGTTCTGCGATTGCAGTTGACTGCATGATCCGCGAGCGGCGGACCGAGCGCGATGGCGATCACGACGAGGGCCGCAGGCAGACGGAGCATTCCGCGTAACCTAGAGCCCATAAGCTATCCGTTCAGTCAGACTCCCAGATCTTCTTGGTGTCGAAGCTGGAACCGCCCGACGGCGTGGATCCCCCACCCGATGGCGCCGGCTGCCGCGCGACGCGGCGCCGTGGCTTCGCCTTCTGCTTGATTTGCGCCTTCACATGAGTAAGCGCAGCCGCCCGTTCATGAGCGGATGCCACCACAATGGGCGCACTCAAGGCTTGCGTGTACCCGCAGAGCGCGAATGCGATCAGCGCCGAAGTGATTGGCTTGATCATCGATGTGTACCTGAGACCCGTTGACCCGAAGTCGCTTGCGAGCCATGTGGGACTACGTCATGCCCAAAGGGGTAGCCCGAATACGGCCCCGAGACTAATGGGAGCATTGAATAAACTTATTAGATATGAGCTTGCATCAAGCTGACACAAGTTATCGAGAAGGTGATTTGCCAGGTTCCCGTCAGCTAATGCCGCGAGAAATCACCGCACATTGGGCCTGTTGCGCGCGTAGCTATGTTCCACCGATCGTCAAGCATTCATGATGAGGCATGCCGGACACCTCGCTGGCACGGATCGCGGTAGGGCAGGTTACCCCGCGCCCACCGGGCACCACGCTCTTCGACCTGGTTCACAGCACTGCGAGTGCTTGCAAGCTCCCGGTATGGGAGACGCAGCTTGGGTCGCAGCAGCGGCGTCCTCTTTTTGATCTGGTTGAAGGTGTCCCACGTCATGCGCCTTGCGGCCCAGCTGCGGCTACACAGCATCCTGTGCCAGTAACGCTCCGTGACCCGATGCACCTTGAACAGCGCGCGGATGTTTCCCGCGACGCCGTAGTAGCGTGGTGGCCTCGCAATGCAGCGTTGACGCACTTGGAAGGCACAACCCGCACAGATCCGTACAGGCCCGATTTAGGCATACGGCTTGTATGGGGCTTCTCCCACCTCGGGTGGGTGACGGCAAAGCGAGCGCTCGGCCACGGCAAGAACGGCCCTGAGCATCTGCGATAAGCTCTGTGCGGAACGTACCTACTCGATCACTTCGTCGGCCCGTGCAAGGAGCGCA
>Ga0075425_100006661_pt1 | contig 12136 bp, 10 predicted proteins | sample SoiMethybrSBSTD4_FD_75300 | JGI IMG/M metagenome (GOLD analysis project Ga0075425, IMG submission 75300) | Bulk soil microbial communities from a Populus tree surrounding site in Tennessee, USA - Soil MetaG P. TD hybrid SBSTD4 | ecosystem: Environmental > Terrestrial > Soil > Tree plantation...
ACCGAGCCGTCATACGCATCGATCACGACCTTGACCGAGTTCCGCACATAGTTGTCGCCGGCGAACTGATCGGTCAGCGGCTGGGCATCGGGATAGCGATCGCTGACGGTGTAGGCATCCCAGATCCAGACCAGGCGGCCATCGGCGCTGACCAGGTACGGATCGCGGTCGTAGACGAGGAACGGCGCGAGCTCACGGACACGCTCGCCGATCTGGCGGCGGAAGAGGATCTGCGAGTGGTCGGTGAGCTGGTTGCTGATCAGCAGGTTCAGGTCGCCGAAGCGGAGCGCGAAGAGCAGCCGGCTCAGCGGGTTCCCGACCCCGACCCCGTTCGTTCCCCGCCAGGTGGTCGTCTCGCCGCCCTGGTCTCCGAGCGGGTAGTCGAACTCATCGGTCTTCGTGCCGGTCACGACGTAGGAGGAGGGCCCCTCGCCGAAGTAGATGCGCGGCTCGCCCACCGGGAGCTTCGGCTCCTGGTTGATGCCGCTGACGAGGTAGTCGGGCTGCCCCTCGGGCGTCACCGCGTTGACCGGCACGGCGGTGATCCCGTAGCCGTGCGTGAAGACCAGGCGCTCGTTGGTCCACGTCCGCGCCTTCTCAGGCAGCTCACCGATTTCGCGGCCGCTCAGCATGATCTGCCGCGGCTTGCCGTCGATCGTGTACCGGTCGATATCGACGTCGAGGAACTGGTAGTACTGGCGCAGGATCTGCTGCTGCCCGAACGTGATCAGCAGCGGCCGGTAGTCCCACAGCCGCATGTTGTCGATCGTGGCCTGGTTTGTGGTGATGAGCGAGCGGGTCAGCGCCTGGCCACCGGTGAACGGCTGGACGTCGATCGCGTCGAGCCCGTACGCCGCGTGTGTCGAGGCGATGTGGTTCGCGATGTAGGGGCGCTCGACCGCCAGCTCATTCGGCTCGACGGTGAGCCGCTGGACGACGCCGGGGTAGATCCCGCCAACGAGGATTGAGATCCCGATCCACGCCCCGCCGGCCAGGACGATCGCCCATAGCGTCTTGAACCAGATGTTGGCGAGCAGCAGCGCCGCCGAGGCGAGCGCGACGACGGTCAGGATCACGTACGCCGGGACCTGGGCGTGCATATCTGTGTACGTCGCCGCCTGGATCGTGCCGCCGATGCCGCGGGTCGAGTACGACAGCTCCGCGATGTCGAGCTGGTAGCCGAGCGCGATCGCGACGAGCAGCAAGGCACCGAGGGTCGAGAGGTGCGCCCGCACCGGGGCCGTGAGCCGCAGCTGCCAGCGCAACGCGCCTGCGGCATAGGTGCCCACGCTGAGCAGGATGATCACCACCAGCGAGGTCACTGCCCAGCCCTGCAGGAAGCGCCAGAACGGCAGGTCGAAGACGTAGAAGCCGATATCCCGATGGAAGTTCGGGTCGACCTGCCCGAAGTCGCCGCCGTTCACGAAGAGCAGCACGGTCTGCCAGCTGCTGCTCCACGCAGCCGCTGAGACGAGGCCCAGCAGCGCGATGAGCCCCGCCAGCACGAGCGCCGCGAGGCCGCTGATGTCGGGCAGCTCGAAGGCGCCGATGCGCCGGATCGGAACCTGCGGCGCGATCCGGCGCGCCAGCCAGATGCTGACGAGGGCGGGCAGCGCGAAGGCCAAGAAGCCGAAGACGAAGAGCCCGACCTGCGAGAAGAGGCGGGTGGTGAGGACGCTCGTTCGTCCCAGCGCGCCGTACCACATCAGGTCGGTGATCAAGTTGATCACGCCGCCGAGGAGGCTCAGGACGACGAGGGCGATCGCGAGCGTGCCGAGGATCAGCCCCCAGCGCGGCTGCCTGCCCCGTGGGCGGAGGATCGTCGGCCGTCGTGGGCGCAGGGGTGGCGGCTCGTCGTCGCCCGCCCCGTTGCCCTCGCCATCGCCGGGGCCGTTGCCGTTCGTCCGCCGCGGTCGGAATTGGGGGATGGGGCGACCTTCGCGGCGGGCGTCCTGCTCCGCCTGGCGGCGTTGCAGCTCCTCGAGCAGCTTGTCGAACCAGGTCGACATCGTCACTCCCACTCGATCGTGGCCGGCGGCTTGCTGCTGATGTCGTAGACGACCCGGTTGACGCCGGCCACCTCGTTCACGATCCGCGAGCTGATCGTGGCCAGCAGGTCGTAGGGCAGCCGCGCCCAGTCGGCGGTCATCCCATCCTCGCTTGTCACCGCGCGGATGGCGACGACGTTGGCGTAGGTCCGGAAATCACCCATCACCCCAACGGAGCGGACCGGCGTCAGGATCGCGAAGGACTGCCACAGGGACCGATACAGCCCCGCTCGCTTGATCTCGTCGATCACGATCCAGTCCGCATCCCGGAGCGTCTGGAGCCGCTCGGCAGTCACCTCGCCGATGATCCGGATGGCGAGCCCCGGCCCGGGGAACGGTTGGCGCAGCACCATCGCCTCGGGGAGGCCCAGCTCCGCGCCGACGCTCCGCACCTCGTCCTTGAAGAGGTAGCGCAGCGGCTCGATCAGGCTGAAGCGCAGGTCGGCTGGCAGGCCGCCGACGTTGTGATGGGTCTTGATCTTGGCGGCTGCCTTCGTCTCAGCGGTCGCCGACTCGATGACGTCGGGATAGAGCGTGCCCTGGGTCAGGAAGTCGATCTGGCCGAGCCTGGCCGCCTCTTCCTCGAACACGCGGATGAACTCGTCGCCGATGATCCGGCGCTTCTCCTCCGGGTCCTCGACGCCGGCCAGTCGACGGAGGAATCGCTCCCTGGCGTCAACCATCACCAGCTTCATGCCCAGGTTCTCAGCGAACGTCGCGCGCAGCAGCTCGGACTCGCGCTTGCGCATGAGCCCGTGATCGACGTAGATGCAGGTCAGCTGATCGCCGATGGCACGGTGCACGAGCGTCGCCGCCACCGCCGAGTCGACTCCACCCGAGAGCGCGCAGATGACGTGGCCATGCCCCACCTTCGCGCGGATCTCCGCCACGGTCGTGTCGATGAAGCTCTCCGGGGTCCAGGTCGGGCGCGCCCCCGCGATCCCGATGACGAAGTTGCGCAGGATCTCGCGCCCAGCGGGGGTGTGCACCACCTCGGGATGGAACTGGATCCCGTACAGGCTGCGCGTCGGGTCGGCCAGCCCGGCATAGGCGCTCGTCTCCGTCTGCGCGGTGGTCGTGAAGCCGATCGGCGGCCGCACGATGCGATCGCCGTGGCTCATCCAGACGGGCTGCAGCCGGTCGACGCCGCGGAAGAGCCCGTCCTCGCCGGTGATCTCGACGGTCGCCGGCCCGTACTCGCGCTTGGTGCTCGAGGCAACCTCGCCGCCCAGCTGGTGTGCCATCAGCTGGAGGCCGTAGCAGATTCCGAGGACGGGCACGCCGCTCGACCAGATGGCGGGGTCCGGCGCCGGGGCGCCGTCGTCATAGACCGATGACGGGCCGCCGGAGAGGATGATCGCCTTCGGCGCGCGTCGCTCAATCTCCACCCACGGCGTGTCATGCGGGAGGAGCTCCGAGTAGACATGCAGCTCCCTGACTCGTCGCGCGATGAGCTGCGCGAACTGGCTGCCGAAGTCAAGGATGACGACCGTATCGGGGCCGGTCGGCGGCTCTTCGCCTCGCTGCGGAGGCGCCACGTGGAGCGCCTGCTCCAGATAGGCCTCAACCTCCGCGTCGTCGGGGGCCAGAACGCGATGACCCGCGTTCGCCGCCTCACCATGGACGGTCCTGCCGCGCTGACGGCCGGAGGTGGAGGGCGCTGCCTCATGGTCGAGCTCCGCCTGGGGGGCCTCTTCGGCCTCCCCCGCTTCGGACGCCAGTTCCCCGGCGGTCCGCAGCCTCACACCGCTACTCCTTCCCGGCGAGCTGCCAGGACTTTCCCTCGGTCGCGACGGAAGGGGCGATGACCATCTCGACGGTGTGCATCTCGCGGATCGTCCTCGCCCCAAGGGCGGCCATCGACTGGCGGAGCGCGCCGACCAGGTTCTGCGTCCCGTGGCTCGTGTGCGCCGGGCCAAAGAGGATCTGCTCGAGCGGGAGCCGCTCCCCGATCTTGATCCGCGTCCCGCGGGGAAGCGTTGCGGACGGCGCCGCCATCCCCCAGTTGAAGCCGCGACCGGGAGCCTCGCTCGCCCCGGCGAATGGAGAGCCGAGCATGACCGCATCGGCCCCGCTGGCGATCGCCTTGGCGATATCGCCGCCAGTCTTCATGCCGCCGTCGGTGACGACTGCGACGTAGCGGCCGGTCTCTCGCTCATAGCGGTCGCGCGCCGCGGCGACTTCCAGGGTGGCGCTCACCTGTGGGACGCCGATGCCGAGCACCTCGCGGGTCGTGCAGGCCGCCCCGGGGCCGACGCCAACCAGGATCGCGGCCGCGCCCTGCTCCATCAGCTGGTAGGCGGCCTCGCCGCTCACCGTGTTGCCGACGAGCACTGGAAGCCTGAGCGCGCCGGTCAGGTCGGCCAGCGAGAGGACCCGGCTCCCCGTCGAGATGTGGCGCGCGCTCGAGACCTGCGACTGGACGAGGAAGAGCTCCGCGCCCGCGTCCGCGGCAACCTCAGCGTGATGCCAGGCGGATGCCGGGGTGGTCGCCACCGCGGCAATCCCGCCCTGGGCGGTGATCCGGGTGATGAGCGCGTGGATCAGGTCGTCCCGGATGGGCGCGGCATACGCCTCAGCAAGCAGCTCGCCGGCAGCCTGGTTCGAAGGAGCGGCCGCGACCCGCTCGATGATCGGCGCCGCGTCCTCGTACCGGGTGTAGAGCCCCTCGAGGTTGACGAAGGCGAGGCCGCCATGACGGCTCATGCGGACCGCGAAGTCGGCGTCGGCGACTGCGTCCATGGCCGCCGCGATGAAGGGGATCTCGAGCCGTCGTCCGCCGACCTCTGTCGACAGGTCGATCTCGGCCGGGTCGACGGTGATCGCCCCCGGTACCAATGCCACCTCGTCGAACCCGTAGGCGCGGCGCAGCCGCGTCGACGTTGCGTCGGGGACGAGGGTCGATGGGTCGATCAACGACGGCCTCCGCGGGGTGTCCGGCGAGTATAGGGCCCTCGGGATCAGGGGACGCGCCATTGGATGCCATCCAGGAAGCCGAGGAACGCCTCACGCGTGGCGTCGCTTGGATCACGGGCGCAGGCCAACAGGACGTCGACCCGTTGCGGCGACACCGTAACCATGTACGCGAACCGGCCGGTGTAGTTGAGGCCCTCGCACCCGCCATCGGGAGGGAGAAGGACGCCGACACGGTTCCCGATGGCGAGGAGCGGCTCGTCCGGCAATGCGCAGGAGCGTGCGACGCAGGTCTGCACGATCCAGGTCACGAGGATCCCGCCCGGACGCAGCCCGCCGTCGATCGGCCAGTCGCAGATCTGGCCCATCAGCCGGGCATCCGGGACGCAGTCGTCATGCAGCGTCTGGTTGGCGAGATAGGCGACCCGTTGACGCCCCGAGGGTTCCTCGGTCGAGAAACGGCCGAACCAGCCGGTCGGGGCCCGAAACCGGAAATCGTCGTGGTCGAAGCGGGGCCCGCCGGGCTGTGGATGCACGTTGGTCGAGCAGGCGACGACCAGGATGGCCAGGCACAGCACGCCAGCCGCTCGGGCGGCGGTCACTGCTCGCGCTACCCGGCTCCGCGCACGATCATCTGGTCGCGTTCGGGGCCGACGGAGATGAGGCCAATGGGCACCCCTGCCAGTTCCTCGAGCCGCTCGACGTAGGCCCGGGCGGCCTCGGGCAGCTGGTCGAAGGAGCGACAGCCGGTCGTATCGGCCTGCCAGCCGGGCAGGTCTTCGTAGATCGGCTCGAGCCGTTCATAGCGGCTGCTCGACGCCGGCACGGTGTCGAGCCTGCTTCCGTCTGCGGGGTCGTCGTAGCCGATGCAGATGCGCACCCGATCCACCGCGTCGAGGACGTCGAGCTTGGTCAGCGCGATGGTCGAGTAGCCGGCAAGCCGGACGCTGAAGCGGACCGCCACCGCGTCGTACCAGCCGCAGCGGCGCGGGCGCCCGGTCGAGGTCCCGAACTCGGCGCCACGCTCGCGAAGGTGCTCACCTGTTGCGTCGAGCAGTTCGGTCGGCACAGGTCCCGCTCCGACCGCGGTGGTGTAGGCCTTGGCGACGCCGATCACCCGGTCGATTGCCACTGCCGGTAGGCCCGCGCCGATTGACGCGCCGCCGGGAATCGGTGATGAGGAGGTGACGTAGGGGTACGTCCCCCAGTCGATGTCGCGCATGGTGCCGAGCTGCCCTTCCAGCAGGATCCGCTCGCCGGCGACGAGCGCGGCATCCACCATCGCCTGCCCGTCGACCACGTGGCTGCGGAGCCGTTCCGCCGCCTCCAGATAGATGGCCGCAATCCGCTCCTCGTCGGTCGAGGCCTCGATCACGGTCCGCATCTCGTCGCTCTCCCCGCCGGCGCCGAAGTAGCCCTCCACGATCCGTTGCACCCGTTGGAGCGCCGCGCGGAGCTGGGCACGAAACGCATCGGGCTCCATCAGGTCGGCGACCCGGATCCCGCGACGTGCCACCTTGTCGACGTAGGCAGGGCCGATCCCACGGCTCGTCGTCCCCAGCTTCGCCGCCCCGCGCTCACGCTCCTCGAGCTGGTCGATGAGGACGTGGTACGGCATCACCAGGTGGGCGCGGTCGCTCACGAACAGGTTCGCCCCGTCGAAGCCAACGGCCGCGAGCTCGTCGAGCTCACTGACCAGTGCTGGCGGGTTGATCACCACCCCGCCGCCGAGCAGGTTGCGGGTGCCGGGGTAGAAGATGCCCGATGGGATGAGGTGCAGCTTGAAGTGGCCGTGAGGATTGACGACCGTGTGGCCCGCGTTGTTGCCGCCGCCATAGCGCACGACGAGGTCGGCATCGGCCGCCAGGTAGTCGACGACCCGGCCCTTCCCCTCGTCGCCCCACTGGGCTCCGACGACAGCGGTCACGGACATCGGCGGGGACGACCTCAAGGCTGCGGGAGCGGCCTCATCGTAGCGTCGGGCCGGACTTGGGTACGGCGAACGCCGCCTCCATGGCGGCGTTCAGATCGGCATGGGCCGATGGTGGACCGTCAGGTCCGCATGGCGCGGACCTTGTCGAAGCAGCTGCTGCAGTAGACCGGGCGGTCGTTGCGCGGCAGGAACGGCACGAGGGCTTGCCCGCCGCACTCGGCACACACTGCTGCGTGCATCTCGCGCTGCCCCGAGCCCGTCCCGGTGCTGATCCCCAGCGCCCGGTTCTGCTTGGCGACCGCGCGGCAGCTCGGACACCGTTGGGGCTCGTTGAGGAGACCCTTCTCGGCATAGAACTGCTGCTCGCCCGCTGAAAAGACGAAGTCCATGCCGCAGTCACGGCAGGTGATGGTCTTGTCGGCGTACACCCTTCCCCTGACCTCCATCGTCGCGCGCCCGGCCCGACATTGGACGGTGCTGTTCCTCGGGCCTGGGCTGATCGGCGACGTCGCGCTGGATCGGTCGGACTCGGGTGGAGCAGTGGACCGGACGTTCCGGGGCCGACTATACACACGGGTTCAAGGCCTGCCTAGATGGTTAGTAGGCCACCATGTCGCTCTCGCGCGCGGCCATCGTGTAGAAGCGCGTGCTCGTCTTGCGGAACTGCAGCGGGACTTCGCCGATTGGTCCGTTGCGGTGCTTGGCGACCTTGGCCTTGATCAGCTCCACGTCGCTCTCCGGGTTCCCGTCGTCGGCGCGGTAGAGGAAGATCACGACGTCGGCGTCCTGCTCGATCGAGCCAGACTCCCGCAGGTCAGAAAGGCGAGGCTCGGCGCTCCCGCGCTGCTCCACGCTGCGGGACAGCTGCGAAAGCGCGATGACCGGCACGTCCAGCTCGCGGGATAGCTGCTTGAGGCCACGGCTGATCTCGCTGACCTCCTGCACCCGGTTCGGCTCGTGCTGCCACTGGTTCCCCTGCATCAGCTGCAGGTAGTCGACGATCAGCAGGTCGAGGCCATGCTCCGCCTCCAGCCGCCGAGCCTTGGTGCGCAGCTCCAGGACGGTGAGGACCGGCGAGTCGTCGATCCACATCGGCGCGCTATGCATCGCATTCATGACTTGGGCGATCTTCGTCCAGTCTGTCTCGTCGACGAAGCCGCTGGCGAGGGGGCGCGGGTTGATCCCAGACTCGGCCGAGAGCAGCCGCAGCGCGAGCTCCTCCTTGCTCATCTCGAGCGAGAAGACGCCGACCTTCTTGCCCTCGTGGACGGCGGCATGCTGGGCGATGTTCAGCGCGAGGCTCGATTTCCCGACGCTCGGCCGGGCGGCCAGGATGATCAGGTCCGAAGGCTGGAAGCCGCCGAGCAGCGCATCGAGCTGCGAGAGGCCGCTGGGGATGCCGAGGATCTGGCCCCGATGCTCGTGGAGGTACTCCAGCCGGTCGTAGGCCTGGCCGAGGAGCGTGGCCAGCGACTCGAAGCCGCCGACCGTCCGGCGCTGGCTGATCTCGAAGAGGATCCCCTCCGCCCGGTCGATCGCCACCTCGGCGTCGTTCGCCTCCTCATAGCCGACTGCCGCGATCTTGCCCGCGGCGCCGATCAGGTTGCGGAGCACCGCCTTGCGCTCGACGATGCGACCGTAGTGCTCGACGTGGACCGCGGTCGGCACCATGTTCATGAGGCTGGCGAGGTAGGCGGGTCCGCCGATCGGCTCCAGCCGATCGCGCCGCGTCAGCTCGTCGCCAAGGGTGACCAGGTCGATCGGCTCGCGCTGGCCGTGCAGCGCCAGCATCGCCTCGTAGATGTCGGCGTGCTGCTGACGATAGAAGTCGGCCGGGTGCAGGAACTCGGCGACCTTGAGGATCGCCTCGGGGTCGATCAGGATCGAGCCGAGGACGCTCTGCTCGGCCTCGACCGCCTGGGGGGCCAGCTTGTCGATGCTCATTCCGGTGGTGCCACCGTACGACGGCGGCGCGGCGGACCGCGTCGGTTACCCACCCGCGGGCGGTCACTTACCCACACGCGGGAAACTTGCCCGGGGATAACCGCCACGATCCTGTGGACGCGGCCCGACCAGTCGACCGGCCGCCGCGGAATCGGTTGCATGCCGCCGATGAGAACCCGCCGCCGCGACAGCTAGGGCGTCGCAGACCCTCGCCGCCAGTCTTCAGCGCCTCGGTCAGCGGCCCCAGCCCTCGAAGGGTGGCCGCCGGCCGTCGCGCTGGTTCCAGGTGTCGCGCTGCTCGACGACCAGCCCTGCCTCGTCGAAGCGGAGGTTCGAGGTGCCGACGATCGTCGTCTCGACGCCCGCCTCGACCAGGCTCGCCCACCACTCGACGGAGGCCCGCTGCCCGGTGACCAGGGGCGTGCCGAACCAGCCCTCGAGCCCCTCCTCCTCGGCGAAGGCCGCTCCCAGGTAGTCCCGGAGCTCACCGATCCCGCGGAACGGCTCACGGAACGGTTCGGAGAAGTACGCCACCTCGGCGTGGTAGAGCGCGAGGATCGCCTCGAGGTTGCGCGCCGGCCACTCCTGCTGCCACACGTCGGCCCAGCGGCGAGCCGCCTCGACCGGCTCCACCGCTCAGGCGGGAGCGGGAACGACGCTGACCGTCATCTCCGCGTCGACGCCGGCCATCACTCGCACGTCGACCTTGAAATCGCCGAGCGTCTTGATCGGCTCGCGAAGGTGGATGGCGTGCCGGTCGACCTCGATCCCCTCTCGGCCGATCAGCTCCGCGATCTCGCGGTTGGTGACCGAGCCGAAGAGCCGGTTCTTCTCGCCGACCTTGACCGCCACCTCCAGCTTCAGGTCGCGCAGCCGCGCTGCGGTCGCCTCGGCCTCGGCCTTCAGCCCCTCCTCGCGCGCGTCGCGCTCGGAGCGGTGGCGTTCCCAGTTGGCCAGCGCCCCTGCATCGGCGATCGCGGCGGCACCGCTCGGCAGCAGGAAGTTGCGCGCGTAGCCGTTCTTCACCTCGCGGACGTCCCCGGCGTGACCGAGGCCACGGACGTCGCGCTTGAGGATCACCTTCATCGCTGCTGGCGCCGTCCTTTCAGTTGAGGTGGACGTCGCGAGACGCGGTGGTGACCGCCACCGCGTCGTCCGGCTCGCCGTGCAGCCGCTTGTCGCGGAGCCGGGCGATCATCCCCTTGATGGCGCGCGGATCGCGCAGCTCCCCATAGCGCTCGAGGAGCTCGGGCAGGTTGTCGCGGATCTCGTCGTAGCGGTGCCCCAGGACGGCGCGCAGCTTGCCGAGGTCGCGATCCAGGTCCGCTGTCCCGTTCTTTGCCCGCTCCATGTGCTCGCGTCGCACCTCGGCCGGGGCATTGGCAATGAACAGGTCGAGGACGAGCATCAGCACGGTCAGGTCATCGGCCTGGCCAAGGATGGGGATCGCATCCGGGATCAGGTCGAACGGCATGATCAGGTAGGCAAGGGCGGCGGCCAGCAGTCCCTTGAGAGGCAGCGGCGTCCGCGGGTCACGAACCAGGCCCCAGATGACGCGGGCGTACATCGGGAGCTTCCAGATCAGGCGTGCCATGCGCGCGTAGCGCAATCGGCCGGACATCTTCACCATGGTTTTCCGGCTCCGGTGGGTTGGGCGCCGATGGTATCAGAGGCGGCAGATCGCCGGATTTCATTGACATTGGAACGCCTGTTCTGTTATGGTCGGTCCGATGACCAGGCATGACGCCGAGCGCCGCCGGAAGATCCTCGAGTACGTCGCCGCCACGGTGGCCGAGCGGGGGTACCCGCCCAGCGTTCGGGAGATCGCCGATGCCGTGGGCCTCGCCTCTCCATCGGCCGTCCACCATCACCTCACCGTGCTGGAGCGCGACGGGCTGCTGGAACGGGGCCCTCATGCGCGCGCGCTGCGTCTGACCGTACGCGCCGAAGCCGAGCTCGGCCTCCCGACCCGTCGCCCCGTGGCTGTCGAGCGGATCGAGCGGCGCGTCACGCCATTCCGCATGCCGCTCGAGCGGGAGACGCTGGCTTTGCCAGTCGTGGGCGAGATCGCCGCCGGGCAGCCGATCGAGGCTTACGCAGATGGCGCGGAGACCCTCGACGTCCCCAGCTCGCTCCAGGCGCGCGACGACTCCTACGTTCTGCGCGTCAGGGGCAAGAGCATGATCGATGCGCTCATCGACGACGGCGACTTCGTGGTCGTCCAGCCACAGGCCACCGCGGTCGACGGCGACATCGTCGTCGCACTGCTCGAGGACAACGGCGTGACGCTCAAGCGCTTCTACCGCGAGAAGGACCGCATCCGGCTCCAGCCAGCCAACGAGGAGATGGAGCCGATCTACGCCACCGAGCTCCAGGTGCAGGGCAAGGTGGTCGGCGTCATCCGCAAGCTCTAACCGTCGTACGCTCGCGGCCTGATGGGCCAGCGCAGCCGCACGATCCTCCACGCCGATCTCGACGCCTTCTACGCCAGCGTCGAGGTGCTCGACGATCCGTCGCTGCGCGGCAAGCCGGTGATCGTCGGCGGCGAGCCGGGGGCCCGCGGCGTCGTGAGCGCCGCTTCCTACGAGGCACGTCGCTTCGGGGTCCATTCCGCCATGCCGCTCCGCACCGCGGCTCGCCTCTGTCCCGACGGTGTCTTCGTGCCCGGCCATCCCGATCGCTATCGCGACCTGTCGAAGCAGGTGATGCGCATCTTCGCCTCATACACGCCGCTGGTGGAGCCGATCAGCCTCGACGAGGCCTTCCTCGACGTGACCGCCTCCTTCGACGCGTTCGGCGACGGCGAGGCGATCGCACGGGCGATCAAGCAGCGCGTCCTTGACGAGGCAGGGCTTGTCGTCAGCGTCGGTGTGGCGAGCAACAAGCTGTGCGCGAAGGTCGCCTCTGACCTGCGCAAGCCCGATGCCCTCGTCGTCGTGCCGCCGGGCGGGGAGGCCGCCTTCCTCGCGCCGCTCCCCGTCAGCCGGCTGTGGGGCGTCGGGCCGCAGTCACGGGCCGCGTTGGCCGACTACGGGGTGACGACCATCGGGCAGCTCGCGGCGCTCCCCGACGGGACGCTGCGGCGTCGCTTCGGGACCCACGGGCACGACCTGGCGATGCGGGCGCGCGGGATCGACCCGTCGCCGGTCGTCCCCAGCCAGGCGCCCAAGAGCATCGGCCACGAGCTTACCTTCGACCACGACGTCGTCGACACAGCGCGCCTCGAGGCGACGCTGCTCGACCTCGCCGAATCGGTGGCGAGCCGCCTGCGCAACCACCACCTCGCCGCCGGCGCCGT
>Ga0075425_100006662_pt1 | contig 12135 bp, 9 predicted proteins | sample SoiMethybrSBSTD4_FD_75300 | JGI IMG/M metagenome (GOLD analysis project Ga0075425, IMG submission 75300) | Bulk soil microbial communities from a Populus tree surrounding site in Tennessee, USA - Soil MetaG P. TD hybrid SBSTD4 | ecosystem: Environmental > Terrestrial > Soil > Tree plantation...
TTCCCCAAAAGGAGATTCCGTGATGACCATCAAACATGAAACTACACCTGTTCGACATCATGTGGCATGTACACGATTCAACCTAAAAGTGTTCGACATCAGGTGACATGTGTCCCCTGAGATATAAGGCCCGTTCTTTTCGGCCAACACCAATTTGAGATTATACTCCTTGGCGCGCTCTTCCATCGCTTCGCGTTCATTGCTGCTGACGCCACCGAACATATAAGGAAATCCCTCTTTGGTGTTGCCTTCGGTAATGATGATCGCGGGGCGAATTTCTGCCGCCTGGCCGGTCACAGGCGGCAAGCCACAACGAGTGAGCTCAAGCAGGAACGCAAGAAATAACACCAGTGCACAACTGCCGGTTCGGCCTAAATTCGAGCTCATAAATTTTGTCCTCCGCTCTAAAGAAACGCGAGCAAGCCCCGTGCCTCTTCCGGGTGTTTCCCATAGTCCCGCGCCCGGCTCAGAAAATCGTGCTTTCCGTTCATAGAGCGGGAGAAGGTACGGATAAGCAACCGTCGTCCCCAGCCTCACACGCATGGAGGACCGCATGGCTTCTATGACCCAATGACGAGCAGGTAGTCCTCGCAAGGCGTTCGCCTGATCGACAAATGCATAAAATTCAACATCTGATCTGACTTCATCGAGTAAAGTCCTAGTTGTCAGTCGTTGTTGGTCTCCACTCCGCCAATCGCTTTCAGCGGTCCATCTAAAACCAGAGTCAGTTATTCGCAACGCATAGATCCGCCGTGGTGCACATCGGCTTTGGGTTTCACCTTCTGGTATAGCCTGATAATAATTATTGTTTATGAGACCACGCGCGAACCGCTGCGAGTTCTTCGCCACCGAGAAGGCCGTCCCGTGAAGTGCCGCGAGGCGGATCGTGCACTGAGCAGCACGGACGAAAATCGCTGGGCGGTGGTGAATGGCCCTGACGAGCTAGACTGTCGTGAACTTGAAGGCCGCCAGGGAGCTGTTAAGTCTCGGCGAGGGCGGTGTTCCGATCTGCCTGATCTTCACCGACATCCACTGCAACAATGCTTATTCAGCATTGTTATTTGTATGGCCATCTTAACTCCTTGCGCATACGGAACAGACGCGCCGCAGCGTCTTGAGCCATTTGTAACTAAGAACACACGACTCATGGTTGTTTCCCCGCATCCGGACGATGAGACCCTTGCAGCCGGAGGGCTCATCCAACGGGTGCTCACGCTTGGGGGATCGGTCAAAGTCGTGTTTATGACCACTGGCGACGGTTTTCCTGAAGGGGTCGAGAAAGAAACCCGGATAGGCCGGCCAAATGCGCAGGATTATCGCAACTATGGAAAGTTGCGCAAAAGGGAAGCGCGTCAGGCGCTACGAGTTCTAGGAATGAAGAAGCAGGATATGGTGTTTTTAAACTTTCCGGATGCTGGGCTGCGTAATCTGCTGCAGAAACATTGGTTTGACAGGAACCCGTATTTTCGGTCTCCGTTTACGCTAGAGGATCGTCCGCAGGCTGATGATAGATTGCTCCCGGACATAGAATTTAACGGCGAGGATGTAAAGCGAGAGATAGAGAAATTACTTCTGGAATTTCATCCATCGCTGATTGCAGCCGCTGATCCCAGAGATCAACACCCCGATCATTGTTCAACGTATTTTTTTGTGAGTAAATCTTTAAAAGCCTACAGGAAAAATTATCCCACCCTTGATCCTAAGATCCTCACTTTCTTGGTTCACTTTCGTCAGTGGCCGATGGGCAGTGGAGCGGGTACAGGGGCTTTGTTAAATCCTCCCGATGGCTTTTCTGGGGAAGGAACAGCCTGGATCTCTTTGGCGCTCTCTGATGAGGAAATTGCGAACAAGCGAAAATCTCTGATGGAATACCAGAGCCAGATGCTTGTGATGGGTCGCTATCTCATGAGCTTCGCGCGAGCCAACGAACTTTTCCTAACAGACCAACAGGACAACGAAGGACCAGCGAAGATGCAATGCTTGGGTTCAAAATGAAAGTTTGATCGTAGTTGAACCGGATTCCACCTCAAGAAGCTGTTCCGAACCCAAAAGTAATATAGCTGAGTCCTTCGGCACCTCGGTTAACAGCCACTTTAAAAGACTAGACTCTTCGGCTGCGCATTAGGCAGTTAGCGGCGAAATCCTTACCGCACACCGCGGAGAGCATTAACAATTCCCCTAAATATACCGAGACTTATGAGCTGTATCGATTTTTCCATACAGCTGTAGTGAGACCACCGGAGAGTTGATGCTTCTTGAAAAGACAGCTGTAGCCTCCTTGATCCAGAGCTGTATGAGTGATAGGTTGACAGCTCTGCCGGAGATCTAGGAGTGCGCTAAGAAATGAGGTCGATGAGCTATGAAAGTTAGCCTTCCGGTGATGCGGGGAAACATGGGCGGACGGCAATACTATTCGCTCTTGATTTCACTTTCCGAAATTCCTCGTCTGTTCAAATTCGACGATTGGGAAGAGTGCACGCCGGAATTGCGGGCGCAAAGAGTTTTAAATAAAGCGCGCGTTGCCGATATCGCCCGGTACATCCTCGAGAACGAGGATGGCTACCTGTTCTCGTCCATCACAGCATCTTACTCCTGCCCTGTGACTTTCATCCCCTCTATTGACAACCCGGAAATTGGCACGTTGGAGATGGAGCTGGAAAATCTTCAGTTCATCATCAACGATGGCCAGCATCGCTGCGCGGCGATTGCTGCGGCACTCAAAGAAAATCCTGCCGTTGGGAAAGAAAAAATTTCGGTGCTTCTCTTTGAGACTGAAAGCACGGAGCGACTGCAGCAAATGTTCTCGGACCTGAATCGATCCGTGCAGAAGACATCAAAGTCATTGGGAATGCTTCACGATCGTCGAGATAATCTTTCCATGCTCACTCTGGAGGTGGCCGAACGCGTCCAGGTGTTCCGAGATATGGTGGACAAAGAGAAAATTACGATCCCGCGTCGGTCCTCCAAGCTTTTTACCATTTCCGCGTTATACGAGGCGAATGAAGAATTGCTCGGAAAAAAAATTGCTGAACAGGGTTCGGCCGCCTACAGAGACAATCTCGAGAAGGCTGTCAAATACTGGACAGAGCTGTCGAGGGTCATTGGTGACTGGGACAAGGTCAAAAATGGAGAACTGAGCGCAGCCGAACTCCGCAAAGAAAAAATCAATACTCACGCTGTCGTTTTACGTGCGCTCGGGGGTATCGGAAGAACTTTGCTCGAAAAATATCCGCATGATTGGCAAAGAAAGCTCAAACTCCTCGAAAGAATCGATTGGCGAAAGTCTGTAGGCAATAATGCGAATCCCCTGTGGGATGCCGTGTGTATTACAGCGGGCTCGGTGGTTTCCAACAGACAGGCCCGCGCAGCGACTTTGGCCGTCTTGCTGCGAGAAATCGAGGATTCGCCAAACGGAAAAGTGACACACAAGGAAGCCGCGGAGGTGATCAGTGCACAGGCAGCCGACTAACGGAACACCTATGAAAAACTCTACCGTTGTCGATCATCAATGTGCGGGCAACGGTCAAAGTTCGGAAAATGATAATGTCGCGACTTCTCGACCCACCGAAGGATTAACCACAACTCGCCTACGGCAACTGCTTCCCACTGCATGGGAGATGATTCGACCCTACTGGTCCTCGGAAGATCGCTGGGCGGCTTGGGGACTGCTGGTCGTCGTGCTGGTGCTCACTCTGGCGATGGTTCACATGAGTGTACTGATCAACGAGTGGAACAACACTTTTTATACCGCGCTCCAGAATAAGGACCGTACCGTTTTCTTGCAGCAGCTGATCGGCCTGTCTTGGCTTGTAACCCTCATCGTGTTTTTCTCTGTGTACCAGCTTTATCTCAGCCAGATGCTCGAGATCCGCTGGCGGCGCTGGCTTACCGAGCGCTATCTCCGCGCGTGGCTGGCCGACGGCGCCTATTATCGGATGCAGCTCGTTGCGCATCAAACCGATAACCCTGACCAGCGCATCGCCGAAGACGTTCACCTGTTGATTTCCCATACCCTTACTCTTTTTATCGGCGGACTCCGTGCGCTCGTCGCTTTGGTTGCGTTTGTGGCGATCCTCTGGGCGCTATCTGGAACGCTCACTGTTCCACTGAGTGGTTGGCTCTCGATTATGTTGCCCGGTTACATGGTATGGGCCGCAATCTTATATGCGATCGCCGGCACTTGGCTCACTCACAGAATTGGTCATCCGCTAGTGCGACTCAATTACGACAAGCAACGTTGCGAAGCGGACTTCCGGTTTGGCCTGGTACGCTTTCGCGAGAATACCGAAGGAGTGGCGCTCTATCGAGGCGAAGTCGACGAACTCCGCGGCTTTCGGGAACGGTTTGCGGCGGTGGTGGTGAACTGGTGGGACATCATGCGGCGCCAGAAACGGCTGACCTATTTTACCTCAGGTTATCAGCAAGCAGGTTGGATATTTCCGTCGCTCGTGGCTGCACCGCGCTATTTCACGGGTGATATTACACTGGGAGGGCTCGTACAGACCATTGGTGCTTTCGCCCAGGTACAGACATCGCTGAGCTTTTTCATCGACTCGTATAAGACAATTGCTGAATGGTGCTCGGTGGTTGAGCGTCTCTCCGGTTTTGAGCAGGCGCTTGCGCGCATACGCATCCAAGCGGTGACTGATGGTGGCATCGAGTGTGCCGAGGGAGACGCTACGCATTTGGAAGTTAATGATGTCGCTCTCGATTTGCCGGATGGTCAGCCGCTGATCGCAGACGTGAACCTCACGGTTTCGCGCGGAGACACGGTACTGCTGGGGGGAGCTTCCGGTTCGGGAAAGAGCACGCTTTTCCGCGCCATCGCCGGAATTTGGCCATTTGGTCGGGGAGAGATCAGGCGACCGCAGGACTGCCATTTTCTATTTTTGCCGCAGAAGCCTTATTTACCGATTGGCACACTTCGCGAAGTGGTAAGTTATCCGATGGCAGGCAACGATGTTGATAATGTGACATTGAGCGAGGCGCTGGAGGTAGTGGGGCTCCCCCACCTCGCCAGGCGCCTCGACGAGGGCGGACACTGGGCGCTCCAACTCTCCCCTGGGGAACAGCAGCGCATCGCGTTTGCTCGTGCTCTCGTGCAGAAACCCGATTGGCTTTTTCTCGATGAGGCCACCTCGGCGCTGGATGAAGCCACTGAAGCGCGCCTTTACCGATTGGTTCGCGAGCGGCTTAAAGCCACGACAGTATTTAGCGTCGGTCATCGTGCGACATTGCGCGCCTTCCACAGTCGCCACCTTCTGGTGCATGTCAACGGAACAGGACCATCGTCGATCGTGGAAGTTACCGCTGTAAATGATGCGGCACGACGCGGCTCGAGCGTGATGACACAGGCTCAACCGGCCACGATGGCAGGGTAAATCACACTAAATCTAGTTCACGTGGCCTAATTCAATGCGTTGGACTGGGCGGACAGGGCTGGAGCGCTGGTTCGCGCAAGCGCGTTCAGCATCATTAAACCTGCGGAATCATTGGAAAGGTCGTAAATAAAAATCGAGTAGCCGATCTTTGCAATCGGCTGTCGCAGCCAGAGCCAACGAAACAGCGGCCTCGAGCCCGTCGAAATGTCTTGCAAGTTGTAGACGCTGATCGCAAAAATCTTTCGCGCCGTAGCCGAGGGAACCCTGTCGCTGGGCGGTGAAACTTCGTGAATACCTGTTCTGGCGATGCTTTGGTAACGGATGCCGTAGGCGGCAGGCGGCGCGGTGCCAAAGTAGGATAGGTAGATAATCGGAAGCTTCTCTTGCTCCATATATCTTTTCAGCCCTTTTAGGTCTTGACCCCAATCAATGTTCGAGTCGCTCAGGTAACGGTATCCTTGACCAGGGCCGCCGACGAATTCATTGAAGTAGGCAAGCTGATGCGGACTGATGCGAAGCGAGGAAATCGCTGTAAAGATCGTCGGTATGCCGATAAGCAAGGGGACCGCCCACTCTCGTCGTAAGCGGACCGTGGCCAGACGTGAAGCGAGAACGAACAAAAAGGGATAGACCGGCAAAATATGGCGTAGGCCAATGTTCACTTTCGCCTGGGTAGCGGCAATAAATATGAGAGCCGGTGGAATCAACAGCAGGATTGCATCCCGCCGTTGAAGCGGTTTCCCAACGCGGTAGAAAGCCAGGGATGCTGCGATCAGCAATAGACTGCCGATGGGAGTTTTAATCAGAAAAGCGACTCCAAAGTAATCCCACCAACCCTGATACGAATAGTCTTCCAAGAAAAAGCTTAGGTGCCCGGTGTCGGCATGGCCAAGAAACTCCCGCAAGCCCGTCACCCACGGAACAATTCCTTGGAAGAAATAAACGGGGACAATGATCAGAAAAGCAACGAAAAGGACAATCAAAAACAGAGTTCCTGCTTGAGCAATTTTTGGCCATCGGTCAATTCGAGTTTGGTTCGCAGGCAAAGCGCAAGGCTCGCCGGCTATAACGATTAAGGCAAGGATCAGACTAAGTGACGCGACCAAGAACAGCGCCGAAAATTTCGCAGCCAATGCAAGGCCTGTGGAAACGCCCACTGCCACCAAGCGACCCCAGCTTGGAAGCTGCAGATACTCCCAAAGAAGATAGACGGCAAGAAAAATGAAAAGAGCGACACCAAGATCGGTGGTTACGAGCGCAGAGTGAGCGACAAGGTTCGGCTCTAAGGATGCGAGCGTCATGGCCAGCATTGCGGGCAAGCTTCCCCAAAGCCGATACGCCCACCATCCGATCAGCGCCACCAGAAGCACGCCAAGAAATAGATTCGTCAATCGACTCCACGCAAGGATTTGGTCGGCTGGAATTGGCGATTTGTACAGAAAGTCCAAACCGATCTGCTCCTGATCCGCGTTGCGCCACTGCTGGAGATCCGGACGAAAAGGCAACTTGTAAACGACCCAGAGCGGAAGCGCCTGCAGTTCTTTGATGAATGGTGGGTGCTCGGCGTCGAGTCGAAAATCTCTGGTTGTTAAGTAGGAATAACCGGCAGCAAGATGGGTCGCCTCATCGACAGTTTGAGAGTTGGCTCGAATGAAAAAGACGCCCTGGCCCACAAAGACGCATAGCAGAACAAGTCCACCGAACAGCGCAATTTTTCGATGGAACAGGCGCAGGTGAATCGGGTTTGTTAGGACGGCTATAACTTCACTCACCGGAAAAATTACTTGTTTTCCGTCGCGTCCTGCAAAACATAGATGTTGTACTCTAAGGACCTCAAAGGAATAGACCAGCGATAATCACGAAGCATCTTATAACCTTCAAGGGGAGCGGTCGCAATTACATAAGGTCTCCGCTCATTGGTTGTCACGAAGGGAACATCCCCTTCGGGTATCTGTCCAGGCGCTAGATTCTCTGGATGAGCATATAAGTGCCAGCCATCGAGAGCGTATCCTGCGTCGATGTCTGAAAAGGGAATTCCCCTGTTGCGCAGCCAAGCTAGCGCTTCAGCAGCCGCGCGATTATTTTGAGTCTCACTCCAGGTCACGAGCATGGCTACGAGGAAAAGAGCCGCGATGCCGGCAGCCGTTGTCGTTGATCGCACCGGACGACCCGCGAGCAGGACGATGAGCGGCGGTAGCAGCACTATGAAGTAACGGTCAGAACCCCAGGCATCGAAGAGCCAAACAATCATAATAAGGCCAAAGTGGCTGACGGCGTACCAAACCAAGAGGCGCAATGGTTTTTCGATGCGAGCTACATCGATGACCTTAATGACAATGCCGGCGAAGGAAAAAAGCGAGAATGCCAAAAGCGGATAATTCAACCATGAAGGCAGGAAATCAGGATCGGGAAGACCGCGTAAAAGGCGACGCTCTTTACCGAGCGCGATCAAATTCCACATGCCATCGAGAGGTTTGGGAATTTCCGGCGTGAACAAAATCGCGGAGCCGGTCAAAAGCAGCAACAGACCGAGCACGCACCAAAAGCGCAGCCGGCGATAATATGAACCCATAAGCGGCATCGTCATGGGAAATAGCGCAAGGCCGCTGTGCATCATAATCCGCACCAAGCCCGGAATACCCAGCTCAGGTTGGTGGAGCCATTTATCCAATACCCACTCTCTACCCGTGTACTGGCTCGTCAATCCCATCGTGTGGGCGATCAAATACGGCGTGAAACAAATTAAGAGCGACGTAACCAATGGAGGTAACAAATACTGTCGCGAGCGGAAAGACGGTTCAAACATTACATACAATAGCACGGCTCCTGGTATGGCAATGGCAAGCTGACGTACGAAAAACCCAACGACTCCGAAGGAACAACCGATCCACAGATCAAACATGTTTCTTCTGGAAAATCCGCGCACAATGAAAAAGAAAGCGATATTGGAGACGCTTACAAACGGAACATCGGTCATGAAAGAGAAACTGAGAAGATAGAATACGGGATTGAAGATAAGAACGAGGCTGGCTATGAGACTCTCGGTACGCGCACGTCCCACCTCGCGCAACGTTCCATAGAGAGCGAGGCTGCCAAGCCAAGCGAGAACCACCGTGGAGACTCTCAGCGCCGAAAATGAAAAACCAAAGGGCAAACAAAACAGCGCGCCCCAGAGGATCTGTGCCAAAGGATAGTGAATGGACCAGTCAAGGACCTGCAATTTCCTCGTTTTCAGAAAGTGTTCAACGCTCCAGGCGTAAGTCCAATCGTCGTGCAGTGGTACATCGGCGAAAAGCCGCAGCGCGATGCCGGTAGCGAAATAGGCGAATAAAAGGATTGTTCCGGGGGCTAGTGCCTTGAGCGCGAACAGCGCTGTTACGAAGCGAGATTGTAGAGTGCGATGGTGGTCAAAAAATCCCAACAGCTCGTCAGGATTCGGCTTTATACGATTCATTTAGACCTAAAATCGAGCCTCATATTGCCGTTTGCGAGCGAAAGTTATGCTGGCTGGACAGAGTGCGCCTCCGCCGTACACGCTGACCGCTATCAGCAAAACGATCCTTGAGCGAGTTGATCGGACTTTCAACGAAGCGCCACGACACGGCCGCAATCGCTACTGTGCTCCCCATTGCCAGACTAAATTGCAGCAGCGGCGGCAGAAGAAAAAAATTGATGCCTGTACGGTAAAACAGAATTGGGAGAAGAAAATATACAAACGGATGGTATATGTAAATTCCGTAACTGATCTTGCCTGTGTACACGAGAGGTTTCAATTCGAGAATTTTGCCGCCGAGGCCTATAAATCCTGATGATGCGCGTTTGATCAGCCAAACAAATACCAGTGCCCAGAGCGTGGGCTCAATAAACCACGATTTCTCGGTCACATGATGGATCAGGTTATAGGCTTCTAATCTCTGAAGACAAAAAAGCAGAATCAACCCTGGTGCGCCGAGCCAACAAATCCATTGATCGAGGGCTTTGAGAAGCGTGGGTTTTTCGCTGAAATGATGTAAGCAATAAGCCAAGAGAGCTCCGAGGCCGAGAGCATCGAGTGAGGCAAGAGAAACGGTCAAGCGTGCGATCCAATTGAAATCGAGTAAATGCGCGATCGTGCGAAAGATTGGCCCGATCGCGATCGCGGCAATAATCATTTTCGGCAGAAATCGCTCGCCCGCAAACAAAATGAGCGTCGGCCAGAGAATATAAAACTGCTCCTCCACCGATAGCGACCAAAAATGAGCCGTCAATTGTCCCCACTGCTGTCTCGTCGAGAAAAGATAATTTGACATGTATGTCAGATGCCAAAAGGCTGTGTCGCGCACCTCGCCAAGATCAAACGCCGCGGCGGCAAAAAGCACCAAGTAGTACAAAGGGAAAATCCGCAACACACGGCGCACATAAAATTGTCGGAGCGCCAAGCTGGCCGGATAGCCCCGATTGTGAATTTGATCCCGTGACCGTAGCAAAATTCCAGTGATCAAAAAGCCGCTAAGAACGAAGAACAACCAAACGCCCAGGAGGGCAAAGTCCACGCCGCCGACTCTCGGCGGCTGAAAAAAATGGTGAATGAGCACCGCACCGACGGCGAACGCGCGCAGGCCGTCGAGTTGGCGCATGTAATGGGATGAACTATTTCGCGTCCTGGTCTCGTCCATCAAATGATGACTAGGTTGCCCCAAGCAATCACCGGCTGAAGGCGTCCGACGATCTTGGTTCAGCGGCGATTACTGTCATGAGTCCGCTTCGTTACTCTCAAATGCCGTGTCGGATTCGGTCGAATCACTTCGTAAATGACGTTTTCGCGGTCCGCCCACGGCATCCAGGGGTCGCCCCTACCTAGACCAAGATGCAGTCGAATCTCACTCGGCGTGGGCGATAACTCGGTGGAAAGGTGATTGACGAATTGTCCTAAATCGTACGTATGATTATAGAAATCGCGCTCATACCTTTCGTCCCGTTTACGCCCTGAAGAAAGCGGCTTAGGCGGCAGAAAAAAGACTAGAATGAGTTTCTGTCTGGCACGCGAGTACAAGTATTCAACTGCGGGAACGTAATCCGGTAAATGCTCGAGCACGTGACGGCACACAACCGCGTCAAACCTGCGGGAGAATTTTTTTAAATCATACAGCGACAGATGGCGGAAGCGATGAGCTTCAGCAGGAAATAGTTCGCGCGCCACGTTCAAAAGTTTTTCGGTGACATCAACTCCGAGATAATCCAGATCGAGCCCTTTCTCCTGAATCATTTCAAACATGACCCCGTTGCCGCAGCCGACGTCGAGGACAGACGACAAACCTTCGAGCAGGTTGAGTACTTTCACGCGTGAGGGATGGGTTTTTCCCTCCGGGCCGGAGCGCAAAAAAATCTTGGCGAGCTCGGGCGTCCAATGGCGCCAGTGTTCTTTCAATTTTAGGCTTTGTTTGGTCATGGTGTTTTCATCCTCCGGATTTCAAAAAAAGCTCGCCCGATTCGCGCGAAGCACGCCAGTTCTTGCGGTACGACCGATTCAATAAGATTAGGCCGCTGCTCAGTTAACCGATCTTTTGGAAGAGGAGATGTCCCCATAACGCCCGATCGCGCCATTTCTCGACGAAGCCCAGCTCCGCCATCCTGGTAAAGGTCGGACCGAAGTCCTCCGCGATATGTTGTGGATGGCTTGGGTCGGCTTCGGCGTGAATGCGCGCAAACAATAGCCCGCCTTGTTTCAAGGTACGCCAGAGTTGCTCGACTGCTTCGACGGGATCCACCAGATGCTCGAACACGTCCATAGCGAGAACCATATCGAAAGCGGCATCCGGCAGAGACGTACTGTTCAAATCGACGAAGTGCGCTGGGAGCGACCTTAGGTGAAAACGCCAGCGTGCGAAATCAAGAAGGGTAGTGGAAATGTCGGCCAGTGTTATCTCGATATTGGCGCGGCGCAATAGCAGCGCTCCGGATCCCACCCCGGAACCAAAGTCGAGACAACTGCGGACATTCTGGTCGCGCGCTATCTGCAGCGCTACGATATACGCCAAGGGTCCGGTGTCGTCCTTCAGCGTATGCCAATTGATTAGATCATAGATGTGAGTTTTGTTTTCGTAGAAACTCTCGACGCTTGAGCGTTGTCGCGAATCGACCGTTGTATGCCACTCAGACTTTAAGGTGTCCACCGCACAATTGCACGACCGGTCAATTTCGGCGAGATCAGAAACGTTATAGTAGTCCGCCACTTCTCTTAGGAGACTTGCGCGAAGATCAGTCTCACCCTGGCATAGCAAGGCTTTTTTCCACTCGATACGATAAGGCTCCAACAAGTATTCCTGCTCGCGAACACAGTCCGCACTGCTTATTTCTCCTGCTTCTACACGTTGCCATAATTCGGCCATGCGGTCGGGTACGAGCATTAAAAAACTCCAGCTCGGGTGCTTTCGCGTCCATCAGGCGCAGAGGCCAATCACAGAGCACCTTGCATCAGAGAAAATTCGTTCAAAATCTGCTCCTAGAACTTGGGAACGCAGATCGCAACTCAGAAAGATCGCATCAGCCGCTACTGATCCATGGCAATTTCCAAGAGTCGATTTAGCACTTTATCTGAGTCGAAATAGGCTTCGGCGATACCCTCTGCGGCTTTCGCGTGGCGTCGGTAGTTGGCTTCAACCTCGAGAATGCCAGCTTCAGCTTCGTCAAACGTTCTGAAACCGATTACACCTTCGCCGGCTGGTAACACTTTGCTGAACCCAGTATCTTGGACAACGACTGGACGGCCGGCAGC
>Ga0075425_100006664_pt1 | contig 12134 bp, 11 predicted proteins | sample SoiMethybrSBSTD4_FD_75300 | JGI IMG/M metagenome (GOLD analysis project Ga0075425, IMG submission 75300) | Bulk soil microbial communities from a Populus tree surrounding site in Tennessee, USA - Soil MetaG P. TD hybrid SBSTD4 | ecosystem: Environmental > Terrestrial > Soil > Tree plantation...
GTGGTGTCCCATCATGATCAGCAAGCCTCCAACCATCGAAATCCAGCAAAGCATGCATCCTTCTAACATGCTCTCGCTAAATCTCAGCTGCTAATCTCAGTGACTTTTTCAACACCCACGCCTGTTTGCCACAGTTAACGAGCCTGACACTATACAATCGGTTTCATTTTGCAAGGCCTGCATAGGTTCGGGCGTGACCCTCTAAATTGGCCGCGGCTCGAAAATCGATACTCAACCAGTTCGGTCTATGGGCTCCCGTTCGGTGTCGGTCGTCTTCCGATCGCCTCTAGGTGACACCGCTGGCCAATCCGCTTTCCACGCAGTGGGACCCATGGCAGTCACGTACCTGATTCGCACTGGCATCGCTGCAAGTCTGTCAGAAAGTCTTGCTTCATTGCGAATCGGCCACCAGTCGTACAGAAATACCTCAAGAGGGCGCCACATCGAGACCCAACCCCCGATCGTGAGACTCTCGCGGAGGATTTCCCCTATAGGGCTGTTCTTCATTAACGTAGCTAGAAAGTCACCTAGTGCAATAGCCGCGGCGAGCGCGACCAGGCCGATCATCAAGCTCGTCCGACCCACACGAAATAATTCACGCAAGCGTTGGCGACATATCTCAGCGCGATGTCGGAAGAACTCGTGAATCGCTTCACGCAGAACAGCAGCCTCGTCGGGTAATCCTGCCTCACGGTCGAGATCAACCACCAAGGCGAGCGTTGCGTCCCGAGGCAAGTCCTTTGCCCAACCGACGATGAACTCTTCCGCTTTGGGATCCAAGTCCCTATCGCGAAATGGCGACGGATCAATGGCGTCAAATAACTGCTTCAATTCGGCGACATGCACCTCGATGACCGCGCACTTCTGCGGAATCATGTCGCCCGCAGAGTCTTCGCTTTTGGTGGCGGAGATATTCGTCATCGCATTTGGCTGATTGCGTAAGACCCTCACTATATCTCATCAAACGCCTCCAGCACCCAGTGTGCCTGACGCACGAAATTGCCTGAATTTCCCGGAAACGCGAGACTTCCCTCAATGGTTTTGAGTGATAAATCCCCGTAGCATTCATTGACGGGAGGTCAGAATGCATGGAGACTGCGGTAAGCGCATTAGAGGATGTTCGCTATGCTTTTACTGAACCGTCAGCACAAGCGCGCTGCTCGTACCGCCGCTTGAACAACCAACATCGCCAACATTCCCGCTGGGTGTCATCACTTTCACCTTCACCTGCCCCGGACCTGAGATCACGCCGGTTGTGAGTGTTATTTGCAGTTGCTGGTTGGAGACAATGGTGGCGCCGAGAGGTTTCCCGTTGATCACGATCTCCGACGCGGGAACGAAATTGTTGCCATTAACTTTCAGCAACACGCCTTGCTGCACTTCGGCGAAAGTCACGGTGCCGGGCGAGAGCGAACCGATCAGCGGCGCAGGTCGGGCGCTACCGCAAAATGGATTTAGTGCATTGCTACAACCTGCGAGAATCACGAGAGGGGCAACAGCCACGAGTCTTAGTAGTGAGGGCATGGGAGGTACTCCTTCCTGGGAACGTCAGTTGCAAACGATCTTTCATCCACAACCCAGCCACTCGGGCTAAGTTTCGCCTCGCCGAAAAAGATTTCGACGAACGGCTGTCAGTGAACAGAAATCAGACGTCGAAACTACTGACTGCCTACATAACGTCATCTGATAAATCAAATCGCCATGCGGCAGTTGAGTGCCGCTTACTTTAGAAAAAAATCGGCCTATCCCCCAAAACCCAGCTTCGAGGGCCAATGAGCACTAACGCACTGTTAACAACAACGCCGAACTTTCGCCAGCGGAAGTTATGTCATACCTTACAGAGCGACTCCCTTGAATTTCGCCACAAAGGGCGGCCTATCGTTCCTACACTGAGCCTAACTAGCAAGCAGTCCGGTCCCCGGCACATCCTCGGAGACAGGGACGGGCACTCTGGATCGAATTGAATGCTTTACTGCTCCAACGCATGCCTCGCTTGCAGTGCGAACTCCACGTTCCGTTCGTGATTGACCTTAACCGTTTGCGCCAGATCAATCGCGTTCAGTGGCAAATCCTGCCGCTCACCTGAACCGGAAACCCACGCGACCTTATCGCCATCGAGCCAATATTCGCGGGCCAGAACGGCAGTCCCGGCTTGCAAGGCAATGATCGTAACGGAATCATTTGCGTCTTGTGCATCGCCGTAGGTGACCCGGTGGACTGCAGGAGCCTCCTGCAAAGCGGTTGAAGCCGGCTGATAAGGCGAGGGCTCTTTTCGGTAATCGCTCCTCTTGCTACTCCAGGGCGGCATCGGCACCGAGTTCTGCGCCGCAGTGGGAAACGGCACCTCAACATCTTCCATTAACCGCAGCGACAGCCGGCTCTCGCCCTTCAGCGCCGGATAGGGTCCACGCGCGGGCAGAGTGAACACCTTGATGGGCCAGAAAAGCGGAATCGCCCAGAAGAACGCGTCGCGCTTGGGATGTCCTTTTCCGCGGATGTCTCCCTGCGCGTCCACTTTCAGATGCGGCGCCGAGGTCACTTTGGCCGACAGGGGATACACTTCAGCATTGGGCAGGATCAGGCGGTCAAATTGAATTGCCATCCATCCCTTGCCGAAAAAATGGCCGGGAGCTTTGTAATCCTGAAGATGTCCACCGAGTTCGGCTCCGCGAGGAAAGATTGAGTGCCCGAACGACCCCAATGGGCCAAGATGGCACAGCACGGGATCACCCACGCTGGCCGTTTTGGCTGAGAAGTTAGGTTCGTCCATGGTGCAGTGTAGAATCGTGCCCGCAGGAATGAAGTCCTTGGTTCTGGATTCCACGGCTGCAGCCTGCACCACAATGAGGAAGGTGAAAAGAAGTGAAGCGGTGAGAAACAAGTACCTGCAGGACATAGCGCCTCCTGGCGACTTCGCGATCGCTAAGAGCACGCCCCATATCCCGGAAGCCAGGATGGGCTGGCATTATAGCACGGAATACAAGAGCTCAAGACATAATTCTGCATGCCCCCAGCCACTCTCAAACATCCGCCGTCAAGGGTGTTTACTTCGGTCCTAAGATCAATGAGTGCTATCGCCAATTGACTTGCCGTTACTATCGTCCCAGTAGCACCGGATCATTTTTGCAGCAGCCTCCCCACCTTCATCTCTAAAGGGAGCGTTTTGGTTTCCAGCACAGCATCGGCGATGATTTCACCCATGACTGGGCCATGCTTAAAACCATGACCAGAGCCTCCGCCGATGATCCAGACGTTCTCCGCTTCGGGATGGCGGTCCAAGATGAAGTTGTGATCGGTTGAATTTCTCGTACTGGCAAACGCGGCTTTCAAGTAGCGGTGCGTTCGCCATGGTCCATACCAATGCCCTCGTTACAAGTGTAGATTCGGAAGGAATTGTCGTTGGCGGACAGGGCCGGCACTGCACTGTGGGGGGCGGGAGTCCTTGCCTCTGCGGCTGGGCGCTGGCTAAAGGCAGAAACAGATAGGTGCGGGAAGATAATGGTCGGACCAGATCTTTCGGTGCCCGGACATCCGGAAGTCTTTGCTATTGGGGACACCGCCCATGTCGTTGCTCCGGCTCGAAATTTGTTGGGCATCAAGTCTAAAACTCCCATGGTGATGCCGGGAGTAGCTCAACCTGCGATCCAGGAGGGCAGGTACATTGCTAATGTCATTCGGCGCCGTGTGGCAGAACACCGGGAACCTGAACCATTCTGGTATTGGGATAAGGGTGATCTCGCCATCGTAGGACGCACATACGCACTAGCCGACTTTCGGTTTGTAAAGTTCGCGGGCTTCCTAGGATGGCTCCTCTGGGCTGTCGTGCACAGTTTACTTCCTCATTGGATTTGCCAATCGGCTCTTCGTCTTGCTGCAATGGGGGCTTGATTTCCTGACGAAACGTCGTGGAGTGCGAGTCTTGCCCGTGGAGCCGTCCTCAGCGCAGAGATTCATCGATCCCGCGGCTTGATACTGAAGCGGCGCTCTGGCCGAATTCCACCCAGGCCGACACAGGGAGGTGACCGATGAAGGCGATCGTGGTGACGAATCAGGCCGCGGGAACGGCTGGCATACGTCCCGGGGTTCCGCGATGAGGTTTTGCTGGACCACAACATACGTTTACTTCGAAGATGCAATACAATTACTTTGTCTTCTTTAAGCTGCACGCGCACCAACCCGGGGGGATTTGTTCTTCCAACGAAGAAAAGCCACTGCTAAAACTCCGGTGCAATCTGAGCGGCTCGCCCCTACCTTTCCCACACCGTTTTGACTTGCGAAAGTTACTCTTATTCATCCCTGCAAGCCGCGCCACTGTCAGAAACAGCAGTTATCCACATGACGAAAAATCTCGATATCACTCAAGTGAAAAACCCTTATTGGCGTTAACGCTTGGTTGGGCGCTGGGCATCGGTTCGGTTTGACGTTCTTTGGCGCTTGTGCAAGTCACCTAGAACGCTTACGTTTCCCATACTCAGTCCAGTTGTGAATCGCACCTCACGTGAACCTTGACCGCACCGACTCGCAATTATTCGCAGTACGGAGGTCATGATGACAGCTCGTGGACTTCACACGCCAGTTCGCTATCCTGCCTGGCAACGCGAATATGAAGCCGCCATACTGGAGATTGATCCAGTAAGGGTGAAGGCATTAATTAGCATCGCGCATGCTGCCATTCATGGACGTCTCGGGTCTCTAACCCATGAACATTGTCCGGGGGAACGGGATGCAATTGCCAACGCGCTAATGTTCTTACGCCTATTGGCCCGCCCTGGGAATCAAGATAAAGCCTCCCCCTTGGACTGCGCTGCTTAGAAAACAAGGCCATTATTGAAACCGAGGCAGGGCTGGACGTCCGCACAGGACAATCCGTCTCTGCTCAGGTCGTGTGTCAACGAAGCAAAAGCTGCCCGCGCCGTTGACACGCAAAGGTGACGCCCAGGGAAGACAGTTTGTTGGCGAAAAATCTCCATATCAGTGCGCGAGGTGCGCGGCGAAGTGTAAACGGGGGAATCGGTGGGGTGGGTATTGAGCTCCGAAAAGATGCAATCCGGACGCCGACGCTCTTGTTATGGCGGAAGGCAAGATGAGCAGGAACGATAGCGCGAGTTCTTGCTTGGTCCGGCGTAGTCGAAGACCCCAGACACGCCTAGAAACTTCATGCACGAGAACCGGGAGACCTCCGCGGCACCTATCGTCAAACCAGGCGGCAGGTCGGCGGGCGAAGGCAATAGCCGCACGGCCCGCGGTCGGAGGAGTCACACGGCGGAATAGTACTGATGAACCATTCGAACAAAGACGGCAAGCCGTTAGCGGAGAGTGGGGAGGGAAGGCCGCCGATCAAGGAGAACGCTCGTCAACCTAACACGTACCCGACGCAGAGCGGGAAGGGCGTGTCACAGGGGCTGACGGGCGTGCGGAAAGCAGCAAGGGAACATAAGGAGATGAAGTTCACCGCCTTGCTCCACCATCTGACGATCGACTTACTTCGGGAAAGCTTTCACTCACTTAAGAGAAAAGCTGCGCCTGGAGTGGACGGGGTCACATGGCACGAGTACGAGACCGGGCTTGAAGGTCGGCTAGTAGATCTTCATCACCGGATCCATCGCGGAGCGTATCGAGCGATGCCATCACGAAGAGTGTACATACAGAAAGAAGATGGACGACAACGTCCATTAGGAGTCGCGGCCCTGGAAGATAAGATCGTCCAGCAAGCTGTGGTTACCATCCTCAATCAGATCTACGAAGAGGACTTTCTCGGCTTCTCGTATGGTTTTCGCCCGGGGCGCAGTCAGCATGATGGGCTGGATGCGCTGTCGTATGCGCTCCTGAAGAGGAAGGTGAACTACGTACTTGACGCCGACATTAAAGGCTTTTTCGATAACCTCGACAAAAGCTGGCTGGTCAAGTTCGTTGAGCATCGCGTAGCTGACCCCCGCATCCTACGTCTGATCCAGAAATGGCTGAAGGCCGGGGTGATGGAGGACGGCAAATGGTCGGAACCACAGACAGGGAGTCCGCAGGGATCGGTGATCTCACCGCTCCTCGCAAATATCTACCTGCACTACACGTTCGACCTAGGGGTGAACGCCTGGCGTAAGAAGTGGGCGCGAGGCCAAGTGGTAGTCGTCCGCTACGCGGACGACACCGTCTTGGGATTCCAGTACCAAGCAGACGCAGATCGCTTCCTGGAGGACTTACGGGAACGACTGGGGAAGTTCGGTCTGGAACTCCACCCAGACAAAACGCGCCGGATCGAATTCGGGCGGTTTGCCGAAGAGAACCGGAAACGAAGAGGAGAAGGTAAACCGGAAACGTTCGACTTCCTAGGCTTCACGCACATCAGCGGGACGAATAGGTATGGCTGGTTTTCGGTAAGGCGCATGTCGATCCGCAATCGCATGAGGGCGAAACTGCGAAAGATTAAGCAGGCGCTCCGGCAACGCATGCATGATCCCGTGCCCCAAACAGGGAACTGGCTCAAGTCAGTCGTGCAAGGTTACTTCAACTATCATGCGGTACCAGGAAACCTAGGCAGCCTCGGAATGCTCCGGGAGCGGGTGCTCAGCCTGTGGTGGCACACCCTGTGCCGTCGCAGTCAGAAGCGCCTGCCCTGGGTGCGCATGCTCAAACTGGGCGCGCGCTGGCTTCCACAACCGCGAGTGCTCCATCCGTACCCGGCAGTTCGCTTCGCCGTCATGCATCTGCGATAAGAACCGGATGCGCTAATGAGCGCTCGTCCGGGTCCGGGCGGGGGGTGCTGGGCGACCGGCATCCCTACCGCGATCTCATTGAGGGGCTCTCAGCGTAATCGCCGTCAAAGCGAACTAGTGCACGAACCCTCTGCCAGCGTGCTCTAGTCAATTTTTCATATTGACCGAGATCGTTATGCGGGTGTAGAAATCAATCGGACTCGAGGTGAGGACCGGGGCCAAAGCCCACTATTCCTCACGCAAGCCACCGACAGCTCCTGTCTGGAGGTGGGGTCATGAACGAGCACGAAGTCGCATCTCAGGTGCTAGCAGCGATCGATGAGGCTGCTTATCGCAACTCAGTAACTCGTATTGCAGTCATTCACCTCGCAATCGGCGGTAGACGTGTGTTTGACCTTGAGCAGTTACAAACACAGTTTGCAACAGCCGCTCGCGGGACCGTGGCCGAGGGCGCTCAGCTTTCGGTGAAGATCTTGCCAGTCCGTCATCACTGCCAAAACTGCGGCAACAATTTTGAGGCCACCTGTAGTGAATGTTCGTGTCCTGAGTGCAGGCATGTTCGTACCGAGATGGTTGGCGGCTACGAGTTACGTCTCGTGGATATGGAGTTGGCTGAGGTGGCTTGAGCTGTAAATCGGGCGAAAGGAGAGTCCATGTCGACTGCTCAGCTTCCGATTACTGCAACTCCTGTTGAAGAAGACCTCAATCCTTTCCGTATCGCCATGCGCCAGTTCGACTATGCCGCGGAAAAGTGCGGCCTCGACCCTGGCATGTGTGAAGTTCTGCGACGGCCTCGTCGAGCCCTCGTCTTGTCACTCCCGGTAAAGATGGACGATGGATCAATTCATGTGTTTGAAGGATTCCGGGTTCAGCACAACAATGCGCGCGGACCTTGCAAGGGCGGTATTCGCTATCATCCGAACGTTACATTTGACGAGGTAAAGGCGCTTGCCACATGGATGACGTGGAAATGCGCTGTCGTGAACATCCCGTTTGGCGGCGGCAAAGGTGGAATCGTCTGCGATCCACACAAGCTTTCGCACAACGAACTTGAACGGCTCACACGTCGCTATGCATACGAGATTTCACCTTTGATCGGGCCGGACAAGGACATCCCCGCTCCGGATGTTTATACCGACGCTCAAGTGATGGCATGGATCATGGATACGTATAGCATGACTCACGGGAGCAGTGCGCCAGGCGTGGTCACTGGCAAGCCGCTCTTCCTCGGTGGCTCACTTGGCCGGAATGAGGCTACCGCTCGCGGCTGCCTGTTCACGATCAGGGCCGCGTGCAAGGAGCTGGGAATCAACTTGAATGGCGCGACTGTCGCTATCCAGGGTTTCGGGAATGCCGGCAATATAGCGGCCCAGCTGCTTTTTGCAGATGGAGCCAAGATCATCGCGGTGAGTGATTCGCACGCGGGTATCTTGAACCGCGAAGGCTTCGATGTCGAGAAACTCGTTGCTTTCAAAGCGAAGACGGGTTCGGTTGGGGGCTTTCCCGGCGCACAGCCGATCTCCAGCGCTGCCGTTCTCGAGGTCCCATGCGACATTTTGGTACCAGCGGCGCTCGAAAACCAGATCACGGTGCAAAACGCTGACAAAATCGAGGCGTGCATCGTGGCCGAGGCTGCGAATGGGCCAACTACGCCTGACGCCGATCTCGTTCTGCACAATCGCGGCATCATGGTCATTCCCGATGTTCTGGCCAATGCCGGCGGGGTCACAGTCTCCTATTTCGAGTGGGTGCAAGACCTGCAGGAGTTGTTCTGGGATGAAGACGACGTCAACAAGCGGCTGGAACGCGTCATGACAAAGGCGTTTGCCGATGTCCACTCGACAGCGGCCAAGCACCACGTTGAGCTCCGCACGGGAGCTTACATTCTGGCGATCGACCGTGTTGCCAATGCAACGCGTACTCGCGGCATTTGGCCGTAAGTGGTCGTCCCTTTGGGCGGGCGCAATGCCCGCCCCCGAATGCGTCCCGATCTCCAGTGCGATCCGGCTGCGTGGCATCCCGCCGAAGACTTCTTGCAACGCTTTCGCACTCGTTCGCACCCGCTGCTCCAGTTGTATCTGTCCCACTTCATCCAGCACACAGTACCAGCTGTTGCGATCTCCCAGATCCAGTCCGATGGTCAGTGTTGGTTGAGAAAAAGTCTTACGCTGCCTTGCCGCTACGGTGCTAACCTTCTTCATTGCCGGTCTCCTTTATCTCTTGTGCCTCTGAGCACGTCGATAATTTGGGAGCGTACAGCATTCCGTCGGAGACCGGCCTTCTCATCCCATCTGATTACAACAACAACCTTGCGACTCTAGTCGTTTCAGAGGAGTCGAATTTTTAAGGGTACGCTTTTGGGTTGTTTTCAGTTTGGCGATTGCCCGTGATCCAGTACGGACTTAGCATCGTTCTGGAAGGCGTTAAGACTCACAAACTGGAAGGCCAAGACTCACAAATCGAATTGCGAGAATGAGGACACCTTCGGCTTCGGCACTAAGTATTTTGGTGAATCGGGGATGTGAATGTGTGTCCCTGTAGAGCCGCTTCGATGGCTGGAATGAGGTCGAACCCAATCCTACACTTGAGAACATAGGCGGAAGCGCCACGTGAAAATGCAGCGTCAACGTAATCGCCATCGGCATGGACGGTTAGGAATATGATTTTGGCTCTGCAAGGCGACTTTCGAATACAACTTGCCACATCCAACCCGCTGAGCAGGGGCATTGATATATCGAGCACGATTATATTTGGATTCAGAGAGGTAGCGAGCTGAAGCGCCCGTTCCCCGTCCTGTGCAGCGCCAACGATCTCAAAAGCGGTACACAAAAACTTTTCGACGTCATGTAGTACGGCTGGACAATCGTCTGCCAGCAGGACTCGGGGGATATCCCACCCTGCTCTGCTCTTCATTCATTTAAGCGGCTTCAAAGCCGACCTCGATTGCTTGGTCAACAGCCAGCGGAACATGAACTTCAATTTCCGTTCCGGCTGCCGGTTTCGAAGAGATGATTATGGTGCCCTTCACCAAATTGACTCGTTCTCTCATGCTGATTAAGCCCAACCCTCGACTGCTCATGGCTTTGTCTACATCGAAGCCTTTCCCGTGATCGCGTATCTTGAGTATGATCTCGCCAGATCGAACCCGAAGGTCTACTTCGAAACGATCAGCGCCGCTGTGCTTGACCGCGTTCTGAAGAGCTTCCTGCATGATGCGGAATAAACAGAGTGAAACCTCCTTTGACAAGCCTTGCGGCAAAGCCTCATGATTAAAATCAATGTGAGCCCTGTTCCTTTCAGAAAGCTCCCGACAGAAGCTTTTCACGGCAGTGATTAGACCCAAGTATTCCAACTTTGAGGAATGCAATCGGTGAGATAAAGCCTGTACGTCGTTGGCAATCCCATCGATGCGATGTTTCGTTGCTTGGACACGCCCGTCGGAATCCCAAACACCCAGTTCTACCGCGACCAAAGCGAGCTGCTGGTTTATATCGTCGTGAAGTTCTCTCGCAATTCGCGCACGCTCCTCTTCATGGGCTTCGATCAGTCGACGCCCAATGCTTGACAGCGCTTCCTCGGCATTTTTTCGCTCAGTGATATCGACCGCCATGCCTAGCATCAGCTCCGGATCGCCATTGTTCGAGTAAAAGAATCTACCTTTGGCCGCAATCCAGCGTACGGCACCATCATTCCGACGGACGCGAAATTCAGCGCTATATGGTTCATGACTTTGTTGCGACTTTTCAATTGCCCTTGAGACGGACGGCCAATCTTCGGGGAGCACACGACGCTGCAAGTCGCCGCTGTGCCCATGATAAGTATCCGATGCAATTCCGAACATCGATTGAAGATCGCCGAACCAATGATTTTGTCTAGTCTTCGGGTCCCACTCCCATCCGACCGAGCGTCCAGCCTCGACTGACAGACGAAGACGCTCGTACGTAATGGCCAGTTGGTTCTCTGCCCTTCTTCGCTTTGTGCGCTGCAAAAGCAGCTGGGTGATAAGCAACGTTTGCAATAGCAGAAGCGCGCCAACGGTCACGATGTACCATTTATAAGATTCCCAGACGCTTGGTTTTCGATTCAGTAGGATGCTGCCAGGCGGAAGATCACCTTCTTTGATGTGCCAGCGATCTAGTACTCGCACGTCAAACATAAAAACGTTCGTATTGCTGACGATGGGAATATCACGCACTGGCGTTCCCTCGAGGACCCTAACAGCGGTTCTACCGGCTATCCGGCCTTGCTCGGCAAAACTGTTTACGTAGCCACCAATTGCTCCTTTACCAATTTGTGTCTCTGCCAGCACAAATATTGGAGCATTTGCAACCTCAGCTGCGACGGGCAGCACTTGTGTAGCTCCAACGAACTTGGTGCCACCGCGATCTTGTGAAAAGTCGGTGAACAAGATGATAGAGTTCGCAGGCAGACGGCTTATTTGTTCTAGAAGCTCTGGAAGTGACAGGTTCAGCAGCGGTTTTACCTCCAACATCTTTTGATACGGTTGTAAATCTCCGCTGACCTCATGTTCTAGAAGCTTGTCATACGGAGATGTTCCACCTACGACGAAAACGTGTCTTGTACCCGGTTGAAGTTTCATCGCTATTTCTAACGTTTTGGTTGGTTGCAAATCCATCCATACCCCGGTAAAGTCCGGGCCCAGTTTTGGGTGCCCAGCCATTTCAGGTTCAGCGCCGCAGAAAACAACAGGGACACCAGGGAAAAATTCATCTCTAACACTTTCGACAAAGGTGATAGACGGACCGCCTTCTGCAATCAGAAGATCAGGCTGGTGATCTCGATATTTGCGAACATATGCGGTGCGGATGTTCTGCTGAGACGCTTCGTCTTGAAGCATCACTGTTTCAAGCGTTTCGCTGTAAAACTCGATTTGGAAATTCGACTGGTCCAGCGCCGATCGGATCTCCCGGTCGATTACGGCCACAGCGGGATACGATGAGCTCACCTCATAGAAAACAAGGACACGTCGAACCTGCTTTGGAGGCGACTTCGCAGGTAGCCCCGCAGTCGAGGAAATCACCAAAGCTGCCAATAACGCAATCACAGCGCAAATCCGCTTTGCGACAGATGGGACAAATCGCATTTTGTGCATGCCTGGAGAGCGGAGCAAGAAATAGTCAGAAATACTCACAATGTTATTAAAGATGTCCGGGGGTAAAGCACCTGTCAAAACTGACAGTAGTGTGTCGTCAAGGTGAGTGCTACCAAATGAGTCTCCCCAAGAGACCTTTGTGCTGTGGCCTGCCACAAGTTCGATCTCCCGTGGGGCGTGTCATCGGTTGATATTTGAAGTCATCGTGTCCACGCTTCTGGCTCCGAGTTGGCTATCTGGTCAAACCTCGTCAACGGGTTCACTCAATGGAACAGCCCTGGACCCGAGCGGAGCTGTAGTGCCCGAAGCAG
>Ga0075425_100006667_pt1 | contig 12131 bp, 5 predicted proteins | sample SoiMethybrSBSTD4_FD_75300 | JGI IMG/M metagenome (GOLD analysis project Ga0075425, IMG submission 75300) | Bulk soil microbial communities from a Populus tree surrounding site in Tennessee, USA - Soil MetaG P. TD hybrid SBSTD4 | ecosystem: Environmental > Terrestrial > Soil > Tree plantation...
ACGAGGTGCGCGTCGATCCCAACAACGAGATCCCGGAGATCGACGAGACCAACAACATCGCCTTCCAGGACACGGCGGTGGGCAGCGGCGGAGCCGGGATGGGTGCCTTCAACGAGCTCACGATCGTCAAGACGCAGGTGAGCCCGCCCAACCCCGTGGCCCGCAACGCCAAGGTGACCTACAAGATCGTGGTCGGCAACGACGCCACCGATCCCGTGGTGGCCGTGAAGGTCCGCGACTTCCTGCCCGCCGGCTCGCACTACATCGAGGCCACGGGCACGAACCAGTTCCTCTGCACCCAGATCTCCTCGTTCGTGGACTGCACGGGCGGCGAGATCCCGGCCGGCGGCAGCGCCACCATCATGCTGAGCGCCTTCGCGCCGGACACGCCGGGGACCTACACGAACCAGGCCATCGCCGACCCCGACCACGCGATCCCGGAGGGCAACGAGTTCAACAACCAGTCCTCCGTCCAGACCGTCGTGGTCAACGCCGGCAACGGGCCCTTCTACGAGCTCAACATCGCCAAGGTGCAGCTCAGCCCGGCCAACCCCGTCGCGCGCAACGCGGTGGTGACCTACAAGATCACCGTGGGCAACACCGGCTCCGACCCCGTCATCGGCGTCAAGGTGCGTGACTTCCTGCCCGCGGGCTCGCGCTACATCGAGGCCACCGGAACCAACCAGTTCCACTGCACCCACGCCGGCGGCATCGTCGAGTGCGTGGACGGCCAGCTCGCCCCCGCCTCCTCGGCGACCATCACGGTCAGGATGTTCGCCCCCGATACACCGGGGTCGTACATCAACCAGGCCATCGTCGATCCCGACAACACGATCCCCGAAGGCGACGAGCTGAACAACGAGGTCTCCGCCCTGCCCACGATCGTCCAGAACGGCGGCAACGGCGCCTTCAACGACCTCCACATCGACAAGAGCGCGACCTCGAGCACGACCCCCGGAGGGACCATCACCTACACCATCGAGGTCTGGAACACGGGCACGGACGACGCCCAGAACGTCGCCGTCCGTGATGCCCTGCCCGCCAGCACGACCTTCGTCTCGGCCGCGGACAGCGCGCCCGGCACCGACGGGAACTTCACCTGCAACCAGTCCGGCGGCGTCGTCAACTGCATCGGCGCCACCATCAAGTCCGGTGGAGTGCCGCGGCACATCACGATCACGGTCAAGGCGCCCAACCAGAACACCACCATCACCAACCAGGCCGTGGTCGACCCCGACAACCTCGTGCCGGAAGGGGACGAGGAGAACAACTCCGACACCGCCGACACCACCATCCAGTCCGTGATCAACCTCAAGATCACCAAGGAAGGCCCCGAGAAGGCCAGCCAGAGCGAGGTCGACCACTACAAGATCCACGTCAAGAACGAGAAGCCGGCCAGCGGCAGCGGCGCCACCGCCTTCGGCGTGGAGATGCACGACCCGCTTCCCATCGGCCTGATCCCGCTCGCCGTCGACGCGGGCTCCGGGAACAACTGGGCCTGCCAGGTGGCCGAGAACGCGATCAACGTCGTGGACTGCGTCGGCGACCTCAATCCCGACCAGGAGGTCACGATCGACATCGCGGTCTTCATGACGGCGGAGACCAACCGCTCGCTCGACAACGAGGCCTGCGTCGATCCGGACAACAAGATCGAGGAATTCGTGCCGCCCGGAGAGACGGACAACTGCTCGACGGCGACCACTCCCGTCCTGCCCACGACCAAGAAGTCGCCCGACCTCAAGGTCACGAAGACGGCCAGCCCCGACGTGGTCACGCCGGGTGGCGCCCTCGTCTACACGATCCACGTCGAGAACGCGGGCAACGCCGACGCCCAGACGCCGCTCACCCTGACCGACGAGCTGGCGGCAACCCTGACCCACGTGAGCTCGTCGGCCACGAACGGCTGGACCTGCACCTTCTCCGCGCCGACCGTGACCTGCAACGACGGCGGCTCCGGCCTGGCTCAGGGAGCATCGACGGACATCACGATCAACGTCACCACCGCCGTCGACGTCTCGTCGCCGATCACCAACACGGCCACGGCCGCGACCGCCACCTCCGATCCGAGCGACCCCGACGCCGAGAACGAGACCAACGTGGACAACAACCACTCGACGGTCGTCACCTCGATCGGCACTCCCGGCTTCGACCTCGTCGTCGCCGACATCCTGGACACGCCGGATCCGGCCCTGCGCGGCAAGCCCCTGACCTACACCGTGATCGCCTCCAACGGCGGCACCGACACCGCGAGCGGGGTCCACATCTCGCTCGGCCTGCCGGCGGCCGGGGTGACGTTCCTCGGCGCCGCGGGCTCCAACGGCTTCACCTGCGGGGCCCCCGCGTCGAATACCGTCGACTGCACGGGCAACCTCCCGGGCGGCGGCAGCACGAACCTCACGGTGAACTTCATCGTGAACCTGGGCGCGTCCGACGACCCGCTGACCTTCACGGCCACGATCGATCCCGCGAACGCCTTCACGGAGTCCAACGAGGGCAACAACACCGCCAGCGAGACGACGACCGTGTCCGGCGACACCTGCACCACGGCGGCCTGCATCGACCTCGTGGCCGCCCAGCTCACGGCCTCCGCGAACCCGGTGGCCAACGGCGGCTCGCTGACCTACACCCTGACCGTGGTCAACATCGGCGCGACCGCCACCACGCTCTCGGGCAGCGACCCGCTGGTCTTCTTCGACCTCTTCGGCAACGTCTCCACGGCGGTGCCGACCTCGTCGAACCCGGCCGTCGCCTGCAACACCAACGCCGCCTCCGTCCCCGGCTCGAACCTGCTGAGCGACTGCTTCGGCAACCTCGGACCGGGCGAGTCGGTGACCCTGACCCTCACCGTGACCGTCAACGGCGGCACCACCGTCTCCGCGCGGGGATGGGCGGATCCGACCGACGTCATCGAGGAGTTCAACGACCACCAGCCGAGGCCGCCGGATCCGCCGGTCACCCTCGGCAACAACGTCATCTTCAAGGTGACGACGGTCACGCCGTAGCGACGAGAGGGATGGCCGGCCCCCGCCGGCCATCCCCGCTGCTCCGGAATCGCGCGCAGCAGAAGGAGCCCAGAAGATGATGCGAGCTCGGAACGCCGTCCTCCTGGTGATGGCGGGCGGCCTGATCGCGGTGAGCCCCGGCGCTTCGGGCACGGCCTGGGCGCAGGACTGCGCCCGGCACTACGTGGCGGGGGGGGACCACATCCCCGCCGGGCACGAGGTCGAGGAGTCGGAGCGCTATCCGAGCCATCTCCGCGAGGACCACCTCAAGAAGTGGGGGCCGTGGTGCGTCTACAACGTGGCCGCGAACGAGGCGACCTCCTCCACCTACATCACCGGCGGCCAGCTCGCCCAGACCTGGAACTACCGGCCCGACCTGATCACGCTCACGATCGGGGAGGAGAACAACACCATCGTCGACCTCGTCACCGACTGCTTCGACAAGATCAAGGACCACGACTTCAGCGGCGGCAACGCCTGCGCCGCCTCCATCCTCGCCAACTCGTCCCTGTGGTCCAGCCTGAACCTGAACCTGACCACCATCCAGCAGCAGTACCGCGTGATCATGGCCGGCCGCCCCAAGCTCATGGTGGCCGTCACGGGCTACCCGAACCCGTATCCCAAGTCCACCGACACCATCGCCAAGATCGCCGAGCTGTGCGTGCCCCTCATCGACACCATCCCCACCTGCACCGCGCGCTGGGTGCAGCTCCCGCCCGCCCTGGAAGTCATCGACCAGGTGTTCAAGAAGCTCAACACCACGATCGAGAACGCGGTGAAGCCCTTCGCCATCGGCTCCGGCGGCCGCTTCGTCTTCGTGGACACCTACACCAAGACCCGTGACCACTGCATGAAGATGGAGGTCACGATCAAGACCCAGGTCGAGCACCCGGAGGAGGAGGGCGCCGTGCACGAGCACGACTCCCCGGCCGTGAACTTCGGCTGCTCGGAACCGTGGTACGTGGCCGGGGACGACGGCACGAAGATGCCGGACTACCTCGATCCCGCCGCCATCGGCGTCCTCATCCAGAAGAGCCAGACCACGGTGGGGATGGGCATCCACCCCAACGACGACGGGCACAAGTGCATCTCGGATCTCATCTGGGAAGCGGACACTCTCGAGCCCGGCGTCACCCCGCTGAAATGGAAGCTGGGGATCCCGGAAGCGCCGAACTCGAACATCTGCCAGTAGGAAGAGTCAGGGCGACCCGCTCGGGCGCCGGTGGTCCAGCAGCGCGCGGAGGGTGCGCAGCAGATCGTCCAGCGTGAACGGCTTGCCCAGGAAGGCGGCGTCACGCCGCAGGGCGCCCCGTCCGATCACGGCCTCCTGGCTGTATCCGGAGATGTAGAGGACCTTCGTGTGCGGGCGCGTCAGCGCGATGCCCTCGGCCGTGCTGCGCCCGCTCAATCCGGGCATGACCAGATCGGTCAGGACGACGTGGATGTGCCCCGGGTGCTCGTCCGACAGGCGCAGGGCCTCCGCCCCGTCGCGGGCCGCGAGAACGGCGTATCCGTTGCCCTCGAGGGTCTCCCGCAGCACGCCGCGCAGCGCATCTTCGTCCTCGACGAGCAGCACGGTTTCGCTGCTCCCCGCCGCCGGGGCGCGGCGTGGCGCGGCCACCGCCGCCGTGGCCTCGAAGGCGCGCGGGAAGTAGATCTTGAACGTGGTTCCGACACGCAGCTCGCTGTAGACGGAGATGTAGCCGTCGCTCTGATTGACGATGCCGTAGACGGTGGAGAGGCCGAGGCCGGTGCCCTCACCCACCGGCTTCGTGGTGAAGAAGGGCTCGAACATGTGCGCCTGTGTCTCGGCGTCCATCCCCGAGCCCGTGTCGCTGATGGCCAGCATCACGTAGTGGCCCGCCCGGGCGAGCGGGTGGACGGCGACGTACGCCTGGTCGAGCTCGGCGTTGCTCGTCTCGATCGTGAGCCGCCCGCCCCGGGGCATGGCGTCGCGGGCGTTCACGGCCAGGTTCATGACGATCTGGGCGAGCTGATCCGGGTCCCCGGTCAGGTTTCCCAGGCCGGAATCGAGCACCGTCGTCAGCTCCACGTCTTCACCGATGAGTCGCCGCAGCATCTTGTCCATGTCGGACACGACGTGGTTGAGGTTGAGGACCTTCTTCTGCAGGACCTGCTGCCGGCTGAAAGCGAGCAGTTGGCGCGTCAGGCCCGCCGCGCGCTCGGCCGCCTTGAGGATCTGCTCCACCTTGACCTCGAGGGGATCCTCCCGGGGCAGCCGCCGCCTCACCATCTCCCCGTATCCGGTGATGACGCCGAGCAGGTTGTTGAAGTCGTGGGCGACTCCGCTCGCCAGCCGTCCGATCGCCTCCATCTTCTGCGCCTGCCGCATCTGCATCTCGAGGGACCGGAGCTCGGTCACGTCGCGCACGATGGCCAGGAGACACGGGCGGCCCTGGAGCTGGATCCGCTCCGCCGACATCTCCACCTGACGCACCTTCCCCGATTTGGTCCGGAAGCGTGCGGGCAGCCCCCCCACCGGCTCGTGGCCTTCGAGCTTCTCCAGGAGCCTCGCGCGCTGCTCCGCGTCTTCCCAGATGCCGAGATCGCTGGCCGTGTGTCCGATCAGCTCCGCACGTTCGTACTCGACCATGTGCAGGAAGGCGTCATTGGCCTCGATGTATCGGCCTTCCTTCAGGCTGCTGATGGTGATGCCGTCCGGCGACGCGCGGAAAGCCGTCGCGAACCGTTGCTCCGAGTCGTCGAGCTGCTCGAGGGCCCGATCCCGATCCGCGCGCAGCCTCTCCTCGTCGAGGGCGCGGCGCACGGCTCGAGGCAGGCGTCCGAGGTTCGCCTTGAGAATGTAATCGGTCGCTCCCTCCCGCATGCACTCGACCGCCTGCTCCTCGCCCAGGGTCCCGGAGACGTAGATGAAGGGGAGCGCGCAGCCGGTCTTCCGGGTCCAGCGCAGGGCTTCCAGGCCGTTCCAGCCCGGCAAACTGAAGTCACACAGGATGAGGTCGTAGGACCGGGTCGCGAGCCAGTCCCTGAACTCCAGCGAGGTGGGGGCGACGTCGGCCTCGACCCCGAGGCCGGCCCCGGCCAGGGCGAGCAGGACGAGGCTGGCGTCGTCGGCGTTGTCCTCGAGCATGAGGATGCGAGTCGTCCGTCCCACTGGTCCAATATGCACAGTCCGGCCGGGGTCCGATATCAGGGAATTCCTGATTCTAGCGGGGGAACGAGCCTGAGTTGTGCGCGGGCTCAGACCTCGTCGGCGCTCACGATCCCGGCCCGGATCGCATATCGCACGAGTCCCGCCACATCGTGGATACCCAGACGTTCCATGAGCTGGGCCCGATGCGTCTCGACCGTCTTGGCGCTCAAGCACAAGCGGGCGGCGATCTCCTTGGTGCCATGCCCCTCCGCGATGAGCTGGAGCACTTCCCGCTGGCGAGGCGTCAGCTTGGGCTCCGCCGGCGCCCCTCCCTCGCCGACGCGGCGCACGTACGCGGCCAGGACGTGCCCGGAGACGGCGGGACTCAGGTAGCTGCCGCCGTCCGCCACCGAGCGCAGGGCCGCCTCCAGCTCGACGGTCGAGGAGTCCTTGAGCAGGTATCCGGCGGCCCCGGCGCGCAGGGAACGCAGCACGTATTCCTCGTTCGCGAACATCGAGAGGATGAGCACGCGCGTCCCGGGCTTGTCGCGAAGCCGCTCCGCGACCTCGATGCCGTTCAGCTGGGGCAAGGCGACGTCGAGGAGCAGGACGTCGGGTGTGTGCTCGGCCACCATGCGGAGGGCCTCGTGCCCGTCGCGGGCCTCACCCACGATCTCCACCCCCTCGATGGCCAGCAGCAGCGACCGGATCCCGGCCCGGAACAGCGCGTGGTCGTCGGCGAGTATCACGCGGATCGCCGTCACGCCGCCGCCATCGGAAAGCGCGCCCGCACCTCGGTGCCGGCGCCGGGGGACGTGCGGATCTCCATCTGGCCGCCGACGAGCCGGGCGCGCTCCTCCATGCCCGACAGGCCGAACCTCGCCGACGGCGATCGGCCCAGCCTCCCTAGGTCGAAGCCCAGGCCGTCGTCGCGCACGCTCAGCTCGAGGTGCGCGCGTCCGCTGCCCAGGCTCACCCAGACGTTGCCGGCGCTCGCGTGGCGGAGCACGTTGGTGAGGGCTTCTTGAGCGATCCGGAAGGCCGCGGTCTTGACCTCGGGCGTGAGCGACGTCCCTTCCGCCCCCTCGACGGCCAGATGGGTCTTGGGCCTTCCCTGGGGTATCTGGTCCACGAACCAGCGCAGGGCGGCGGGAAGGCCCAGGTGGTCGAGGATGGCGGGGTGCAGGTCGAGGGCCAGCGCCCGCACCTGCTCGATCGCGCGATCCACGTTCTGGACGCACCCGTCGACTCCCGCCTGGGCGCCAGGGCGCCGCGGGAGCTCGCGCAGGGACTCGAGGTTGAGCTTCACCACGGTCAGGATCTGCCCGATCTCGTCGTGGAGCTCGCGGGCGATGTGGCTCCGCTCGTCCTCGTGCGCCGTCACCAGGCGCCCGGAGAGCGTGCGCAGGGCCTCCTCCTTCTCGCGCCGTTCCTCGATCAGGGTCGCCAGGAACATCAGCGGGACGGCCATCGTGATCAGGAACAGCTGCAGCGACAGCACGCGGTCGGCCGTGCTGGTCCCCGCGAAGGGTCCGTGTCCACGCACGGCCCCGGAGATCGACACCAACGCGACCAGGAGGAGGGAAGTATTCACCCCGGCCGGGCCGAAGCGCACGGCCGCCCAGAGCAGGAGCGGCAGCGGCAGATAGACGAGCGCCGGGAGGCTGCCTTCGGCGGCCGTCGGCCAGCTGAAGACGCGGACACAGATCGCCAATAACCCGCAGCCGATCAGGCCGGCCTCGACGCAGCGCGCCCGGGCCACCCCCTTGAGGCCCGTGCGCGCGACGGCGATCCAGGTGAGGATCGCCGGCGCCAGCATGACGAACGCGAGGGCCTCCGAGAGAAACCACGCGCGCCAATAGAACCAGTAGTTCTCGGACGTGCTGGCCATGGCCACGAAGGCAGAGATCAAGGGAGCGAGCAGGACGGCGGTGGCGATGTAGACGACCAGGCCACGGAGACGGTCGAAGGCGCGCAGGCCCCCGGCGAAGCGACGTACGGCCACGGCATCGATCAGGAACTCGGTGATTCCGGCCACGACGAAAAGGACGGCCGAGACGGGGAAACCCTGCCACACGTTGCGGAGGACGGAGGTGAAGTAGGCCGCGACGATGTAGGCCCACCAGTGCCGGGTAGGGGTTGCCACCAGCACGCTGAACAGGATCGCGCCCGTCGGCCACAGTGGCGAGATGTAATGGGGCGGGAACTTGATGGCGAAGCCGTATTCGGTGCTCACCTCGCAGACGAGTCCGACGAGCAGGACTTTGAGGGCCAGGCGGATGTCCGGCTCGCGCCGGTGGATTCCGTCCCTCGCCCGCTCGCGCAGTCTCGAGGCAACGTAGGGGCCCATGCGCGACCTCCGCGACCGCGCCTATCCTACTGCGGCGGCTCGAGCACTTCCTTCGGCAACCACTACTCGAGCTCACCTTTCTGGAATCGCACCTTGCACTCGGGGCAGATGCCGTGTGAGAACTCCGCCTCCGAGTGTGCCGCGACGTAGGCCTCGATCTGGGTCCAGTAGCCGGCGTCGTCGCGCACCTTCCGGCACCAGGCGCAGGTCGGGAGCAGGCCGCGCAGCACCTTGACCTGGGCCAGCTCTTCGGCGACGCGACGCTGCAGCTCCCGCTCCCGGGAGCGCAAGGCTCGTACGCGCAGCTCGAACGTCGTCCAGGCCCCGGCCAGGAGCGCGGCGGCGCAGAGGGCAAGGAACCAGGGCGTCTGCCACGCGTGCGGCTTCACCGCGAAGTCGAGGGTGGCCGCGTCCTCGGCCCAGACGCCATCTTCGTTGGCCGCCCGCACCATGAACCGGTAGCGGCCGGGCTTCAGGAGCGAATAGTGGGCGACCCGATCGCGACCGGCTTGGAAGAAGGCGGATTCGAGCCCCTCGAGCCGGTGCTGGAACTGCAAGCGCTCGGGGGCGGCGAAGCTCGGGGCGCTGTAGTGCACCTCGAGGTGGCGGGTACCGGCGGGGAGGTCGAGGGGGTCATCGGGCGCCAGAGCCCGCCCGTCCGCCACGATCTCCTCGATCAGGACCGACGCCGGCCGGGTGTTCAGACCGGCCCGTCGCGGGTCCACCACGGCCACGCCGGCGATCGTGGGGAACCACAGCCGCCCGTCCCCGCCCCGCCATGCCGAGGGCTGAACGCCTCCGCTGCACTCCCGATCGCGAAGTCCCTCGGCCTCGGTGATCCTCACCCCCGGCAACGGCCCCGCGCCACTTTCGGCCGCCGCTTCGAGGGCGGCGCGCGTGGCGCCGAAGATGCCCTCCCCGGACGACATCCACAGCCGCCCGAGGCCGTCGTCGAGCAGGGAGAGCACGGTATTGCTGGGTAGACCCTGGCTCGAAGCGACGGCCGTGAGGCGGCCCGCCCGCAGCCGTTGAAGGCCCGCACCGATGGTGCCGAGCCAGACCGTGCCGTTCGCATCGGTGAGCAGGGCGTCGACGTCTTCGGCGTGGGGCTTGCCGTCGATGCGCAGGCGGCGGAGAGTTCCGCCCTCGACACGCGCCAGCCCGGAAGACGTGCCCACCCAGATCACTCCGTCCGGCCCCTGGGCCAGCGCCTTGACCGTGATCCGCTTGCCGTCTTCGGTCGGGACTTCGTGTCGGGCCTCCTCGTCGACGAGAAAGAGGGCTCCCGACGTGCCGACCCAGATGCGGCCCTCCTTGTCCTCGAAGATGCAGCGCACCAGGTCCTCTTCGGCACTCGCGCGGACACAGCGGACGCGGTCCGCCGTGAGATGGCAGAGCCCGTGCGACTCCGTCGAGAACCACACCCGGCCCGAACGGTCCTCGAGCAGCGCGAACACGTTCTCGTGGGCGAGGTCGGGCGGGGACGTCGCCAAACGCGCCTGGCCGTCACGCAGGCGATTCAGCCCGCCCCCGTCGGTGCCGACCCAGGTCGTGCCGTCGCGTCCCTCCGTCACGGTCCAGATGACCTCGTGGGTCAGTCCCTGGGCCCGGCCGTAGACCACCGCGCGCCCGTTGCGCAGTCGAACCAGGCCGCCCGCCTCCGTCCCGATCCAGAGGTTGCCGTCGGCATCTTCGGCGAGCGCGCGGGTGTGCTCGTCCGGCAGGCCCTCCGCCCGTCCCATCAGCTCCGGGCGGCCGCCGGCGAGGCGCAGGAGGCCGTCACGAGTCGCGGCCCAGACGTTGCCGTCGTGGTCCTGCACGAAGGCCATCACGATCCGGTTTCCCGCGGCCTCGACCCGCTCGAACGCTCCTCCCTTGGGCCGGCGCGCCACTCCCGCCCCCGTACCCACCCAGACGGCGCCCTCACGGTCCACGAGCACGGAGAGCACGTCGTCGGAGGGCAGGCCGTCGCGCACCGTGAAGCTCGCCCCTGCGCCCGTGGCGTCGACCCGGGCCAGGCCCTGACTGGTGGCCAGCCAGAACCCCCCGGAGGGATCGGCGCGCAGCGCGCGATAGCTCTCGCCGTGCTGGCCGGGCGTCGCGCCGAGCCGCGTCGCGCGGCCGTTCTCGAGCCGCCACACACCCTCGGCGGTGGTGGCCCAGAGGATCCCGTCGCCGCCCCCATCGATCGATCCGATCGGCACGTCGCGCAGGGCCGTCACCGGCTCGAAAGGCCCGCGGCCGCGCGCGTCGCCGACGGTGAGGCCGCGCGAGGTGGCCACCCAGAGACGGCCGTCCGGGCTCTCGTGGAGGGCGCGGATCCCGTCCGCCGGCAATCCCGGCGTGTTTCCGCGGTTGAAGACCGCGAAACGGACGCCGTCGAACCGCACGAGACCTTCGGGCGTGGCCACCCAGAGATAGCCCGTCCGCGACGGCAGGACGGCCGAGACCCAGGCCCCGGGGAGCCCGTCGCGCTTGGTCCAGGCGCGCAGCGCATATTGGGTCGCCGCGCGCTGCGGATCGAGCGCGAGGGCGGGGGCCGCGGACAGCGCGGCCACCAGGAGCGCGAGCGCCGCCGGCCGTCGGCCTCCCTGGATGCCCATCGGCTGCCGGAAGGCTACTCCTTGTCGCCCCCCTCCGCTCGCTCGGCGACGAAGAGCGTTGCGTCCCCGGCGCGAGGGCAGTATCTTCGAAAGCTCAGGCCACCGATGGCCTGCAGCCGCCTGGCGGGGGTCCACATGAACATCCTCCTGCTCTCCATGCCCGATTCGTTCGAGCACACCGCGCCCGTGACCGTGCGCATGCCGAACGGCGCGCTCGGATCGCTGGCCGGCAACCTCGACCCGCATCACGACGTGGCCGTCGCGGACCTCATCCTCGTGCAGCGCCGGGTCCGGGATACGGTCGAGCGACTGGTGCGGGAGCGGGCTCCCGAGGTCGTCGGGCTGTCGATCATGACGTTCCAGCGGCGGACGGCGAAACGCGTGATCGCGCTCATCCGCGACCTGCAGCCGGAGGTCCGGGTCGTCGTGGGCGGCTACGATCCCAGCCTCGCCACGGACGTCTACGAGCACCCATCGTGGGGCGTGGACTTCATCGTCCGCGGCGAGGGCGACATCACCTTCCGGGAGCTGGTGCGGGCCCTGGAGCGGGGAGAGGAGCCGGCCGCCGTGGCCGGCCTCTCCTATCGCAAGTCGGGCACGTTCGTGCGCAATCCCGATCGTCCGGTGAGCCGGCTCAGCGGCGAGGACGTGCGGCCGCCCCGGCGGGGCGCGCGCGTCCTCCAGGGCTACACCTTCCTGGGGCGGCCGATCGACGTGGTCGAGACCTCGCGCGGGTGCACGTACGACTGCAGCTTCTGCTCGATCATCGAGATGCGCGGACGCAACTTCCACACCTGGTCGCTCGACCGCGTGCTCGACGACATCGCGGACGCGCGCGGGCGCGGAGCGCGCGCGATCTTCATCGTCGACGACAACATCACGATCGACGTGGAGCGGTTCGAGGCGATCTGCCGCGGCATCGTCGCCCGCGGTCTGCAGGACGTCGACTACCTGGTTCAAGGCATGACCTCGGCGATCGCCAACCACGGCGAACGGCTGGCCCCGCTCATGAAGGCGGCGGGGTTCCGCTACGTGTTCCTCGGCATCGAGAACATCCTCGA
>Ga0075425_100006668_pt1 | contig 12131 bp, 8 predicted proteins | sample SoiMethybrSBSTD4_FD_75300 | JGI IMG/M metagenome (GOLD analysis project Ga0075425, IMG submission 75300) | Bulk soil microbial communities from a Populus tree surrounding site in Tennessee, USA - Soil MetaG P. TD hybrid SBSTD4 | ecosystem: Environmental > Terrestrial > Soil > Tree plantation...
GCTGCCGCCCGGCGGCGGGAGGCGATGGACGATTGCCTCGAGGATTTCCGGGACACCGGTCCCCTGCTTGGCGCTCGCCAGCAGCGCGTGATCGCCGTCGAGGCCGATGATGTCGGAAATCTGCCGCCGTGCTTCGTCGGGCTGCGCGCCCGGCAGATCGATCTTGTTGATCACCGGGATGATCTCGAGATCGTTCTCGACCGCGAGATACGCGTTGGCGAGCGTCTGCGCCTCGACGCCCTGCGACGCGTCGACCAGCAGCAGCGCGCCCTCGCACGCGGCCAGCGATCGGGTCACCTCGTACGAGAAGTCGACATGGCCGGGCGTGTCGATCAGGTTGAGCACGTAATCCTGGCCGTCGTTGGCCTTGTAGGTGAGGCGCACCGGATGTGCCTTGATGGTGATGCCGCGCTCGCGCTCGAGATCCATCGCGTCGAGGACCTGCGCCTCCATCTCGCGCGCCTGCAGGGCGCCGGTGATCTCGAGAAAGCGGTCGGCCAGCGTCGACTTGCCGTGGTCGATGTGCGCGATGACCGAGAAGTTACGGATGCGTTGCGGGTCCACTAGCGGATCACTTCTATTTTGATGGGAAGGCGGAGCGATCGCCAGGCACGGTCGGCGGTCAGCACCGGGACGCCACGCACCTTGGCCAGCGCCAACGCCGCACGGTCGGCGAGCGACAGCCCAAGGCTGCGGGTTTTCGGGCGAAGCCGCGCCGTTTCGCGCGCCCCCGCTTCATCGAACGGTACCACTTCGACGGCGCCGGCGGCCGCCGCCGGCAGCGCGCGCGCCGCAATCTCAGCCGGATCCCCGCCCAGGTCGATCAGCCGCGCGAGCACCTCGGCCCAGTTCAGGGCGCTGATCGCCGCGCCGCGCGGTAACTCCTCGGCAACCCGCTCAGCGCCCTCTTCCTCGCGAAGCAGCGCGAGCAGTGCCGACGCATCGAGCACGACTGCGGCGTTTGGCTGACCGTTCACTTGGCGGCCCGGCGGCGGCGCCGCGTCCCGACCAGCGCGCGCGTATCCCGCTCCTCCATTGCCGCCTCGCGCCGCCGCTCCTTGATCAACTCGTCAACGGCGCGACGTCCAGGTGATAAATGTTTGTAGGCGCCAAGCAGGCTGCGTGCGAGGACGTCGCCGGTCTGCAGCCGGATCGTCCCGTCGGGATCGACCACCAGCGCCAGCCGGTCGCCGTCGCGAATGTGCAGCCGCTCGCGCACTTCAGCGGGCAGCACCAGCCGGCCGCGCTCCGCAACGGTCACCGACACCGCCAGCGGCGGCACGTCGATTTCCGAGTCGTCGTCGCCGCCCCGGTACGCCGCCGCTGTCTCACGCACCCGCGACGGCCGCTCCCGTTTGATGTCGTACCCAGCCATACAGACGACGTTACCATCGTCGGAGCCATGTGGGCAAATCCGACGTTGTCCCACATTCTGACGATAATCCCGCAAAACGGCGTCAGCGGGCGTCGAGCGGCTGGTAGCGCTGCGGATACTCCGGTCCCACGTACTCGGCGCGCGGTCGGATCAACCGGTTGTTGGCGTATTGCTCCAGCACGTGCGCCGTCCACCCGGCGACGCGGCTGACCGCGAAGATCGGCGTGAACAGATCGATATCGATGCCGAGCGCGTGGTAGGTCGACGCCGAATAGAAGTCGACGTTCGGATTCAGCTGCTTCTCGCCCTTGACCAGCGCCTCGATGCGCTGCGACATCTCGAACCAGATCGGCTGCCCGGCGCGCTGCCCGAGGTCCCTGGACATCTGTCGCAGGTGCGTCGCGCGCGGATCCTCGGTGTGGTAGACGCGGTGGCCGAAGCCGGGAATCTTCTCCTTGCGCGCCAGCTTGGCGCGAACCACTTCTTCGGCCTTTTCGGGCCCGGCGTCGGCGCCGACCTCGAGCAGCAGCCGCATGACGTCGGCGTTGGCGCCGCCGTGCAGCGGACCTTTCAGCGTGCCGATCGCCGCGACGATCGTCGAGTGGATGTCGGTGAGGGTCGCCGCCGCGACCCGGGCCGCGAACGTCGACGCGTTCAGCTCGTGATCGGCGTGGAGGATGAGCGCAACGTCGAAGGCACGCGTCGCCAGCCCGCTCGGGCGCTCGCCGGTCAGCATGTAGAGGAAGTTGCCGGCATGGCCAAGCACCGGATCCGGCTGAATCGGTCCGCCGCCATGGTTCATCCGCCCGAGCGTCGCGACGATGGAGCTGATTTGCCCGGTGAGGCGGACAGCCTTGCGATAGTTTGCCGCCGCGGAATTGTCGGCCGCATCGGGATCGTAATGACCGAGCGCCGAGGTGAGCGTTCGCAGCGCGTCCATCGTGCTGCCCTGCGGCAGCGTGTGCATCAGGCGGATGATCGGCTCGGGCAGCGGCCGCGCCGCGACCAGCTGCGACTGCAGATCGCCGAGCTCGGCGCGCGTCGGCAGCCGCCGATGCCACAGCAGGTAGCAGACCTCTTCGAAGGTTGCGTGCCGTGCGAGATCGTGAATGTCATAGCCGCAGTAGGCGAGCACACCGCGATCGCCATCGAGGTAGCAGATCGCCGACGAGGTCGCGACAGTATCTTCGAGGCCGGCTTTGGGCTTCGCCGCAGTGGTCATGATGAAGTGATCATACCCCGCTGTTGATCGCTCGGCTGAAGCCTTCGCGCTACGACCGCCTGGAGCGCGAACGCTTTAGCTGAGTGATCAGTGAACGCGTGTTGACGCGGAAGTCGTGGTGCTGGCCGGCGGGCGCGGCGGCGCCGCTTGCGGACCATCCTGCGCGTAGCGCAGAAACATCTGGCCCCACTCGGTGGTCTCGCACCACCGTTCGAACACGCGGCGGTCGACGAGCGGCCAGCGATAGAAGTCGTGGTAGACGTCGCTGGCCAGGATGAAGCCGTTCACGAGCGGCGTGTGGAAGAACAGTTTCTGGAACTTCTTCAGCGGCCCGAACCAGATCAGATCGCCGCCGCCGATGCGCACCAGGTTCTTGCCGACGTGGAAGTGCCAGTTCTCTTTTGCCGCGTCGACGTCGCCGACGATCTCGATGTCCTTCGGATCGCCGACGCCGAGCCCGTCGGCCTGCGCCAGCCGGATGTAGTCGAGCGACAGCGGATCGAAACCCATCATCTTCGCCGACACCGCGTCGATCGCCACCTGGTCGGCCGACGCCAGCATCACGTTCTTCACCACCGGGTACATCGTCCGCGGCCCCGGGCCGTTGCCGGCGGTGGTGCCGTCCATGATCGCGAAGAGTCCCGAGTGGATCTCCTTCTGAATCGCGAGCAGGTCGACGAGCGTCTCGTGGATCCACGAGTGCGTGTAGTGCCGCCGCGTGTTCAACAGACCACCGAACGCGTTCTTCATCGCGCCGGTCGTGGTGGTGTAGATGTGGCACTTGGTGGTCGGCAGATGGACGATGTTCTTGTCGAAGAAGTAGTCCGGGATGTGGATGCCTTCGGGAAAGATGCGATCGAGCACACGCATCCGCGCCTTCGGCCGGTAGTGCACCCACGTCATGTCCTCGTCCTTGAAGTTGTAGCGGACGGGGATGTCGTAGCGCTTGAAGATCGGGACGTAGTGATTGAGGTCTTCGCCCTTGAACGCGTTGGTGACGACGGTCTTGTTCTGGACGCAGACCTGGTCGGCGTAGCCGCGGCGCGCCAGCGCCTGAATCGTCCCTTCCAGTTGCCACGGCGTGGTGTTCGCCGCCGGAAACGGAAAGTGCCACGAGATGTTGTCCTTGAGGATCGTCGTCTTGCCCGGCGCGAGCGCATCGGAGACGCCGGCCAGTTCGACGAGCCGGTCGATGTCCTGCAGGATGCTGTCGGGCGCGACGCGGAGAACGGCGACTCGCGACCTGGCCACGGCGTCAGTTCTTGATGCGCTCGGGCTGCAGCCCGGCGGCCACCACTTCCGGTCCGGCGTATTGCTGCACGATCGACAGCAGGCCGGTGTAGAGGAAGCCGACCTGGAACAGGACCAGGAACGGCAGCGTCCCGTAGATGCCGTTGGCGAGCGCGTAGAAGACCGTCGCGGTGAAGTACAACCCGAGCGCGAGCTCGACGAGCGGCTGTACGGCGACCGACTGCCGGTACTTCTTGCCCACCCACTCGTCGGTCTCGCCTTCGATCCTGTACTTCGGCGTCCGCGTGAACTCGCTCTGCTTGTTGAACAGCGCCTCGAACACCGCACGCGTGTTGTTCACCGACAGCCCGATGCCGACCGACATCAGGAACGGCACGTACTTGATGCGCGCGCGCCAGTCGGTGTGAATCTCCCGCTGACAGACCATGTAGAAATTGCAGAACGAGAAGGTCGCGGCGAAGAAGAGCGGTACGTCGATGAGGATCATCTCGTACCAGCCCATGTTGTAGCGGATCACCATCGACGGGAACATCAGGATGGAGAGCAGGCACATCAGGATGTAGTTGAAGTTCGCCGACAGATGGAAGAAGGCCTCGGCCTTCACGCCGAACGGCAGGTCCGACTTCAGGATCCGCGGCAGCAGCTTGCGGCAGGTCTGGATCGATCCCTTCGCCCAGCGATGCTGCTGCGACTTGAAGGCGTTCATCTCGACCGGGACTTCGGCCGGCGCGATCACGCCGGGCACGAACACGAATCGCCAGCCACGCAACTGCGCCCGGTAGCTCAGGTCGAGATCTTCGGTGAGCGTGTCATGCTGCCAGCCGCCGGCGTCATCGATCGCGGATCGCCGCCACACGCCGGCGGTACCGTTGAAGTTGAAGAACCGCCCACCGCGGTTGCGGCCGCCGTGCTCCAGGATGAAATGCCCGTCGAGCAGGATCGCCTGGATCTTGGTGAGCAGCGAGTAGTCCTGGTTGATGTGCCCCCAGCGCGCCTGCACCATCCCGACCTTGGCGTCGCTGAAGTGCGGCATCAACTGTATGAGGAAATCGGCGGTCGGGATGAAGTCGGCGTCGAAGATGGCGATGAACTCGCCGCGCGCGACCTTCAGCCCGGCTTCGAGCGCGCCGGCCTTGTAGCCGACGCGATCGAGGCGATGGTAGTACTTGATGTCCACGCCCTGCGCCGCGAGGCGGCGCACGGCGAGCTCGGCGATGCTGCGCGTCTCGTCGATCGAATCGTCAAGAACCTGAATCTCGAGCAGCTGCCGCGGATAGTCGATCGCGCCGACCGCTTCGATCAGGCGATCGGCGACATACATCTCGTTGTAGAGCGGCAGCTGGATGGTGACGACCGGCAGCGGGTCGAGCGGCGGCTGCGCCTTGGGTTCCTTGTCGCGGTTCCTCATGTAGAGATACACGAGGTAGTAACGGTGCCAACCGTAGACGGCGAGGATGATCAGGACAAAAAAATATGCGGCGAGCGTGAACGTCTCAGCGGGCGTCATGTTCTACGGGCACAATCATTTATATTACTGACGGGTCTGAATGACGTCAAACAAACAGCTGCAGGATCTGCTCGATCAGGTAGCGCGCGGCGAGGTCGAGCCGGCGGTCGCGCGCGAACGCCTCATCGACGCGTTCCGCGCCCGGCCGTTCGAGGATTTGGGATTTGCTCGCGTCGATCATCATCGCTCCGTTCGGCAGGGCTTCCCCGAAGTCATTCTCGGCTTAGGCAAAACACCTGCCCAGATCGCGGCGATCGCTGCCGAGATTGTCGGACGCGGCTCCACGCTGCTCGTGACGCGTGCGACGGCCGATGCGTACGAGGCGGTGCGCGGCGTCGTGCCGCAGGCGACGTATTACGCTGATGCAGCCGTCATCGCGTTTCGTCAACAAGACATCAGCGAGGGCCGCGGCACGATCCTGATCGCCGCGGCCGGGACGTCCGACCTTCCAGTCGCGGAGGAGGCTGCGCGTACGGCGGAGCTGATGGGCAACACGGTGTGCCGCCTGTACGATGTCGGTGTCGCTGGACTGCATCGTCTGCTCGGCGAGCACGCGCGCCTCTCAGCGGCCCGCGTCATCATCGTCGTCGCCGGCATGGAGGGCGCGCTGCCGAGCGTCGTCGCCGGCCTGGTGAGCGTGCCGGTGATCGCGGTGCCGACCAGCGTCGGCTACGGCGCGAGCTTTGGCGGACTGGCGGCGCTGCTCGGGATGCTGAACAGCTGCGCGACCGGCGTCTCGGTGGTGAACATCGACAACGGGTTCGGCGCGGCGGCGATCGCGTCTCTGATTAATCACCTGTAGGCGCTTGGGGCTGGGGGCTTGCTCTCAGCTAGCCCCCAGCCCCACGCCCCGGCTCGCGTCGGCGGATGCGATACAATTCAGGGTTTTCCCTTATGCAGCTGACCGCCCTGCGCGCCCTCGAATTCGATCGGATCGTCGAGGCCGTCAGCGACCTCGCGCTCACGCCGATGGGCGCCGAGCGCCTGGCGCGGCTGCAGCCTTCCACCGACCCGCGCCACGTCGCCCAGTTACTCGCCGCCACGACTGAAACGGCGAGGTACATCGCCGCGCAGGGCCTGTTTCCGCTGCGCGGCTCGACCGAGCTGCCGCAGATTCTCGCGGCACTCAGCGTCGACGGCCGGCCGCTCGAAGCGCTGCGGCTGCTCACGCTGGCCAGCTTTCTGGAGTCGGTCGACGAATCGCGCGCCGGCATCCGGCGTGCGCCAGGATCGTATCCGCTCCTCGAAGCGGCGAGCGGCGGCGTGGCGTCGTTCAAAGGCGAGATCGCGCACACGCGCGACAAGATCGATCCGTCGGGCGAAGTCGTCGATCACGCCAGCCCGGAGCTGCGGTTGATTCGCGATCGGCTGCGCAAGCAGCGGTCGCGGCTGCGGACCACGCTCGAGTCGTACCTGCGCGGCAAGGATACGGCGAAGTACCTGCAGGATCAGGTGGTCACCGAGCGCAACGGCCGCTACGTGCTGGTCGTCAAGTCGGAGCATCGGGCCGGGATCCCCGGCATCGTCCACGGCACGTCGACGAGCGGCGCCAGCCTGTTCCTCGAACCGCTCAGCACGGTGGAAATCAACAACGACATCGTCGCGCTCGAGGAGCAGGAGGCCGAGGAGGTCCGCAGGATCCTGCTGGCGCTCAGCGACGCCTTTCGCGCGCGCGCCGCGGACATGGCCCGCACGATCGAGGCGGCAACCGAGCTCGACGTGCTGCAAGGCCGGGCGCGCTTTTCCGAATCGGTGGACGGCATCGAGCCGGCGTTGTCCACCGACGGCGCGTTCGAGCTCCAGGCGGCGCGGCATCCGCTGGTCAAGAATGCCGTGCCGGTCACAATCAAGGTCATTCCGCCGGCAACGGTGCTGCTGATTACGGGCCCGAACACCGGTGGCAAGACGGTGGCGCTCAAAACCGCCGGCCTCTTTGTGCTGATGGCGCAGTCGGGGCTGCGCATTCCCGCCGCCGACGGCTCACGCCTGCCGGTCTTCCGATCGCTGTTCGCCGACATCGGCGACGAGCAGTCGATCGAGGCGAGCCTCAGCACCTTCTCCGCGCACATCACCAACATCGCGTCGATGGATCGCGCGCTGGCGACGCCGGCCCTGGTACTGCTCGACGAAGTCGGCTCGGGGACCGATCCGATCGAAGGCGGCGCGCTCGGGGTCGCGATCGTCGATCACTTCAAGCGGCGCGGCGCGATGGTCGTCGCCACCAGCCATTACGACGCGCTGAAAACCTACGCGTCGACTACTGACGGCGTGGCGAGCGCGGCGTTTGGGTTCAACACCGAGACATTCGCGCCGACCTACCAGTTGCTCTACGGCAGCCCCGGCCGCAGCCTCGCGCTGGAGATTGCCGGCCGACTCGGCCTGCATCCCGACGTGGTTGCCGCCGCGCGCGAGAACCTCAGTGCGCGCGAGGCGCAGCTTGCCGAGCATCTCGCGAAGATCGACCACGACATGCGCGCGCTCGAGCACGAGCAGCGGCTGGTGGCGCGCGAGCGCGACACCCTGCATGCTGCCGACGCGCGCATGCACCAGCGCGAGGATGCGCTGCGACAGCGCGAAGAGACCTTCCGGCGCCGCCTCAGCGAAGAGCTCGACGCGCAGGTCCGTCAGGCGCGCAAAGAGATCGACGAGGTGATCGCCGAACTGAAGGCGAAGACGGCGGCGATCGCGAATGCGCCGCGGCTCGTCTCGACCGGCGATACCGGCGCCGCCCGCAGCGCCGCGCGCGAGGCGGTCGAAGACGTCGCAGCCCGAATCCTGGCGAATGAGCAATCCACCGATCCGGCAATTGCCAATAAATCAGCCATCAGCAACCAGCAATCAGCAATTGTCGTGGGCGACCGCGTGATCGTCGGCGGGCTCGGACTCGAAGCCGTGGTCACGGCGACCCACGACGGGACCGCGGAGCTCGACGTCCGCGGCAAGCGCATGCGCGCCAGCGTTCGCGATCTGAAACGGATTGGCGGCATGCAGCCTGCGCCGCAGCAGGTGCGCGTGAACGTCGACCTGCAGCCGCGCGATACGAGCCCGTCGGATCTGAACGTGATCGGCTGCACCGTCGACGAAGCGATCGCCCGCGCCGAACGGTTTCTCGACGAATCGGTGCTCACCGATCAGCGCGTCGTCCGCTTCATTCACGGATACGGCACCGGACAGTTGAAGCGTGCGCTCACGGGATTCCTGCAGCAGCATCCGCAGGTCGCGCGCTTTGCAACCGCCCCGCCCGAACAGGGCGGCGGCGGCGTCACGGTCGTGGAGCTGAAGGACTGATGGGCCTGTTTCCCCACCAGTTCCTCGAAGACCTGAAGATGCAGGCGAACATCCTGACGGTGATCCAGGAGTACGTCCCGCTCAAGCGCGCCGGCACGTCGTACAAAGGCAACTGCCCGTTCCACAACGAGAAGACGCCGTCGTTTCACGTTCACCCCGATAAAGGGTTCTTCCACTGCTTCGGCTGCCAGGCGGGCGGCGACGTCTTCAAGTTCCTCGAACTGCACGAAAAGGTGTCGTTCCCTGAGGCCGTGCGGATGCTGGCGCAGAAATTCGGCGTCGCGGTTCCCGAACTCGAGGGAACTACCGAAGACGCCCGCCGCGACAGCGCGCTCCGCGAGGCGCTGCTCAAAGCGCACGAACTTGCCGCGGCCTACTTCCGGGAGCAGCTCGCCGCACCGGCCGGCGGACGCGCACGCGCGCAGCTCAGTGATCGCGGCATCACGAAGGATACCGTCGAAGAGCTTGGCCTCGGGTTCGCGCCGCCGTCGCGAGACGCATTGAAGGCACGGCTCCTCAAACAGGGTTTCGCGCCGGCACTGCTCGTTCAAAGCGGTCTGGTCGTCCAGCGCGAAGGCGGCGACATCGTCGACCGCTTTCGCAATCGGTTGATGGTGCCGATCTGCCGCGACACCGGCTCGGTTGTCGCCTTTGGCGGGCGGCAGATGGACGAGGCCCAGGGCGGGCCGAAGTACCTGAATTCGCCGGAAACCCCGATCTATCGGAAGTCGGCGACGTTATATGGGCTGAACCTGACGAAAAAAGAGATCCAGAGCAGCGGTTTTGCCGTCCTAGTAGAAGGGTATTTCGACTTCGCCCAGGTGTTCCAGGCCAAAGCCGCACCGGTGGTGGCCTCGTGCGGGACTGCCTTGACGGCGGAACAGGCTCGCCTGCTGCACCGTTTTACAAAGCGCGTCGTCCTCAGTTTCGACCCAGATACCGCCGGCCAGGCCGCGGCCACGCGATCCTGCCAGTTACTTGTAACTGAACAGTTCGACGTCAACGTGCTGGTCGTGGACAAAGGCGAAGATCCGGATACGTTTATTCGTCGGCATGGCGCGAAGGAATATCGCGACCGGCTTCGCACGTCGCAGCCGTACCTGGACTACGTCGCCAGTCGCGAGGCCGCCTCGTTCGATCTCAGAACGGCGTCGGGCCAGCAGGAATACCTGACCAAGATGATCGCTTTTTCACAGGTGATTCCAGACGATACGGGGAAGCAGCTATTTGCCGAGAAGGTCGCGCAGCCGCTCGGCATCACCAGCGGAGAAATCCTCGGCCAATTTCGAAAGTCGTTCGCGAAACAGGGCACGATTGACCGATTGCTGATAAGCTTCGGAGATCTGAAAAAATCGGAAAAAGACCTGATCTGGGCCTTGATTCACGACCCCGGCAACGCGATGGCGGCTCTCGACACACTCGACGGCGACGACCTGCAGGATCTGCAGGGACGGGAGATCTTCGAACTGGCGCGGAGCCTGCAGTGCGACCCGGCGTCATTACCATCCGTCCTGCTCGAGCGTCTAAGTGATACGAAGGCTCAGATCGTCCGCGAGATCGCCACGAACCCGGGTGCGCCGCCCTTCCCGCCACGTCAGTGTGCCCAGGCCTTGAAGCGACAGCGCCTGGAACGGCAGCGTTCGGCGATCAAAAAGCAAATCGACCAGCTGCAGGCCCTCGGGGCGGCCGAGCACAGCGCGGAGATTGATAACCTGTCCGAACAATTATTGAGCGTCGCTATCCGGCTCGATCGGGATGTTACGGGAGCAAGAGACTAATAACTATGGCAGTGGATAAAAGACCGAATCCGGCGACCAGAGCAACCGATGCGACCGGTCAGCACCTCTCCATCGAGGAGAAGTACGACGAGGTACGGCAGCTCATCAACATCGGCAAGGAGAAGGGCTACCTTCTCTACGACGAAGTGAACGAGCTTCTACCGTCGGAAATCACCTCGTCGGACGAGCTCGACGATCTGTTCAACACCTTCGGCAGCGCCGGGATCGAAGTCATCGACTCCGATCAGAAATACCTGCGCGACGATGTGAAGCCGATCGATCGGACGGCGGAAGGCGCCGAGGAGCTCGAGCTCGATCTCACGCCGGGGGCGCTCGACAAAACCAACGACCCGGTCCGCATGTACCTGCGCGAAATGGGCACGGTGCCGCTGCTCACCCGCGAAGGCGAGGTCGAAATCGCGCGCCGCATCGAGCGCGGCAAGCTCGCCGTGATCAAGTCGATCTCGCGCACGCCGCTCATCTCCCGCAAGGTCATCGAGCTCGGCGATCAGCTGCACAGCGGCGAGCGGACCATCCGCGAGCTGGTGATCTTCAACGACGAGGAGATCACCGACGAGCGGATCATCGAGCGCTCGAAGCAGGTGCAGAAGCAGATTGACGCGGTCCGCAAGACGCGGGCGATCTACGAAAAGCTCGACGAGAAGCTGCAGCAGACGCCGAAGGGGGCGACCAGCCGCGACAAGCGGAAATACCGCAAGTGCCGCTGGCAGGCGATGCGCGCGCTGATCGACGTCTCCAACGCGATCCGCAAGATCGAGTTCACCGAAGCGGTGAAGCGCCGCCTGATCGACGAGATGAAGGACGCGGTCGAGAGCGTCAAGGCGGTGCAGCGCGAAGTCGATGCCTACGAGCGCATGCTCAATCCGAAGAACAAGAAGATCAAGCTCAAGGAAGACGACAAGAAGAACGTCCAGCGGCAGATCAAGGAGCTGAAGCTCAAGATCAAGTCGTTGACCGACACGCTCGAGCAGTCGCCCGACGAGTTGAAGCAGACGCTCGACGTCATCCTCCGCGGCGAATACCAGGCCGAGATGGCCAAGAAGGAGCTCGTCGAAGCGAACCTCCGCCTCGTCGTCTCGATCGCGAAGAAGTACACCAATCGCGGCCTGCAATTCCTCGATCTGATCCAGGAAGGCAACATCGGCTTGATGAAGGCGGTCGACAAGTTCGAGTACCGCCGCGGCTACAAGTTCTCGACCTACGCGACCTGGTGGATCCGCCAGGCGATCACCCGCGCCATCGCCGACCAGGCGCGCACGATCCGCATCCCGGTCCACATGATCGAGACGATCAACAAGCTGATTCGCACGTCGCGAGCGCTGGTCCAGGAGCTCGGACGCGAGCCGACCTCGGAAGAGATCGCCAAGCGGATGGACATCCCGGTGTCGAAGGTCCGCAAGGTGCTGAAGATCGCGCAGGAGCCGATCTCGCTCGAGACGCCGATCGGCGAAGAGGAAGATTCGCATCTCGGCGACTTCATCGAGGATCGCCAGGTGGTCTCGCCGGCCGAAGCGGTGATCAACCTGAATCTCAAGGAGCAGACCGAGTCGGTCCTCAAGACGCTGACCCCGCGCGAGGAGAAGGTGATCAAGATGCGGTTCGGCGTCGGCGACGGCAGCGAGCACACGCTCGAGGAAGTCGGCCAGAGCTTCGCGGTCACGCGCGAGCGGATCCGGCAGATAGAAGCCA
>Ga0075425_100006669_pt1 | contig 12131 bp, 14 predicted proteins | sample SoiMethybrSBSTD4_FD_75300 | JGI IMG/M metagenome (GOLD analysis project Ga0075425, IMG submission 75300) | Bulk soil microbial communities from a Populus tree surrounding site in Tennessee, USA - Soil MetaG P. TD hybrid SBSTD4 | ecosystem: Environmental > Terrestrial > Soil > Tree plantation...
GATCCCGCACGCGCGAGAGCGATGACCCCGGATCTCACGCGCGCCGTCTCGGCCTCGGCGTTCGGCAAGAACATCGTCGCCGCGGCGACCGGTGGCTACGTGGCCCCTCGGCTCGGTGGCCTCTGGGCGACCGCCCCCTATCTGCACAACGGATCGGTGCCCACGCTCTGGCACCTCCTACATCCCGCGACGCGGCCGACTCGCTTCCTCGTAGGCGGCCATCGACTCGACTTCTCGATGATGGGCATCGCGGGCTACGTGGACGGAACGGGCACCTATCGCTATCCCGACGGATACCAATCCTGGTCGAGCCCCGCGCTCTACGACACGACACAACCTGGGCGCTCGAATCGTGGCCACGAGGCAGAATTCGATGCCCTCACCGAGGCCGAGAAGGCGGCGGTCCTCGAATTCCTGAAGCTCCTGTAGGCGGAGGACCCATGTACGCCGAGCTCACAGGTCGCAACCGCGGCTTCCTCACGCAAGCGGAGCAAGACGCCCTCCGATGCGCTCCCGTCTTCATCTGCGGGATCGGCGGGATGGGCGGCGCCTGCCTCAACTCCCTCGCCCGGGCGGGAGTGACGAGGTTCGGCATGGCCGATCCCGACGCCTTCGAGGTCTCGAATCTGAACCGTCAGGTGTTCGCCTTCCTCAGCACGGTCGGCTGCCGGAAAGTGGAGGCGACTGGGCGCCTGCTACGAGACATCAATCCCGAGATCGATCTCGAGACGTACGACGCGAGCTGGCCAGACGAGCTGGATGGAATCCTCGCGAAGTATCCCGTGGTGGTGAACGGCATGGACGATGTCGCGAGGGGTGTTCTCCTCTACCGGAAGGCCCGCGAGCACCGCGCTACCGTCATCGACGCCTATACCTCCCCGCTCCCCTCCGTCACCGTAGTCCGGCCGGCCGATCCCCGTCCCGAAGATCGCCTGCGCTATCCTACGGCGACGCGGGAACTCGATCGGCTCACCCCGGACCTCGCCCTCGAGTGCGTGCGTCGCGAGGTCGAGTACGTGCTGACGCATTCGTCGTCGGCGCGACACCTCGATCTCTCCCTGGCCGCCGAGGTCCTGGCGGGAATCCGCCCGCGCATGTCGTTCGCGCCGCCCGTGATCATCACCGGGAATCTCATGGCCCTGGAAGTCATCAATCTCATCCTGCAGAAACCTTCGGGTACAGATCATCGTGGGTATTTCTTCAATCCGTGGACGGCCAGGGTCGAGCGGCCGCGGGGGCCCGTGAGCGCACGGGTCCTGGGCTTCGCGATCCGCCGCGCCCTCGCCCGGCTCGCGGCGCCGCGGGAGACGGCCCATGTATGAGCTCAGAGAGGGCGACCGTAACGAGTTCTTCTCGGTGCCCTTTGCCTGCTACCCGGCTGACACCCCCTACGTTTCGCCGCTTCGGTCGGACCTCCGCCGAATGCTGAGCGAGACGGAGAATCCCCTCTTCGCTGGACGGGCGCCCGCCGTCTTTACCGTGCGACGGGCCGGCCAGCCCGTCGGCCGAATCGTGGCTCACCTTCACGAAGCCTCGAACAGGCGACACGGTCTCTCCCGAAGCTACTTCGGCTTCTTCGACTGCGCCGATGATCTGGAGGCGGCCCGCCTCCTTCTAGACGCCGCGGAGGGCTGGGGGAGGCAGCGGGGCTGCTCGGAGATCGCGGGCAACTTCAACTTGACGGCAATGCAGCAGATTGGGGTGATGACGGGCGGCCACGATCGGCCCCCCTACTCCGACCAGCTCTATACGCCTGCCCATATCCCACGCCTTCTCTCCGCCTGTGGCTACGAGCCCTTCTTCCCGACGTCCACCTTCGAGGTCGACGTGGCCGACATCGATCCGGCGAAGCTCCTCGGCCCCCGGCAGACGAAGGCCCTCGCCCGCACCGACCTGCAGTGGGTGCCTCTGTCGAGGCGTACGCTCGCGCGGCAGCTCCGAGATGTCCGGCTCGTCCTGAACGACGGCTTCGACGACAATCCGATGTTCGTGCCCCTGACGGAGGAGGAGTTCCTCTTTCAGGCGCGGGATCTCATGTGGGTTATCGATCCCGGGCTGCCCGTCCTGGTGTACTTCGGCGGCACCCCCGTGGGAGTGGTGGTCTGCATTCCGGATCTCAATCCGCTCATCCGGGCCACCCGCTCACGGCTCGGCGGGCAGACGCCCGGAGCCTACCTCCGCCACCGTCTGATGAACCGGCGGGCCGTTATCATCTTCTACTCGGTCTCCCGCGCCCTCCACGACCAGGGCCTCAACGGCGCCATGCTGGCCACGGTGATCCGAGCGCTCAAGGCTCGAGGCTATCGGCAGCTCGGCATCACGTGGATCTCGGACGAGAACAAGGCGAGCCTCCGGCAGGTGGAAAAGCTCGGCGCTCGACCAATGCACCGGCTGCACCTCTTTCGAAAGCGCCTCACGTGCGTCTGACCGTCACCGACCGCTCCACCCTGTTCAGCGTCCTCGCCGAGGCCAGTCGAGCCCCGAGCGCCCACAACACGCAGCCAGCACGGTGGCGCTTCGAGCCGGATGGCACCGTGCATCTCTTCGAGGACCTGACGCGCAGGCTCCCCGTCGCCGACCCCACGGGTCACGACGGCGCGATCGGGCTCGGGGCCGCCTTCGAGGGCCTCCACCTGGCGTTGTCGAGGCGGGGCATCAGGCTCCTGCCCCTTGCGCCCAGCGAGGCGAGCGCGGATGCCATGGTCCCGGAATCCATTCCCCCCGCGCTCCGTCTGGTCGGCTGCTCGTCGCTCGTCTCCACGAAGGGACCGGACCCTCTCGCCCGATTCGCGCTCGAGCGGCGCACGTTCCGCGGTCGATTCCTGCCGACCGACCCCCAGGCCCTGAAAGGACTCGACAAGCTGCTGCGGCGCTCGAGTCGCGTCGTCCCACTGTTCGCGCGCCCAGATATCGAGGCGATCGCGACCCTCCACGACCGGTGCAGCGCGGCGTTCCTCCGTCGACCGGACTACCGGGGTGAGCTGTGCGACTGGCTGCGCCTCACGCCGAGGGATCCCCGGTGGGCGCGGGACGGCCTCACGGCCGACTGTCTCGGGTTGCCGCGCCCCGCCGGGCCCCTCGCCGCCGCGCTGTTCAGGCTGCCGATATTCACCGTGCTCCAAAAGCTCCACCTAGCCCCGCTCCTCACCATGGAACGGGCACAGACACGGAGCGCCGCGGCCCTTCTCGTCGTCACCGCCGAGAAGGCGGAAGACCCGTTCGAGACGGGGCGGTGGTTCTATCGCCTCTGGCTGGATCTCTGCCGCACGGGGCTGAGCGCGTGTCCCATGTCCGCCCTGACCGACTCAGCTCTCGGCAATGCCTACGTGCGTGAGCGTTGCGATGTGCCCCTGAGTCAGCGGATCGTCAACGTGCTGCGCGTGGGCAAAGCGCCCTCGCGAGCGAGCGTGCGCAGCCCGAGAATTCCCCTGGCCGAGCTCCTCGTGTAGCCCGAGGTCGGTTAGGACCGCACAATGTCCGGTCGGAGACCATATGGGCGTTCACCGAGGACGAATACCGGAAATCGTCGCCTCGCTGCCCTGAGGGCAACGCTTCTAGATCAAATCGATCTCGACCGTGAGGAGTTTTGATATCGGTTGTTGCAGGCCCCCGATTTGAACCTGCGACTGATCAGTTGGCGACGCGATGCTGCTGGCGAAAACGCGATCGCGATTAAAACATGGGTTCGCGCAGCCCTCCGAGCCCGGCACAGTAAGGGCACGTCTTTGTTGACGGCGGACCTCTCCAACCCTATAGTGGCGGCCGCCCGACCACGACTGATCGAGGCAAGAATGACGATTCTCGATCGCTGGCATGTCCCTCGTCTCCCTCGCTTGAGCGTCACGCTGCTGACCCTTCTGGTCATCGTCCCCGTCACGCTTGCGCATGCGAGCCCCCCTGATCAGACCTGGCTTGCTGGCGTCTATGATCAAGCTGATTTCGATGATGTCGTAGGTCTTCTAACGTCTGCCCTCGACGCGACTGATTCCACAGCCGCGCCAGAAGCCGGTGCCTGCTTCGCCCTCGCGCCGAAGCTAAGCCTGGCCACGTTGGCGTGCCCGCCTAGCGCTCCCGCCTACTCGCCGCCACTGCGCGCTCCGCCGATCGCCTGACCATTCGGATCCGTCGCGCTCGGTGAGCATCTCGTTGTGCTGACCGTCAGACGCGCTCGCTTGTAATCTCGGCGACATTTCTCGTCGATCATCCGGGCGGCGGGTTCCTCTCCGGTAGTGTCGTCCTTATAGACAACTTCGAACTTGCCTTGCGTGCAGACAACGCCAAGGCAAAGGACGCCGACAATGAAACGTGATCGTGCGTGGGTGCTGAGGCACCACCACCACCAGCGCTCGCCGGCACGCGAACTGCTCGACTTTATTACGGCCACAGGCTGGCACTCCGTTTGCCCGTCCTCTGCGTCGGGCGAGGCCGGGGGCCCTAATCCAACATCCGGAGGAGAGTCATGAGCTTGGGAAGAGACAAGAAAGGCAGAGTGCTTCTCGCGATGATCCTTGCTCTTGGCTGCCTAGCGACGGCCGCCACGCACGCCAGCGCCTATTCAGCCCTGTATATCTTCGGCGACAGTCTCTCCGACTCGGGGAACAACGCCATCGTCCTTGCTCCCAACACGACGCCGGTACCTATATCGGGCAATGACTTCATCCCCACCTTTCCATATGCCTCCGGGCATTACACGAACGGTCCGGTGTGGGCGCAGGACTTTGCGGCGGTCTTGGGGCTCAGCGCGAGTCCGTCGCTGCTGGGGGGAACGAACTTTGCCTTCGGCGGCGCCCGCACGGGGCCCCTGAACCCTGGTCAGTTTCCGCCAAATCTCGAGACCCAGGTGGCCCTCTTCCTTCTCCAGAACGCCAACACGGCGCCCGCCAGCGCGCTCTACGTGGTAGCGGGCGGTGGCGACAATGCGCGGGATGCCCTCAATGCCGCCGCGGCCTGCCTTGACCTGATGTGTGTCCAGTCTGTCATCGTGGCCGCGGCCCAGACCTACGCCACGGACATCGCCACGATCGTCGGCAAGCTCGAGCTCGCCGGGGCGACGAATCTCGTGGTGTGGAATGTCCCGGACATCGGCCTCACCCCGGCGGTGGAGAGCTTCGGCCCCCAGGCGACATTCCTCGGAACGCTGATTGCGGCCTCGATGAATGCTGCCGAGCTGTCGGCCATCGGTGGTCATCCAGGCGTGAAGCTCTTCGACCTGTTTGGTCTCGTGGACGATGTGGTGGCCAACCCGGGCGCCTTCGGCTTCACGAACGTCAGCGACGCCTGCGCGCAGTTCACCTCCTGCGATCCGTCGACGTTCGTCTTCTGGGACGGTATCCATCCAACCTCGGGCGGCGCTATCGTCATCAGCAATGCGATGCTGTCTGTCGTGCCCGAGCCCGCCACGCTGATCCTGCTCGGCGCCGGCCTCGTCGTGGCCGCCGTGACGGCGCGGCGCCAGCGCAGGTAAAGGGACAATGCCAGCTTCATTTCTTCGAGTCGCGCTTGGTCGAGGGTTCGACGGACTCGTGGTCGTCAGCCAGTGCACGAGCCTGCGGGAACCACAGCCGCTGTCTCCGTGCCGGCTTGCTCCCCGGCCCGCAGTCCCGCCTGAACCGCGGCAGGGGTCACGCCGGCTCAACCTTCGCCAACGGCAATCGCTACGAGGGCCAGTTCCGGGACAGCAAGGTAAACGGCCACGGGGTTATGACCTTCGCCAGCGGCGAGCGCTACGAGGAATCGGTCAAGCGGCCGCGGAGCTCTCACCTTCGCCAACGGGAACCGTTATGAGGGCGAGTTCCAGGACGGCAGACGTAGCGGCCGCGCGGTCCATATCGAAGCCAACGGCGACCGTTACGAGGGTGAGTTCCAGGACGGCAAAGCAAACGGCCGCGGTGTTGCGACCTTTGCCGGCGGTGGCGATTTCGAGACGGACTTCCGGGACGGGAAACCTGCCGGCCGCGGCGTTCTCACCTGGCGCGGCAAGCATTTCGAGCGCGAGCTCCGCAATGGCAACTTCCGCGGCCCCAGCGTTTTCCTGTCGGCCGATGGCGACCACATCGAGGGCGAGGTCCGTGACGGCCACTTCACCGGCCACGACACCATCGTGCTAGCTGAGGGCACCAGCTACTCGGGTGCGATACGTGATGGGAACCCGCACGGATTCCGAACTCTGACAACTGAGGGCCGAACCTTCTCCGGGATGTGGACCGATGGCTGCTTCCGAGAGGGCCACAAAGTAGCGCCGGTCGGTACAACCGCCGAGGGGTGCGGTTTCGAGAGAGGCTGCGGAGGGCAACCATGAAGCCATCATGCCGGCTGGTCCGACTCTTCCCGGTGCTCCTCTCTTGTCTGTGGCTGGGGGCCTGCGGGAACGTCCAGGTGAAACCTGACCAGCCAATTGGCACGGCGACGCTGAAGCCCACGGTAGAAGACAAGCGCGCGGGGCTCGTCGGTATAGCGCCTGAGTTCACGCCCAAGGGCTATCGGCGGATCAGCGTCGAGATCTTCACCGTGACGGACAAGAACATCGACGGGAACGATGACAAGCAGTTCGCGCAGGTGATGCCGGTCTACCTGCAAGCCAAGCTGGTCGAGCAGCTTCGCGCGGAACGTCTGTTCGAGCAGGTCGCGACCCCCGAGGACGCGGCGTCCCCGCCTGAAGGCGGGAAGACGCTCAAGCTTCAGGGGACGATCACCGAGCTCAGCGGCGGCTCGCGCGCGCTGCGATTCTGGATTAGCTTCGGCGCCGGCCGAAGCAGGGTGCAGCTCGAAACCCAGATGGTCGATGCGGAATCCGGCGCCGTGCTGCTGGTGACAGCGGATCGGCGGATCGGCGTGATGTCGGAAGCGATGTCGCTCGATTACGGCGGCGGCAGTCGCGAACTGCTCGAGCAGACGCTCAGCGACGCGGCCCGCGACTTCGTGCAGTTCCTGGCGCGACTCGCGGCGGGCCAGGGGCCATCACCCGACTGAATGGCGCGAGGCGAGCGCTTGACTCACTGCCTCATCATCGCGGGCGTGTTGCTTGGCGCGCTCGGCGGCTGTGCGCGCTACTACTGGTCCAATCCAGGGAGCACGCCGGGGGAGTTTGCCAGGGACAGCCTCGAGTGCACCCGAGAGGCCGCCCCGACGCCCGCCGCCCGGCAGTACGGCATCGTCACCGAGAGTGCCTATCGTACCTGCCTCTCCACGCGTGGTTACACGCGTGACAAGCAGGTAGAACCGCCGCCACCGGGCTTCTATCGTGGCACCGAGTAAACAGCGCGACCGCACGTTGAAGGTGCAACGAGGGCACCCGAGCTATTCGCGGGCCACCAGACTATCGTTACCTGCCCTAGAACCTCGTGCGGTCTCCAAGGGCGTCACGCACTAAGGAAACGGAGGGCAATCGTGCGACTCTTCCGCAAAACATCCCACCGTCAGCTCTTGGTCCTCGGGACACTCATGGTCGGTACAGTCATGCTGCCTCACCGAGCAGCAGCGACGGTCGCACTCGACCAGTCCTTTGTGGCCCCCAGCGACGCGCAAGGCGCGATTCTTACCGGGCAGTTCGTCGGCCAAACGTATACGGCGGGGATTACAGGAGCCTTGGCGGGCGTGAATCTTGACGTCCATTTTTGCATGCCCTTTCAGGGGTGTACTCCAATCACGGATACAACCTTTTCGATGCAGATTTCCATATATGACACCGTCAATGGGCTTCCGACGACAGTCTTGGGATCAGCAACTCTTCTGCCTGGCCAGCCCGCGCCACTGTCACTGTTGATTACGTTTCCCGAGGTGATCACGGAGGTCGCTGGCGAACAACATGCGATGGTCGTGAACTTCCCCGGCTCTACACCTGGAACTTGCTGTCCTTTTCCGAACAATGGACTTTGGGTCGGCTCAGGAGTGAATGCGTACGCAGGTGGCACGGTCGTTGGTTCTCTTGACGGTATTTCCTGGATCACAGGCTCGGACTTCGACTTGCATTTTCGGACTTATGTGGAATCCGTTCCCGAACCCGACACGCTCCTTCTGCTCGGCACCAGCTTCCTGGGGCTCGTGGGCAGCGCTTTGTGCCGGAAGACGCGCGCCTGGTTCCGCGCTGTAAAGATCGCTGCCCTTGGCCTGACGGCGCTCCGCTGCGAAGGCCCGAGTCAAGGCAATCCTGGCTAAGCGAGCAGAAAGAAGAGGACAAGATGCATAGGACCTCCCCGTGCAGCTTTCTGAAGTCTCTTAGCGCTCAGGACATTGGGCTGGGGATGCTTCCCATCCTGTCGCTGGTAGCGAAGCTCCGCCCATCAGATGGGATGGCCAATGTGCGGAATGGCCTAGACGTACGCCATCTGCTTGCAGCCGTGGCCTCGGGCTGTTCGTCGCCGCCGAGAAGGCCCGAGCGCTGTGGCAGCGGCTCCTGAGGCGGCCGGTGTCCGAAATCTGGCAGATTGCGTCGCGGGCATGAAGCCCACGGGCGGGGCGATCGTCGCCGCAAGCATCGATCTGACCATGACGTCTCCTCCTCGCGTCGGTGCGTGTGGTCGCCGTCTTGCACGCTTGCCGACGCATGGACAGGGCAACTAAAATGGCCCTGGCTGACGCTAGAAGAATGCCTGGAGTGGCCGGACCATGGATGTGAACGGTGAGTTTCTGGGCGAGAGCCCGGGCGTGATGTCAATTCGGGAATCGCTGTCGCGACTGCTGCAACTTCAGGGTGAGTCGCGCAGCCTCCCACCAATCCTCATTCAGGGAGAGGTCGGGACCGGCAAGGGGGTCGTCGCCCGGCTCATCCATCGTTCCGGTCCCCGCGCCGCCGCGCCGTTCGTCGAGGTCAACTGCGCCGCCATCCCCGAGTCACTCCTCGAAGCGGAGATGTTCGGGTTCGAACGCGGTGTATTCACCGCAGGCAACGTTAAGGAGGTCAACCCTGGACTCTTCGAGGCCGCTCACCGCGGCACGATCTTCCTCAAAGAGGCGGGGTGCCTGTCCGAGACCCTGCAGAGGAAGCTCCTCAGGGTGATCGAGGATCGTGCTATTCGCCGACTTGGCAGCACGCGCAGTGAGCCGGTCGATGTCTCGATCATCACGGCGACCACCGAGGATCTGGTGGACGCGACGCGTTGGGGACGGTTCCGGGAAGATCTCTATCACCGGCTCCTTACGCTCTGGCTTCCGCCGTTGCGGGATCGGGGTCAGGATGTGATTCGCCTCGCGGAGCACTTCCTCGCCCGTGCCTGCTCGGACTATGACCTGCCAACCAAACCTTTGCGCCCGACGCGCAGGCGGCGTTGCTCGCGTATCACTGGCTCGGCAATGTCCGCCAGCTCTTGAAGGTGATTGAGCGTGCAGCGCTCCTCTCAGAAGGGTCGACGGTCAGCGTCTCCGCACTCGGCCTGCCGGACTAGTCGTGAGGAGCGAGCGCCGCTGGCGAACGATCGAGGACTGCGATAGTGTCCCCGCCGATGAGAGCCACTTAGACGACCTTCTACTGCCGGAGCGGCCGGACACGGGGGCCATCTGAATGTTTGAGCAGTTCACCGAACGGGCACGACGGGTCATCATACTTGCGAGGGAGGAGGCGGGGAGGGTCGGGCACAACTCCGTCGGAACCGAGCACATACTCTTCGGCCTCATCCGGGACGGGGAGAGCGTGGCGACTGCCGTGTTGCAGCGCCTCGGACTGCAACTTGAAACAGTCCAGGCCGAGGTAAAGCACGCCTTGGCCAAGCTCCCGAAGACGCTCGTCTACAGCGAGGTTCCCTTCTCCCTGCAGGCCAAGCAGGTGCTGGAGCTTTCGAAAGTAGAGGCTAGTCAACTCGGCCACAACTACCTCGGCACCGAGCATCTCCTGCTCGGCCTCATAAGGGATGGCCAGTCCATCGCCGCCAAGAGCCTCGAGGCGCTCGGCGCACGCTTGGATGAGGCCAGGAGGGAGACGATGGCACTCCTGAGCGAGCTTGGTGCTGCTCGAGATAGTCCGGGGGCCATGGCCTTGACCAATATGCCGCTCAGCCCTGAGGCCAAGCGCGTGCTGAAGTTCTCGATGGAAGAAGCGAGCCGACTCGGCCACAAGCTCATCGGCGCCAAGCACCTGCTGGTCGGCATCATGAGGGAAGAAGCGTCCGCCGCAGCGAAGACGCTCAGGTCGCTGGGCGTCCGGCTGGACGACGTACGGCCGGCGGCGAATCGCGCTCCCCGTAGGAGGTCCCGTTGAGGGGATGTGTTGCCGCAGGCGAACAGGCCTTGGAGGGACGTCACACAGCCGGTGATCATCAAGCAGTCCGACACGTTGTTGCCGACTTCAGGCACGATTTCGAAGGGGAAACTCTAGCAGCCTGTTTGCCGGCAGGTGGTTGCGGGCCCTCGATTTGGAGCCTGCGACCTGGAAACACCCAAGCACAAAGAGGGAAGGGGATTCAAAGTCGCGTTCGATTCCCATCGGTAAAAGATGATGGGGCCGGGGACCAGTTGCTGTCGTCGGTAGCCTGAACCCTTTTCGTCCCGCCTACACGCTTAACCCCCATCGAGGACGGAACACTGGTCCAAATTGTCTACGCTGACCGGCGTATAGCTCTGCGCAGACGTCGATCGGATCATCGTGCCCCTACTGCCAACGCCCGATCCTCATCGGGTCGGATATGTGCGAGACGACAGCAGGGCCAGAACAGCTCTCCTATCCTTTCACGGGTCACGGGGAGAACGATCCTCATGGCCTGAGGGGGCGGCGGTGAGGAGGAGACATGATTGAAACCTGGTGGAAGAGGATGGTGGTTCGGGGCAACGGGGGCGGGCTCACGCTCATCGACCTCATGGTCGTGGTGTCCGTCATCGGCGTGGTGACGGCCGTGGCAATCCCGCTCTACGCCAACGCCGAGGCCCGTGACCGCATCGAGAAGGCCCAGTCCGACTTGGAGATGCTCGCCACCGCCGTCAAGACGTACGCGGCCCACATGGGTGCACTCCCAGCGGCCCTGACGGCTCTGACCACCACGGCCACCAATCGTCTCAACTGGAGTGCGGGTCCGTTCATGCCCTTGGTTCCCAGGCCGCCTTCGGGTGGGACGCCGGCCTGGGGCGCGTACACCTACACGTCGAGCACCGCCGGCACGTTCTCCGTCACCGCGTCCGGCGACGGTACGACGATCACCCTGCCGTGAGGAACCGGCCCTCAACCCGGTACTTCGAGCGGTCGTCCTGCCGCACTGTCTCGAGTGACGCATCCCAGGGCCGATTCCCCCGAGTCTGTGCCAAGCGGGCCAATACCCGGCGGTGACTGAGAAGGGGGGCTTTATGTCACCTACAACCTACAGCATTTCTCTCCCGCTTCGGTAGCAAACGGGAAATGTTTGTGTTGATTCTTGAGATGCGAAGGAGGAATCAACATGAAACGAAGAAACAAGCATCTCGCTTCCCGGGGAAGTACTGACTGTCAGCCTTTTCTTGACAACGCGTGTCGAACTCGGTTAGGAGCGTATCGCGGCCAGAGCCACGCGCAGCTGCCGTTCCCGTGGTGGTAAAGATCTTGCCAATCGAGGGTGGATTGATTTTACTACGCACCGGACCAGACCAGTCCTGACGAGGAGGAGCGCCATCATGAGGATTCTGAGTCTGCTTCTATCGTGGTGCCTGTTGACGACGCTCTTCCTGGCCGATGCCGAGCCGACGCCCCTAAATTTCGAGATCGTGACGCTGTCGAACCGTTCCGATCTCATCAGCGGCGGGGACGCGCTCGTCGAGGTGCGCGTGCCCAAGAACGTGCCGCTGAAGAAGGTCACGTTGTCGCTCAACGGACACGATGTGACGTCGGCGTTCCAGACCAACGAGGCCGCCCGCACGATGCGCGGCGTGCTGACGGGGCTGGTGGTCGGCGAGAATGAGTTGCTCGCCGACTCGAACGGCAACGGGAATGGTCGGCCGAGAGCGACGCTTTGGATCCTCAACCATCCGATCGGCGGCCCGGTGCTGTTGGGCTCGCAGACCACGCCGTGGATCTGCGCCACGCCGACTCCGGTGCCCGCATCCGGGAACACGCCGGCATCAAACGCGAGCGGGCTGTCGACCTTCGCGGTCGACGCCCAGTGCAACATCGCCACCGAGTTCAAGCTGTTCTATCACACGACCGCGCTGGGTTGCTCGACCGCACTGGCCGACCCGAG
>Ga0075425_100006673_pt1 | contig 12126 bp, 10 predicted proteins | sample SoiMethybrSBSTD4_FD_75300 | JGI IMG/M metagenome (GOLD analysis project Ga0075425, IMG submission 75300) | Bulk soil microbial communities from a Populus tree surrounding site in Tennessee, USA - Soil MetaG P. TD hybrid SBSTD4 | ecosystem: Environmental > Terrestrial > Soil > Tree plantation...
AAAAGATGGCATGCTTCTCACTCGCCGGAGACGCTTCAGCACAGGTTTCTCACTGTCATAAATCTTCTTCACCCCGTCGCCCATCGATTGCTCGATGACACGGATATACTTGACCAACCTCTGAAGCCCGCCTGGTTCCACAGACGCTGATTGATCACTCCCCCACATGGAGCGATCCAGTGTGATGTGTCGTTCGATGTAACACGCTCCCATCGCTGCCGCGGCGATTGTCGTCGGCAGGCCAACTTCGTGTCCCGAATATCCGATTGGAAACGGGAACTCCCGCCTGAGCGTTTCAATCATCCGCAGATTCAGTTCCTCCAGAGGACAGGGATACGTGCTGGTTGAATGACAGAGGAGAACATTGGACTCACCCACGAGAGCCACCGCAGACTTTATCTCCTCCATTGTAGTCATTCCCGACGACAATATGATGGGGCGGCCAGTGTGCTTGTGATGGTCGAGCAGAGGCATATCGGTCATCGCAGCCGAGCATATCTTGTATGCCGGTGGATCAAACTGCTCGATGAAGTCGACTGACGGTTCATCCCAGCACGACGCAAACCAGTCGATGTTTCGGGCCCTACAGTAGGCATTGATCTCCCGATATTCGTCCAGCTCGAACTCCACCTTGTAGCGATAGTCGAGATAGCTTATGTACCCCCAGGGCGTCTCCCGCATCATATTTCGCTGCTCAGGAGGAACGCACAGCTCAGGAGTGCGCTTTTGAAATTTGACCGCATCGCACCCGGCGTCCGCCGCCACGTCGATCAATTTCTTAGCTATATCTATGTCACCGTTATGGTTAATACCTATCTCGCCCACGATGTAGGCCGGGTGTCCATCACCCACCAAGCGTTTTCCCAACGTTAATTCTCTAGTCATTACTGCCTCCTGTTCTCAAAGCCGACAAGATTAGGTCACAAAGTTCCCTAACAGCTCCGCGACCGCCCGGCTTGCTCAAGACAACTTCTGCAATCGAGAGGACCTCATCATGAGCATCTGATACCGCAACGCCGCATCCCGCCAGCTTAATGCAATCGATATCATTGACGTCATTACCCACGTAAATCACGTCCTCAAACGACAATCCCAGCTCGTTAACCACTGTTTCGAAGACACGCACCTTGTGATCGACACTCGTGTGACAAGGAATTCCAATTTTTCGACAACGGGCCTCTACGACTGGATTGGTTTCCTTGGAGATTACGACAACCGGGACCCCCATTTTCTTTAAGAGGTCTAATCCCATCCCATCTCCACGACTACACGCGACTGTTTCACGCCCAGTCTCATCGACAAACACTCGATCGTCAGTCATCACTCCGTCGAAATCAAAGACCACCAGGCCGATGCGCTTCGGAAATGCGGCTTTCGCTTCGGGCTTAACGACAGGTAACTTCTGACGACGCAGAATCATTTCTGCCATTTCCCACTGATCGATCGTATCTATGTCGACTGCGTAGCTTGGTTCGATAATCAAAGGCAGCACCAGATCGCCAGTTAGTGAATTCTTCTCCCTGATCGTCGAATACCTGATCGCATCAATGTGGCCCGTCTGCCAGTAGGTTGCCGGCAGCTCCTGACGCGGCATGTTGTACGGTTCGTCAAATTCGCCTTTCATCAGGGGAATCAGGCGTCCGGATTCTAATCGCCACATTTTGTAGGGGTTTTGTCCGGAAGGAATCACACCTCGAACGCAGTCAGCATCGGGGGTTTCCAGCAGGCTCCTTACGCCATCATCAACACAGGATAGTGGTCTTATCGGTGAAGTGGGTCTCAGCTGGACGATTATCTCGGGCTTGTAGCCTTCATTTTTTTCGAGCCAGTCCAGGGCGTGAGTGAAGACAGGAAGGTCCTGCACTAAATCAGTTGCAATTTCAACGGGTCTGATGAATGGCACCTCAGCGCCATACCGCAAAGCGACTTCCGCAATCTCGGAGTCGTCTGTCGACACGATGACTCGAGATACGGTTTCGGCGTTGACACCCGCAGCTATGCTGTACGCAATAAGCGGATGCCCGTTGAGCCGCTTGATGTTCTTGCGAGGAATCGACTTCGATCCCCCGCGAGCCGGTATGACAACAAGAACTTCGGGGGACTTCACCAGGCCGTCCAACCACCATCTACAACCAAGTTAGATCCAGTCATATATGATGACGCTTCGGAAAGGAGGTAGATTAGTGCTCCGCAATATTCATTTTTCATTGCCATTCTTCCGATCGGAACACGAGCACTATACCGACTAACAAACTCATCGGGATGGTCGTTATAAACCCCACCCAGGGTGAGGGTATTTACTCGAATCCCCTTGCCAGCCCAATACGTCGCCAGATACTTCGTAAACCCTATGACCGCGCTCTTGGTGACTGAATATGTGATTGGCTTGTAACTGGCAACGCTGCCAGGGCGATCACTCTCGTACAAGCGCTGATCCGGTCCCACCAATCCGTATATCGAAGAAATGTTGACCACTACTCCACTTCGTTGTTCGAGCATCACGGCGCCGATTGCTTGAGTACACAACATCATACCCGTCAGATTCACGGACAGAGATTGATTCCACAACGCTAACGGAAGCGTCTCGAATGTATCTACGTGACTACCTGCGCCGCTCTTATCGAACTTAGGATCAATCGCTGCATTATTGACCAAACCATCGATTCTGCCGAATTCCCTTAACGCCGCCGCCACCATGCCGTGAACTGAATCTGGTTGGGTAACGTCTGTTTGTATCGCAATCGCCGTCGCTCCCTTTACTGACAGGGCGACGTTTTCCGCGGCTGAGGGGTCGATGTCCGCAACGATGACGTGGGCACCTGCTTCCGATAGCGCCTGTACGTATTGGTTACCCAGTAAGCCTGCGCCACCGGTGACAACGATTACCTTCCTCGAAAGGTCGAACGGGCTAACATTCACTGACTGGTAGTCCATCGACTATCGACCTCTTCGCAGCAAGTGCGATTTTTAAGGCTCTTTCACCGTCTTCCAGGGTGCAAATCGGCTGTTCTTTTCCTTGAATGCAATTCAAAAAGTGTGTCATCTCTTCAAGAAACATCGTGTTACGTTCGAAGCCCGGTGGTGGCGCGGCTTCGTCCCAGGTTCGGTGACTCGCATCGTAGACCCTTGCTATACCGCTGTGACCGTCCCACTCGATTGTTCCGTCCTGGCCAACCAGGCTCAACGTGTGACGCGGCGGCCTTTGAACGTAGTCCAGGTGAACGCCCCCCACTACACCAGACTTAAAGCGTAAGGTAACCTGAACGGTGTCCTCCACGTCGAGATCGAGTTTGCTCACGTGTCCTCCGACCGCAAAAACCGACTCGACCTCTCCCAGAATCCAGCACAGGTAGTCAAAGGGATGACATAATGTGAGTATTACTCCACCCCCGAGATCATTTCGTGCGCTGTAGCTGACACGATAGTCTTCCCACGAATGCCAATCTGGAAGGTACTCACCCCAATGCGCCTGAGCAGAGACGACCCGTCCTATCACGCCTTGATCTATCCAGCCTTTTACTTTCTGCAAAGTTGGATGAAACCGATACTGAAAACCGACAACGCACGCTAACTTTCGAGCGTCAAGTTCTTTTGCAAGAACGTCAACGCCCTCAATTTTGTTGGAAATGGGTTTTTCAACAAACAAGTGGCAGCCGGCCTGAACCGCACGAAGCGCAACATCCAGATGAAGTGAGGTAGGATTTGCCACAACGATTGCATCAGGCCTGCAAGCAAGCGCTTCATCCAGATTCTTCAACACCCTGACATCCCCCAGTCCTTCTTTAGGGATAACTCCGAGACCGGTGCTATGAACAAAGGTATCGCTTTTTCGAAGCGCAATCAGGTTAGTCAGATGTCGACGTCCGATAGATCCAAATCCGCTAACGAGTATAAGTGGTTGTTTCGAACTCATTTCGTCGTCCGTAGAGATCAAGTCTGCAGGGGTTAGCGGGAAAGTCCGTAGGATCTTCGCCGAAGAAGAAACATCAACGATATGATCATTATCGCTACGCCTGCTGCGAGCGCTGAGGACAACCGCTTCGGGCGTTGCTCTTGAGTATCATTGGGAATTGTCCCCGGTGCCGCCGAGGATTCGAAAGCACCAATATCGTACGCACGCCCCCTGGGCCTATTCTCACCGTCCCGGTCTTTGGTGAGGGCCGGTAGACTCACACCGGCATCGATTGCGGGGCTGCCATCCTTGAGTCGGAAGTCGCGAGTATCCGGGCTCATGAACGCTGGATCACCAATCAGATTTCCCTTAGCGTCTGTGACAACACCGGCATCAGAAATCTTGTTGCGAGTCAGGTTGTTTCTCAGAATTGTTCCCAGAGCATCTGCGGTTATCCTTATTTGCCATGACTGGTCTTTCGCAGCCCAGCAAATATTGTTAACAATCTCACAATTCTGGGCAGAGGTTCCTAACGTCATCACTCCGACCTTGATGGCCTCCGCGGAGTTGTAGAAAGTGTTGTTATAGACTTTGATTCCCGATATCAGACCGGAACCATCACTTATTTTTAAATCCGATCCGTTGTTATAAAACAGATTATTGTAAATCTGATCGCCCGACCCATCCGCAAGTATTCCATCGCCTCCAGTATCGTGAATGGTGCAGTTACGAACGATCATACGTTCACCGCCGCTGAAGTGATGAATCGCAAATCCATGTGCATTGTTATATAGATTACATCCGTCGATTACAGTATCGTCGCTCGAATTGTAGATATTGTGAGGTGGGCTGATCGGCCCGGTCCAGCCAAATCCGTTATCGTGAATGATGCAATTTATTATCTCGTTATTAACGCTGTCACCCGATCCATCGGTAATTAAGACCCCATGCGAAGTAGGGGAATTCATTATTTCGCAGTTGTTCAGTCGGATGTGGTTTGCGCCGTCAGTTATTTTTACAACCGCGTTCTGAACATTAACACCATCCAGAACCAAGCCCTGGATGACAATGTGATTGAGCTCCGGTCCTGCAAGTGTGAGCACTCGTAAGGGCTCTCGCTTCGGTTTCGGTCGCACTATCACTCGTTCCCCAGGACTGGCGGTTATGACTGTCGGATGGTCGGCATCGATTCCGCTCGGAATGCATTGAGAGTCCGTCGCTCCTTTTAAGCAGGTTATTGACTCCTTGTACTTACCTCCGGCCACAACCAATGTGTCACCGTGTGAAAGTCGGCTGATTCCTCTATTTATGGAAGCGCACGGAAGTGCTTTTGTGCAGGGATTCGCGTCGCCACCTTCTGTTGAAACGTAAAATGAGTTTTGGGCGGCGGCTGTCGCGGTCAGCATCACTCCCATAGCTAACTTCACTATCAGATCGAACACTAACTTTGCAGTCATCCGCCCATTCATAAGAGAGTACTCCCCGCTGGCCGATTCAATAACCGGTCAGCTAGCGCTCGAAAGACCAGGGTCCCTTCAGTTGTCACTCATTCGGTTTAGTCGTTCTTCGCCGCGGAGAAAGCCACGCATCAGAACATAATCGAGGATTCGTCGAGCATTTTCCTCGGAAGAGTAATTTACGGTGTCTAACGTTATCTCGGGACTCAGCGGAGATTCATATGGATCGTCGATTCCCGTGAAACCGGTTATTTCGCCGTTGCGAGCTCGAGCATACATACCCTTGACGTCGCGTTGTTCGCACACTTCCAGGGGCGTATCTACAAACACTTCGATAAATCGATCTTCGCCGACCATATTGCGAACGTCATTGCGCACTGCGCGGTACGGGCTTACAGCGGCTGAGATTGCTACTCCCCCATGCCGTACAATTTCCGCAGCCACAAAGCCGATGCGACGGATGTTTGTGTCTCGATCCTCTTTACTAAAACCTAACCCCTTCGACAGGTTCGTTCTAACAACGTCCCCATCCAGCACGGTAACCTGACGGCCCTGCTCAAGAAGAAGTGTGGTCAACACATCTGCAGTAGTAGATTTGCCTGCACCGCTTAATCCGGTAAACCAAAGGCACAGCCCCTGTCGATGTTTCGGCGGATACGACTCGGCCAGAATCTCAGCAACCTCAGGCCGTGTGAACCACGCCGGCAGGATCCGGCCTTTATTCAAGTAGTCTTCACGTACCTGTGTGCCGGAAAGATGTATGGTCCGACGGCCGCTTCCATTTCCATCAGCCTCAACATAAACATTCTCATCTGGTGCGTAAACCAATTCCTTGAATGGAACCACACCAACACCCAGCTCAGACGAGTAGGCTCCGACCAACTCTTGCGCGTCATAAGGCCCATAGAACGGTTTTCCGTTTGAGTCCATGCCCGGGCTCGCATGGTCCCTGCCGACTATCAGGTGGTTCGCTCCATAGTTTCGCCGAATGAGAGCGTGCCAAAGCGCTTCGCGCGGACCAGCCATGCGCATCGCCAACGGAAGCAGAGAAAGCAATATGCTTTCGGCATCATAATAGCGGTTTGCCAGTGCTTTATATGTCCTCACTCGAGTAAAATGGTTCACATCCCCCGGTTTCGTCAGGCCGACAACCGGGTGCAGCAGCAAGACGGCGCCGCGCTCATCAACTGCGCGCTTCGTTAGCTCCTCGTGAACTCGATGCAACGGATTGCGGGTCTGAAAAGCAACAACATTGGACTTTCCAATGGCCTCGAGGCGCGCCCTCGTCTCACAGGGCGTCTGTCGAAGGTCCAGAAAATCGTAGTGTCTCGGCAATTGTATTAGCCTGATGCGACCGGCAATATTCAGCTTCCCCCAACCGTGCATTTCTGCAACCAGAGGATGCCGGAGGTCTGTCGTGTTAAAAACCTCCCGCGATACCTCCTCAACATCCCACGGATAGATCTCTTCGACGGTCATCACTCCAATCAGCTCGTTCTTTGAATTGCGCAGCGTTACGTCCTTATCGAGCTGAATCGGCGCACTCGAATCTACCGGCAGTGTAATGGGAATCGGAAAGATATGGCCGTTCGTTAGACGCATATTTTCAAGAACACTCTCGTGATCCTCTTTTCCCATGAATTGATTCAACGGAGAGAACGCGCCAACTGCGAGCATTTCGAGATCACAAATTGAGCGTTCGGACAATTGAAGGGACGGCAAACCATTGGCGTATGTCTTCAATTCTTCCATATCGTCGACCGGACAAAGAAGGTCGACCAACTCACCTCCGTACGGACTAATCAGACAAGAATTCTTGGTTAGCAAAACTAAATTTTCCTTTCTTTCTCTTTAAATTACGAATGACAGCGCTGTTATGAATCTAGTAAGCGAGAGGCCGAGACGCCGTCCACATTAACCGCTTTGACTGCCTCAACCGGATTGGGGCTTGTATCGTGCGAAACCACAAGACTCTCTCTTCGATTATCGCTGGCAACCCTCTGGATTGTATTCTCAATGGTTCGAACGACACTCTCTATGTCGTGTCTCTGTTTTATGTTCGCAGAGCCTCTGACGCCCATCGTTTTCCACTCATCGCGCCGGTCAAGGAGCGACATCAATGCGTCCGCGAGCTTGTCGGGCGAAATCATATCAACCAGCACGCCAGTTCCCTCAATTATTGCCTCTGGAATGCCGCTGACTCTAAAACCAACTACCGGCTTTTCCAGGAGCATAGCCTCAAGCATGCCGAAGGGGAATGGATCCCATCGGCTGGGGACTACGTAAATGTCGAGCGCCTGCTGATACGGACCAGCATCCTCGACTTCGGTAACCCAATGAAAGCGAGATCCCAGTTTCTCCGAAAGGCGATGCATCGCCCTCATTGTGCGGGTGCTGTGTATACCGTCGTGTCCGCCGACCCATACGAAATGTACCTTCGAACGTGCACTACACACTCGTAAGGCGGCCTCTATGAAAAGGTCAATGCCTTTGCGAAACGACGGCTTCCCAACGCTGCCAATAACTAGCTCGTCTTCTCCGATTCCGAGCGACTTTCTGATGTTTGCTACGACATTACCGGAAGACCTTCTCTCGAGAATCTCGTCGACCTCGATTGCTCCGACGGCAGTCACAACTTTCTGACTCGGAATATCGAGCCACTTGCGAACCGAATCACTGACGGCCTCGGCACAGCCTATGAACCGGTCCACGTTGTTGCAGAGCATCTCAAGCCAGGCACCGTTTTGATTTACCAGGTCAAGATCTATCTCATGCAAATGGACAATCTTCGGAATGTTGAACGCCATCGACCAAACTGCGCTGTCGCCTCGGGAAACAGTGTTTATGTAAATTACATCTGGTGCGATTCGCTTCACCAACTTGTTGAACGCTCGATGCCTTAACGAGCGTATCAGGACCCTGTTAAGGAAGGACGGTATTCGCCACAGCGCTTTGTATCTGCCGAGATGATGTGTACTCGCAATCGATTCAAACGACTCAACAATCGGGCCTGGGAAGTTGAACAAGACGTGAGGTTCAAATTTCTCTCGGTCAATGTGCTTGACGATGTTAAAGAGACTACGAGGAGCTCCGCTGAGATTTGATTGAAAAGAAAGAAACAAAACTCGAGTCTTTCTAACTACTTCGGACTTTTGACTCATATTCAATTTCCAAGCAGCATCTTCCGACAGTAATAAGCCTCCGCATATGTCGAGTCAGAACCGCTCTCAACGCCCCGAAAACGCATTAGCGCGTAAAAAAAATCTTCGGTGAACCACCGTTTGTTTCGTTGTGTGCTGAAGTAGCGCATGAGTTTCCGTACCTTGTCGTTCGCCACCGCCCTGGTTAACGGCACAAAAAAATTAGGGGACCCCATGTCACCATCATATTTCGGAATCTCATACTCGAGTATTAAGTGATTGCGAAACGTGTTCCAGGTCAGCTCGCTAATGAGCCGATGGTCCTGGTGGAGATCGTGCCGATAATGCGTAAAGATCACATCCGGCGCAAAGTCTCTCTTGAGCTCCTCAAAGGATTCCTTCACTGGAGCTCCGACATACGGAAGGAATCCGTCTCGAAACGGCTTCACCACTACTGTTTTCTTTCGCGCACGACGAAGGAACGCGCGCGCGCTCTTTTGCGCCTCGTTCGATCGTTCGGGATTCGAACTCATTACCATCCAGTAAAACTCGATATCCTCTCCGCTTTCGATCAGTCTCAATATCGTCCCGCCGCAACCGATCTCAATGTCATCGCTGTGAGCCCCGAGACACAGGATCCTCGTCACCCCGTTTATCTTGATGGGAATCAATTCAGTTCCTTACCACCAATCCGGACCCTGAGAACACGCCTGAGTCATCGCCGTTGCCGTTCCACACCGTGGGCTCGCCGGGCTTGTTCCATACCACCCACGGCGCGTTGCCGGTGCCGAATACATCGTCGAGATCCTGCTTCTCCTTGAACGTGTCCATGCACGCCCAGTAGCCGTCGTGTGGATATGCCATCAACAGCTTCTTTTCGATCAGCCGCCTGAACGGCTGCTCAACCAGCTCTTCCGTCTCGCCCATGTAGTCGAAGATGTCGCGGCGAAGAACCATGAAACCGCCGTTTATCCGAGCTCCTGACTTCGCAATGTGCTCGATGCTGGTCACAACTCCATCAGACCCCATCTCGACCATATGGAAGCTCGCCCTGGGCTTCACGCTTACAAAACTCGCGACTCGTCCGCTATTCCGGAACGTGTCGATCACCGAAGGCAGATGAACATCCGATAGTGCGTCGGTGTAGTTCGCTAAGAACATCTCTTCACCTTCGAGATGTCTTTGCACCGCCCTCAGTCGCTGTCCGATGTTGGACATCAGTCCTGTGTCCACAAATGTGATGTTCCAATCGTGGATGTCCGAGTTCAACAGCTCGACGTTCTTGCCACCATTTGACAGAACGAAGTCGTTCGACACGCATTCGTTGTATTCCAGGAAATAGTTCTTGATGATGTCCGCTTTGTAGCCGAGACACAGGATGAAGTCCTTGTGCCCGTAGTGCGCGTAGTACTTCATCACGTGCCAGAGAATCGGACGATAACCAATCGGGACCATGGGTTTCGGCACGCTTTCTGAATACTCTCGCATACGCATGCCGAAGCCTCCGCAAAACAGGACGACTTTCATAATTTGTTTTCCGTTTGTGTCAGGTGTTAGAAATGAACTTCGATGCTCACGCATTCGAGCCGCGCGCGGCGATCCGCGACGATCCGTCCACCACTTCCTCGAGCCAGGTCTCTCCGCGGAAGTGCCGGTACTGTTCGGCTCGCAATCGGTCCGCTATTCGATCGGCCGGCAGCTCGACGTCGGCGTAAGTGAGGACCTGATCCCTGGCGATGTCTTTTTTGAGCTTGCAACCCTCAACCAACCCTTCGGGAAGATATTGATTCTTACACATCTCATCTGCGTTGACCGCCTCGCCGTAAGTCATAAACATCCCGTAGTCATCAAGCGTCTCACCGGCCTTCAAATCCCGCTTGGCACACGCACAAACTTCAACGACGGGACCTGCAAGCGGTTTCGCAACACAGTCTCGGAACAACGCAACTCGCGCGATCGCATTCGGAATCTCGAAGTGAACGAGGTGATACGGAACAAAAAACGGATACAACGGACCGTCTCCCATCTTGTACAGGCTGAGATAGTGCTGCTGTTTCGGATCCGGATGTTCGGCGAGGCAATAAATCTTGGTGTGCGGCGTGCCGACAACGTAATCGACGACTCCGCCGAGTTCGCGCAGCTCGTCGACGTCATAGAGCTTGCCAATGTTCATAACATCTTCTTTGTAGTCCATACCGCGCGACATACCGCGAGACTTCACCACAAATCCTGTAGCATTCGCCACAATCGATTCTTCAAAACTGATCTTGGATCCGTCGGCGAAGCTGGTGACCATTGCCGGGTTCTGTCCCCACTTTTCGGCGAAACCCTTTTGGGTTTCAGGATTGCGGTAGCGATCCTGCAGGCCCTTGATGTTGCCAACCACTCGCGGCGTCAGACCGAGGCCTTTCACCCAGCGATACAGGTTCATCTGCAGACCGGGCTCGTCTCCTTCGCAAGCTGACAGGATGACTCCAGCCTTGTCCGCGTAAGTCTGGAGGATCGGTCCGATGGTCGCGTCGATTTCCGCATTCACCAGCACAACGTCTTTACCGTGCTTGAATGCCTCGAGAACTACTCGCGCTCCAAACTCTACCGAACCGGTGGTATCGACCAGAATGTCGATTTGATCCGACTGAGCGAGCAGGAACGCGTCCTCAGTGATGACCGGCCGCTTCGAGCTGAGCGCATCCTCGAATTCTCCCTGTGTATTTGCGCTGACAGTTTCCTGATGACCGGAATAATTAAAGACCTGAACCGCTCGTTCGGGCTTTCTGCTGTAGATCGCAGACACGCTCATTCCGGGAACACTGTTTTCAATTTGATTCGTCAGTCCCTGCGCCATGAAACCGGCGCCGAGTATTCCGACTCTCACCGGCTTCGCTTGTTCTTCGCGGGCCTTGAGCGCGTTATCAACTAAGATCATTGTCAGCTCCTTTCGGGGGAATTGCAGGTCCTACTACTGAAGCATTCTTCGTCTGACTTCGGGTTCGATCTCGCTCAACGGTTTCCACATCTTGTCTTTGTCTGACATCGTCGTAACTTCCAGCGGCCATTCCAATCCCAACTGCGGGTCGTTATAAAGAAGTCCGCCCTCGGTCTCCGGCGCATAAAACTCGCCGACCTGATAAGTGGTCTCCGTGTTGTCCCTCAGAACCTGATAGCCGTGAGCGAATCTTTCCGGAACATAAAGCGAGCGTCCGTTCTCCTCGCTCAATTCAACCGCAAAATGTTTGAGATAGGTCTCGCTCTCGGGACGCAGATCTACGATGATGTCGAGAATAGCGCCGCGGGTGCATCGTACAAGCTTGGTCTCAGGCGCCGGCGGATACTGGAAATGCATTCCTCGCAACGTTCCCTTGCTGACGTTGAACGCCACATTCGACTGCGCAATCACCGGTTTCAGTCCGTGATCGGCGAACTCGCGCTGGCAAAATGATCTGGCGAAAAAGCCTCGCGAATCTCCCCGTTTTTCAAGCTCAAGAACATACGCGCCGTTCAGGTTCGTTTCTATAAACTTCATATTACTTACACCGCGCTCTTTCCAGAGGTTTTGACTTCGAGGTCGTCCTCAGCGTCTGTCAGTTGTGGCTCGGTCCAAAAGAAATTGTCATCGATTTGTTGCGTTCGAATGAGG
>Ga0075425_100006674_pt1 | contig 12125 bp, 10 predicted proteins | sample SoiMethybrSBSTD4_FD_75300 | JGI IMG/M metagenome (GOLD analysis project Ga0075425, IMG submission 75300) | Bulk soil microbial communities from a Populus tree surrounding site in Tennessee, USA - Soil MetaG P. TD hybrid SBSTD4 | ecosystem: Environmental > Terrestrial > Soil > Tree plantation...
AGCACCGCGCCGAAGTCCATGCCCGCCGCGCTCAGCACCGCCGGCTGCACGAAGATGATGTACGCCATCGTCAGGAACGTCGTGACGCCGGCGAGCACTTCGGTGTGGACTGTGGTGCGGTTCGCCGCGAGGCGGAAGCGCGCGTCGAGGAGGCGGTGCACGGATTACTCGGCGCGCAGGGTGGCGAGCGGCTTGTTTCGGAGCACGTCGAGGCTCGAGAGGACACCAATCGCGGCGACGAGCGCCGCCGTCAGCACGAGGCCCGCGGCGTGCTCTGCCGGGAAGATGCGCCAGGGGATGTCGAGCGCGTACCGGCTGACGCTCCAGGTCAGCACAATCGCGCCCGCGGACCCGATTAATCCCGCAAGGGACCCGAGCACGCCGTATTCGTAGAGCAGCATTCGCGCGATCGCCCGCGTGGTGGCGCCCAGCGTTTTGAAGACGGCTGCCTCGTACACGCGCTGAAACTTCGTCATCGCGACCGCGCCGATCAGAATCAGCCCGCCGCTGAACAGGACGAGGCCGCCGACGACAGTGATGGCGAGCGTGACCTTCGACATCACGTCGCGAAGCGTCTCGAGAATCTCGCGAAAGTCGATGACCGAGACGTTCGGAAACCGCTCCACCAGATCGTGCTGGAAGCGTCCTCGCGCGTCAGCGGCGCCTGGACCTTTCAGCGGCGACACGAAGGTCTGCGGAGCGTTGTCAAGCGGGCCGGGTCGGAACACAAAGACGAACCCGCCGTTGCGCGATTCGCGCCACTCGACCGATCGGATGCTCGTGATCTTCGGACTCACGGTCATGCCGAGGATGTTGAAGGTGATCGTATCGCCGACGTGCAGCCGCGCGCGCGTGGCGATCTCGCGCTCGACCGAGACCTCGGGCTCTGCCGAGGGTGCGTTCCAGAAGCGCCCCTCGATGACGCGCTCGTTCGATTCGAGACGATCGCGGTACGTCAGCGTGAACTCGCGGCCCAGCGAGACGCCGCGCTCGCGCACGTCGTCAACGCCGTTCAGGTTCGTCTCGCGGCCGGCGACGCCGACGACGCGGCCGCGCAGCACCGGAATCAGCTGAAACTCGCCGGCCCCGTGCGCGCTGTCGCCGAGAAAGGCGCGGACCGCGTCGGCTTGCCCGCGCTGGATGTCGAGCAGAAACATGTCCGGCGCGTTCGCGGAGGTCTGGATCGAAAACTCCTCGAGCAGGCTCGCCTGCAGCGATCGGACGCCGACGATGAAGAATGAGCCGAGGCCGACGGCGAGTAGGATCACCCGCGTCTGGTTGCCCGGCCGCGACAAGTGCAGGACGGCGTGACGCAGCGGGAACGACCGCGCGGTGGCCAGCGGTGACACGAGCGCGATGAGCGCCCGCCCCGCCAGCAGCAGCACGATCGCCAGCGCGGCGAATCCACCGCAGACAACAAGTCCGGCCCGAATCGACGCCGCCTGCCATGCCGTGAGCGCCACGAGCGCCGCGCTGACGCCGACCATCACGGCAACGCCCAGCCAGTCGGGACGGCGGCGCACCTTCTCGTCGCGCAGCAGCAGCGACGGCCTGATGAACCGGACGTGCAGCAACGGGACGACGGAGAACAACACCGAGACGAGGACACCGATGCCGATCCCCTGGAGCGCTGCGCTCCAGCTGACACCGTAATGCGCCTGCGCGAGCAGCGACGTGGAGTTGCCGAGCGCCAGCGGGATCGCCGCGATCGCGGCCCGGGCGATCCCGACTCCGAGCAAGCTTCCGGCCAATCCGAGCAGAACCACCTGGACGATGTAGATGTTGATGATTTGCCGGCTGCGGGCGCCGACGCACTTCAGGACCGCGATGCTCCGCATTTTCTGCAGGATGAACACGCGGGTCACGCTCGAGACGGCGATGCCGCCGAGGATGACGATGATCAGCCCGACCAGGCTCAGATAATTCTCCGCGCGATCGAAATCGCGGCCGACCTGATCCTCCGTCGACCGGTACGACCGGACGTTTATGAACTCCTCCTTGAAATCTTCTCGCAGCGTCCGCACGAGCGGCTCGCTCCGGTCCTCGCCGAGCTTCACGAGAATCGCGCGGCGGGCGCGGCTGCCGAAACTGAGGAGTCCCGTCGACGGCAAGTCGGCGGCATCGACGATCACACGCGGACCCAGACCGAATTCGCCCATGCCGCGCCCCGGCTCTCTCGACACGACGCCGCGGATCGTGAACGTCGCCTGACCGATTACGATCTGATCGCCGACCTTCACGTTGAGCGCCGTCAGCAGTTCGGGGCGCACCAGCACGCCGTGGTTTGCCACGAGCGAGTGCGAATAGGCCTGGCCGCCCTGCAGCTCGATGGCGCCGTACAGCGGGAACGCCGGCTCGATGGCGCGGAGCTCGGCCATCTTCGCGATCTGCCTCGACGCATCCGCGGGCCGCACCATCGTCGGCGTCTCGATCGTTTCGGTGCGCGCGACCGCGCCGGCCTCGCCGAGCCGTTTGTCGATCGTCTGCCGCGCCTCGGGCGTCCAGTCGCGCGAGGTCGCGATGAGGACGTCGGCGGCGATCAGGTTGCGCGCTTCCCCGCCGAGGACCTCGCGGACGCTTTGAATGACCGAGCGGAGCGCGACGATGGCGGCGACGCCGACGGCGATGCAGATGAAAAAGAACAGCAGCCGGCGCCACGACGCGCGCGTTTCGCGGGCGGCCATCGTCAGCACGAACCTCACGCGACACGCTCCATGACGCGGCCGTCGCGCAGCACGATCCGCGCATCCGCCATCGAGGCGAGCTCGGCGTCGTGCGTCACCAGCACCACGGTCGTCTGGCGCGCGCTGTGGATCGTGCGCAGGAGCTCCATGATGTGGCGGCCGTTCGCCGTATCCAGGTTGCCCGTCGGCTCGTCCGCGAGCACGAGCGGCGGATCGTTGGCGAGCGCCCGCGCCAGCGCGACGCGCTGCTGCTCGCCGCCGGAGAGCTGCGACGGATAGTGATGCGCGCGTCCGGTGAGGCCGACTTCGTCGAGCAGCGCCTCTGCCCGCCGGCGTGCGTCCGCGACGCCCGCGATTTCCATGGGCACGGCGATGTTTTCCATCGCTGTCAGCGACGGGATCAGATGGAAGAACTGGAACACGAAGCCGATCTTCTCGCCGCGCAGCCTGGCGAGCGCGTCCTCGCCGAGCGCGGTGATGTCGGTGCCGTCGATGAGCACGCGGCCCGACGAGGGCGCGTCGAGGCCGGCGATCAGACCGAGCAGCGTCGACTTGCCGCTGCCCGACGGCCCGACGATCGCGACAAACTGACCGCGCGGAATCGTCAGCGTCAGCGGGTGCAGGATCGTCAGCGGCTCGGTGCCGCTCATGACGGTCTTCGAGACTTCGCGCAGCTCGATCATGATCTGGACTGCCTGCGCCGTTCGTCGTCGAGCACGGGTTTCAGCACCGCCCAGACATTGTCGGCGACGATACGCGCGCCCTGCACGGTGGGATGAATGCCGTCGGCCTGATTCAGGGTGTCGGATCCGGCGACGCCCTGGAGGAGAAACGGCACGAGGGGGACGTGATACTGCGCCGCAAGCGCCGGGTACACCTTGTGGAACGAGACGTTGTAGTCGCGGCCCCAGTTCGGCGGCGACTCCATACCCGCGAGCACCACGCGGATGCCGCGCGCCTGCGCCTTCTCGATGATCTGGCCGAGATTACGCCGCAGTTCGTCAGGGGGCAGACCGCGCAGCGCGTCGTTGCCGCCGAGCGCGACGATCAGAATGCGGACGTCGCCCTGGAGCGCCCAGTTGAGACGCGACAGCCCGCCGGCCGACGTGTCGCCGGACACGCCGGCGTTGACCACCTCGTAGTTGAAGCCGCCCGAATCGATGCGTTGCTGCAACAGGGCAGGATACGCTGCGTCGACGGCGATGCCGAGACCGGCGGTGAGGCTGTCGCCGAGCACGACGACGCGCGGCCGAGAGGTCTTCGGCACCGCCGCCGGTTGTGACGACGTGGCAGTGCGGGCCGGCGGCGGCGCTTCCTCCCGGCTGCATCCGCAGACCAGCAGAATCACGGCGAGCACCGGTACTGTTGCTGTCTGCCAAAGGCTCATCCGCCGAGCTGCTCCTCGAGCGCGGCGATCGCCTGCGTGAGCATGCGCCGATGCGCGTCGCTCGCGGCCACGGCCAGGTCGGCCTTCGCGCGCGCGAGCGCCAGCTCGATCGTACGGCGCCGGCTTGCGGCCTCGCGCTCCTCCGCCGTGAGCACGCGGCGGTCCTTCGTCTGCCGCTGCGCTTCCGCTTGCTGAAACTCGACGTCCTTGCTTTCGAATCCTCGCGCCAACACAGTCCTCAGTCGTCAGGCGTCAGTCTTCAGTCAAGTCGTTCGTCGTCAGTCCGCAGTCGTTCGTCGGCAGTCCGCAGTCGATTCGTGAGTCGGCAGTCTCGCCGCGATCACCAGTGTACAGCGACTGACGACTGCCGACCGACTGCACTATGCTAAGCGAATGTTCAGCGCGCACGACCTGCAGACGCGCTGGCCGTCGCTCGACGTTGCCGGCAAGCGCGCCCGCCTTCAGCAGTCTCTGCACCTCGCGCCGGGTCCGCTCACCGACATCCTCAGCGCGTCGACCGCGGCCGCGGAGCGCGCCGCGGGCGCGCTGTGGCAGCGCGAGCCGTCCGCGTGGAGCGACGATCCCGCGGTTCAACAGAGAATCCTGAATCGCCTCGGTTGGATGATCTCGCCGATCCTGATGGCCGATTCGCTCGATCGGCTGTCCGCGTTCGCCGCAGCGGTCCAGCGCGATGAGCTGACCGACGTCGTGCTGCTCGGCATGGGCGGATCGAGCCTCGCGCCCGAAGTGCTGCGCGCGGTGCTCGGCGTCGCGCCGGGATGGCCGCGATTTCACGTGCTCGACTCGACCGATCCGGCCGCCGTGCGAGCCGCCGCGACGCCGCCACATACGACGCTCTATCTGCTGTCGAGCAAGTCCGGCACGACGATCGAGCCGAACGTCCTCGCGGCGCATTTCCGCGATCGGCTCGAGCGCGCGGGCGTCGCGAAGTGGGCGAAGCACTTTGTCGCCATCACCGACGCCGACACCGAGCTCGACCGTCGCGCCCGCGCCGACGGGTTCCGCGACGTGTTCGTCAATCCGTCCGATATCGGCGGCCGCTACTCCGCGCTGTCGTTCTTCGGCATGGTGCCGGCCGCGCTGATGGGACTCGACGTCGCGGCGCTCGTCGGCTGGGGGCTGGCGATGCTGGCTGCGGCCGAGCCCGGGTTCGGCACGGCGCTGACGAACCCCGCGACCGCCCTCGGCCTCGCGATGGGCGCCGGCGCGCGGGCCGGCCGCGACAAGCTCACGCTCCTCGTGCCCAAGGCGTTCGAGCCGTTCGGGCTCTGGGTGGAACAGCTGATCGCCGAGAGCACCGGCAAGAACGGGACTGGCGTGGTGCCCATTGCGGGCGAGCACGCGAGCGATCCCCCGGCGTACGGCGCCGATCGACTCTTCGTCAGAATGAACGCGCCGCGCGACGCCGCCGTCCCGGGCCCCGCGGCCGACATTCAGCTCGCGGAGCCGAATGCGATCGGCGCCGAGTTCGTCCGCTGGGAAATCGCGACGGCCGTCGCCGGCGCGCTGCTGCGGATCAACCCGTTCGACGAGCCGAACGTGCAGCAGGCAAAGGATGCGACGCGTGCGCTGCTGGATCGCTATCAGCACGATCGCCGATTGCCGGTCCCTTCGGCGGCGCAAACCTCGCGGATGGCCAGGAAGTATCTGGGCGATCGGCCCGCCGAGGCGGCGCTCACCCTGCTCCGCCAGGGCGACTACTTCGCGCTGCTCGCCTACGTCGGTCCCGATCCCGAGCTGCACGCGGCCCTGCAGGCACTGCGGCAATCGGTCGTCGACGCGACCGGCGCCGCCACGATGTTCGGGTACGGGCCGCGTTACCTGCATTCGACCGGACAGCTGCACAAGGGCGGACCGAACACGGGTGTGTTCCTCCTGATTTCTTCGACGCCCGAGGAAGACATTCCGATCCCGAATCAGCCGTTTTCCTTCGGTACCCTGGAGCTGGCGCAGGCGCTTGGCGACTTCGCGTCGCTCGACGCGACGGACAGACGGGCGGTGCACGTGCATCTGCCGTCGCCAGATCCAGCGCTGATCCGGCAACTGACGAGCGCGCTCCTCGCGCCCGTGAAGGGACGCTAATGCAAATCGGATTCGTCGGATTGGGCCGTATGGGCCTCAACATGGTGACGCGCCTGACGCGCGCCGGACACGACGTCGCCGCCTACGATCGCAGCGCCGACGCCGTCGCGCGCGCGCAGGCCGCCGGGGCACGGGGCGTCGACTCGCTCGACGCCCTGGTGGGCGCCCTCGCGACGCCCCGCGCCGTCTGGGTAATGGTCCCCGCCGGCGAGCCGACCGAATCGACCGTGAACGCGCTCGCCGAACGGCTGGCAGCCAGCGACGTCGTGATCGACGGCGGCAACACGAACTTTCACGACGACGTGCGGCGCGCCGGCGTGCTGGCGGCGAAAGGCATTCAGTACATCGACGCCGGCACGAGCGGCGGAATCTGGGGCCTGCAGGAAGGCTACTGCCTGATGGTCGGCGGCGATGCCGACGCCTGCCGCCGGCTCGAGCCGATCTTCCTGTCGCTCGCGCCCGAGCACGGCTACCTGCGCGTCGGCGCCCACGGCGCCGGCCACTACGTGAAGATGATTCATAACGGCATCGAGTACGGCCTGATGCAGGCGTACGCCGAGGGCTTCGAGCTGATGGACGCGAGCGAATACGACATCGATCTCGCGGCCGTCGCCGCGCTCTGGAACCACGGCAGCGTCGTGCGGTCGTGGCTGCTCGAGCTGGCCGCGCGCGCGCTCGCGGAGGACAAGACGCTCGCCGGCCTGAAGGGCTACGTCGAGGATTCCGGCGAGGGCCGCTGGACGCTGCAGGAGGCGATCGAACGCGCGGTGCCGATGCCCGCGCTCACCACGGCCGTGTTCACGCGGTTCCGATCGCGCGAGGACAACCCGTTCGCCGAGCGCATGCTCGCAGCGCTGCGGAATCAGTTCGGCGGCCACGCCGTCAAGAAAGCCCAATGACCGACGTCTCGACCGAGCGGATGCCCACGATCGCCGAGCGGCTGGCCGACGGCGAGCCGGCCGCGTCGGCGGCCGATCCCGTCACGTTCGTGATCTTCGGCGGCGCGGGCGACCTCGCCCATCGCAAGCTGCTCCCCGCGCTCTACAACCTGCAGCTCGACGCCCTGTTGCCGCCGCGCGTGGCGATCATCGGCGCGGGACGCGGCGAGATGACCGACGAGCAGTACCGCGCCTTCGCCAAAGACGGCATCGAGCACTTTTCCCGGCGGCCGCTGGACCCCCATGCGTGGGAAACGTTCGCCGAATCGCTCTTCTACGCCGGTGTCTCGATCGGCGATGCCAACGCGCTGACGACGCTGGGGGCGCGGCTCGACGTCATCGAGCACGAGCGGGGCCTGCCGGGCAACCGCGTCTACTACCTCGCCATCCCGCCGACGCTGTTCGTGCCGACCGTCCGCGACCTCAATCAGGCGAGGTTCATCAACCGCGCCGCCGACTCCCCGTTCGGCCGCGTCATCGTCGAGAAGCCGATCGGCCGCGATCTCCAGAGCGCGCGGCAGATCAACGACGCGCTGGCGGCGGTCTTCGACGAGCGGCAGATTTACCGCATCGACCATTACCTCGGCAAAGAAACGGTCCAGAACATCCTGGTACTGCGCTTCGCGAACAGCATCTTCGAGCCGCTGTTCAATGCGCGGCACGTCGATCACGTGCAGATTACGGTGGCCGAGGAAGAAGGCGTCGGGACGCGCGCCGGGTACTACGACCAGGCCGGCGCGTTGCGCGACATGGTGCAGAACCACATCCTGCAGCTGGCGTCGCTCGTGGCGATGGAGCCGCCGCGGTCGCTCGAGGCCGACGTGATCCGCGATCAGAAGCTCGAGGTGCTGCGATCGCTCAGACCGATCACGGGCGACGCGGTCGCGACGTGCGTCGTCCGGGCCCAGTACGCGCCGGGCTTCATCGGCGGCGTGCCGGCGGCGGGGTACGTCAGCGAGAAGGGCGTCGCGCCGAACACGCGGACCGAGACGTTCGTCGCCCTGAAGATGTTCATCGACGACTGGCGATGGGCCGGCGTCCCGTTCTTTCTACGAACCGGCAAGCGGCTGCCCAAGCGCGCCAGCGAGATTTCGGTGCATCTCAAACGGGTCCCGCAAATCCTGTTCAACGCGGATCCGCGCTCGCCGCTGGATCCGTGCATCCTGTCGATCCGGATCCAGCCCGACGAGGGATTTGCGTTCTCGATTAACTCCAAGGTGCCCGGGACGCGCGCGCGCGTCTACCCCGTGCAGATGGATTTCCACTACGGCAGCACGTTCGGCGGCTCGACGCCCGAAGCGTACGAGCGCCTGCTGCTCGACGTCATGATTGGCGATACGACCCTGTTCATGCGGCGCGATGCCGTCGAAGCCGCCTGGCAGTGGGTGATGCCGATTCTCGACTACTGGTCCACGGCGACGGCGATGCCGCTGCCGACATACGACGCGGGCGAATGGGGACCACCTGAAGCCGACCGCCTGATCGAATCGAGCGGCCGGAGCTGGCGGCAGCTATGAGCGACCGCTTCTGGCGCCCGTCGACGCTCGACGCGATCGAGCATGATCTCGCGGCGCTGTGGCGCGAGGTCACGAAAGAGGGTCCCGTCGCGCGCGCGATCATGTCGAACCTCGTCGTCGTGCGCACGCCGAGGAGCCAGTGGCCCGAGCGGCGCGTCGGCGTGTCGATCGACGCCGTCGCCGCGCAGCATCCCTCGCGCGTGGTCATCATTGATCACGAATCGATCGCCACGGGCGCGCCCGGCCCGACCGGCGCGCGCGTGGGCGTCGCGCTCTTCGGTCCGCCGCAGGCGCGGTACGCCGTCGAGCAGATTGCCGTCCATTCGGCCGGCCTCGACGAGTCGCTGCCCTCGCTCGTCAGGCGACTGGTTCGCGGCGGCCTGCCCATTTCCACGTGGTGGGCCGAAGACTGCTCCGAAGCGCCGCTCATCGCATCGATTCTCGAAATGGGCCGCCAGCTGGTGTACGACAGCCGCCGCTGGACCAACATCGAGCGCGGTGTGGAAGTGATCCACGCGTGGCGGCACCTCGATCTGGCGGACGTCAACTGGCGGCGGCTCGTCGCGATGCGGCGCGCGCTCGTCGTCGCTGCCGCGGGCGAACCGATGGACTGGTCGCCGGACACCATCCGCATCGCGCACGATGCCGATTACCGCGCGCAGGCGTGGCTGCTCGCCGGCTGGCTCGCATCGCGGCTCGACTGGCCGCCGCACGTGGCGCCGCGCATCGAGGCCGCCGCGGACCCCAACACCGTCTTGTCCGTGACCATTGGAAACGGCGAGCGGACCGTGCGTGTCAATTGCGACGGCCGCCGCGTCGTCGTCATGCATCCGGGCCGTCCGCCGTCGACGATTGGGATCCCGATCGAAGGCGAGGCGGACGCCGTCTCAGCGGAACTGCACTCGCTGTCGCACGACGTCCGCCTGCACGACGCGCTCAGCGCGCTGCACAGAATCTTCAGCGCGTCTTGAGCGCGTCGCCACCCGGTTTCAAGAGCCGTTTGATTTGTTCGACTTCCGCGTGAATCTCGTCGAGATCGGCGGCGTCCATTTTCACCATCGCGCTCCCAGCGGATTTGCCGCCGGTGCCAACCGCTTCCTGCTTGTGCACGTCCTCATTGGGGTCCTTGCGCGCGTTGGTCACGATCCGATCGATCCGATCGAGCAGCGAGACCGCGGTGTCGATGTCGCCGGTGCTCATCACGGGCGCCGGCGGTGGTGTCGGCGTCGGTTCTGGAGGCTGCGCCTGTGCGGCCGACAGCGCGAGCACGCAGGCGGCAACGGTCCATCCGATCATTCTTCCCAAGGTCATCCGTGGGTGCCTCCGAGCTATCGACGAGCAATCGACCTGCCAGTACAATCTCGCTGTGCGGTATCTCGTTACGGCCAAGCTGAAGCCCGGCTGCGACCGGGCGCTTCACCGCGCGATTGACGACGGGACGCTCGGCGACGGCTCGATCGCCGGCGACGAGTACCTCCGCAATATGGAAGCGGCGCGCGAGACGGACGACGGCCGCGTGCGCTGGGTGGAAACGTGTTTCTGTCCGACTCCGCTGCAGGAGGAGCGGCCGTACTGGGAGGAGTACTTCGCGCTCGAGAAGGTGCAGGATGCGCACGCGCGCAGCCGCTGCCGTGATCTGAATGGCAGCGAGCCCTGGGCGTGCTGCAACTGCGATTGCACCGAGCGTCTCGAACGGTGGCTCGAGACGAAGGGACGGCCGTTTCTCGGTTGACTTCCAACTTCTAACTTCTAACTTCTCACTTCTAAGTTCTATACTCCTCCAGTGCCATCATCGTCGCTGCAGGCGCTCCTGACGCGTGCGGCGGGGGCGCTCGAACGCGGACGCGGGACCGACGCCGCGCAACTGCTAGCGCCGGCACTCCGGTCGTCGACGCTGACACGCGACGATGAACTGGCGGTCCGCTGCATGGCCGCCGAAGCGGCGCTGATGCACGACGACCTCGACGCGGCCGTCTCGGCGCTCGGCCGCCCGCCCGATACATTCCGCGAAACCGTTCGACCCGGCCTGTTGTCGACGCTGTGGCGGTTGCACGGCCGCGTCGCGTTCGCGCGCGCCGACCAGTCGCGCGCGATCGCGCTCCACCAGCGCGCGCTGAAGCACGGCGAGATCGCACACGACCTGCGCGCCATCGGCCTCGCCCACTACGAGCTGGCGCTGTGCTACCGCCAAGTCGGCGACATCGCCATCGTCCGCGAGCATATCGGCAAGGCGGCGTCGGCGCTGCACGCCGCCGCGGACCGGCGGCATCTCGCGCTCGTCCAGTCGCTCTCGAGCATTCCGCTGGCGCAGGTCGGCAGCTACGACGAGGCGCTGGGCGCGTTGCGGCAGGCCGAGCGCTTCGCCGCGTCGGTGCAGGCCGACGACGTGCTCGCGACGATTTGCGGCAATCAAGCCGGCGTCCTGATGCTGCAGCACCGCTACGAACAGGCGCTCGCCCTCGCGGAACGCAGCGTCGCCATTCACGAAACGCACGGATCCGGGCACGGCCTTTCGGTCGCGCTCGCCACGCTCGGACAGATCCGGGTACGGCTCGGACGCCTCGGCGAAGCGGAAGAAGCGCTCAACCGCGCGCTCGACGTCCGCAGCTCCTTCCAGTTCCACGAGACGACCGGCGCGGTGCTCGACACGCTCGCGCAGATCCACCTGATTCGCGGCCGCTACGACGCGGCGAGCGAATGCCTCGGCCGCGCGAGCGAGGCGTACGGCGCCTACGGCCGCCAGACCAGCCGCTGGTACGAGTGGTCGGTGCGCGTGCTCGGCGCGCGGCTCGCGCTGCGCCGCGGGCTGTTCGACGAGGCGCTCGCGCGGGCGCAGGAGATCATCGAGGCCGGCGCACCGCCGTTCGATTCGCTGCAGGCGACGCTCATCGCCGTGGAAGCGTTCGTCGCCGCCGGCCGGCTGCACGAGGCCGAGCGGCGGCTCGCGACCGTCGCCGACGCGATCGACCCGAAGATTGCGCCAGCGAGCTGGGGTGAATACCTGCGGCTCCGCGGCGCGATTCACGCGAGGACGGGCGGCGGCGCCGACGCGTACCATGACTTTTCCCAGAGCGCCGCCCTGCTCGACCTGCTCGGCGAGCGCTATCAGTCCGCGCTGAGTCATCTCGCCCTCGGCCGCCTCGTCGCCGAAACCGGCGCACGATCGGTGGCTGAACGGCACCTCAATTCCGCGCTGGCCATCTTCGAGCAGCTGGGCGCCGAACGCGACGTGGAGGACACGCGCGCCGCACAGCAGCTGCTGACGAATGTCGGCACGGGCGTCGACGTCATCTCCTCCGCCGACGCCGACGATGCGATCGTCCGCCGGCTCGTGGATGCCTCGGCGCTGCCGGATCTGCTGGTGCGTGAAACGGCGTCGGCGCTGCTCGATTCGGCGGCGGCCGATCGCAGCGTGATCTTCGTCCAGCCGCCGTCGGGCGACGTTCGCGTGATTGCAGCCGTCGGCTGCACGCCGGAAGCGGCGGCCGCGATGGCA
>Ga0075425_100006675_pt1 | contig 12125 bp, 11 predicted proteins | sample SoiMethybrSBSTD4_FD_75300 | JGI IMG/M metagenome (GOLD analysis project Ga0075425, IMG submission 75300) | Bulk soil microbial communities from a Populus tree surrounding site in Tennessee, USA - Soil MetaG P. TD hybrid SBSTD4 | ecosystem: Environmental > Terrestrial > Soil > Tree plantation...
GGCACGATCAAGAAGCGCTTTGACGCCATCAAGGTCGAATCGACGGAGGAAAACCGCCGCGATTACCGCGAGATGCTGTTCCGCTCAACGGAGGCGATGAGCAAGTATATTTCGGGAGTCATCCTCTATGATGAGACAATTTGGCAAGATGCCAGAGACGGCACGCCGCTCATCAAGCTCATCGAACAGTCCGGCGCAATTCCCGGCATCAAGGTGGACGAGGGCACGCAAGCGCTGCCCGCTTGCCCCGGTGAGCTGGTCACGGTCGGTCTCGACAAGCTCGCCGAGCGCTTGAAGAAATATTACGAGCGCGGCGCGCGTTTCGCCAAATGGCGCGCGGTCATCGATATCGGCGCCGATATTCCAAGCGCCACGGCGATCCACGTCAATGCGCATGCGCTCGCGCGCTACGCGGCGCTGTGTCAGGCCGCACAGATCGTGCCGATCGTCGAGCCGGAAGTGCTGATGGACGGCGATCACGACATCAACCGTTGCTATGAGGTAACCGAGCGCGTGCTCAACGAGGTATTTCAGGAATTGCGCCTGCAGCGCGTCGCGCTTGAGGGCATGGTTCTGAAGCCCAACATGGCTGTCGCCGGCAAGAAGAGCGCGAAACAGGCTTCAATCGAGGTTGCCGCCGAGCAGACCGTTCGCTTGTTGAAGGCCTGCGTTCCCGCGGCAGTTCCCGGCATTGCCTTCCTCTCGGGCGGGCAGACTGACGAGCAAGCGACCGCCCATCTCAATGCGATGAACCGGCTGGGGCCCCTGCCCTGGCGGCTCACCTTCTCCTATGGCCGCGCACTGCAGGCGGCACCGCAAAAGGCGTGGTCAGGCAAGCCCGAAAACGTCGCCGCGGGCCAGCGGGCATTTACGCATCGCGCGCGTATGAATGCGCTCGCAAGCAAGGGCGAGTGGGCGACCGACCTGGAAAAGAAGGCGGCATAGAATTGGCCAGCAAGCCTGCTCCGCCGCGGCCGCTGCCGCGGCTCTACCTTGCGACGCCGCCGGTCGACGATCCCTCGTCATTGATCGCAAGCCTCCCCGGCCTTCTGGCCGGGGCTGACATTGCAGCCGTGCTGCTGCGGCTGCAGCCGGCTGACCCGCGTGGCATGACAGTTCGGATCAAATCGCTGTCGGCGCCGATCCAGAATGCAGGCGTTGCGCTTTTGCTCGAGCGTCACGCCGATCTGGTCGCACGCACCGGCGCCGATGGGGCGCATCTGGTGGGCGTTGCTGCGCTCAAGGAGGCGCTGCCGAGACTCAAGCCTGATCGTATCGCCGGTGTCGGCGGGCTTGCGAGCCGCCACGATTCCATGATGGCGGGCGAACTCGGCGCCGATTACGTGTTGTTCGGCGAGCCTGATGCGCGCGGCCAACGGCCATCGATGCGCGCCGTCTTCGAGCGTCTCGCGTGGTGGGCCGAGCTGTTCGAGCCGCCTTGTGTCGGCTACGCGGCTTCGCGTGAGGAAGCCCATGACTTCGTCGCGGCAGGCGCCGACTTCATCCTGGTCGGCGACATGATCTGGGCGGATTCGCGTGGCGCAGCGGCAGCGCTGGCGGATGTCGGACAGGCCATAAGGCAAGGCTACGCGTCCATCAAGACGGCGGACAGGGAACGCACCGAAGCGAAACAGGAATCGCTTTAGGCAATGAGCATCCTGCGCTTAACAGCGAGCTTGGTCTGTATGCTGGCGTTTGCGGCCACAGCCGCTGCGCAGGTCTCACCACCAACGCCGGCCGCGCAAACGCCTCCGGCGGAAAACTCGGCCAAGAAAGCGACGCCGCACGCGCTTCCAAAGAAAAATGTCGCGCCCGCCGCCGACCCCAAGTCTTCAGCGACTTCGCCGCCGCCGCCGGCTGACGATCCCAATGCCGACGTCGTCTATGGCGCTTACCAGCGCGGCCAATACAAGACTGCGCTCGATCTTGCCAGGCCGCGGGCACAGGCCGGCGATCCCAAGGCCATGACCATGCTGGGCGAGCTCTACGCCAACGCACTTGGCGTCAAGCGCGACGACGCAAGCGCGGCCGACTGGTACAAGCGCGCCGCTGATGCCGGCGACCGCGAGGCGATGTTTGCGTTAGCGATGATGCGCATTGCCGGACGCGGCGGGCCAGCCGATCGGCAGGAAGCGGTCAAGCTGCTGGCCTCCTCGGCCAAGCTCGGCGAATCCAAGGCCGCCTACAATCTCGCGCTGCTTTATATCGACGGACAGACGCTGCCGCAGGACCTGAGGCGCGCCGCCGAATTGCTGCGTGTGTCGGCCGATGCCGGTAATGCCGAAGCCCAATATGCGCTGGCTACCTTCTACAAGGAAGGCACGGGCGTCGAAAAGGATCTCGAAAAGGCCGCACGGCTGTTGCAGGCGGCGGCGCTTGCCGACAATGTCGATGCTGAGGTCGAATACGCGATCGCGCTCTTTAACGGCACGGGTACGCCAAAGAACCAGACGGCCGCCGTAGCGCTGCTGCGCAAGGCTGCGCGGCAAAACAGTCCGATCGCGCAGAACCGACTCGCACGTGTGCTGGTGACCGGCCAGGCGGCGCAGATCGACAAGATCGAAGGATTGAAATGGCATGTGATCGCGAAGACCGCAGGCAAGGGTGACCTGTTTCTCGACGAGGCATTTGCACAGCTGAGCCCCGAAGATCGCGCCAAGGTCGAGGCGGCCGCGCGCCGCTGGCTCGGCGTCAAGTGAAGCCGACGAAACCGGCTTGACGTTGGCGCGGGCACAGGGCACGCACTCCTCTGCTTTCACCTCTTCCATGCCGGGAGAGGTCGGCCAGTGCCGGGTGAGGACCTTGAAACCTCACTGAGACCGTAGCCTCACCCCAACCCCCGTCCCGAAGGGAAAGGGGCGCGCGTTCCCTGCAGAAACGGATTTACCCGAGCGCATGCTGCATTCCGCCCTCATCAACGTCATGGTCAAGGCCGCGCGGCGTGCAGGCCGCAGCCTGAAACGCGATCTCGGCGAAATCGAGCACCTGCAGGTTTCGCTGAAGGGCCCGGCGAATTTCGTCTCGCTCGCCGACAAGCGCGCCGAAGAGATGCTCTATGCCGACCTCGCCAAGGCGCGACCGGGTTACGGCTTCATCGGCGAGGAAGGCGGCACGCGCGAGGGCGCCGATAAAACGCACAGCTGGATCGTCGACCCGCTCGACGGCACCACCAATTTCTTGCACGGCATCCCGCAGTTTGCGATTTCCATTGCGCTCGCGCGGGAGGGCTCGGTGATCGCGGGCGTGATCTATAATCCCGCCAATGATGAACTCTATCTCGCCGAGCGCGGCAAGGGCGCGTTCCTCAACGATCAGCGCCTTCGCGTAGCGGGCAGGCGCAACCTCTCCGAATGTGTCATCGCCTGCGGGCTGCCGCATCTCGGGCGCGGCGATTTCGAGCAATTTCGCGACGAGCTGAGGGAGATCCAGGGCCGCGTGGCGGGCATGCGGCGGTTTGGAGCGGCCTCCCTCGATCTCGCCTTCGTCGCCGCGGGCAGGCTCGATGGTTTTTGGGAACGCAATCTCTCGCCTTGGGACATTGCCGCAGGACAGATCATCGTGCGCGAAGCCGGCGGTATGGTTTCGGGTATTGAAGGCCATGACAACTCACTGACGACCGGCAATGTCGTCTGCGGCAACGACTATGTGCACGGCGAGCTTGTCAAGATACTCAAGCCTTTCGGGTGACCTCACCGCAGGAAGCGTAGTTCTTTCGATACGGAGTTCTGAACCAAAGCCACGCTAGATCAACAAGTTGCTGGTGTCCTTCGGTTCCGAATTTCGCAAGATGAGGATGCCTCAAAATCGGACGGACTTCGGAAAATGGGGACATCGGCCATCGACCAGAGCGCAGGTCCGGCGCCGGAAAGGCGGCCGCAAAGGTCCTGATCGTCTCGACCCAGCCGGAATTTCGGTTTTCCGCCGAGCGAACCGGGCTCAAAGGCCATCAAAATCGAGAGCGACAGCACAATCGCAAGCTCGAGCTTCGACATACAAAATCGTCATATGAAAAAAGCCTTTCTTGGTAGACAAGCGCTCCCTGTTGGAATAGGGCCTCGGCTTGCCAGGGTTTCAGTCGCGGGTTCCCGGCCATTTAAATGAATTGAGGCGAACACGCTTTTTTCCCGCCCCCGCTGTGCCATAGTGTGACTGAAGATCGGTTCCCCGCTACGGATGTCAGAATGCCTTCAGGCTCCTCTTCCCGCTCCGCGATGGAGATCGAACTGACCAAATTGTCGCCGCCCCGGATTTTCCTCGTGCGGATGGTGGTGTTTCTCGTGCTGTGCGCGCTGGTGATGATCGTGCTTTACAAGCAGATCGTCCTCGCCTTTTTCGCTAACCCCGGCCTGAATGCGTTGATTGGTGCGGTGGCGCTGGTCGGCATCATCCTGTCATTCGGCCAGGTGATCCGGCTCTACCCCGAAATCGCCTGGGTCAATAATTTCCGAATCGCGGATCCCGGACTTGCCGTCGAGCGCCATCCGAGGCTGCTGGCGCCGATGGCTGCAATCCTTGGTGGCGAACGAACCGGCCGAATCACCATTTCGCAACAAACCATGCGGCATCTGCTGGATTCGATCGCGACCCGGCTCGACGAGGCGCGCGATATTTCCCGCTACATGACCGGCCTTCTGGTGTTTCTCGGGCTGCTCGGCACGTTCTGGGGTCTGATCGAGACTGTGGGATCGGTCGGCAAAGTCATCGACGGCCTGAAAGTCGGCGGTGATGCCGGCGCCGTATTTGACACGCTCAAGCAGGGCCTCGCGGCGCCGCTTGGCGGCATGGGCATTTCCTTTTCGTCCTCGCTGTTCGGCCTGGCCGGCTCGTTGATGCTGGGTTTTCTCGACTTGCAATCGAGTCAGGCGCAAAACCGCTTCTATACCGACCTCGAAGACTGGCTCGCCACCACGGTCCGTCAGTATGGCGGCGTCGACGTCGCCGGCAGCGAGTTGCAAGGCTCCGTCGATCGGCTCCGCGCGGCGGTCGAGGAAGGCGGCGGCGCCGGCCGCAGCACGACTTCCGCGATGGCCAACCTTGCAGAAGCGATCCAGGGCCTGGTTGCACATATGCGCACCGAGCAGCAGATGATCCGCGAATGGGCGGACGGACAGGGCGAGCAGAACCGCGAAATCAAGCGGCTGCTGGAGCGGATCGTCCGCCAGCCCGAAAAGGAGCTGGCAGAACGCGCCGCGGACGCCGCGCGCGGCGTGGAGAACGCCGTACCGCGTCCGGGACGAGAGCGGAGATAGCGGAATGGCCCTCGCCCGCGCCCGCCGCGAGTCCGGATTCAATTACTGGCCGGGATTTGTCGATGCGTTGTCGACCCTGGTGCTGTCGATCGTGTTCCTGCTCAGCGTGTTTCTTGTGGTGCAGTTCTTCCTGTCGCAGGAAGTCACCGGCAAGGACAAGGCGCTGGAAGAGCTCAATGCCAAGATCGCTCAATTGAGCGAGATGCTGTCGCTGGAAAAACTGGGCAAGATCAGCCTCGACGATCAGGTCGCGCAACTCAAGGCAGGGCTTGCCTCCATCCAGGCCGATCGCGACCGCGTCAAGGGCCTGTATGAGGGTCTTGCGGGCGCCGGCAGCGATGCCGCCGGCAGAACGGCCGAACTCAACAAGGCGCTGGAATCGGAGAAGGCGACTTCGGCGACTGCACTCGCCCGGATCGAAGTGTTGAACCAGCAGATCAGCGCGCTGCGGCGACAGCTTGCGGCGCTCGAAGATGCGCTCTCCGTTTCGGAAAAGAAGGACAAGGAATCGCAAAGCCGGATCGCCGATCTGGGCCAGCGGCTGAACGTGGCGCTGGCGCAGCGCGTGCAGGAACTGTCGCGTTACCGCTCCGAATTCTTCGGACGGCTGCGCGCCATTCTCGGCAACCGGCCCGACATCCGGATCGTGGGCGACCGCTTCGTGTTCCAGTCCGAAGTCTTCTTCGACACCGGCCAGGCGACGCTCTTGCCCGAGGGGCGCGCAGAACTCGACACCGTCGCAGCCGCCCTGATCGATCTGGACAAGCAGATTCCGAGCGAACTCCCCTGGGTGCTGCGCGTCGACGGCCACACGGACGTCAGGCCGATCAACAGCCCCGTGTTCAAGTCGAACTGGGAATTGTCGTCGGCTCGCGCAATCTCGGTGGTGCAATATCTGAATTCGCTTGGTGTGCCTGCGCAAAGGCTCGTGGCTGCTGGCTTCGCTGAGTTTCAACCACTCGATCCCGGAAACACCGAGGACGCCTATCGGCGCAACCGTCGCATCGAGCTGAAGCTGACGGAACGATAAGTGGGGTTCGAACTTCGCCCCTACCAGCCTTCGGACGAAGACGCAGCAATCGCGCTATGGCAATCGACTTGGCAGCAGGCCTATCCACAAATCGACTTCGCTGAGCGCGTCGATTGGTGGCGTGCGCGCTGGCGCCGCCAGCTCGTGCCAGAGGCAGCGATCATCGTCGCGGAAGACGGTGGCAGGCTCGTGGCATTCGTCACGATCGACACAAACGGCTATCTCGACCAGCTTGTGGTCTCGCCCTCGCATTGGGGCTCAAAGCTTGGCGATACCCTCGTCGCCGAGGCGAAACGCCGCTCGCCCAACGGCGTCACGTTGCTCGTTAACAAGGACAATGCGCGCGCCATTCGCTTTTACGAGCGGAACGGCTTTGTCCATGCGGGCGAGGACGTCAACCCGGTCTCCGGGCGGCCCGTACTGAAGATGGTGTGGGAAGGATAGCGGCCCCTTCTTTTCGGAAGACCGGTTTTTTCCGGATCATACGCTAAGCCCCTTCGAACTGCAGGCGGGCGAGCCGGGCATAGAGTCCATTGATGGCGACGAGCGAGGCGTGGGTGCCCTGCTCGACAATACGGCCCTGATCCAGCACCAGGATGCGGTCGCAAGTCAGCACGGTGGCAAGCCGGTGCGCGATCACGAGCGTGGTGCGATGGCGCATGAGTTCCTCCAGCGCGGTCTGCACCAGCGTCTCGCTCTCCGCATCCAGCGACGAGGTCGCCTCGTCAAGCAACAATAGCGGCGCGTCGCGCAGGATCGCGCGTGCGATCGCAATGCGCTGGCGCTGGCCGCCCGACAGCGTTACGCCACGCTCGCCGAGCGCCGTTTCGAATCCCGAGGGCATCCGCCGGATAAATTCGGTGGCATGCGCAAGGTCTGCAGCGCGGTCGACCTCGTCATCGGTGGCTTCCGGCCGGCCGAAGCGGATGTTGTCCCGGGCGCTCGCCGCAAAAACCACGGGATCCTGCGGCACCAGCGCGATACGGTGCCGCAGCTCGCGCGGATCGGCCTGCGCGATCGGAACGCCGTCAAAAAAGACGGTGCCCGAGACCGGGTCGTAGAAGCGCAAGATCAGATGGAACAGCGTGCTCTTTCCGGCGCCCGACGGGCCGACGATGGCAACCTTTTCGCCGGGCTTCACCGAGAATGACACCTGATGAATCGCCGGCACCTCGTTGCGTGTCGGATAGGCGAAGCTGACATTTTCGAACGCAATGTCGCCGCGCGCCGGCCTCGGCAGCGCGCGCGGCGCGGCCGGCGACGTGATCTCCGGATTGACGCGCAACAATTCGAACAACCGCTCTGCGGCACCGGAGGCAGCAGAGACCTCGCCCCAGACCTCGCTGAGCTGACCAAGGCCGGCGGCCGCGAAGGCGGTGTAAAGCACGAACTGGCCAAGACGTCCGGGCGTGATCTTGCCTATCAGGACATCATGCGAACCGACCCAGAGGATCCCGACCACGCTTGTAAAGACGATAAAAATGATGATCGCGGTCAGGACCGCGCGTGCCTGCGTCGAGGTCCTCGCCGCTTCATAGGCCTGCTCCACTTCGTTACCAAACCGCGCGTCGGCGAGCCGCTCGCCGGTATAGGCCTGCACGGTTCGGATCGCACCGACCAGTTCGGACGCATAGGCGGAGGCGTCTGCCAACGTATCCTGCGCGTTGCGCGACAACCTTCGCACCAAGCGCCCGAATGCCACCAGCGGGATCACGATCAGCGGAATCGCGAGCAGCACGAAGCCCGACAGCCTTGGACTCGTCACCACCATCATGGCGGAAGCGCCGACGAACAGCATCAGGTTGCGCAGTGCAATCGACACCGACGCGCCGGCCGCGGATTTGATCTGGGTCGTATCGGCGGTCAGCCGCGAGATCAGTTCGCCCGACCGGGCGGAATCGAAGAACGACGGCGACAGCGAGATAAGATGCGCGAACACGTCGCGCCTGAGATCGGCGACGATCCGCTCGCCGATGGTCATCACCAGGTAGTATCTGGACGCGCTGGCGAGTGCCAGGACCGCGACCACAGCGACCATCACGCTGAAGTAGCTGTTGATCAGGGCAACCCCTTGCGGAGTGAACCCGAAATCGATCATGCGACGAACCGCGACCGGCACGATCAGCGTCGTCAGCGCAGCAATCGTCAGCGCGACGAGGGCAAGCAGCGCGCGGCCGCGATAACGCGCCACGTAAGGCGACAGCTCGAGCAGCGGACGCAGTTTCGAGCTACCCGAGACTTCGGCGTTGATACCCGGCGGCTCCCCCGCAGCGGGAGAGCCCGTCTGCGCGGCCCTTCGATCCTGCGGCTTCTCAAGCTGTTCCACCACGCCCATGAGGTCCCGTCCCTCGCAATCTCCGCCCCAGATAGGCTGCTCGGGGCGGGGTGGCAAATCCCGAGAGCTACCTGGAATGGGCGGCTTGTTTTGCCGGGGGGCTTGCGTTATAGACCCGGCCAAATCCCGTTATCGCCAAGCATTTCAAGACAGGCGCTAGGCGCCTTCAGGATATCCCATGAAAGCCGAGATTCACCCGAACTATCACATGATTACGGTCGTGATGACCGACGGCAGCGAGTATCAGACCCGTTCCACCTGGGGCAAGGAAGGCGACAAGCTCCATCTGGACATCGATTCCAAGTCGCACCCGGCCTGGATCGGCGGCGCCCAACAGATCGTCGATCGCGGCGGGCGTGTGTCACGCTTCCAGAAGAAGTTCTCGGGGTTCCTCAAAAAGGAGTGAGGCCTTCCAGGGTCGACGCAAAACGCCCCCTTTTCGGGGGCGTTTTTCTTTGCGATCCCATTCGCAGCCTAAGCTAACCCTCGAACGCAGCCTTCAGCGCGTTGAGCTGCGGCACGAGCGGATTGCCGATCGCGGCGCGGTGAGTTTGAGGCGCATGGATGCTGGTATCGAGGCGGCGGACGCGCGACTGCAGACTCATCGAACGCGCGATCAAGTCCTGCAAATGCTCGGGCAACTTCTCGATTATCTCGGCCGGTCCCGGATCGGCGGCAGAAAGCTTGACCTTGGTTTTCTCGCGGTTGGCCTGGCTCAGCGTCATCTCGCCTTCCTTCACGGCACGGTGCAGCAGCAGCCAGGACGCAAGCTGCATCAGGCGGGTCGTCAGCCGCATGCTTTCGGTCGCGTAGGTCAGGCTGACCGCCCGGTCGAGAGCCTTGGCCTCGGCGCGACCCGCGCCGTCGAGGTAAGCGGCGGTTTCCTCCACCAGGTCCATGCCCTCTCGAAACAAGTTGCCGAAGGCCGCCGAATTGGTGAGTCGCTCGCTGAATTGGACCAACGCACCATCGCCCTCTAGACCATCGATCATGGTTAACGCCTTCTTAACGCCACGATTACGCTGCCGGCCAGCCGCGCCAGCTTATGATGAACAAATCATTGCGCGGGGACGGCGAAGAGTCCAGCAGCAAGGTTTTTTATGGTTTCCACTGGATGGTATGCATCAACGGCGTCGGCCTGTATCGCTCCGGCGAAAGATCGCGGGCGGAAAAAAAGAGAGCCGCCGTTTCCGGCGGCTTTGAAGTTGATAACAGGGAGGCGTCAAACAGAGTGGACAGGAGCCACTCGGTGTCCAAACGAGGACGCTCGCACTCATAAACGCGAAAGCTTAATCGATCGTAAACAAACCGATTTTTTGAGAGATCATTAGCCACGTCGGTCATTGGCCGAGTGCTTACCATCCCTTCATCATGCCCATGCTTGTCGCGAGCTTCTACTTTGACGGCGGCTGGCTGCCACCCAATGCGAATTTCGCAAATCAGGAAGCCGCAAGATGATGCGAACATCGGAATCGGACCAGTAATCAAGACTTGAAGACGCTGCTCGCGGCATCCCGGGAGGCGCGCTTTTTGACGACGGTCTCGCGCAGCCGGTCGATTTCCGCGGTGAGAAGCGCAATTCGCTCGGTCAACTCCTCGACCGAAAGGAGCGAAAGGTCCTGACCGATCTCGTGGCTGATTTTCTTGCGCGGCCGATCATCGTCTTCGATTGGCATTTCAGTTCCTCCCCGTTCTCATCTCGGTCAAGGTTGCCAGCCAAGAGGCAGCTGGCTAATCAGATGCGGCTTTAACCCCAGAGCCTATGGCAAGGACAAACCATGCAACAGCTGCCCGCGCAAATGACCGTGATCGGCATCAGCAGGCCCGGTGGTCCCGAGGTGCTCTTGCCGGAAACGCGCCCGATCCCAAAACCCGGTCCGGACGAGATCCTGATCAAGGTCTTGGCAGCCGGCGTCAATCGCCCCGACGTTGCGCAACGCATGGGGCACTACCCGCCGCCGCCCGGCGCGAGCGATCTGCCGGGCCTTGAAGTCGCCGGAGAAGTCGTCGCGGTGGGGAGTGGCGCGAAAAAGCACAAGGTCGGCGACAAGGTGATGTCGCTGGTCGCCGGCGGCGGCTATGCGCAATATTGCATCGCGCAAGACGCGCAGGCGATGACGGTGCCAACTGCCCTCTCGATCCTCGAAGCAGGGGCCATTCCGGAAACGCTGATGACGGTCTGGCATAACGTGTTCGAGCGCGGGGCGCTGAAACCCGGCGAGACGCTGCTTGTTCATGGCGGCTCCTCCGGGATCGGCACCATGGCCATTCAGCTGGCCAAGGCGTTCGGCGCAAAAGTGATCGTTACCGTCGGCTCCAAGGAGAAGGCCGATGCGTGCGTCAAACTCGACGCCGACCGTGCCATCAACTACAGAACCGAGGATTTTGTGGCTGAAGTGAAGGCCGCGACCTCCGGCAATGGTGCCAATGTCATCCTCGACATGGTCGGCGGCGACTACATCGAGCGCAATTACGACGCCGCCGCGATCGATGGCCGGGTGGTACAGATCGCCTTCCTCGGCGCACCGAAGGCTGACGTCAACTTCACGAAGCTCATGGTGAAACGACTCACCCATACCGGTTCGACGCTGCGGCCCCGTAGTAATGCGGACAAGGCGAAGATGGTCGCCGCAATCGAGGAGAAGGTCATCCCGTTCCTGCGCGAGGGTCGCATCAAGCCGGTGATGGACCGCACTTTCCCGCTCGAAAAGGCGGCCGACGCGCATCGGCGCATGGAGACCTCCGAACATATTGGCAAAATTGTGTTACAGGTTTAGCCTGTTACGCTGGGGCCTAGCTGGAAACCCTTTGATTTCCTTCACATTCGTGGCAATTATCCTTTTTGCGGTCGAACGCGGAGAATCGACATTGCGTCTGATCAGGTGCCTCGCGCTGACTGGTGCCCACTCTCCGAAGTTCGCCATCCGTAGCCACACACTCATTTCGCGAACTTCGAAAAGTCATGGGCACTAGCAAACATAGAATTCGCGTGCCGCTTTTCGATTTGAAGTCTTTGATTCAGGCTCGCCTATCGCGGTGCAGAGACTTCAGATTGGCGACACTGGCGCTGAGCCTCGTGATGGCTCTTGCCGCTTCGCCGGCATGTGCGCTTGACGCTGTCAGCGTCCGCAGTGACGCGCCCGCGATCGATCTCACCGGCGTGCTCGAGCACTTGCGCAGCGAAGGCGACCGCGTCCAGGTCTCGACCGCGCCCGGCACCGACGGCATCGTCCGCCGCATCGAGGTCCGCGCGCGCGAGGGCGGTCAGAACTGGGTGGTGTTCGCGCTTGCCAACAACACGGACGACCAGCTTGATCGCCTGATCGTGGCTCCGCATTACCGCATGGTCGGCTCGGGACTGTTCTGGCCCGATCTCGGCCTGTCGCGGATCGCGACGATCACTCCATCGACCGGCGATCGCCCGGACCGCCAGGAGAGCCCGACCGCGGACGTTTTCCGCGTCACACTCGACCCGGGCGCGGTCATCACCTTTGTCGCCGAGTTGCGGAGC
>Ga0075425_100006676_pt1 | contig 12123 bp, 19 predicted proteins | sample SoiMethybrSBSTD4_FD_75300 | JGI IMG/M metagenome (GOLD analysis project Ga0075425, IMG submission 75300) | Bulk soil microbial communities from a Populus tree surrounding site in Tennessee, USA - Soil MetaG P. TD hybrid SBSTD4 | ecosystem: Environmental > Terrestrial > Soil > Tree plantation...
AAGATGCGCATCGACGCCCGCGTCGACACGCACGGCAACCCGATGGTGCACGACCCGAACGATCCCGCCGCGGCGCAGGACGGCGTCACCAGCGGCGCGAGCGTTACGCTGACGTTGAAGTAAGCGATTCGCGATTGGCGATTAGCGATTCGACCTCATCGCTAATCGCTGATCCCCAATCGTCATCGCCGGCGCGGGGCACCTGCCGATCTTGCACTTCTTTGAGTCCGGGCCGGATATGGAGGTCGTGCCGGTGGATCGAGTGCTGCGACGAAGCCGGCTCGAATCACATGCGGGCTGAGGCCGCCGGCGTGGTTCTTCTTCTGATCCGCTTGCAGGGCCTCCGGCGCGGATCTCACGGCCGTACCCGCGTAAAGACTCGACACGCCAATTAAGAACACGAAGCCTGCGCGAAGTTTATCGAAACAAATCTTGCAATCGAAGTAGTGCCGTTCAAATGCGTACTCTTCATTCTCGGTCATCTCGTCCAGGAGATACCGTTCCGCCGCCTCAGTTGCCATCGCCTCGCTGTGAGTCATCGCCTTCAAGTCCTATGCGCCATCCTCGTCGTCTAGCTCGAACATTTGATTCGCAGTAATCGATGCGTCGCCTGTGTGCCGCCGGGCCGCCCTCACCATGGCGGCGACGAACTCCAATGTCGGGTACGACGTTCCCCGTCTCACGAGATTGATGTGCCTGGTTGTGTAGCCAGACAGCTTCGCCAATGCGCCAGCACGTATCCGGTGTCTCCGGCAGAAACGGTCAAAACGCGTCGTCATCGTCGAGGGCAAACAAATCATTCGCCTTGCATCGATGGCCCATGGCATTGAGTGCTTTGATTAAGCGCCGTGCCGTTTGGACGGTCGGTGAGGCGGCGCCTTTTCGGTAACGCAGCAGTTGCGCACGGCTCAAACCTCGCGACTCCAGAGCGCTGGCGCGGACTTTGTGCTTGCGAAAGAACCGTTCCAACCGCGTTTTGACTGGAATTGCAGGCGCACCCATGGGGCCCCTTCCTGTTACTTATTCAGCAAGTGATCCTCACCCTCGGGATAGTCGTAAGCCGCGCGAAATGCTGGATCGTGCTGCAGCGTCTCGACCGTCTCCGGCTCGATGAGCAGGTGCAGTTCGTCCGCAACGTAATCCGCAATGTCCGTGCTCCGCACATCCAAAGAGCTTGTGCGCTGCAGCGCCGCCTGTAGCTCCAACGCGCGAACCACGTACAGCGGCAGCCGCCAACGCACCTCGGTCAGGTGCAAGTCAGGCGGGATCAGGCTTGCCTGCTTTCCAAGGATTCCGAGGAGTTGCGCGCGCGGCCACGCCTGGAGGAGCCAGAAAGCGACGTCCGCCCAGGCAATCCTGCTGTCCGGGAGAAGCGCCGCCTCTTCGCGCACGCGCGATAGGAGCGCGCGAGGCGGCCAGCCCAGCAGCCGTGCAGCCTCGGGGACGCTCAAGTCCCGTCGCTCCGTAAAGAAGCGGATCAGTGTCTTCCGGTCGGGCCGCAGGAGATTAACATCGGGCATTACGTCCTTTGTTGTACAGGCGCTTCCCTGAGTCCGAAACTCTCATTTCATGATCCCTTCGGCGTGCCGGCTCTCTCATTTCGTGATCCCGAGGTAGGAAATGGCGCGTCCCCGTCACTCCTTCTGGTGAAGAGAGATGCAGGACCCTCGACTCGAAGCAGAGCGGGCCACACCGCCGGGAGCGAACGCAGCCACGCCCGCGGCTCCGCCCGTGGAATTCGAGGAGGTTTACTTGCGGTACGCGTCGATGCTGCGAAAGATCGCGGTCCGGAAGTTCCGCATCCCCATCGCCGAGGCCGAGAGCCTCGTCCACGACGTCTTCGCCACGTACTTCATGCACGCCGCCTCGGTGCACGCCGTCGAGCCGTACCTCGTCGGGGCCATCTGCAACGCCTCGCGCTACTACCTGCGGAGGTCGGACGCGGCGGAGGCGCTCTTCTGTTCCGAGACGCCATGCATGGCGGTGCCGGACCGCGGACTACTGGATGAAATCGACCGGAAGCTTCTTCTGTCGCGGATGCTGGCCGGCGTCGGCTCGCGCTGCCGCGATCTGCTGCACCGTTACTACGTGAACGGCGAGACGACGAGCGCCATCGCCGGCGCCATCGAGTCGACGCCGGGGACGGTGCTGGTGTTCCTGCACAAGTGCCGCAAACGCGCGCTCGATGCATACCGCGCGATCTCGGGGAGGGTGTGATGGAGCACATCGCGGAGAGCGAGCTGGCGTTTTACGCGTTCGACCCCACGGCCGTGTCCGAGGAGCGGCGCCGGGCGATCGAAAGCCACATCGCGGATTGCGCGGTCTGCCGTACGGCGTACGAATTCTTCGCCGTGGCGGAGGAGGATTTGAGCGACGCCGATGTGTGGGAGCGGAATATGGGCTCGGCGACGCGCGAGTCGCTGATGGCTTACGCCGCGCGAATCGCCGAGGAGGATGAGGAGGCGGCGGAGCTTCTGAAACCGCTCTTCGATGCCCCCGCGCGAGTGGCCTGGGCGAATCTGCACCGGCAGAAGCGGTTTCTCAACGGTGGGGTGGTGCGGCAGTTGAATGCGCGAGCACTCGCGCTGCGCGAGAGCGAGCCGCTCGACGCGCTGACATTCGCGGATGCGGCCATTGCCATTGCCGAAGCGCTGCCGGACGACACATATCCGGCAAAAGCGATCTATGAGTTGCGCGGAAAAGCGTGGGAACACCGAGCCGTGGCGCAGACGGTGCTTGGCGACTTTGCCGCTGCTTACGACTCGCTCGCGCGCGCCGAGCGAGCGCACAAGAAACTTGCCTCACCAGCGTTCGGGCTGGCTGCGGTCTCACTGATCCGAGCGAGCGTTCATTACTGCCAGCAACAGTTTGCGGAAGCGGAGGCAATCGCCGAAAAAGCGGAGCGCGCGTACGCACATCTTGGAGACGACGAGCGGCGCATGAGTGCGCTATTTCTGCGGGGCGGCATCAGATTCGAAGCTTCTGATCTCTCTGGCGCCATCGTACTATTTCGCCAGGTTCTCGATTATGGCGAATCAACGAACAACTCCCGCTGGATCGCGCGTTCCTTGAACGCCCTTGGCAACTGCGAATCAGATCGTGGCAATCTCGGCGAGGCAAGCATGCACTTTCAGAAAGCATTGGCGCTTCTTCGCGAGATTGGTCCGGCAAATGAACGGATCTCGACACAGTGGGGAATCGCAAGGGTTCTTCTCCGGGCGGGCAAATGTCACGAGGCCATTCGTCGGCTTCGCGACGCAGCGGCGGAATTCGAAGCGCGCGGGATCGTCACTGACGCTGCACTTGTAAGTCTTGATATCGCGGACGGGTTACTTGCGCTCGACCAGACACACCAGATCGTCAATCTGGCAGCGCGCATGTTCCGCGTGTTTACAGATGCCGGCATGCTGACCGGAGCGCTCACCGCCTTGGCCTACATCAAAGAAGCGGCTGCGGCCGGGACGCTGACACCTGACGATCTGCAGTCTGTCCGCGTCTTTCTGCGGCAGGCCAAGCGACAGCCGGAGCTGCTCTTCGTCCGGCCACCTACGAGAAACCGTTAAGACCTTGGTGCTGTCGGTCACCCTCATTCGAGAGGGTACCCTCCCAATCGCCAGTAAATCGCTGGCCGAGGAGGGTTTATGCGACGTGTCGTTTGCCGTGCTATCACGATGTTAGCGGTTATTGCGGCGCTTGCCGTGCCTTTACCGGCATTTGCCGATGACCCGCTCATTCAGCCGCCCTTTCCGCATGCCATCTCTTCACCGGTGGGACACGCCACCTTCTGGCAGATCGTGCGCATCGTGCTGTTCAACACCTAGCGCGATCACTCTATCAAGCCGCCTACCGTGGCGGCCTCACAGCGGCGCGGTGGCTGACGCGACTGACGCGTGCCTCGGAGGGAGCGATGTGCAGCCGACGTGCCGCCGCGGGTTTTGGAGCCGCCCGAGGCGGCTCCGCCGCGGGCCTGCAGCCCGGCGGCTTTTGGCAGCTTGTGAGGATCGTTAGGCAGCACATGTTAAGCTGAAACTCCATGACCCCAGACATTTCGAGCGGTGTCGGCGCACCTCTTACCGGTGTACGTCTTGAGGAGTTCTCGGGTGTTGCGGAACTCCTTACGAAGACTGCCGTCGCTTTCGCAGGCGTGTCATACGTGATGGGGCTTCTCGTTATTAACCTGTACCTTCGCCAATTCGGCATCTACAGCCCAGGCGTTGTACGCGTTGAGTACGTTATGGCGGGAGCGCTCTGGGTGGTTCTAGCGGCATTTGGATATTTTCTGTACGCCATTACTCTGCAAGGGTGGCGACGTGCAGAAGAGCTTTGGAAGTCCCGTCCTGTGTGGGCGATTGTTAACCTTACCGGCGGGCTTCTTCTTGCGTTCGCGTTTGGTACCTATACGATTGCGTACCTCCGCTACCAATCCTTGGCGGCGCCAAGCCGCACAGATTTGGAAATCGTCATGATTGTGTTCGTAACACCGCTCGCGACGCTCGGGTTGCGCGATTTTAGTAAACGCGCATGGAGCGTCGCTCATGGTGAGGAGAAGAAGTGGCAGACGCCGCTGTGGGGTGAGGTGATGCGGCTCGGCATTTTTGTGTGGGCGTTGTCCTGGTATTCAACCAGCGCGTATGCCCAATTTCCTCCGATGTTCGGCGGCGGGCGTCCTGCGGTGGTAATCGTGCTGGTGAAGTCCGAAGCTATGCCTGTTTTCGGAAGTGCTCCAGTTCAACCTACTGCATTCCTCAGGAACTATGATTTGATACTGGACACGCCCGAATGGCTTGCTCTCGCCCCCCGGACGGCCACGACGGTCACGGATCGAAAGCGGCTCGCGATTCGAATACGCCGGGACGACGTTATCGCTATCATTTCACGCGACGATTCGCCGCCTTAACGTTTGCCCAACGCGATCAATCTAAGCTGCAAAAAGCCGCCTGCTATGCCTGCCTCACGCAGCCGCCGCAACTGACGAGTGATTCGGAGAAAGCGAGGTGCGGCTGCGTGACGCCGCGCAGGTGGAGCCGCCGAAGGCAGCCTCGCCGCCGAGCCAACGCCCGACGGCTTTTTGTCAGCAGAGGATCGTTAACCGGCCTGTCGTTTCACGCTGTGATCGACAATTACTATTGTTCTGTGATGCACTTATGCGGTTTATAACCGCTCGAAAGCGCCGCGTCACGGTCGTAAGCCATCGGCGACGGAATGCTAGCAACGTCGATGCAGCCTGGCGCATGGAAGAGCATGTGCGGGTAGTCGAGGTAAATCTTACCTGTGCCTCTAACACCCGATGGATCTGTCGATGTGGGTTCGCTCAGACGAAATTCCGTGTTGGCAGTAGCTGGGGAACCATGCTTGGCCGCTGCATTCATCGTACCGACCGCCGCGATGGTAAGCATGACGACTGCGGCAGAGACGGCCGCTAGAATCGCGACAGCAGGTATCGATGCGAAGGCCCACTTCACCATGAACACTACCATTGAGGTGAATGGCATGCGAATATCCGTCACGGTGACATTTTGAGGTTCCGGCATAGTGGCCTCCAGCGATGACCTTGGCGATCTACGGATAGTAGGTTAGCACTTCGACCCTACGACCAATTATAGCGGAGGACGCTGCGTCTCGACTTTCTCGGCAATGTGGCTTATTCGCGCGGGGAGTAGGTTGCCTGGAACAGCCAGGCAGCGAATGCTGCAGTGAAACCCGGAACTGCTTCCTCGAGATGCGGCATCTCCTTCACGGACAGCGGCGAGAGAAGATACCACTCGATGACGTCGTTGAGCTGGACGCGTTCGTCGTTTGTCATTGCCCCTTCATTCGCGATTTCTACGCGATGCTGTAGCGCGCGAATCGCAAACTCAGGCAACTCGACTGAGATGGTTCGCCGGCGAATCAAAGTGTCTCGAAGCCGTGGACGCATGCGGGCAAGATCCTTCATCTCGATACTCCAACAGTTTACTGTCTGTTCGTTACCGACAGTTTAGTGTCGAATTAGCCAGGGCGCAAGATGTCGGACAAAAAAACTCTTCGACTTCTGGGCGAGCGTATCCGGCAACACCGGAAGGAACGGTCGTTTTCGCAGGAGAAACTGGCTGAATTGGCGGAGATACACGTAAATCATCTTCGGCGAATCGAATTGGGCCAGGCTAACCCAACCTACCTCGTCCTCTTGCGGATTTCAGATGCGCTGAACGTATCACCGGAGCACCTTTTGCGGCCATAGCGTCGGTCCGGCTAACTCCTGACAGGAGCCGATGCGGCCGTACGTTGGCCCGCTGGCCGAGCCGGCTAAATCACCTTGAGACGCACGGCGTCACGCCGGCTGCAGTTGCTACCGCGGAATCTCCTCAGTCGCGGCAGCCGGCGCGCCGCTCTGCCGCCGGTACCTGAAGGCCGCTCGACTCAGGCAAAGAACGTTAGGTGCCGCCGCGGGTTTTGGAGCCGTCCGAGGCGGCTTTTGTCAGCTTGTGAGGCGACGTTAGGCGCCGAGGACGCGCCGGAGACGTGGCGATACGTTTGCGATAAGCCATTCACGCTCGTGACATTTAGCCAGATCAATCAACCCCCTGTCTGCCATGAGTTCGAGAATCTGCTCGACAAGCAAGAGGTTGTGACCTGTGACCGCCGCCACAACCTGATTTGTTTTGTGGCCGCCGTTAATGATTGCCGACGCGACAGAGTTGTAAATGTCTTCGTAGTTCGGCATTGTCGCCGACACACATCGAATGAAGCCGTGAGTTGTCACGGTGAAGTGCGGTGGTACCGGTGCCAGTACGCGCGATGCTTCCAAATCGTGTACTTCTGAAAGCACTGTCGCCGACTCGATAACCTGTTCGCGTGTCAAACCGACAGTTTCTCCTCGGGCGACGGCGTCGTCGGTCATGATGCCAAAACGATCGCTGTCTTCGAGAGCGAGATCACAGAAAATCTTCAGAACGGCTGAATCCTGAGGTGATCGACCGGGAATTGCGGTCTGATCTACGGCATACCGCGGCAGATCGCCAAGGGGCGGCTTGTTCTGAGCGCCGAATAGGGCAGAAACAACCTGGTCGACCGCCGTGCCGAACTGCGTAGAATCTGATACTGCTACCCAAACGGTATGCTTCAGCGGCGCGGGAACCTCAATTCCGTCAAGAACAACCGGTATGAGCCTCGTACCTTTCGTGATTTTCGCGACTACGCTCGCGTCAAGTTCCTCTCGTACCCACTTCTTCGTGACGCTCGTCGCCGAAAGTACGATGAGTACCGCATCAGCACGGCTGAGTCCTTCATCAAAGATCTTTTGAACGAGGCTATCGCCTGCCACGATCTCCCATTTGTCGAGCCACACATCGATCCCTCTCGCGCGGAGTGCTGTGGCAAATGGGATCACAAAGCGCACCTTGTCTTCGGTCGCATGACTTAAGAAAACTATCGGGTGGTTCATCCATGGGATAGTATCAAATTGTGAGAACAATTTGGCTGACCTTAAGCCGCTTACTGGCGTACGTCGCAATCGTGTTTGTTTTCGTCGGAAGCGCTATTTTGCGTGCCTAACGTGCCTTAGGCCGTCCACTCACGACGCCCCACAATTGTCCGGTGTCGATGCAGGCCCGAATGTTGCCGCTAGAAACCTCGTGGCCCAAGCTTCCGTCGCACGCGTCGTCTTGTTGAAAGTCGAAGCCCCACGGTAGAAGTTCGCTTGGACGCGAGCCGATCGCCAATCGTACTTCTCGGGCATGACGAGGCAATTGCTCGGAAGTCTGGCGCTCGCGCTCGCGATCTCACGGTGTGGATCGCCGACTGAGCCACGCAAACTTTACTACCCGAGTCTCGACGTTGGCTGTCTTCCCTCTGGTGCAGCCGTGCGGTGCACGGCGACACTGGACATCACTGATGTGACAAACCAGGCCACATGGCTTGCTTCTGGTGCTGCCGGGCAATTCTCTCGTCCCGGATTGTTTGTACCGTTCTCCCGTGGCGAGGTTGCTCTCTGGGCCCGGTATGAGGGCTTCGAAGCGTTTAAGTCCCAGTTTCTTGTTGATCCCAACTCGCCGGCGCAGCGATTATATTGGATTGCCGGCAGAGTCACGGACGCGACAACAGGTCAAGCCATATCAGGTGCTGAAATCCGCATGCTCGACGGCTATGCCGCGGGCAAAGTCGCCACCACCGATGCGTTCGGATCGTACAAGATCGAGCCGCTCCTAACTGGCGAAACGTTCACAATCCAAGCCGCGCGTAATGGTTACGTATCGTCTACGATCCGCTATCGTGTCGACTCCCCGATCGGACCACCCGACGGAAACTCGCCATTTCTTGATTTCAAGCTTCAACCAGGTCAAGCCGCATGCGCGGAGCCGCCGCGGGCGGCTCCAAGCCCGGCGGCGACAACAGTCATCCAGCGCGGGTCGAATTCGGACCCAGGCCCGAAATTCCTACCTCTTTTTTGCGTCCACGCAGGTAGGGACGCCGCCCACGCCGGCACTCCGCTTGTGAGAAGCGCCGGTGGCCGTCCCTGAACCGCCGCCCGTGTGCGCCGCGCCCTGAACCGAGGCCGGCCTCCGGCGGCTTCTCGCGAACGCTATGCCGCGACGAACAGACGCCTATTCGTACCTCGACCGCCAGCGCCTCGAGCGCGCCACCGCCCATTACCTCCGCGACTGCCGCCGCCGCCGAACCGCCGCTCGCGTCTCCGAGCTCGCCGCCTACCTCGGCCTCAGCGCCGAAGATTTCAGCCGCACGGTCTCGGCAATCGCCGGGTTGCCTCCCCGCGATTACCTGCGCGGAAAGCAGCTCGCCTACGCCGAGCAGCTCCTTCGGACCACTCCCCTGCCGAACGAAGAGATCGCCATTCTCGCCGGCTTCGGCACCGACGGGACGTTCTATCGCCTCTTCAAGGCCGCCCACGGTATGACGCCAGGAGCGTTTCGCGGGATCATGAAATGAGAGTACAAGTTCGACCCACCCTGCTGCGCCCCCGTCCTGCAGGGAATGTCCACACGGGTCTTCAAGCCTCCCTGGAAAAGGACGAATGGCGAAGCAATTCGATGTGATATCGGGTGATCTCCAGCCAATATCACAAGCGTGTCTTTTGAATTCTGCTGGACTCGCAGGAATGTCGTAACAATTCGACGCGACATCGGCTGAATGTCAGCAAATATCAATAAGACTTCTTGTGAATTCGGCTCGCCTCGCAGCGACGTCAATAAAAGTTGATGCAACATCGGCTGGACTCCAGCCGATATCAAAACAGTTGCTTGCGATATCGCGTAGACTCGCAGAAATGTCGCAACAAGATCAAGCAATGTTGCATCAATTCCAACCAAATACGCTTACTTGAGCAACATCGCCGAACAAGGCAGGGCTGTCGTTCGAGACACACTGCAGAATGAACAGTCGCTTGTGATAACGACTACTTTTCTTTGTGCGATTCACCTTGCCTCTCCGTGATCGCGCGCAATCTTGAACGTGACGAGGCCTTCTTAAGCCAGCGGATTCAGCTATTTGTGCACGTTCCTTGAAGAGATATCCCCTCAGTTATCTCCTGTCGATCATTTCGGTCTTACGCAGAGAAGAGAAGAGACGCCAGTGCCGATCATTCGCCGGCTCAAGGCCAGAGCCGTCGAATTGCTTTTTCAATTGTCGCGAGGACACGTCGTTCGCGCCAATTGTTCAACGAAAGGAGGTTCAAGGAATCGAACGGACGATACGGCGATCTGTCGGATACGGCAACAACAGATCGCCACATGCCCGCGCGTTGAGGCCACACGGCGCGGGTGCACGGTCGCGGCGGTGTTTTGTGTGCCGCCTGTGACCTTTACGAAAGGAGGGTTACGTACCCTCGGATAGGAAACTGTCATGTCCAACGTTCTGAATCACCCGCAAACAGCCGCAAACGACGATCCCACGCCCTCGCCCACGGTCACTCATTACCAGCAGGTCGCGTCGGAGGTGAACGGCGCCATCGAGACGGCGCTGGCCCAGATCGCGCCGCTCGAGGCGCCCCACCCGACGACGCGCGCGTTCGTTCGCGCCAATGCGGCGATCGACACCAACTTCATCGCCAGCGTGATCGCCGCCGTCGAAAACAACAAGGAACTGCAGGGAACGAAGTTCAACCTCGTCGAAGCGCGCGACGCGCTGCAGTTCGCCGAGGCCTTCCGCCCCATCCTCGACCGCATCACGATCCTCGCGCGCAATCTGAAGTTCACCATCGACGCGCGCAAGGCCAACGTGGCCGAGGACGCCCTGCACGTCTATGCCCTCGGGAAGCGCTATTCGAAAAACCCGAACAGCACCGTGCTGCCCGACGTGGAGATCATGCGGCGCGAGCTCGGGCGTACGTACCCGCACCCGCGCGAGAAGACGCCGACGCCGTCGATGGAAAAGGAGGTGGTCACGGAATAGGACCCGGTGAACGCGAACACGGCCGCGCGGGGGCGCGGCCGTGCACGACACGCTGACCAGGTTCACGGCTAGGGAACGAGGCTAAGTGTCATGTCGAACATACATCATTCCATCTGTTCTGTCATCCCACCGCACGTGCTCCGCAAAGTCGCGGAACGGGCCGACGACGAGGTCCTGCGCCAGCGCGCCGAGGCAACGCTCGACGCCATGCACGCCTTGGCGCTGCAGCGCGAACGCCGTCTCATCGGCACCGTCCCGACCAAGGTGGGCACGCGCAAGCGCCGCAACATCTACGACGCCCGCCACCGCCAGGAGCTTCCGGGAAAACTGGTGCGCGCCGAAGGCCAGCCCCGCGGCGCCGACATCGAAGTCAACGAAGCGTACGACGGCTCCGGCGCCACGTACGACTTCTTCTACCGCCTGTTCGGCCGGCGCTCCATCGACGACCGCGGCATGCGTCTCGACTCGAGCGTCCACTTCGGCTCCCGCTTCGACAACGCCATGTGGAACGGCCGCCAGATGATCTACGGCGACGGCGACGGGCGGCTCTTCAACCGCTTCACGTCGTCGCTCGACGTCATCGGGCACGAGCTCACGCACGGCGTCACGCAAAACACCGCCGGCCTCGGCTACCAGGGCCAGAACGGCGCACTGAATGAGCACATCTCCGACGCCTTCGGCATCATGGTCAAGCAGTACACGCTCGGCCAGACGGCCGCGGAGTCGGACTGGCTCATCGGCGCGGCGCTGCTCGGCCCAATGGTGCACGGCAAGGCGGTGCGCTCGATGGCGGCGCCCGGCACGGCCTACGACGATCCGATTCTTGGGCGCGATCCACAGCCCGCGCACATGCGCGATTACAACCACAGCTCCGTCGACAACGGTGGCGTCCACATCAACTCGGGCATCCCGAACCACGCGTTCTACCTCGCCGCAATGGCGATCGGCGGGAATGTGTGGGAGGTGCTCGGCGCGGTCTGGTACGTCGCCGTGACGTCGCGGCTCACCTCGGACGCGCAGTTCCATGACTTCGCGTATGCGACGGCGGCCGCCGCTGCCGCTCTGTTCGGGGCCGGCGGCCGGGCTTACCGCGCGGTCAAGGAGGCCTGGGGAGAGGTGGGCGTGCCGCTGTCGAAGGTGATCGCCGGCGAAACCCCGGCGCGCCGTGCCGCCAGACCGGCGCTTCGCTGGCGCCGCCGTCCTGCTCTTACAACCGCATTAGAAACCGTCAACAAATGAAAGGAGACACCATGAGCACGATTCCGCTCAACCACGATCAATCCGCACACTCCTCGTTCGACGCGATCGACGCCCATGTCAATCGCCTGCAGCTCGGCGCGACGCCAGGCCAGCCGGCAGCCGGCCAGAACCGCCTGGAACGCCTCCGGACGGTGTACGCCGGCGTCCGGCCGATTCTCGCGGCGCTGAGCGCCACGCCGTTCATCCCGAGCCGCTGGCGCGAGACGCTGCTCGTCTTCGTCGCGCTGCTCGACGAGATGACCGTGGCCGAACCGTCGGCCGTGATGGAGTGACGCCATGCCGACAACCATCCGTGTCCTGCAGATCGGCCGCGACGCCCGCACGGGCTGGCTCATTCCGGTGGCAGAAGCGCACCGCCGTCCGCGCACCACTGTCGTGGAGACAATCCGATATAGACCGCGTCCTTCGGGCCGCAGCCCGTGGCGACGCAAACGCCAAAGGAGGCAACAATGAACGCCCAATTGCAGGAGATCGCTG
>Ga0075425_100006678_pt1 | contig 12121 bp, 10 predicted proteins | sample SoiMethybrSBSTD4_FD_75300 | JGI IMG/M metagenome (GOLD analysis project Ga0075425, IMG submission 75300) | Bulk soil microbial communities from a Populus tree surrounding site in Tennessee, USA - Soil MetaG P. TD hybrid SBSTD4 | ecosystem: Environmental > Terrestrial > Soil > Tree plantation...
GACTTCGAGGTCGCCATCGAGGAAGGGGCGACCATGGTCCGCGTGGGCACGGCGATCTTCGGTCCGCGCGCCGCGCGCCCGGCCGTCACGGAGGGCGGGGCGTGAGCATCAAGGGCAAGCGGGTCGCCTTCCTCGGGGCGGGCAACATGGGAGAGGCGCTCATCAAGGGCCTGACCCAGGCGGGACTGGTGCCCGCGGGATCGATCGCCGCCTCCGATCCGCGAGGCGAGCACCTCGCGGAGATCGCCCGGCGCTACGGCATCCAGGCAGTCGCCGACAACACCGATCTCGTGAAGCGCGCCGAGGTGATCATCCTCGCCGTCAAGCCCCAGATCATGGGCGTGGTGCTCAAGGAGGTGGCAGACGTCGTCGACGAGGGTAAGCTCCTCATCTCCATCGCGGCCGGGGTGGCCACGAAGAAGCTCCGCGAGCAGCTGGGCAAGCCGGCGCGGCTCATCCGGGTCATGCCCAATACGCCCGCCCTCGTCCTCGAAGGGGTGACGGCCATCGCGCGCGCGGACGGGCTCAGGCCGGGAGATCTCGAGGCGGCGCAGGAGCTCTTCGCCGCCGTGGGCAAGGTGGTGGTGCTCGAGGAGAGCGCCATGGACGCAGTCACCGGCCTCTCCGGCTCGGGTCCCGCCTACGTGGCCATCGCCATCGAGGCGCTCGCCGACGGCGGCGTGAAGATGGGGCTCGACCGCGCGACCGCCATGACCCTGGCCGCCCAGACCGTGTTGGGCTCCGCCCGCCTCGTGCTGGACACGGGCGTGCACCCCGGCCAGCTCAAGGACATGGTCTCCTCGCCGGGAGGTACCACTATCGCGGGCATCGCCGCCCTCGAGGACGGCGGGCTCCGCCGGGCCCTCATCCAGGCCGTGGAGCGTGCCACCCTGCGCTCGCGAGAGCTGGGGGCGTCCTGAGAGTGCTGCCCGTCAGCGTCGTCAGCGTCCTGCAGGAAGTCCTGAACATCTACATCTGGGTCATCATCGCCGCCGCCCTCATCTCCTGGGTCAACCTGAGCCCGTACCATCCCATCGTGCGTATGCTGCGCCGCCTCACCGAGCCCGTGCTCACGCCCATTCGGCAGATCCTGCCGCCGTGGAAGACCTGGGGCCTCGATTTCTCGCCGATGATCGTCATCCTGCTCATCCAGTGGGCGGTGAAGCCCCTCCTGTGGACGCTCGCGGGATACTGATGCCGGGCCGGACGACGAGGCCGAGAACGGGGTTTTTCAGGTGAGCCAATCTGGCGACGTCAGGTCGGGCCGGTCCTAGCAGAGGAGATCACCATGCGCATCACGCCCATGGACATCCGGCAGCAGCAATTCACGGTGAAGATGTTCCGTGGCTTCGACACCCAGGAAGTGGACACCTTCCTGGAGGATCTCGCCTCCGACTACGAGGCGCTCCTCAAGGAGAACTCGCTCCTCAAGGAGCAGCTCCAGGCCCTGGAGGAGCGCACGCGCGGGCTGGAGGAGCGCGAGAAGGTGCTCCAAGAGACGCTCGTCACCACCCAGCGGCTGGTCGAGGAAATGAAAGACCAGGCGCGCCGGGAGGCGGGCGTGATCATCCGCGAGTCCGAGGTGCAGGCGGAGCGGATCATCGAGGCCTCGCGCGCCGCGGAAGCGAACCTGCGCGGCGAGATCCTCGCCCTCCGGCGGACGCGCCGGCAGCTCGCGGAAGGACTGCGCTCCACCCTGGAGATGTACCAGCGCCTCCTCGATCAGGACATCAAGGCCGACACCGAGGATGACGCCTCGAGCGCCTGAGACCTTGCTCCACGTGCGCGTGCAGCCGAAGGCCCGGACAAATGCCGTGGTGGGCTGGCGGGGGGAGACGCTGCGGGTCTCCGTGACCGCGGCGCCCGAAGACGGTAAGGCCAATCGCGCGGTGATCGCGCTTCTCGCCGACCGGCTCGGCGTCGCCGCGACCTCCATCAGCCTGGTGCGCGGCGCCAGCTCGCGCGACAAGTGGTTCCGCCTGCCTGCGGGCACGACGCTGCCGGCATGATCACACCCATCCGCTGGGAGGGTGATCGTCTTCTCCTCCTCGATCAGACGCTCCTCCCCGGTGAAGAGCGCGAGCGTGAGTACACGCGCTGGCAGGACGTGGCGGAGGCGATTCGCACCCTGGTCGTCCGCGGCGCGCCGGCCATCGGCTGCGCGGCGGCTTTCGGTCTGGCGCTCGCCGCGCGCCAGAGCGGCGCCGAGGACGTGGACGGCCTCTTGCACGATCTCGGGGAGGCGGGGAAGGGTCTCGCGGCCACCCGCCCCACCGCGGTGAATCTCTTCTGGGCGCTCGATCGCATGCGCGGCGTGGCCCACGCGGTGCGCGGCCTGCCGCGGCCCGCCCTGCGGGAGCGGCTGCTCGCCGAGGCCCAGGCCATCCTCGAGGAAGATCTGGCGGGGAATCGCGCGCTCGGCGCCCACGGCGCCTCGCTCGTGCCCGAGCACGCGCGCATCCTCACCCACTGCAATGCCGGGGCGCTGGCCACCGCCGGCTACGGCACCGCGGCGGGGGTGATCCGTGCCGCGCACGAGCGCGGGCGGGTGGCCATGGTCTGGGTGGACGAGACCCGGCCGGTCATGCAGGGCTCCCGCCTGACCGCGTGGGAGATGGTCAAGGAAGGCATCCCGCATCGCCTCATCTCCGACGTGGCCGCGGGCTTCGTCATGAAGCGGGGCGAGGTCGACCTGGTGGTCACCGGCGCCGATCGCATCGCCGCGAACGGGGACACCGCGAACAAGATCGGCACCTACTCGGTGGCGGTGCTGGCCCGTCATCACGGCATTCCGTTCTACGTGGCGGCGCCCTTCTCGACCATCGACGCGTCCATTCCCTCGGGCACGGCCATTCCCATCGAGGAGCGCGACGCCGACGAGGTGCGCCGAATGGGCGGGCGGCAGACCGCGCCCGCGGAGACGCCCGTGTACAATCCCGCCTTCGACGTCACGCCCGCCGAGCTCATCTCCGGCATCATCACCGAGCGCGGCGTGTTCCGCTTCCCTTACGCCTTCCGGTAGTCCCGTGTCGGGCAACCGACACGTCGAGGCGGCCCGGCGGTATCACGACGCCACCATGCATTCGCCCGAGTCGGTGCGCACGGGCGGCCATCGCCTCGACTGGGCGATCAAGCCGGAGCCCTTCAAGATCTATCCGGATCTGCCCGCGGTCTCGCTCCCGCGTGACTTCTCCGTACCGGAGCTGGATACGCTCGCGGCCATCTCGACGGAAGGGGCGGGGACGGCCGCCCTCGACCTCGAGCGCCTTGCCGCGCTCCTCTTCTTCACGGCCGGCGTGACCAAGCGCAAGAGCTATCCTGGCGGCGGCGTCATGTACTTCCGCGCGGCGCCGTCGACGGGCGCGCTCTACCAGACCGAGGTGTACGTGGTGGCGGGTGCGGTCGAGGGCCTCGCCTCCGGGATCTATCATTTCTCGCCGGGCGACCTCGCCCTGCGCCGTCTCCGCGAGGGAGACTTCCGCGGCGCCCTGGCCATCGCGGCCGCCGACGAAGAGCTGGCCACGCGCCCGGCCACCCTCGTGCTGACCGCCATCTACTGGCGCAACACCTGGAAGTACCAGGCGAGGGGCTACCGGCATCTCTTCTGGGACTCGGGCTCGATGCTGGCCAATCTCCTCGCCGGCGCGACCGCGCTCGATCTCGGCGCGCGCACCGTCACCGGCTTCGTGGACCTTGAGGTCAATGGCCTCCTCGGACTCGACGCGGAGAAGGAGGGCGCCCTCGTCCTGGCTCCCCTGGGCGCGGCTGGCCAGAGCGCATCCGTCTCGCCCGTCATCGCCTCCATCGCGCCGTCTATCATCCCGCTCTCGGCCTCCGAGGTGGATTACCCGATGCTGCGCGATGCCTACGCCAACTCGTCGCTCGAGACGGAGAGCGAGGTGGAGGCCTGGCGGGAGCGCGTCCCGGAGCGCATGGAGCGGGGAGGCGTGCGGCTTCGCCTGCCGGAACCGAGGCGCGCCGCGGGCCGAAGCCTGGGAGAGACGATCATGGCGCGCGGTTCCACGCGTGAGTTCTCCGGGTCGGCCATTGGCGCCGACGATCTCTCCGCCGCGCTCTGGCATGGCTCGCGCGGCTGGCCGGCCGACGTGCCGTCGCGCCTCGTGGATCTCTACCTGAGCGTCCACGCCGTGGAGGGGATCGAGCCGGGAGCGTATGCGTACGATCCGGCCGCGCACGCGCTCGAGCTCATCAGGGCGGGCGACTTTCGTCGGGAGGCGGCCTTCCTCTGCCTCGAGCAGCCGCTGGGCGGCATGTCGTCCGCCACGGTCTTCTTGCTGGCTGACCTCCGCGCGATCCTGGAGGCGCTCGGCAATCGCGGCTATCGCGTGGCCAATCTCGAGGCCGGCCTCATCGGGGGGCGGCTCTATCTGGCCGCCTATGCCCAGCGCTTCGGGGCGACGGGACTGACCTTCTATGATCGCGACGTGGTCGCGTTCTTCTCGCCGCACGCCGCGGGGAAGGACGCGCTCTTCGTGACGGCCGTCGGGCGCTCGGTGAAGGGCGTAGCGCAGGCTCCGGCTCCCCTCCAGATCACGCGCCGCTAACGTTTGCTTCGCGCTCACCTCGGACGGCTGAGCACGACCTGACCGACGGCCTTGAGGAGCCTTCCCGATCAGGCTGCGCGCTCGTCGGGGCGAGGAGCGCGGCCAGCCCCGGCACGATGGCGACGCGTCACATCAGGCGACGACGGGGCGGACCTCGACGCGGGCGTCGTAGGCGGACTGGCCGCCGGGAATGCGCGGATCGAGGCCGTCGCTGGCCTCGGGCGTGAGGCACGCCTCGCCGCTCGTGAGCGTGTTGAGGCCGGGCCATCCGTCGCGGGCCCACACCACGCCGGGGAGGATGTCCTCCGTCACGTGGGCAACCGCCTCGAAACGTCCGCGCTCGTTCCAGAGCTCCACGCGTCCACCCGCCGAGATGCCGCGCGGCGCCGCGTCCTCGGGATGGATCCACAGCTCGGCGTGTGGCTCGACGCGCTCAAGTGTGGGGAGCGCCCGCCCGTTGTCGTAGAAAGAGTGGAAGGCCGTCAGCACGCGCCCCTGGCGGAACTCGAGAGGGAGGCGGCCATCGTCGCGCGACGGACGCGTGTAGCTCGGGAGGGCCGGCAGGCCCAGCGCCGCCGCGCGCGCGGAATGGAACTCGATCTTCCCCGACGGGGTGGCGAAGCGGCCCTCGCGATACGGCACGTGATCGAGGCGGCTCCGTTCCGCGATGCCCCCGAGCTCGCGCAGCGTGCTCACGGTCAGGGTCCCATTGCGCTGCGGCTCGAGGAGCGCGTCCATGTACGCCTCGACCGACGGCCACGGGAAGAAGTCCTCGATGGCGAGCCTCGCTGCGAGCTCACGGAGCACGAAGATGAGCGGCCGCGTCTCTCCCATGGGCTCGAGGGCCCGCTCCATCAGGTAGAAGTGCGTGGCCGTCTCCTTGATGCCGAGATCCTCCAGCCAGACCGTGCCCGGCAGCACGATGTCGGCCATTCGCCGGATGGTGTCGTTCGCGAACACGTCGTAGGCGACGATGAGGCCCACGCGCTTCAGATCGCGCTCGACGGCGGCGGCATCGGAGAACGAGTTCAGCATGTCGGTGCCCGCGGTCAGGAGCACGTCGAGGCCGCCGTCCTTGATGAGCCGCGCGATGGATGCCATGTGGCTCGGCACCCAGTGGCCGGGAGGCCGGCGATTCGCCGCGGAGAGATCGGCGAGATGATCGCCGGTCGGGAACGACCGGTGGCGAGGGCCAAGGCCGCCGCCCGCGATCCCGAGCTGTCCCGTGAGGGCGGGTAGGGTGGCAATGGCGCGCCCCGGCTCCCAGCCCCGGCGGTGCTTGTACATGCTGGCGCCGCCGACCACGATCATGGCGGGGCGGCTCGTCGCGTACTCGCGCGCGAGCCGGCGAATGTCCGTGGCGGGCAGCCCGGTCTCGCCCTCCGCCCACTCGGGGGTGAAGGGCCGCAGATGCTCGGCGTACGCCTCGTAGCCGACGCTGTGACGCCCGACGAAGTCGTGGTCGACGAGGCCGTCGGCCACGATCACCTGGGCCATGGCGAGGGCGAGGGCGGCGTCGGTGCCGGGGCGGATCAGCCACGCCTCGTCGGCGTGGCGCGCGGCCTCGGTGCGCCGCACGTCGATGAGCACCACGCGCGCGCCGCGGCGCCGCGCTTCCACGAGGTGCTGCGCGGTGGTGGGTTGGCTCGCCAGGTTGGCGCCCCACAGGAGGACGAAGCGCGAGTTCGCCGCCATGTCCTCCTTGGTATTGGCCTCGATGACGCCGGTGATGCCGAGGCCGTAGGCGCCCATGGCCCAGCACACGATGGCGGGATTCCAGACCTGCATCCCCCCGAGATGACCGAAGCGCATGATGAGCGGCCGGTTGATGCCCGTGACGTGCGCGCCGTGGCCGAACCAGAAGCCGACCCGCTCCCGCCGGGTCGCCTCGATCGCCTGCACGATGCGATCGATGGCCTCGCCCCAGGTCACCGCGCGCCAGCGGTCCTCGCCGCGCCGGCCGTCCCGCACGAGGGGCTGGGCGAGCCGGCGGCCGTTGTGCGGGATCTCCACGGCGGCCCGGCCGCGGATGCAGAGGAAGCCGCGGCTGTCCGGATTCTCCGGATCGCCCTTGACGCCGAGCACACGCCCCTCCTCGGACACGTCGACGAGCATGCCGCAGAAGGTGGGATGACAATTCATGGGGCACATCGTGCGCACGGTGCGGCTCGCCATGGGCGAGATCATACCTCTCCGTTGCCTCGGGCGCAGAGCTTCTGCTAGTGTGAGACGGAACGCGCACACATCATGAAGGAGGAGAAGCGCATGAAGAAGTACCAGCTGATGGCGCCGGGCCCCACCCCCGTGCCACCCAATGTCCTGCTCGCCATGGCCCGTCCGATCATCCATCACCGAGCTGCGGAGTACGACGCGCTTTTTCTCGAGGTGCGCGAGGGTCTCAAGCGGCTCGTGCAGACCCAGCAGGACGTGCTCACTCCCGCGTGCACGGGAACGGGGGCCATGGAAGCGGCGGTGTCCAACACACTGTCGGCCGGCGACCGGGTCATCGTGGTCAACGCCGGCGCGTTCGCCCAGCGCTGGCTCGCCATCTGCAAGGCCTTCAGCCTCCCCGTCGTCGAGCTGGAGGCGCCGCACGGCGACACGGTGTCGCCGGATCGCGTCGCCCAAGCCCTCCGCGAGCACGCGGACGTCAAGGCGGCGCTCGTCCAGCACAGCGAGTCGTCGACGGGCGTGCTCCACGACGTCCGCGGCTACGCGCAGGCCTGCCGCGGCACCGGCGCGATCCTCATCGTGGACGCCGTCTCGAGCCTCGGCATCGCCGAGCTCCCCATGGACGCCTGGGGCATCGACGTCGTGGTCTCAGCCTCGCAGAAGGGGCTCATGCTTCCTCCGGGTCTGGGGCTGCTCGCCCTCAGCGAGAAGGCGTGGGCGGCGGCCAAGCGCTCGAGCCTGCCGAAGTTCTATCTCGACCTCAGCGAGGAGCGGAAGTACACGGCGCGCAACGAGGCGCGCTTCACGCCCGCGGTGTCGATCATGATCGGATTGCGCGAGGTGCTGCGCATGATCGCCGAGGAGGGGCTGCCCAACGTCTTCCGCCGTCACGACCGACTCTCCCGCGCCACCCGCGCGGGCGCGGAGGCCCTCGGCCTCACCCTCTTCCCCAAGACCACGCCGAGCCCCGCCCTCACCGCGGTGCAGGTGCCGGTGGGGGTGGATGCGGACCGGGTGGTGGCAGGGTTCTCGACCGCGCACAACATCACCATCGACGGCGGGCGGGGGCCGACCAAGGGCAAGATCTTCCGCATCGGCCACATGGGCTACGTCGCGGACTTCGACGTCACCACCGCCCTGGCCGCCCTCGAGCAGGTGCTCCACGATCTCGGCCAGCCCGTGGATTTCGGCGCGTCCCTGGGGGCCGCCCAGAAGGTGTTCGCCGAGCGGGGGTAGGCGGAGTAGGATAGCGGCTTGGCCATGTCGCTGCGACTCTTGCTCCTACGGCACGGAGAGACGGCCTGGAACCGGGAACGCCGATACCAGGGCTGGAAGGATACCCCTCTCTCCGCCGCCGGCCTCCAACAGGCGGAAGCGGTGGCGCGGGAGCTCAAGGAGCACCCCTTCGCCGCCGTCTACTCGAGCCCGCTCCAGCGCGCCCGCGAAACGGCGGCCCCCATCGCCTCTGCGCACGGCCTCGAGGTGCTGACCGATCCGGCCTTCAAGGAGTTGGCCTTCGGCGAGTGGGAAGGCCTGACCCTCGACGAGGCAAGGACCCGTGACGCCAAGCTGTACGAGGGCTGGGCGAAGACGCCGCACCTCGTCTCGCCTCCGGGCGCGGAGACGCTCGCCCAGGCGCGTGAGCGCGTGCTCGCCGGGCTCGAACGGCTGCGCGCCGGGCACCGCGACGAGGTCGTGTGTCTGGTCGCCCACGGTATCCCCGTGCGCATCCTGATCTTGGAAGCCCTCGGGCTCGGGCTGGATCGGATCTGGACGCTCCACTCCGCGCCCACGGGCATCTCCGAGCTCGAGTTCCGCGACGACTGGACGGCTGTGCATCGCATGAACACCCTCGTCCACCTCGACACCGCGCTCGCCGGCCGGTAGGACGCGAGCCTCGTCATGCCGCGCCGGATCCAGCACACCCAGCTGCCCAAGGGGGCCAAGATCTATCTGCCCGACGAAGCCGCGCAGAAGCGCCGCGTGGAGGCGGAGCTCTGGAGCGTGTTCCGCAAGTGGGGCTATCGCGAGATCGTCACCTCCGCCTACGAGTACTTCGACGTGCTCGCCCAGGGCACGGACCAGGAGCTCCAGGAGCGGATGTTCAAGATGGTCGATCGCGAGAGCGGGCGCCTCCTCGCCCTGCGCGCCGACGTCACCCCGCAGATCGCCCGCATCGTGGCCTCGCGCATGCGCGAGGAGCCGAAGCCGCTGCGTCTCGCCTACGTGACCAACGTGTTCCGCTATGACGAGCCGCACGTGGGGCGCTATCGCGAGTTCCACCAGGCGGGAGTGGAGCTGGTCGGCCTGCCCAATCCCGAGGGCGACGCCGAGCTCATCGCGATGACGGTGGAGGGCCTGCGCGCGCTGGGGCTCGAGCGCTTCCAGCTCGACGTGGGGCAGGCGGATTTCTTCCGCGGGCTCCTCGAGGATCTCTCGCTCGACGAGGGCCGGGCAGTCGAGCTGCGCTCTGCCCTCGGGCGGAAGGACATCTCCGCCCTCGAGCGCATCGTGGCGGGGCTGGGCGCCCCCGCCGCGGTGGGCGAGCTGCTGCTCGCCCTCCCCTCCCTCTACGGCCGCGCCGATGTGCTGGATCGCGCGGAGCGCCTCGTGAAGAACCCGCGCTCGGAGGCGGCCCTCAAGAACCTCGCCGAGGTGTACCGGCTCCTCACCGTGTACGGCCTCGCGGAGTCCGTGCTCCTCGATCTGGGCGAGGTGAGCGGCTTCGACTACTACTCGGGCGTGCACTTTGAGGCCTACGTGTCCGGGCTGGGGGCGCCCCTGGCGGGAGGCGGCCGCTACGATCACATGCTCGCCCGCTTCGGCTACGACTGCCCCGCCACCGGCTTCGCCTTCGAGGTGGGACGGATCCTCCTCGCCATGGAGAGCCAGGGCATCGCGGCCGCGCCGCCCGGTCCCGACTTCTTCATCATCGACTTCACCGCCGACAAGACCCGCGCCCTCGCTCTGTCGCGCCGTCTCCGCGACCTGGGAGCGACGGTGGCGCGCGACATCCTGAGCCGCGGCCTCGACGACTCGCTCGCCTATGCGCGCCAGCAGCGCGCGCGCCGGGTGATCGTGATCGGCGAGTCCGGCGGCGACGCGGACGAGCTGCGCGTGCTGGACCTCGGGGGCACGGGAGGCGAGCAGCGTCTCGCCGCCGCCGAGGTGCTGGCCGATCCCGCGCGATACTTTCCCGACTCGGGGAGCAGGAGGTAGGCGTCATGCCGAACATCGTGATCGTGGGCGCCCAGTGGGGCGATGAAGGCAAGGGGAAGGTGGTCGACGTGATCACCCCGCACTTCGACGTGGTCGTCCGCTACCAGGGCGGGAACAACGCTGGCCACACCGTGGTGGTGGGACGGGAGAAGTTCGTGCTCCAGACCATCCCCTCGGGCATCCTCCACCCGGGCTGCCGCAACATCATCGGCTGCGGGGTGGTGATCAACCCCGCCTCCCTCATCGACGAGATGGAATCGCTCGTCCAGCGCGGCGTCTCCCTCGACGGCAACCTCTACATCTCCAAGAACGCCCACGTGATCATGCCGTATCACCCCGCCCTGGATCGCGCGAGCGAGTCCAAGGCCGGCAAGCACCGCATCGGGACGACGGGCAAGGGCGTGGGCCCCGCCTACGCGGACAAGAGCGCGCGGGTGGGCATCCGCATGGCCGATCTCCTCGACGAGCGGCTCCTCCGGGAGAAGCTCGAGTACAACGTGGCCCAGAAGAACCGGCTCCTTCGCGAAATCTACGACGCGGAGAGCTTCACCGTGGACAATATCCTGAGCCCCTATCTCCGCTACGCGGGCTGGCTCGCTCCGTACATCACGGACACCGCGCTGCTGATCCATCGCTGGATGGAGGCGGGCTCCTCCGTGCTCTTCGAGGGCGCGCAGGGGACCATGCTCGATATCGACCATGGGACGTATCCCTTCATCACGTCGTCCAGCACGACGGCGGGCGGCGCCTGCACGGGCTCCGGCGTGCCGCCCACCCGCATCAACGGGGTGATCGGCATCTCCAAGGCCTATTGCACGCGGGTGGGCGGCGGCCCCTTCCCCACCGAGCTCAGCGGGGACATCGCCGATCTCCTGCGTATGCGCGGCAACGAGTTCGGCTCGGTCACCGGCCGGCCGCGCCGCTGTGGCTGGGTCGACGCGGTGGGGCTGCGCTATGCTACTCGCATCAACGGGCTCGACACCCTCGCCATCACCAAGCTCGACGTGCTCGACACCTGCGCCACCGTGAAGATCTGCGTGGGCTACAAGTACGACGACGACGTGCTCACGGACTTCCCCGAGGAGGAGCGCATCTGGCACGAGGCCGAGCCCGTGTACGAGGAGCTCTCGGGCTGGCAGACCTCGACGGCGGGCATGCGCGACTACGAGGAGCTGCCGACCAAGGCGCGGGAGTACCTGGAGCGCCTCTCCGAGCTCTGCGGGGTGGGCATCTCGCTCGTCTCCACGGGCCCCGTGCGCGACGAGACCATCCTCGTCAACGACTCCACGCTCACGCGCTGGATCCCTGGGCTCCGCTCCTCGCTGCCCCCCCACTAGAAGGCGCCGGGAGCCCGTCGCTCCCGGTTATGATGGCCCCTGTGAGCCGTTAGCTCAGTTGGCAGAGCACCTGACTTTTAATCAGGGGGTCGGTGGTTCGATCCCACCACGGCTCACCACTTCTTTCGCTCAATGGTTTCACCCAGATCCGGCCCGTCCCGATTGCCGCTGTTTCTCCCTCCCGAAAGCCCAGGTGCTAATCACGGTGCTACTCCGCGCCGGCGAAGGCTTCCGGTTCGCCCGTGGCACGAGTCACGAGGCGCTCGATAGCCGTGCGGCGGTGTCCTGGCGACAGGTGGGAATACCGGAGCGTCATGACCATGGTCTTGTGGCCCATCAACTCCCGGATGGTCATGAGGTCGACGCCCTCCATTGCCAAACGGCTGGCGAAGGTGTGTCGGAGGTCGTCGAAGCGAAAATCTTCGATCTGAGCGGCGCGTAGGGCCGCAGGAACGGTCTTCTTGGCCCACCTCAGGTCACGGTGCCCTGCGCTGTTCGGGAACACGAATGTGCTGGCGTCCAGCGACCGGGTCCGGCGCGACAGGATGGTCCGGACGGTCGAGGTCAAGGGAACGTGTCGAGCCTCACCGTTCTTTGCCGTCGGGATGGTGAGGGCACCGCCCTTGAGATCCACGTCACGCCAGCGCAGCCCGAGCAACTCTCCCCGACGAAAGCCTGTGTGGAGAAGGACCTCATCGGTCGGGAGAGCCTTCATCAGCCGCTCCTCCTCGGCGTCCGTGAGATAGCGGGTGCGGCCACTCGGGTCGCGAAGAGTCTTGAGCTTGCTGACCGGGTTCGAACCAGCCTTGTCGTCGCGGATGGCCACGT
>Ga0075425_100006682_pt1 | contig 12119 bp, 7 predicted proteins | sample SoiMethybrSBSTD4_FD_75300 | JGI IMG/M metagenome (GOLD analysis project Ga0075425, IMG submission 75300) | Bulk soil microbial communities from a Populus tree surrounding site in Tennessee, USA - Soil MetaG P. TD hybrid SBSTD4 | ecosystem: Environmental > Terrestrial > Soil > Tree plantation...
TATCTTTGACTCCACTGACCAAACCGGGAACTAAACTCATCAACATTTCCGCGTACGATCTCAATGTGCCTCGCAACTACCAGAATCTCGATCGTTACACCGAAGTCGATATCTCGATTGCCGCTGATCCGCAGGCAACGCTTCCGGTTTTGATTGAAGCCTGCAAACGCCTCATCACCGGCGACCGAAGACGTGTCCTTGACGAGCGCAGCAAGGTTCTGGCCGCAGCGTCGGCGCAGGCATTGGAGCGTGCGCGAGTTGAAGCGACTTACGCGTGGGATGCCACCCCGATCACTACTGGTCGGCTGTCGGTCGAGGTCTGGAATGCGGTTAAAAATAAGGATTGGGCCTCGGTCGGAGGTGGCGGTGGCCGCTTGTGGAACAACGACAAATTCTATCGACTGATGGGCGAGGCAGGCGGCGGAGGAGTTGGCGGCGGGTTGCCGATTGCCGTCGGGGCTGCCCTTGCACACAGGAAGCATGGTCGGCTTTGCGTTCGCATTCAAACCGACGGCGACATGATGGTCGCCAACGGGGCGATCTGGACTGCTGTGCATCACCGCATTCCAATGCTGTTTGTCATGCATAACAACCGCGCCTATCACCAGGAGGTGATGCATGTTCAACGCATGGGTAACCGCCGTCAACGCGGTATGGGAAATGCCTATATCGGCACGACCATCACGGATCCGAATATCGATTTCGCGATGCTGGCGCGCAGTATGGGCGCGTATGCTGAAGGTCCAATCACCGATCCTAAAGACCTGGGACCCGCATTACGCCGTGCCGTCGAACGGGTAGAAAAAGGCGAAGTGGCTCTCGTCGACAGCGTGACGCAACCTCGCTAACGACACAGCAAGGAGACACCGATATGCGTCTTTTGATGCTTATGGCATTGACGGCTTCACTATTGAGCGCACAGACTCCAAATCCCAACGCGGCACCTCGCGGAAATGCCGATAACGGCAAAAAACTTTTTGTCACGTATGGATGCTATCAATGCCACGGCTACGCGGCTCATGGCGGGGCCGGCGGCGACTCGCTGCGCGGCGGCCCGCGGATAGCGCCGAAACCGATCCCGTTTGCAGCGTTCTCGAAATATGTACGGCGGCCTACGGACCAGATGCCGCCGTACACTGAGAAATTGGCGTCCGATCAGGACCTGGCAGACATCTACGCCTGGCTGCTTACGATTCCGGAACCGCCACCCGTGAGCAGCATTCCTCAGCTGAAAGACTAACTCCACTTCCGTCCTTGCGACCGGGAAGGAGCAAGAATGAGAGGCCAGAATATCCTGGCGGGATTATTGCTTACTCTCATCGCCAGCTTTGCGGCCTCGGCGCAGTCCACAGCACAGATCAACGGCACAATCAAGGATTCATCCGGAGCTGTTTTGCCGGGTGTGGAAGTGACCGTGAACCAAACCGACACTGGCCTGAGGCGAAGTACCGTTACTGATGAAACCGGCTTTTACGTATTGCCAAATCTGCCGATTGGGCCCTATCGCCTGGAGGCAGTCTTGCCGGGCTTCCGAAGTTACGTTCAGACTGGAATAATCCTGCAGGTCAACAGCAATCCCGCGATCGACGCGGTCCTGGCCGTCGGCCAACTGACGGAAACAATCGAAGTGAAGGCCGACGCAGCTTTGGTGGAAACCCGGAGTTCCGGAGTCGGCACAGTCGTCGATAACCAGCGGGTTCTCGAGATGCCATTGAACGGACGCAATGTGACTGAACTCATCTTCCTGTCGGGAATGGCAACCGCGAATACTGTCACGGGTTCCGTGAATACGGTCCGGAACTATCCGACCATCCTCGTCAACGTCGCCGGGGGAATCACCAACGGCGTGACATACATGTTGGATGGCGCGAGCAACAACGATGCTGAAAACAACCTGAACCTGCCTTTGCCGTTTCCCGATGCTTTGCAGGAGTTCAAGGTGGAGACTAGCGCACTGCCTGCGCAGTATGGTTATCATTCGGCCGCGGCGGTGACTGCCGTGACGAAGTCGGGAACCAATGAGTTTCACGGCGACGTGTTCGATTTCGTGCGGAATGGAGTATTCAACGCGCGCAACTTCTTTGCAACTTCGCGTGACAGTCTGAAGAGGAATCAGTTCGGAGGCGTCATCGGCGGACCCATTATCAAGAACAAGCTGTTCTTCTTCGGTGGCTACCAGGGCACGACGCAACGCTCGGCGCCATCCTTGAACATCACACGCATACCCACAGCTGCTATGCTTGCCGGCGACTTCACCGCAGTCGCGTCGCCCGCATGCGCGGGACGACAACTCACGCTCGCGGCATCCCAAGGTTTCGTGAATAACCAAATCCCTACGGCGCGCCTGAATCCGGCGGCGCTCAAAATTGCCGCTCGTCTTCCCATCTCTTTGGCTGATCCGTGTGGCCAGGTGACGTTTGGGCTTTTGAACAACCAAAATGAAAACATCATTGTCTCGAGGATGGATTATTCGAAGACGGACCAGAACTCCATATTTGGACGCTTCTTTGTTGCGAAGCTCACCCAACCCACAACGTACGATGGAAACAATTTGCTGACGAGCAGATTTAACGCCACCAATGATCGCGTTTATACAGTCGCTCTGGGCAATACCTATTTAATTGGCTCGGGCACGGTCAATTCATTCCGAGCGTCGATGACCAGGACGGCCATTGAAAAAGTCAGCGACAACGTGGGTACATGGTCAAGTTTCGGTGTGAACGCGAATTCTTTTCTCCAACCTGTAATAAGTGTGTCGGTGTCCGGAGGGTTTTCTACAGGGGGTGGAAATGCGATCGTAAGCATCGCCAACACGGGACCCAACCTCAGCCTTTCCGACGATCTCGCCGCTGTTAAGGGCCCCCATCAGCTCGCGTTCGGCGCGAACTACATGCACACCGAGAACGCTTACCATTCGGGAGTCCGGGGTGACGGCACGGCCTCATTCAATGGTCAGGCGACGGGTTTAGGCCTGGCGGATTTCTTACTTGGACTTGTCCAGACGTGGGACCAGGGAAACCTCTCAACCCTCTACAATCGTCAACACTACGTCAGCGTGTATGCGCAGGACGCGTGGAAAGCCACCCCACGCCTGACTGTCAATTATGGCCTCCGATGGGAGCCCTACCTTGCGATCTCGAGCAAGTATGGTGCGCTTTCGTACTTTGATAAGAGTCTCTTCGACAGGAATGTGCACACCAATTTGTTTGTAAACGCTCCAGTCGGAGTGATCTTTCCCGGAGATCCTCAATATGAGTGTGGAACGAAGATTGAGTGCAACAGGTGGAATGAATTCCTGCCACGAGTAGGATTGGCCTGGGATGCCAGCGGCAGTGGCCGTACTTCGGTTCGAGCAGCGTTCGGAATATTTTCAGATCGCGACATGCTTATTTCCCTGACCGGGTACGGACAAACGGTGCCTTTCGGCAATAGAGTAACTCTCACTAACGTCAATCTTTCGAATCCCTGGGCCACATATCCCGGCGGAAACCCATTTCCAATTCTCGTCGAGAAGAACATGGCGTTTCCGACCTTCGGCCTTTATGCCACGCACCCATTCCATGCCAAACCGGCCAGCGTGAATCAGTGGAATCTCAGCATCCAGCGGCAACTGGGCACGGATTGGCTGGTAACGGCCAACTACATCGGCAGCAGTACGATTCACCTGCGCACCGGCAATGAATTAAATCCTGCGGTTTTTCTCGGAGTCGCGCCGTGTACCATCAACGGACAGGCTTTCTCAACGTGTTCGACGACGGCAAACACGAATCAACGACGTCGTTTGAATTTACAAAATCCTGCTCAAGGCCAGTATTACGGCAGCATCGCCGTATTGGACGACGGCGGCACGGGAAATTACCACGGTTTGTTTCTATCGACGCAGAAACGGCTCAGCCGCGGTGTGAGTGTGCTGGCGAATTACACATGGTCGCACTGCATCAGCGATTTCTGGATCGCGACTGTTGGTGGCGCCGGCGGCTCGACGGTTCATCCCGACAATCGAAGCACGGAACGAAGCAACTGCGTTGGATCCGATCAGCGTCAGAATTTCAACCTTTCCGCCGTGCTTCAGACTCCAAAATTTGCAAACCGGCGGCTGGCTTTGATTGCCGGCGACTGGCAATTCTCGCCCATCGTGAAAATTCGATCGGGCCAGTTCTTCACGGTAACTGGAGGCGTGGATTATGCCCTGAATGGAACGCCGCAGGTGGCAAACCAGCGCCCCAATCAGGTGCTTGCCGATCCGTACCTTCCGAACAAGTCGGTGGATGGCTGGCTCAATCCAGCGGCGTTCGCTGCGCCCGCTCCCGGCACCTACGGAAACCTCGGACAGAACAACCTCCTGGGTCCGGGAGTATTTCAATTGGATCTCGCAGTGTCGCGAACCTTCGGGATTGGAGAGGATAAGACGCTTCAGGTGCGCGGCGAGGCTTTCAACCTGCCAAACCGCCTGAATCCCAGTACCCCCGTCGCGACACTGAACAGCACCGGAACTTTTGGCAAGATTCAGAGTGACATCAGTGGAACCAGCGGACTAACTGCCGGGAATCAGCGCATCCTGCAATTTGCCATCAAGGTCGTGTTTTGACGTCGTATAGATGTCAGCGAGATCGCACGCAGACCGCAGTGCGGATAGGAATTTCAAGCAAGGCAGGCCAGCGATTCGATGTCGCAGCACTCCGTTCCCGCTGGCCACGGCGATCAAGTTACGAAAATGGGTCGACAGCCATGCTCCTGGCGTTCTTCAGCATGGTGTCCGGTCCCTTGATGACACGAAACGGCGCCACGTCGCCCTTGGCGTTCTGGGGGAAGAGCCAGCAGAGTCGAAACCGTCCAGAGCCTTCTCGCCATAGTTCCTTCTCCTAAAACATTTCCGGCAGGGAATACGTGAGGACCGCATTGAGACGCATGTCGGAAACAATCAGCTCCTTGTTCTTCGGATTCAGAGCAACGCCGCGCGGCTTTTTTAAACCGTTCGCGGTTTTGGCGTCGATCTTCCAGCGTGGCGGAACATCTCCGCTGTCGTTGATGCTCCAAACCCCGACGAAGGCGCCCTGAGGTTCTGGAATCGCGCCGTCCGCGATGTGCGCAACGACGATCCATCCGCCTTTCGGATAGACCTGCATTTGCCGGATACCTTTGAGACCCGTATGAGGGCCGCGAATCACCCGCAGCGGTTCCGCATCGCCGTTGGCGGTGCGGTCGAAGATTAGAATCGAATTCCGCCCTCTCCCTTCTTCTCCTCGCTCACCTCGGTTAGCTGAATCGGCGGACACTCCATCGGTGATCAGAAGATTATGGACCGGGTCTACAGCGACTCCACCGCCGGGCCGCCATCCATTCTTAGGAGCGTGCACAATCCGGATCGGGGCTACGTCTCCATTGCCCTCCATCGGGAATACCAGAATTTCGTCGCGGACGGGCACAATGATTTCTTTGTTCACGTCATCAATTTCCAAAGTGTCCGCTTCGATCAGATGTGTCTTCGGACCCTGGATGATCCGGACCGGCGGTTGATTCCCGTCCACATCACCGCGGAATGCAAGAATCGCTTGCGCGAAAGGATTGGCCACGAAGATCTCGTCGCGGGAAGCCGAATATCGAATGTCGTGCATGGTTCGGCTGAGCTTGGTTTCCTGCCCGGCCAGGGTTCTCGCTGGAGTATCGGTGCCCTTAGCCAACCTGGCAAAGGCCGCAATCTGCGGATGAGCCACTCAGTTCGGTACCAGAATCTGATCGCGTTTGCTGTCGTATGCGACCGCGCCTGGGTTACCGATTTGAAGAGCGGGCGTGCCCGGTGGCGCTGAGCGGATGGTGCGCAGGGGCGCCACATCCCCGTTCGCCGTGCGCGGATAGTAGGTGGCGCTATGGTTGCCCATGCTGGCTACCGCCAGTTCATCATTCTTCGTATCGAGAAAAACGCCTACTGGATTCTTCAGCCCCGTCTTGTCGCCCTTCAGTACGCGGATGGGTGCGACGTCGCCACTATCGGTAGTGCGGAAAACCAATACAGAATGATCCGTATCGTTTGCCACGAAGAGTTCCTGATGTTCCGGATCCACAAAAATGTGCGATGGCCAATTCAACCGTGTCTTGGGTCCCGAAATGATTTGGACCGGCGCGACATCGCCGTTGGCCTTGAGTGGATACACGGTGATGGAAGGAGGAAAATATTTTCCCGTGCCCGGTTCTACAGTGGGTCTGCCTCCACTGGTTCCCTCGCGGTTCTGCCTGTAATACGCGACATTGCCGTAGTTGGCCACGAACATCAGGCCGTGCTTGGGATCGACGGCGATTCCGTGGGGATCTTCGAGGTGCGTCTGATTCCCAACGAGCGAGCGAAGCGGTTTCTCATTGCCCGAGGCCTGCTTGCGGTAGACCACCACCTGGGGAGGATGCTGCACGGTGAGATACAACTCCTGAGTATTCTCATCTACCGAAATGGAGTAGGTTCTGTGCGGAGTGTGAAGTTCCCGGTCGGGACGGACGTTTCCGCGCGCGTTCCGCGAGAACACTGTCATCGTATCGATCGTATCGTTGTTCACAGCGTAAATGTCACCGGTTTGCGGGTCCACATAGATGGCGCAATTGAACTCCACTTTGGTCTCGACGCCCCCGATGACTCTCTTCGGTTCGGTAAACGCTGCGCGCAGTGGAGTGTTGGCTTTTCGGTCATAGACCATAATCTGAAATGTGTTTTCATCCTGAAGAATAATTTCGTCCCGGATGTTGTCGACCGCCACGGCGCTGAACGTCGGCCTGGGGTCGCGGATCACACGCAGCGGAAGCCGGTTGATCAACACGGTGGACTGGTCCGCTTCTTTACGCGCGGCCGGACGCGCAGCTGCGGCTAATGCCGCTCTGTCTTGCTGCAATGCCGCCTGCAGGATGGTGCTGGTGCTCGCCGGAACCATCTCACACATTTCCCCGGACATCGCTACAGGCATCGGCGTTACGGAAACCAACTGCGGCCTCCCAGGTTTCGGAACGTCATGCTTCATCGGTCCGGCCAATAGTAGCGATGCCACCAGGCTCGTTAGAACCGGTAGAGGAACCATCATCATCAAACCGGCATGCTCGCGGTTCGCGTTCGCCATAAGAATCCTCCGGGTTGTTTTTGTTAGGCGTGCATTTTCCCACAGTCTGCCTGCTTTCGGTTCTACAAACACCTGCACGCCTATACGCAACGGAAAGCTCGCTGTTTCGGCGATAATCCAATCGTGTTTTCTGTGGATTCGCCGATTTTCCGTTCGCTGGCTTAGCGAAGCAACTTACCGAGAAATGGGTACCGCCACGAACGGGCGGCGCTTGTACGCATAAGGCATTGTCGGATCGAGGATTCCCCGTGAAACGATGCAAATGCTGCGAAGTCCCACCTTTGAAAGCGCAGACGGGGGTCAGTCTAGAACGACGACCCCGTCCACGCCTTCTAACGGTTTGATAGCGCGGCCCCCCTCCTATCCCAGGTGTCCCAGGAGGGCAATACGCCATCCATAGATTTCGGCTCTAGGGGAGTTTACCCGTCATTTCTTTATACATCCGTCGCACGAAGGTTTCTCTCTGCTCTGTGTACGTCGGCAGCTTCTCATATTGCTGAAGCTTCACGACGGCGGCAGCCTGATCTTCCGTCGCCGCGCGCGCTATCTGATCCTGGAGAGCGTCGCGTGCGTCGACAAATATCTGTCGCATGCGGTGCAGTTGTGCTCGAGTATCTCTGGGATTTTCGGGAATAGCACCGTGGCCGGGCACGAAGATATCGGCTGGGAGAGCTTCGATCTGGTCAAGGACACGCAGCCATGAGGCGCCATAACCCTGCGCCGAATTCGGAAATTCCTCAGCAAAAAACAGCTCGCTCAAATAAGCAATCCGGTCCTGCGGGACAAAGACAACGCTGTCTCCACGAGTGTGACCGGAGCCCAGATATAGAACCTGAATTTCTTTTCCGCCGAGATAAAGAGTCACGCGATCCCGGAATGTTTGATTCGGCAGCCTGGCCCGTTGCTCTTCAACAGAGACGCCTCCACGTTGCAACTGTTCGATAAAGCCAGCGCGGTAGTTTTCGTGGCCGATCTTGAACACGTCGGAATAAGCCAGATTGCCTTTGCTGTAGTTGTCATGAAAAGTGGAAGAGACCAGAAGCCGAACGGGCTGTTTGATGATGCTGGAAATCGCTTCTCGTTCTGCTCGCCCTGTTGCTTCCGATTCCAGAGCATCAAAAACCAGCACGCCTTCGCTGGTGGCGACAACTCCGCTGTTAAAAAACCTGCCACCGACAATCGAAGAGTACACATAGTGGCCGGGAATAATCTGTTTCAACTGTCCGGGACTGCGTGCCGGCTGCTGTGCGGACGTGACCAACGTCGAAGGCAGCAAGAGTAGCAGGAACATCGCGAATTTCGTCATAGGGCTCCTCAATTTGCACCTCACACCACTTCATAGAACGCGGGCTAAAGCCCGCGACTACGAGTTGGCCGGAACATTCCGGCATGCACGTAGTCGCGGGCTTTAGCCCGCGTTCCTTTCCACAGGGGCTACCGTTTGTTCTATTTCGCTGCCGGCCTTACGATCGAGAGGTATTCCAGTGCATCAGACGGTACACACATCTGTTCTTCGAATTCCTGTTTCGGATGCCAGTACACCATTTGCTTGTTCAATCCAAGCCAGGGCTTCGTATACATCTTCGGATCGTCGATGGTAAGCGTGATTTCCATGGTGTCGTAGTCAATGCGCTGATAACGCTCTTCAATGTGCGCGTTCATGCTGCGTGGATGGGCTTGTTGATCTGCCCAGCTATTCTCGGTGAAGCCGGTCGATTCTACGACGAAGGTGTAATCATCTGCCCATCGGCCGATCGAATAGCCGTAATATCTCGGATCCGGCGAGTCTCCTTCGGCTCCGACGTTGGTCGGCAGCTTCCGTCCATCCGTCCAGATCTCGCGCCAGATGCGCTGGTATTGCAGCAGCTGGATCATTTTGCTTTTGGTCTGCTCAAACTCGAACGCTCTCAGTTCGAAAAAGATGCTGCGGGGAAAGCCCAATGGATCACACGTAACCATTGGATCATTAGAATTGGCCACCGCAACTGCCCTGGGTCCGTTTAGAGGCTTGGCCGTATCAAACAATTGCTGTCCCAATTTCGTCAGCGGAGGAGGCGGCTGGGGCTGGAACGCAACCTGCCCTAACCAGACTCCAGAGATATCGCGACGCGGGGCGGGACGACCGGTTTTCGGCGGCAACGGTACCGGGTCCTGTTGAGTGCGTGTTTGCGGTTGTGGCCGCTGTTGACCTTTGCCAACAGCAACAAGAACGAACAGTGTCACTAATGCAAGAGAACTGATGATCAGATGCTTCCTCATACGTTTCCCGCTCATTGGCCCTGGCGGCCCACCCGATAGTTCAAGACCCTTCCATCCTTATAAGTAATCTTGGCCAGACGGCCAATTGGCTCGCCATTCTTTGCGGGGAACATCTCGATATCCGCCTCATCTCCGATAGCCACGATGTTTCTGTTCCATCCGATCAGTGACATTGCAGAGGGACTGCCGAATTCGGCAACCCAATGCCCGACTTGTCCCTTTTCGTCTTTCACGTCAAATGAAACAAGACCGTGTGGATTCATCCATGAAAATTTCGTGATTGTTGCATTCTTGAGAACGATGCTCGTGGTTGCGTATGCCGCATCGGAGTGGTGCGCAAAGCCTCCTGCCGGATTGATGACCAACAGTGTCACGATCAGGGAGAGCGCTGCGAGCGGAGCTTTCATGACTTGTCTCCTTTGGCCTTTAGACCGGCCATGATCTTCTCTCTTGTTATGGGATGTTCTCTTATTCTGACGCCACACGCATTGTAGATGGCATTGGATATTGCCGCGGGCACCGCACCGATTGCGGTTTCGGCGAAGCTTTTCGTACCGTAGAACCAGCGAGGCTCCAGGCTGTCAATGAACACCTGCGTCTGTTCCGGCACATCCATGATCGTGGGAAGCCGGTACGACAGATAGCCGACGCTGTAGTGACGGGTCCCTGGAAATTCCCGATCCCATGGAATCGGATCGGTGGCGATTTGAGTGCTCTGGACGAGTGAGCCTTCCATGTCGCTTTCTGCCAGCAGCGGATTAATGACTAGACCTGAATCGTGGCAATAGGCCGTCCTCAGAAATTTCCAGTCACCGGTCCACATGTCCACCTCGGCCTCGACAAAGCAGGCTCCGATGCCCTTATTTAATGCCCTGCCCTTGAGAGGAATGCACCTGCCGGATTGTCGTATAACAGTTCTGTTTGCCCTGACCAGTTCTGCAAAGCTTGTCCTCTTCCGGGGATCTTCTATCGATGAAATAATTCCGTCCTTTGTCCGAAGCTTTGCAACATCGACCTTCAGGGTATCGGCTGCCCGCCTCAGAAGATCTTTTCGAAGCTTGTCAGCCGCGATGCAGACAGCGCCACCCTGTACCATGGATGTCACGCCGCCGAACCAATTCTGGCTTGGTGGCGCAAGCTCGGAGTCGCCCCACACTACGCGGATGTGATCCCTGGTTGTGAATCCCAATATTTCCGAGGCCATCGCGGCTATTGCGGAATCATGGTTCGTTCCGCTGTCGGGCAGTGCGTTTTTCATGGTCACATAACCCTCGATACCGACCTCAAGGTCGGCACTGTACACTCCTGACGCATTACCGCCTCGGCCGATCGCCGAGGTCAGCTTTTCAAAGCCCGCTTCAGCTTCGTGGTAACCCATATTCCCGGCATGGTGCTGCGACATGGCCACGCCGATGCCTCTCTTGAACCTTCCGGCACTGCCGCCTGGCGTGGGATTCCTCTTATCCCATCCAATGGTCTTTGCTCCCTCCTCCAACACCTCGACCGACGCAAACGAGTCATAAGTGAGCGTCCCATTCTCGAGTTCGATTTTGTGGTCCGCCAGCTCCCCCGGATTGAAATCGCGTGCCGGCGAGAGCTTCGTGCCCGGTTTCGAAATATGCAGCATTCTGAAATCGATAGGATCCAGCCCGACCGCTTCCGCCATTTCATCAATCATGATTTCCCAGGCCCACTTAATCTCCTGCTGCTCGTTGCTGCGGGATGCCCCTTTTCGGATTGCATTGGTCCTGTAGTTGTACCCGATCGATTTCCAGTGCGGAACGCCGGCTGCATAGAGCATCAGCGCGTTCCCCGTACTGCCCGCCATTCCACCCTGCTCGGAATCGCCGGCATTCAGATAGACCTCATTGAGGAGCGCCACGATGTGCCCATCTTTCCTGGCGCCCACCTTGAATTTGGTTACATTCTCCGGCTTGACTGTGAGGTACGCGAGCTCCTGGTCCTTGGGCAGCATTAACTTCGTTGGCCTGCCCGTCATCTTCGCGATATACGCGATGAACGCGTTGAACCGCGTGCCCTGCGCGGATCCGAGAGTGCAGCCGTTCCATTTATTAATGAATCGAATCTTATCCGGATCGATACCGAGTTCCTTCGCGAGACTATTTCGTGACGGATAAATCGCCTGGCCCATACCCCAGAACGTCAATTTATCGGCGTCCCACTTTGCGACGCCGCCACAGGGTTGGATAGGAACAGACACTGCTCCTGCAAAGTAATAGGTGAATTCTTTGATCACATCCGCTTCCGCGAATCCCCGCTCCAAATCGCCGTGTCGGGCCACCGATGACGCGCCGGGATCGTAGCCGGGACTACTCGGACTCTGCACAATGAGATTGCCTTTTCCCATCCGGAGATCAGGCGCGCCGGGTGACATTACATCTTTCAGCGTGGATGCGTATCGCAGGACCTCGTAGTCAACGGCGATGGCATCGAGCGCATCCTCGGCAAGATCTTCGGTCTCAGCGGCAACAATGGCAACCACCTCACCCTGAAAGTTGATTTCTCGCGGTAACGGAGAAGTGACTGGAGCATTTTTAAAGGTGAGGACGTAAGCAACTCCCGGCATGATCTCCGTTCTGGAAGTGTCGATGTCCTTAATCCTCGCGCGCGGATGCGGGCTGGTGAGGACCTTCGCATAGAGCATATTTGGAAACCAGACTCTTGTGGCGTACTGTGCCTTCCCCGTAAACCGCGGGACAGCGACCTCCGCCATGGGTGGTATCGGCTTCCCCAACACGTTCA
>Ga0075425_100006683_pt1 | contig 12118 bp, 8 predicted proteins | sample SoiMethybrSBSTD4_FD_75300 | JGI IMG/M metagenome (GOLD analysis project Ga0075425, IMG submission 75300) | Bulk soil microbial communities from a Populus tree surrounding site in Tennessee, USA - Soil MetaG P. TD hybrid SBSTD4 | ecosystem: Environmental > Terrestrial > Soil > Tree plantation...
GGGGGCGTGGGACGCGCTGGTGGTGGTGCCCCTGGTCCTGCCGGAGATCGTGCTGGCGGCCTCGCTCGTCCTGCTCTTCGCGGCCATGGGGATGCGCCTGGGCTTCCTCACCGTGGTGCTCGCGCACGTGGCCTTCAGCCTCTCGTATGCGGTCGTGGTGGTACGCGCACGCCTGGCCGGGTTCGACCGCAGCCTGGAGGAAGCGGCCATGGACCTGGGGGCGAGCCCCTGGCGAACCCTGCGTCACGTGACCCTGCCCCTCATCGCGCCCGGTATCCTGGCCGCGGCCCTCCTCGTCTTCTCGGTGTCGATCGACGACTACGTCGTGACCTCGTTCGTGGCCGGCGTGGGCGCGACGACGCTGCCCCTGCACATCTATTCGATGGTGCGCAGCGGGCTGAGCCCCGAGATCAACGCGATCTCCACCGTGCTCCTCACCGCGACCGTGCTCCTCCTCTTCGCGGCCTGGCGCCTGGAGCAGGGGCGGCGGCCGCGCCAGGTCGTCCTGCCCATGGCCCTCGGTCTCGGACTCCTGGCCGCCCCGTTCCTGCTCGCGCCGGGATCGGTGACGGGGGCCGACCGCCAGCTCAACCTCTACATCTGGTCGAACTACATCGGACCGGAGACGGTGCGGCGGTTCGAAGAGAGGCATCACGTCCGCGTCAACGTGGACGTGTACGACAGCAACGAGGCCCTGCTCGCCAAGATGCAGTCGGGCAACGTGGACTACGACGTGGTGTGCCCCTCCGCCTACATGGTGCAGTCGCTCATCACCCAGGGCCTCCTGCGCGAGCTCGACTTCTCCGCCCTGCCCCATCTCGCGAACGTGGACGTGCGCTTCCTGGACGGGCCCCATGATCCGCACAACCGCTACTCCGTACCCTACTTCTGGGGCACCACCGGGATCGCCTATCGCCAGAGCAAGGTCGCGGCGGTGGACTCGTGGGGCGCGCTCTGGGACGAGCGCTACCGCGGCCGGATCCTGATGCTGGACGATGCGCGCGAGGTATTCGGCGCCGCCCTCAAGTGGAAGGGGCTCAGCGTGAACACCACGGACCCCGCCCGCCTGGCCGCCGCCCAGAGGTCGCTCGTCGCCCAGCGGCCCCTGGTGCGCGCCTACAACTCCTCGAACTTCGAGGACGTGCTGCTCTCCGGCGACGTCTGGCTCGCCCAGGGCTGGAACGGCCAGTTCGCACGCGCCATCGCCCAGGACGCGGACATCCGCTACGTCATCCCGAAGGAAGGCACGGCGCTGTTCCTGGACAGCCTGGCCATCCCGCGCGGGGCGCCGCACCCGGAGCTGGCGCACGCCTTCCTCGACTTCGTGATGGAGGCGGACGTGGCCGCGGAGATCTGCCGGACCATGCAGTACTCGAGCCCGAACCGCGCGGCGCTGGCCCTGCTGCCCGCCGCCATCCGCGACAACCCCGCGATCTTCCCCTCCGCGGAGGTGGTGGCGCACGCGGAGGTCATCGAGGACATCGGCGCCGCCACCGTCCTCTACGACCGGCTCTGGACGGAGGTCAAGACCAGCCGCTGAGCGGCTAGCCTTCGGAGTAGTAGCCCTTCCGTGCCCCGCGCCGCGTCCGGCTAGCCTTCGGAGTAGTAGCCTTTGCGCGCGCGCGCCGTGACCTGGGGGCGGTCGACGTCGACCTTGATCTTCCGCCAGCCGCGCTTGCCCGTCGCGGGATCGTAGCCGACCAGGTAGCGGTGGCGCAGCGTCATCGCGATCGACTCCACGGCGTCCTTCAGGCGGTCCACGTTCCCGCGATCGCGGTCGAGGCCCTTCAGCACCTCCGCCCGCGCTCCCGTCTCCTCCGCGAGGTCGAGCAGGGCGCTGGCGTCGAAGTCGTTTCCCCCCGGCCCGGACGAGCCGGGCATGGGACCGCGTGGCCATCCGCCTCCCGGCCAGCCGCTTCCACCGCCTCCGCCGCCCGGCCACCCCCGCGGCCCGCGGCCCGGACCGCGTCCGGGAATGCGGCCGCCGCCGATCGGTACCGCCGGTCCGCCGAAGACGCTGCGGAACGTGAAGTCGCTGCCGAGCCCGATGGAGAAGACGGGAACTTCGGAACGCTTGGCCAGCTCGCGCAGCTCGCCCCACGACGTCGCGCTCACCGTGTCCATGCCGTCCGTGACCAGAACGACGGCCTTGCTCTCGGCCGGCCCCGGGCTCACGCGCTCGATGGCCTCCTTGGCGGCGTCGAAGAGCGCGGTGGCGCCCGCGGGCTCGAGCATGTTCAGCACGCGACTGAGGCGGTTGCGGTCGGACGTGAAGTCCTGCACGACGTCGACGTGATCGTTGAACGTGAGGACGAGGATCTCGTCCTCCGGCTCGAGCAGGTCGATGAAATGGCGCAGCGCGGCCTCCACCTCGCGGATCTTGTTCTCCATGCTCGCGCTCACGTCGAGGGCGAGCGCGATGCGGAGCGGTTTCCGCTCGCCACTGAAGTACGAGACCTCCTGCTTCTTGCCGTCCTCCTGGATCTGGAAGTCCTCGCCGCGCAGCCCCATGACCGGGTGCCCGGCCTTGTCGAAGACGGAGACGGGCACGCGCACGGTGCGCGTGCTGGCGCTGAAGGTCGGACCGTGAACGCGCGAGCTCGCGGTGGGGAATCCGGCGTCGCCGCCGGCGGTGGAGGGTCCCTTCGTCCCCGGCGCCGGCGCCGCGGCCGCGGGGGCGGACGCGGGCGCGACCCGCCGCACGGCCACGATCAGCGTCTCGGTGGCGCCGACGTCGCGAAGCTGCGCCTCGCGCGCGGCGTCGAGGGGCTCGCCGAAGCCGCGGTCGCGCAGCTCGGCCAGGATGATGCGCTCGCTGATGCCGGCGCGCAGGAAGCGGACGAGGTCGGCGGTGGCCAGGGGGTCGTCCCCGCGCACGCCCACGGCCATGGCGGCGGTGACGACAAGAACGAGGACGGTCGCGAGCGCTCTTCGCAGGCTCCCGCTCACCGGGCGCCGTCCTCTACGGAGACAACCAGTGGCATCGCGGAGGACATCCCGCTCCGTTCGCCGCCCGGCCTCGTCCCTCTGCGTCGCACCGCCAAATCCCTCGATCCCATCGACATCCGCCCCCGCGCCCTGGACTGGGCGCCCCATCCGTGAGCGGCGGGCATCGGGCGCCCAGGGCGAAGGAGCAGGAACCGTGCCGTCAGCTCCCGCTGACCGTCATGCGCCGGATGCGCAGGGTGGGGGCCGCCGACGAGGAGCGCCACACGAGGTCGGTCCCCATCGCGTCCACGTCGAGCAGCATCTGCTGGAGGTTGCCCGCGATCGTGACCTCGTGCACGGGATGGACCAGGCGCCCCTTCTCGATCCAGTGGCCGACCGCCCCCTGGGAGTAGTCGCCGGAGACGAGGTCGATGCCGAAGCCGATGAGGTCGGTGACGTAGAGGCCGCGCTCGACCTCTCCCACGATCTGCTCCGGCGGCGTCTCTCCCGGCGCGAAAGAGAGGTTGCCCGCCCCGACGGACGGGCCCCCGCCCACGCCGCGGCGCGCGCTGCCCGTGGCCCGCGCGCCGATCTTGCGCGCCGAATACGAGTCGCAGAGGAAGTGACGGACGACGCCGTTCTCGAGGGGCACGTTGCGGCGCGTGGGCAGCCCCTCCCCGTCGAAGGGACGCGAGCCGAGGCCGCGCGGCCGCCGGCCGTCGTCGATCACGCTCAGGAGGGGCGACCCGACCTGCTGCCCGAGCTTGTCCTTCAGGAACGTCGCGTTGCGGAACACGGAGTAGCCGGAGAGGCCGCGGAAGAGCGTGCCCAGGAGCTCGGCCGCGGTCTCCGGATCGAAGACGACGGGGACTTCGCAGGTCGGCACCTTCCGCGCCCCCAGGCGGCGCAGCGTCCGCTCCGCCGCGATGCGTCCCACCTCCTCCGGCTCCAGGAGGTCGCCCAGGCCGCGGCCGTTCGTGTACCAGTAGTCGCGCTCCATGCTCCCGTTGCGCTGCGCGACCGGCACCACGGAGAGGGCCACGCCGGACGCGCGATAGGAGCCCATGAAGCCGTTCGTGTTCGCCAGCACCACGAACCCCTCGTCGGAGCCGTACGTCCCCCCCTGCGAGTTCGTGATCTCGGGGGAGGCGGCGAGCGCGGCCGCTTCCGCGCGGCGCGCCCGTTCGATCCGCTCCCCGGTGGGGAGGGCGGCTGGGCTGGGATCGAAGAGCCCGAGGTCGATCTCTTCCGCGGGCGGCGCCTCGTCGGGAAGGCCCGCGGCGACGTCTTCGCCGGTCACGCGCGCCATGTCGACCGTCTCGCCGACGAGCGTCTCCAGGGCGGGGGGCGAGAAGTCCGAGGTGTAGCTCGACGCGGTGCGCCGTCCCACGAAGACGCGCAGGCCCAGCGCCTTGCTCCCCGCGTCCTTGAGGGTCTCCACCTCGCCCTTGCGGACGGTGACGGAGAAATCGGTGCCTTCGGCGACGAGCACGTCGGCGGCGTCGGCGCCGAGGGCGCGGGCCCGGCGCAGCAGGTGGTCGGCGAGATCGCGGTAATCCACGTCCCGATTCTCCCACGGCGCGTTTCCATTCCCCCGCGCTTCGACTTAGGCTCTTGCCATGGCCGCGTCCGAAGCGCTCGCGCCCGAGGTGCCCTTCGACGATTCCGGGCTCGCCGGCCATCCGCGCGGGCTGACTACCCTCTTCTTCACCGAGATGTGGGAGCGCTTCAGCTACTACGGGATGCGCGCGCTCCTGATCCTGTTCATGACCGCCTCCGTGGCCCAGGGCGGGCTGGGCTGGGACGCGAGGCGCGCGGCCACCATCTACGGCCTCTACACCGCGGGTGTGTACTTCACCGCCATCCCGGGCGGCTGGATCGCGGACCGCCTGCTCGGCCAGCGGCGCGCCGTCCTGTGGGGGGGCGTGCTGATCGCGCTCGGCCACTACAGCCTCGCCCTCAACATCCTTCCTTTCTTCTTCGCGGGGCTGGTGCTGATCGTGTTCGGCACCGGGCTCCTCAAGCCCAACATCAGCTCGATGGTGGGCCAGCTCTACGCGCCCGGCGACCAGCGCCGCGACGCCGGGTTCTCCATCTTCTACATGGGCATCAACACGGGCGCGCTCATCGCTCCCATCATCTGCAGCTACCTCGGGGAGAAGATCGCCTGGCACTGGGGGTTCGGGGCCGCCGCCATCGGCATGACCTGCGGGCTGATCCAATACGTCCTCGGCGGGAAGCGCCTGGGCCAGGCCGGCCTGATGCAGGCGCCGCCCGAGAACGCGGGTGCCACCTGGGCCCGCGTCATCGCCGTGATCGTGGCCGGGACCGCGGTCCTGTGGGCACTGTGGGACTTCAAGGACTTCGTGATCCTGGGCGGCACCGCGGTGTTCTTCGTGTCGCTCGTGCGCCAGGGCCGCACGCCGATCGAGCGCAAGCGCATCGGGGCCGTGATCGTGCTGTTCGTGTTCGCCACCCTGTTCTGGGGCGCCTTCGAGCAGGCCGGCTCCAGCCTCAACCTCTTCGCCCAGCGCTTCACGCGCCGCGTCGTCTTCGGGTGGGAGTTCCCGGCCGGCTGGTTCCAGTCCATGAACTCGGCGTTCCTGGTGGCCCTCGCGCCCGTGTTCGCCTGGGTCTGGATCCGCCTGGGCAAGCGCGAGCCTTCGAGCCCCACGAAGTTCGTGATCGCGCTGGTGTGCGTCGGCCTCGGGTTCCTGGTGGTGGCGATCGGGGCCTGGCTCGGCGGCGACCAGCCCGTCAGCCCCTGGTGGCTCATCGGGGTCTACTTCTTCCACACGCTGGGCGAGCTGAGCCTGAGCCCGGTGGGCATGAGCGCGGTGACCAAGCTCGCGCCCGCGCGGCTGGTGGGATCGATGATGGGGGTCTGGTTCCTCTCCATCTCCCTCGGCAACTTCATCGGCGGACGAGTGGCCGGGCTCTTCGAGACCTTCCCCCTGCCCCAGCTCTTCGGGGCCGTGTTCCTGACGTCCATCGCCGCCGCCATCGTGCTGGCCCTCCTCGTGCGGCCCATCCGCGGCCTCATGAGCGGCGTGCACTGACCGGAAGAAGGTGAACGACCGCGGGCGGCGCGCGGCCGTCCTGCTGATCCCCGCCCTCCTCGTGATGGCGGGCCTCTTCGCGCGGCGGATGGGCGCGGGCGCGCTGCGCGCCTTCATCCACTACCAGACGCCGTTCGCGCTCCCGCCGGCGCCGGCGCGCACGGGCCCGCCCCTGTCCCGCCAGGTGGTGCTGGTGCTGGTGGACGGCCTCGGGCTGGCGGGGGCGCGAAGCCTGCCGTTCCTCGGCGAGTTGCGCGCGCGCGGCGCGGACTACGACTGCCACATCGGCGAGCCCTCGCTGTCGCTGCCCGGACGCGCGGTCATGCTCAGCGGGGCCTGGCAGGAGGTCAACGGCCAGCCCACGAACTACGATCCCCGGCCCCTGCGCGTCGAGCACGCCTTCACGGTGGCGCGCCGTCAGGGTCTGGCCACGGCGCTCGCGGCGGGGGGGAACGGCCTCCGGCTGTTCGCCCCCGCGCTGTCGCGGCCCGTCGTCTATCCCGATGATCCGGTGAGCGCGCCCTTCGCGGCCTACGTTGCCGCCCAGGGCCGCCAGGCGCAGGAGGGACGCGCGCTCCTCGGCGAGCTGCGCGGCCAGCCGGCGCTCGTCATGATCGAGCTCCACGCCGTGGACGAGAGCGGCCATGGATGGGGCGGCGCCTCCGACGAGTACCGCCGCGCGGCCACGGAGGCGGACGAGGCCATACGGAGCTTCGCGTCCGCTCTCGACCTCGACCGGGACACGCTGGTGGTGACGGCGGACCACGGCCACGTGGGCATCGGGGGCCACGGCGGCCCCGAGGACGAAGTCCTTCACGTCCCGCTCGTGCTGGCGGGCGCGGGCATCCGGGCCGGGGCCCGCGGCGCGGCCCGGCAAGTCGACGTCGCGCCCACGCTGAGCACGCTGCTGGGCCTGGCCATTCCTTCCTCGAACCAGGGCCGCCCGCTGCTGGACGCGCTCGCCCTGGATCCGCCGCGCCGGGCCGAGGCGCTGAGCGCGGTGCTCGCCCAGCGCGAGCAGTTCGTGGCCGGGTACGTGCGCACGCTGGCCAGCCTCCACGGCGCGGCTCCGGCCGGGGCCGCGGAGACCACGGGCACGGTCACGCCGGGGCCGGCGGCGGGCGAGGCCGGCGCCTTCGCCCGTCTCGATGCGCTGGACGCGCGCGAGGCGCGCACCAAGTGGGAGTGGCGCGCTCGCGAACGGCGCGCGCGTGTCCGGCCGGCCGTCCTCCTCGTGCTGACGCCGGTCGTCCTCTGGGCGGCGCTGGCCGGGCTGGGCATCGTGCTGGGCGGCGAGACGCGGCGGGCGCTGCTCGTGGCCGCGGCCGGTCTCACGCTCTATCACCTGGCCCTGCCCGTCCTGGGTCTGCGCTACAGCCTGACCGCGGTGAACAAGGACGAGTGGCTGCCCACGTTCTTCCGCAAGGACATGGCCCTCGGCCTCGTGGTGTGTGCGCTCGCGGTCGCCGCCGGCGCCTGGCGCGAGCGCCGCCGCCAGGGCGCCGGCCTCTTCGATCTGGCCCGCTACGCCTGGCTGGTGACCGCGGCCTTCTGCTTCGCGTTCGTCGTGAAGGTCGCGGTGGTGTACTGGGCGCAGGGCGCGATGTCGCGCTGGACGATCGCCAACATGCGCTGGGGGTTCGCCTTCTACCTCGACATCCTGGTGCTGATGGCGGTCGGCGTGCTGTCGCCGCTCATGGTCCTGCCCGCCTGGCTCGCGGCATGGCGCTCACCGCCGGCCGTCCCCGCGGCCGAGGCGGCCGGGCTCGCGCGCGGAGTTCTGTGAGCGACGGCCCCCGCGAGGGGAACGGGGTGTTATGGTTTCTCTGGCCATGGTGCCCGCGAACCGCGTCTCGACCGGACCCGACGTGCCCACGATCCTCGTCGTCGACGACACCCTCGACGCGCGCGAGCTCTACGCGGAGTACCTGCGGATCGCGGGCCTGCGCGCGGAGGTGGCCGAAGATGGGATCGACGCGCTGGCCAAGGCGGCGGAGCTGCTGCCCAGCGTCATCATCATGGACCTGGCCATGCCGCGCATGGACGGGTGGGAGGCCACGCGCCGCCTCAAGGCGCATCCCCTCACCCGCCACATCCCCGTGATCGCCCTGACCGGGCACGTGATCGAGCGCTCGCGCGAGCGGGCGATCGAGGCCGGCGCCGACGGCTACCTCACCAAGCCCTGCTTCCCGGACAGCCTGTTGGCGGAGGTGAACCGCGTCATGAAGGACTCCCGGAGACACTGACCGGCGCCCGATACACCGCCGCCCCCTCCCCCTGGGCGGCCGAGGCGAGGCCGAAGAGGCCGCCCACGATGGCGCCGATGAGGAACCCGTAGCCCGCGCCGATCAGGCCCGCGTCCTCGCAATACGTCTGGCACCCGGACGCACCGATGGCCGCGCCGAGGTAGACCCCACCGAAGGCGCCCAGCAGGGCACCGATCAGGAACCCCGCGATCTTGCGCCCGGCGGAGCGACGGGCCTTGCGGATCTCGCGCACGTCGCGGCGCGCGACGGTGAACGGTCCCTCCTTCGCGCGCAGCGTGACTCCGTCCGGGTCCGCCTGGACGAAGGCGCCTTTCCGCACGCCGCCGCCGTGGAGGTGGATGGCCACCTTCAGGCCGGGCTTGAGCGTACGCACCTGCGCCCAGTCCGAGGGGGTGGCCGCGGCCACCTCCGGGGCGGGCATGAGGAGCGCTGCCAACAGCACCGTCGTGACCGGCCGCTGCCACCGCTGCATCTCGTCCTCCTGGCCGGACCGGGCCGGCGCGAACGGAGGATGGACGAGGACCGGCCGGCCTGTCCCAAGCGAATTCCAAGCGTCCGGCAAGGAAGGACCTGCGGTGGCTATTTCCGCATCGCGGCCGCCGCCGCCGCCGCCGCATTGCGCACCAGCTCGTCCGGGTCCTTGGCCGCGGCGTCGATGGCGGCCAGGGCGGCCTCGAGCTGGCCCGACCGCGCGAGGTACAGCTTGCGGCGCGGGTCGGAGAACACGACCAGCACCGCGCGGCGTACGCTGGCGGCGGAGTCGGTCTTCAGCGCCTTGATGAGCGGCACAAAGGTCGGATCGTCCCCGGCCTCGCCGACGGCCTCCACCGCCGCCGCGCGCACGGCGGGGTCCTTGTCCGTGAGCATCGTGCTGACCAGGGCCGGCGTGAAGCGCTCCCGCCAGCCGATCATGTTGCCGAGGGCCGCCGCGGCGGCGATGCGGGCGGCAGGGTCGGCGGACTTGAGGCCCTGGATCAGGTGGGCCACGGCCTGAGGAGCCAGCGTCGGGCCTTCGACGCTGTTGATCGTGCCCGCGGCGCTCTTGGCCACGCTCAGGTCCTTGTCGTCCAGCGCCTTCAGGAGGGCCTGTGACATCGCGGGTGTGGGCGGCCGGACGTCGTGCAAAGCCCGCACCGCGCTGATGCGGATCTTCGGGTCCGGGTCGGACGTGGCCAGGGCCGCGAACCTCTGGATCAGGTCGCTCCTCCACGCCGCTTTCGTCCGGACGGTCTCCCGGTCGCGGAGGGCGTCGAGGAGCAGCGCGCGCACCTCCGGCGTGCCGTGGTCGAGCCCGTCCAAGACGGCGGCGCGCACTCCCGCGTCGTCGAGGCCCAGCCCCACCAGCATCTGCGCGATCTTGCCGGTCTGGTCGCGCTCGCCGTCCTTGAGCAGCGAGACGAGGGCGGGAGCGATCTCGGCGGGAGTCGCGGCATGGAGGTTGTGGAGGATGACCACCGCGTTGTAGCGGACGGTCGGATCGCGGTCGGCGAGCACTCCCTTGACCGCGGGGACGGCGTCCTTGGCCGCGTCCTTGAGCTTGGCCAGCGCGTAGCTGGCGCTGACGCGCACGCGCGCGTCCGGATCCTTGAGGGCAGTGGCGAGGGCGGGCACGGCGTCCCAGGCCCCCATGTCCCCCAGGGCCTCCGCCGCCGCCGCGCGCTCGTCCGGCTTCTTCGACGTGCTCAGCTTCTTGACGAGCTTCTCCGCCTTCTCCTTGGGCGTCTCCGCGCGCACGGCCGCGGTGCCCAGCAGCAGCAGGGCGAGAGCGATGGTGGTGGACCTGATGACGCGCGGCATCAACACCTCCGGAAGCGGCGGTTCACGGCGCGGCCTGGATGAGCTTCTTCACGTCGGCATGGGTGCCGGCGGACTCCAGGAGCAGGGCGCGGTGTTTTCCGACACGGGCTCCCGCCTGTAGGAGGGCCTTGACCATCTCGACGTTGCCCAGTGCCACCGGCCCCGTGATCACCGGGTACCCTTCCTTGTCGACGGCATTGACGTCGGCCCCCGCCTGGATGAGGAGGCGCGCCAGGTCGGGCGTGGCCAGGGCCGCCGCCTGCGTGAGCGCCGTGCCGCCGGAGGCGTTGCGGGCGTCCACGCGCGCCTTGCCGGCCAGCAGCACGCGCACCATCTCGGCATCGTTACGGTGGGCGGCCTCCATGAGGGGCGAGCCGCTGGCGTCGATCTCGATCCCGCCCAGCTTGCGCGTGGGAGCGCCCGAGTCCTCGGGGTTGGCGCCGTTCTCCAGCAGCGCCTTGGCCACGTCCGCCTTGCCGCGGGAAACGGCTTCGTAGAGCGCCGTCCGCCCCTGGTTGTTCCGCGACGCGGGCGCCACACCGGCGCGCAGCAACAGGGCGATGGCGCGTACATCGCCGGCCTCCACGCGCTGGAAGAGCGTGTCCGCGTTGGCGGTGAGACCCATGCGCGTCAGCTCCGCGCGGGCGGCCTCCGCTCCGCCCGGGGTCCCCGCACCCTTGGCGGGGCCGCTGACGCCGCCGGTCGTCGTGGCGGCCACCGGAGGGGGAGCGCTCACGGCCACCCGTTTGGCGTCCTTGAGCGCATCCTGGGCCTTCAACGCGCCGACCTTGCGTGCGATCTCCAGGGGCGTGGTACGTCCGGAGTCGCGCGCCGCGGGATCGGCTCCCGCCGCCAGCAGGATCGCGATCAGCTCCGGCGAATCGTTGCGCGCGGCCTCGAAGAGCGCCGTCTCCCCGCGGCCGTTGCGGGCGTCCACGGGCGCGCCCGCGGCCAGCAGGGCCTGCGCATTGGCCACCGAGCGATGGTTGTTGGCGCGGTGGAGCGGCGTCTCGCCACTGTTCGAGCGCGCGGCCACGTCGGCGTGCGCGGCGAGCAGGGCCTGGATCAGCGCCGGCGGGTCCTCGTCGGCGGCGTAGTGCAGCGCCGTCTGGCCGCTGGCGTCGCGGGCGTCGACGGCCGCGCCCGCGGCGAGGAGGGCCTGCACGCTGGGCAGGCTGCCGCGCCGCAACGCCTCCTGCAGGGGCGTGCGATGGCTGATCCCGCAGGCGGCGCTGGTGGGGGCCTTGGCCCGCAAGAGGGTGGAGACGTTCGCATCCTTGCCCGCCGCCGCGGCCTCGCAGAGCGGGGTCGTTCCCTCCGGGTCGGCGCGGCCGACGTCCGCCCCCGCGGCGAGCAGCGCCGCCAGCAGCTTCGCGTCGTCGCGACCGGCCGCTTCCAGCAGGGCGGTGCGGCCGCGCGCGCCGGGCGCGTTGACGTCGATGCCGGCCTGGATGAAGAGGTCGACCGTCTTGCGGTCTCCGGACGCCACTCGCCGCACGAACTCCTCGGGCGTGAACTTGACGTAGCTGTCGTCGAGCTTCTTGCGCGCCTTCGGGTCGGCGGCGAACGCGGCCGAGTGGGCGAGGAGGACGGCGGACACGAGGAGCACCGTACGCATGACCGGCACCTCCAGGCTGGTCGAAGGCGCGGAGCATAGCGCGGCTTCCCGGGGGCGGCAACGCCGCCGAAATCGCGCCGCTACTGGCGGGTGCCGCCGACCGTGATCTCGGAGACGAGCAGGGTGGGGAGTCCCACGCCGACGGGGACGTTCTGTCCCGCCTTCGAACACACCCCGATGCCTTCGTCGAGCTGGAGGTCGTGGCCGATGCGCGTCACGCGGGTCAGGATGTCCGGCCCGTTCCCGATCAGGGTCGCCCCCACGACGGGGGGCCCGATCTTGCCGTCTTCGATGAGGTAGGCCTCGGTGGCGGAGAACACGAACTTGCCGCTGGTGATGTCCACCTGCCCGCCGCCGAAGTGCTTGGCGTACAGGCCGCGGGGCACGGAGCGGATGATGTCCTCCGGGTCGTCCTGGCCCGCGAGCATGAACGTGTTGGTCATGCGCGG
>Ga0075425_100006684_pt1 | contig 12117 bp, 8 predicted proteins | sample SoiMethybrSBSTD4_FD_75300 | JGI IMG/M metagenome (GOLD analysis project Ga0075425, IMG submission 75300) | Bulk soil microbial communities from a Populus tree surrounding site in Tennessee, USA - Soil MetaG P. TD hybrid SBSTD4 | ecosystem: Environmental > Terrestrial > Soil > Tree plantation...
GCGTCCGGCTGGATGCCGCGGCTGCGGAGCTCGGTCACCGAGTGCTGAGTGGGCTTGGTCTTCTGCTCCCCGGACGGACCGATGAACGGCACCAGGGTGACGTGGACGTAGCAGACGTTGTCGCGGCCCACGTCCTTGCGGAACTGCCGGATGGCCTCGAGGAAGGGCAGGATCTCGATGTCGCCGACGGTGCCGCCGACCTCGGTGATCACCACGTCGACGTCGTCGTTGACCAAGCGGAGGATGCGGTCCTTGATCTCGTTGGTGATGTGGGGGATGACCTGCACGGTGTCGCCCAGGTAGTCGCCCCGGCGCTCCTTGGCCAACACCGTCGAGTAGATCGAGCCTGTCGTCGCGTTGGAGTCGCGGTGCAAGGCTTCGTCGATGAAGCGCTCGTAGTGCCCCAGGTCGAGGTCGGTCTCACCGCCGTCGTCGGTGACGAAGACCTCGCCGTGCTGGAACGGGTTCATGGTCCCGGGGTCGACGTTGATGTACGGGTCGAGCTTCTGCATCGTGACCCGCAAACCCCTGCTCTTGAGCAGCCGCCCCAGCGACGAGGCCGTCAGGCCCTTCCCGAGCGAACTGGCCACACCACCAGTCACAAATATGTGTTTCGCCACGGGCTCTCACCGTACCCGAGACCGCCGGGCGACCAGGTGGACCGTCTCCCCTACCATGCCGCCCGTGGCTGTCTGGGACAAGCACAAGCTCGCCGGTGAACTGCCGCCCGAGATCGAACTCTCGCTCCGCCAGCGGGTGCGGGCCACGGTCGATCTGCCCAGGGTGCCGGCCGGGACCGAGGGCACCGTTGTCCTCGCCGACGGCTTCGCCTGGCGCCGCTACCGGGTGCTCTTCGACAACAAGGTCGAGGTCGGCTTCCTCGACGGCCGCCACTTGGAGCCGGGCAAGAAGTCCTTCCTCCAGCGCCTCCGTCCAGGCCGCTGACGTGTCGGACGTCATACTTGACTGAACGGTTCAGTTATTAGATAGTCGCACCGTGGCTCGCACGCGGGCGCCGGGACGGCTCGACGAGATTGCGGAGTCGGCGCTCACAGCCCTGATGTCGGGGGGCTACCGGCGGACCCGGATGTCCGACGTCGCCCGCGCCGCGGGGGTATCGCCCGGGCTCCTCTACACGTACGCCGAGAGCAAGGAGGCGCTGCTCCTCCTGGTGCTGCTGCGGGAAACCGGCACCGACGTCGACAGCCTGGAGCTGCCGCTGTCCTCACCCGGGGAGGGCGACGTCCGAGCCGTGCTGCGCAAAGGCCTGCAGCGCGTCGGCCACGTCCCCACGCTCGACGCGGCCCTCCAGACCGACGACCCGGTGGACGCGCCAGCCGAGCTGGCCGCGATCGTGGGCGAGCACTACGACGCCGTGCTCTCCCACCGGCGCCTCATCAGGCTCGTCGAGCGGTGCGCGGCCGACTGGCCGGAGCTGGCCACTCTCTTCTACGACCGCGGGCGCAAGGGTTTCGTGCACCGCCTCGGGGAGTACGTCCGCCGCCGGGCGGCGTCGGGCCACTTCCGCCAGGTCCCGGATCCGGACGTCGCCGCCCGGTTCGTCATCGAGACCGTCGCCTGGTTCGCCAACCACCGCTACGGCGACCACGACGGCGCCGGCATCGCCGACGACGTGGCTCGGGCGACCGTCGTAGACCTCCTGACGGCCGGCCTCACGGGAGACTCGCCATGACCGCGGTCGTCGACACCGCTGACACGCACGCGCCATCGTCGCTTCGCCGCACGACCGTGGGGCGCGGCGTCTGGCTCATCGCCGCCGCGACGGCAGCCTTCCACCTGGCGACGGCGACGATCTACGGCTATCACCGCGACGAGGTGTACTACCTCGCGTCGGGCCGGCGTCTGGCGTGGGGCTACGTCGACCACCCGCCACTCACGCCACTGCTCTACCGCGTCAGCGCCGACCTGTTCGGGACCTCCCGCTTCGACCTGCGCATCGTCCCCGCGGTCCTCAGCGCCGTGATCGTCGTGCTCACCGCCCGTCTGGCGCGGGAGATGGGAGCGGGGCGCCAGGGCATGATCCTGGCCGCCGTCGCCGCGGCCGTTGGTCCCATGTTCCTGACCCTCGGCCACTTCCTCAGCACCGTCGACATGGAGTTGGTGCTGTGGACGGCCGCCGCCATCCTCCTCGTCCGCCTCCTCAACGGCGGCGATGCCCGCTTGTGGGTCGCCGTCGGCGCCGTCCTCGGCCTGGCCATGCTCGACAAGTGGACGACATCGCTGTTCGTCGTCGGCGTGGGCGCAGGGCTTCTCGCCGTCCCCGAGCGACGCATACTGCGCACGCCCTGGGTGGTCGTCGGCGCGGTTGTCGCCTTCGCCGTCTGGCTTCCGAATCTGCTGTGGCAGGCCGGGCATGGCTTCCCTCAGTTCGAGGTGGCCGCCAACCTACGTACGCCGGAGGCGATCGCCACGATCCCCTACCAAGTCGTGTTCTTCGGCGCCGCCGGCATCATCCTGGCGATCCCCGGCTTCCTTTGGCTCTGGCGGGACGAGGCCGGCCGGCGCTACCGAGCCTTCGCCATCGCCTTCGTCGTGATCGTCGCCATGGTCATGCTCAGCGCCGGGAAGCCCTACTACGCCGGCGTCTTTGGCCCCGTGCTGCTGGCCGCGGGAGCGGCGTCAGGGCGGTGGTCCTTCCGTCCCGCGCTGGCGTGGTTCGTCGGAGTGGCTGTCGTCAGCGCGCCCTTCGCCATGCCCCTGCTCCCCCTGTCGACGGCGGACGCCACGAGAGGGGCCAACAAGGAGATCGGCGAGATGGTGGGGTGGCCCCACGTGGTCGACGTCGTACAGGGCGTCTACCGCCGGCACCCGGGCGCCACCGTCTTCGCGGCGAACTACTCCGAAGCGGGCATCCTCGAGCTCCTGGGTCCGGCCCGCGGCCTCCCCCAGCCGATCAGCGGCCACAACACGTACTGGTACTGGGGCCACCCGCGTGGCCGGTCACCGGAGACGATCGTTGTCGGCACGTCCCAGGAGTACCTCCGCCGCTGGTGGGGAGACGTGCAGCTGGCGGCCACCATTCATACGCCGGGCGGTGTGCACAACATGGAGGACGGGGCGCCGGTGTGGGTGTGCCGCGACCAGCTGGCCGACTGGCAGACGCTCTGGCCCAAGCTCCGCCACTTCCAGTAGCGCTACGGGTCGCGGCGTCCCGCCCGATCGATCGCGCGCAGCGGGGGCACGGCGTCGATGAGTCGGGTGAACGAGCTGAGCTCGCCGACGAGGTTGAGCACGGCGACGACGATGAGTACGGCCAGCCGCACGGGGAACGAGCACGCGAGCACGACGCCCGCTCCCAGGCATGCGCCCACAACGTTCGCGCCAACGTCACCGAGCATGAGCCGCTCGCGCAGGTCGTCGACGAAGAGGGCGGCGGTGGCACCGACGACGACGGCGACACCTTCGAGTTCGTGCCGATGGGAGGCGGCGGCCACCAGCAGAATGAACACCAAGACCGCCACCTTGGTGACCCGCCCCGGGCGGCGGTCGAGCTGATTAGCGAGGTTGGCGGCGAGGGCGATGAGAGCGGCGTCGGCGAGCAGGCGGCCCGGCGAGTGCGGGTTTCTGGCGCCGGCGATAACCGCCGCGATCGCGGCCCCGCCCAGAAGTTTGAGTCCCCCGGTCGTAAGCCGCCCGTGCGCGAGCTCAAGGAGATGGCCGCGAAAGCCGCGGGCGTGGCCGCTCCCGACCAGGTCGTCGAGCAGGCCGAGGAGTCCGAACCCCACCGCGGCGACGAGCACCAGGCCGCGCGCCGGCGTCACCTCATGGCCCACGTCGAAAGAAGCGAGCACGTCACGTCCGGCCTCGATCAGGACGGCGGCCACGGGGATGACGATGCCCGCGGCGGTGACGACGCTCCGGCCCCGATAGTTCTGTCGGGCCAGGAGCGGCGAAGCGAAGACCGGCTGCAAGAGCACGCGTGCGAGCGACCCAGCCGCCAGGCCGGCCAGGGCGAACACCACGACGCCGGTCAAGAGAGAGAGACGCCGGCCGCCGTCCGCGCCGGCACGATCGGCTCGAGAAGCTCGGGCTCGCCGCGCTGAGCTTCGAGAGCGAGCAGCGCCAGGAACGGCCCCAAGTAGAGGTACACGAGGGCGGTGATGACGACACCCGAGTCGTTTACTGCGAACCCGAGTAGACCGGCGCCGAGGGCCGCGATCACGCCGATACGCAGCGGCGACCCACGCGGCAACAGTCGACCCATCCGCCGTTCCCAGATCAGCAGATACAAGAGGAAGGCGGCGATGATCGGCACCAACCAGGACCACACCGTCGTCTTCAACACCCGCAGGTTGGTGGCCATCTTCCGCGCCACTGTCGTCAAGAACGACGACCCACCGGCCCGGTGCACGTCGGTGATGACACGGCCCAGGTGGGTGCGCGCCTCCGGCGGGCGCAGCAGGTCGACCACCAGTGCCGCGCCCAGCACCGCGACGGTGAGGCCGGCCAGCACGGCCACCGTCTTCCACGAGATCCGCCGCCCACTGAAGGCGATGAGGGTCAGGCCGATGACGGGAACAAGCGTGAGGATCCCGCCCACGTCGCCACCCAGGCTCGGTGCGCCGTCGACGATCACGACGAGCAGGAGGAACCCGGTGACGGTCAGCAGCGCCTCCCGGCGCCGCGGCGCGTACTGCAGATGTATGGCCGCGGCCAGGATGCTCGTCGCCGCCAGCACCGCGAACGCGCTGTTGCCGATCCCGAAGAAGCGGGCCGCTGTTTGGGGCGAGTACCCGAGCACGCTGTTGACCTGGAGGCGCGCACCGGTGACGACGTCGACCATGAGCACGACCGCCGTGAATCCCATCACCCAGGCGAGGGCGCTGAGGGCATGGCGGCGGGCGCGCGACGCCACGGCGACGATGAGGGCGTCGACCGCGAACATCACCGGCACGACGGCGACGCCGTTGAGTGGGAAGGACTTCACGAGGAACGCCGAGACGGGCAGCGCAGCAATCAGCAGCACCCCGTAGCGCAGGACCGGCTCCGAGCGACCCTGCTCGCGCCGGGAGAGCAGCAGGGCGGCGACGAGGTAGACGACGGCGTGCAGCAGCACGAACCCGAGTGCGATCGGGAAGTAGATGGAGTCACGCGTGGTCCCGTCGCGGTCGAGGCTGGCCAGCCGGGCGAGGTCGACGGCGCCCGGGTGATAGCGGAGCGGATGGCCGATCATGCCGTTGGGGACAGGCACGCCCAATGAGTCGAGGGCCGTGGGCGCCACGTCGGTGAGGGTGACCAGCCCGAGGCGCTCGGTCGACGGAGAGTGGAGGTAGCCCTTCACCACGCCCGCGCCCGAGGCCACGACCGGGGTGAGGTGCCACTTCTGACCGGGTGGCACCACCGAAACCACGAGCAAGAGTGTGCGCGGAGGCAGGCTGCCCTCCACGCGACCGAGGATGTCGTCGGTTTGCGCCAGCGCTTGGCGGCGCGACTGGGTGGCCGCCGAAGCCAGAGCGTCGCCGCTGACGGCGCGAGCCCGCTCGACGTCGCCCGTGTCGACAACCACCACGTCGGCCTGTTGGAGGGCAGCCGCGGTTTGGTCTGCCACCTTGCCGGCGTCGGCCCGCTGACCGAACGGGCTGGCGGGGTCCTCGACGAGGACGTCGGCGGGCTCGACGGCGCCCGCGTTGACGGCACTCACTCCGTCCATCACCGCTACCGCGGCCGGCCGAGACGTCACCGGCTGCCGGCCGCCGATGGCCCCGATGTCGGCATTGCCGACGGCCGCTGTCCGGCGCCCGGCCTTCTGCATGGCCTCGCCCAAGGCCCCGGGGAGGCTCGACAGGTGCTTGCCTTGGTTGGCCCGAACCGTCGCCGGTCCGTCGACCACGACAACCTCTCCCTGAACGGGCCGTCCCACCCGACGGGCCAGCGCCTCGGCGGCGGTGCCGTTCTCGAGAGGAGTCGACGCATCGTACGCACCCCCGCCAATGCCTGGGGTGGCCACCCGCGTGCCTGCGCCGAGGGTGGCGTAGCCCTCGGCGACTGCCGGGTCGTGCGACACGGTGCGGACGCTCATGGCCGCCACCGCACCCGTGCGCACGAGGCGATCGAGGTTCGGGAGGCGGCCGTGTCCGACATCGCTCCACGCCAGATTGGGCACGCCGAATACCACGACCTTGTCGGCGCGCGACGTCGGGGGGACGCTCGTCGGCTCCCACCGGCTCCCGGACCACAGCGCGGCACCGAGCGCCAGCACTGTGACGGCGACGATCAGTGCCATACGGAACGTCGTCGACGTGAGTCGGGGCCACAGGGCGCGCACCACATCGCCACCTTGGGCGGCGCGGTGCGCGAAGCCGTGGGGGCCCCGCCCCGTATGGCGGTGCTCCATCACCACCGGGACCTCGACGACGCGGGCCCCAGCGCGCACGGCGTCGATGTTGAGCGCCGTCTCCAAGCCGAATCCCGGAGCCAGGTGGAGGCTGCGGAGCACCTCCGCCCGGACCGCCCGCTGGCCCGACAGCGGCGTGGTCGGCCGCCAGCCGGTGGCTCGTGCCGCGCCGCGGGCAGAGAGGTCCCGCACGAGCCCGAACCCGCCGCGCCTGCCGGCGGCGGGCAACACGCCCACGGTCATGTCGGCTTCGCCGTCGAGAACGGGCCGGAGCAGGGCGCGCGCCGCCGCGGCGCTGGCGCCGACGTCGCCGTCGACCAGGAGGTACACGCCAGCATCCGGTGTGGCGTCGACGGCCGCAGCCACGGCGTCGCCCTTGCCCCGGTTGCGGGGCAGCTGGATCACGACCGCCCCCGCCCGTCGGGCTTCCTCCGCCGTCGAGTCGCGCGAGCCGTCGTCGACGACCACCACTCGGCCGACTTCAGGAAGGCCGACCAAAGCGGCGACCGTCGGGCCGACAGCGTCAGCTTCGTTGCGCGCCGCCACCACGGCGACGACCGGGCGGGTGATGCCCGTCTCGCTCACGCCGCCTCCTCCGAGGCGATCCCCCGGAACTCGGGTGCGCGCGCCATCCATTGCAGGCCGCCGTAGACGGCAGCAGCGAGGGCGGCTCCTACGACGACGGTGAGCGCGGATTCGGCGCGCGATCCCGACGGGAGCACCTCCACCGCGAGACGGGCGGCGCCGTAGGCGGCGGCGGTACAGGCCAGGCTGCGCGCCAGCGACGCGCCGACGGGAAGGGCGCGGTGGATGTGCCGGCTGAGGAGCACGAGCAGGGCGGCGGCACCCGCGACCATGGCCGTCGAGTGGGCCAGGCCGAGGACGACGACGCGGCCGTCGCCCGTGCTGCGGGCGTACCACCAGAGCATGAGCCCGACGCCGAGAGCCGTGAGGCCTGCGGCCACCAGGGTGGGCGTACGCGTGTCATGAGCCGCGTACGACGCCCGCGTGAGCAGCTGAAGGGCGGACCATCCCACGAGCCCGAGTGAGTACGCAGCCACGACCCGCGCCACCAAGTCGACGCCGGCCGCGTCGAGGGCGCCGAGCTGCATGACCTGGAGTGCCGGTCGAGCCAGCGCCGCCATCACGGCGGTCGCCGGCAGCACGAGAAAGGCGATCAGGCGCACTCCGTCGCCAACGGTGGTCGCGAAGCGTTGCCACCGATCGGCAACCGCGTCCGACGACAACCGCGGAAACAGGGCGGTCATGACTGGTTGGGCGAGCACGGCGTACGGCAGCAGGAAGAAGGTGTACGCGATCTGATAGGCAACAACACCGCCGGCGACGTGGTTGGCCAGCACCAAGGTGACCGCGATCAGCAGTTGGTTGAGGGCCACATATCCGCCGGCCCAAGCCCCTGGGCGAGCGAGGGCACGCACCGCGGGATGGCGCGGCTCCCAGCGTGGGCGCAGGCGCAGCCCGGCGCGCCATGCCGCGACAAAAGACACGGCGGTCATGGCGAGCACGCCCAACGTCGTCCCCACCGCAAGCACGAGCTTTTCCTCGACGGTCAGCTCGATCCCGCCGCCGGAGCCGTGAAGCGCCCAGAACGCGGCCATGGTCGCGATGACAATGAGATTGTTGGCGACCGGCGCGAAGGCGGGCGCTGCGAAACGCCGGGCGCCGTGCAGCAGCGCGGTCACCACCGCCCCGGCCGCGTAGAGCAGGAGCTGGGGAAGGAAGAACCAGAGCAGGAACGACCCGAGCGCAATCTCCTGACGCCGCACCTCTGGATCCGAGACGGTGACGGTCAACAGCCGCATAATCAGCGGTCGCAGCACCAGGCCGGCCAGGAGGACGGCACCGAGCACTGCCAGACACACGCCGAGCACCGCGCCGGCAACGTGCTCGGCGTCCTCGCGCTGGCCGGCGTCGACAAGGCGCACGAACGTCGGCACCAGCACAGAGGAGAGAAGGCCAGCGGCGAGGAGCTCGAAGAGGATGTTCGAGACCAGGTTCGACGTCTGATAGGTGTTGCCCAGGAACGTGGTGCCGAGGGCGGCCCCGATGGCGACGACCCGCACGAACCCCGTGACGCGGGACGCCACGTTGCCGGCCGTGATCGAGGCCGTCGAGCGGAGGAGACCGGCGTCGAGGTCGGCGGGTCGCTCCTCTTTGACCATCATGGCGCAGGTGGCGACTCGGGAAGCAGCCGCTGGGCGCCGGGACCCACGCCGTAGTGGCCGGCCGGCTGCTTGCCGAGATCGCGCACGGCGAGCACCCCTGCGGCCTGGCCGATGAACGACTCGAGGTCATCCACCGTGGAGACCTTCGTCGCGGTCTCCGGCCGCTGCAGCACAAGCCCCACGAACACATCCCGTCCGCCCGCCGTGTCCTGGCCCGCCTCGGCGGCCACGATCGGCGCCCCGCCGAGCGCCAGTTGGGTGACGAAGGGCATCGTCATGGTGTCGTCGTCGAGCCTGGCCCCAGCGCCCGAGATGATGATCGAGCGGGTGCCGGGCAGCGGCATCGTTCCGAGGCCGGGCGGCGTCGTTGTGGGCGACGACGTGGATCCGGCCTGCGGCGGCGTCTCGTAGTCGACGAAGCCCGCCTGGTGCAGGGCCGGGATCACGCCCGCGGGGTCACCGCTGCCCTGCAAGACCGTGGCCAACCTCGAAAGCGCAGCGGCGCGAACGATGTCCGGTGTGTCGGCGGGAATGCCGAGGGCCGTCGCCAGCGCGTTCGTGTCGGCCTGGCTCCGGAGGTTGAGCTTGTCGTTCAGCCACAGGGTGCCTTCCACGGTGGCGCCGGCGTCGACCATCTGCGAGCGGAGGTCGGCGACGGACTTCCGGTCGATGCCGTCCACGCCCACGAGCAGGACGGGAAGCCCCTTGACCTGCCCCGCCAACAGATCGGGCCGTCCCTGCTCGATGAACCGGTCCCAGGTGCGCAGCTGGGTCGTCAGCCGATCGTTTTCACTGCGCGTCTTGCGGTCCGAGGCCTCCACGCCGTCCAGCCGCTTGCGGAGCTGATCCACCACGCCCCTATTCACGACTGTGGAACCCATGAGCACGCCGATACCGAGGGCGAGGAACACGGCAACGAGCGAGATCACGTGGTACCGGAGGTTGAGCATGACTCGTGACTACCGACTGAGGGTGAACCAGAATCCGCGCAGGAAGACGTGCAGCGAATCGGCCATCACCACCATCACCAGCATGGCGAAAAGGGCGGCGCCCACGAGGAACGCCATGTCGCCTCGACGAACCTGGGTGCGGTAGAGCCTGTTGACGCCTTTGGCGTCGACGAGCACGGGGCCGACCTTCAGACGGACGAGGAACGTCGAGGCCATGCCCGCGCGGCCCTTGTCGAGGAATTCGACGACCGAGGCGTGCGTGCCGACGGCGACGATCAGCTCGGCGCCCTTCTCGTAGGCGAGGAGCAGCGCGATGTCCTCGCTCGTCCCCGCCGCCTCGAACACGGTGTAGTCGCGTCCCGCCTCCTCGAGGCGTTGGGCGCCGGGGGCGTGCCCGCCCGGATAGGCGTGCACGACCAGCTGCGCTCCGGTGTCGAGGGCCTGTTCCGACACCGAATCGAAGTCACCGATGATGAGGTCGGGCCGGTAGCCCGCTTCGAGAAGGGCATCCGCTCCCCCGTCGACGCCGACGAGGACCGGCCGCATGTCGGAGATGTAGGCACGCAGGGCCGCCAGGTCGGCCCGGTAGTCGAGCCCGCGCACCACGACGAGGACGTGACGGCCGCGCGGGTCGACGGCGACGTCGGGAAGCGCCGGTGAATCGGTGAGGAGGTGGCGCTCCTGGCGGAGGTACTCCAGAGTGTTCTCGGCGAAGCGCTCCAGCTCGTCGCCGATGAGCCGCTTGGCCGCCTCCAGCTGCTCCTCGAGGGACTGGAGCGTCTGGTGCACGCCCTTGGCCACGACCTCGTCGCCGCGGGACACCTCGGCGCCGTCGACGCGGAGGACCTGACCCTCACGCACCCGGTCCATGACCTCGGGGCCGACGTCGTCGATCAGAGGAATGCCGGCGGCCGCGACGAGCAGGGGGCCGACGTTGGGATAGCGACCGGAGATCGATCGCGCCGCGTTGACGACGGCGCCCGGTTGAGCCTGCACCAGTTCTTCGGCGGCGATGCGGTCGAGGTCCTCGTGGTTTATGACGGCGATGTCGCCGGGCTGGAGGCGCCTGGTGAGACGCTTGGTGCGGGCGTCGACGCGCGCCGGGCCGACGACGGCCGGTTCCGGGCGGTCGTGCCGGCGCTGGGCCGCCATCAGGTGCCCCTCTGGCGGGACGCGGCAGCGAGCAGCTCCTCGGCGTGGCCGCGCGCTGCCGCGCTCGCCGGCTGGCCCGACAGCATGCGCGAGAGCTCCACAACGCGCTCGCTTTCGCGGACGACGCGCGCGGACGCGACCGTGCGTCCGTCCTTCTCCTCTTTGGCGATGGCCACCTGTTCGTGGGCGAACGCCGCCACCTGCGGCAGGTGGGTGACGACGAGGACCTGGTGGTGCTCGGCGACAGCCGATAACGATCTGCCGACGGCCAGGGCCGCCTCCCCTCCGACTCCCGCATCGACCTCGTCGAACACCAGGGTGGGCGGACCCTGAGTGAGCACCAGTCGCAGGGCGAGCATGGCTCGGGCCAGCTCGCCGCCCGACGCCGTCTTGGCCAGGGGAAGGACGGGTTCGCCTGCGTTCGGACCGAGGAGGAACTGGACCTCGTCGGCTGGGTCGTCGCCGCTCACCGTCACGTCGAAACGAGCGCCGGCGAGCGCCAGTTCCTGGAGGCGACCTTCGACAGCGGTGGCCAGGCCGGGCGCCGCCCGTCGGCGGGCGGCAGCCACGGCGGCGGCCGCCTCCTCGACTCGCTCGACGGCGGCGGCTCGCTCGCGATCCAGCGTGAGCGCTCTCTGATCGCGCTCCTCGATCTCACTCAGTCGGGTACGTGCTTCGGTGGCGTAGGCCATCACGTGGGACAGCGTTTCACCGTACTTGCGGCGCAGGTCCGCCAGTAGTCGACGCCGGGCTTGCACCGCCTCGAGGCGCTCGGGATCCTCGGCTATCGCCTCGGCCCTCCGTCGTAGGTCAGCCGCCGCGTCCGCGAGCTCTTCGCTCACCGCCCGCAGCCGGCCCTCCATGGAATGCCACGGACCTCGACCGGCAACCGCGCCGACGGCCGCCCCGAGGGCGTCGACGGCGCCACCGTCGTCGGTCAACGCCGCGTGCGCGGCCCAGCCCGCGTCCCGGTTGGCTTGGGCGCCGGCCAAGGCATCCTCCTCGGCCTCGAGACTCACCTCCTCGTCGGCGTCGACTATTGCTGCTCCGTCGATCTCGGCAAGTTGGAAACGGAGGAGGTCGACTTCGCGCGCCCGGGCCCGGGGATCGCCGCCAAGAGCGAGCAGGGCCTCGTCGATGCCGGCGAGTGCGCGTCGGGCGTCGAGCAGTCGACCGCGGTCGACGCCGCCGAAGTGGTCGAGCGCCAGGCGTTGCGCGTTGGCCGCCAGCAGTGACTGATGGGCGTGCTGGCCGTGCAGGTCGACCAGCTCAGCGCCGATCGAGGCCAGCTCGGCAGCGGTGGCCATACGCCCGTCGACGTACGCACGAGAACGTCCGCGCGCGGGCACGACGCGCGCCAGCACCCGCTCGTCGTCGCCGGCCACGAACCGTCCCTCGACCCGGGCCTCGTCGGCACCTTGACGAACGAGCACGCCGTCGGCCCGGCCGCCGACGAGCAGCTCGATCGCCTCGA
>Ga0075425_100006685_pt1 | contig 12115 bp, 7 predicted proteins | sample SoiMethybrSBSTD4_FD_75300 | JGI IMG/M metagenome (GOLD analysis project Ga0075425, IMG submission 75300) | Bulk soil microbial communities from a Populus tree surrounding site in Tennessee, USA - Soil MetaG P. TD hybrid SBSTD4 | ecosystem: Environmental > Terrestrial > Soil > Tree plantation...
CACCCGGCGCCGCATCTCGAGCGCATCGTCCAGCGTCTTGAGACCCGGCGCCCGATCGGCCCACTCAGGGTGGCCGAAGTACGCGTGCGCGGCGCCGGCCGCAACGATCAGATAGTCGTACGGGATGGCATCGCCCGGCTCGACGTCAACGCGTTTGCCGACGGGATCAATCGCGGTGACGTTCGCAAGCAGGACTTCGACGTTCCGCTGACGGCGGAGAATCCAGCGAATCGGCGACGCGACGTCGCCCGGCGACAGCGACGCGGTCGCGACCTGATAGAGCAGCGGCTGGAATAAATGGTAGTTGTGCCGATCGAGGACCGTGACGCGTACGTCGGCCCCGGCGAGCGCGCGCGCGGCGTGGAGTCCCGCAAATCCGCCGCCGATGATGACCACACGAGGAGGAGCCTGTGAACCGGTGGAAGAGCCCATCACCACATGTTATGTTTGCTTCATGCCATCGTCCGCGAAACAGCCTGTGCCCGGCGGTGCGGCGACGACCGTCGAAACCGCGTGTCCGCTCGACTGCCCCGACGCCTGCACGCTGAACGTTCAAGTCCAGCACGGCAGAGTCGTTTCCATCGACGGCGGCACCGTCAACCCGGTCACCGACGGCTACATCTGCGCGAAGGTGAGGAAATTCGGGGAACGCGTGTACGGTCCGGACCGCCTGCTTCACCCGGCGAAACGCGTCGGCGCCAAGGGCGACGGCAAGTTCGCGCGGATGTCCTGGGACGAGGCGCTCGAGCGTATCGCCGCGCGCTTCAGGCAGGCCACTCAGGAGTCCGGTGCGGAATCGATCCTTCCCTATTCGTACGGCGGATCCAACGGCCTGCTGACGCAGGACAACCTCGACGCTCAGCTCTGGCGGCGCATCGGCGCCTCGCGCCTGGACCGCACGCTGTGCGCGGCGCCGACGGGCGCGGCGAACATGGCCCTCTACGGCAAGATGCCGTCGGTGAGCTATCAGGATTACGTCGAAGCAAAGCTGATCATCCTCTGGGGCGTGAATCCATCGGCGTCCGGCATCCACCTCATTCCCTACGTGCGCGACGCGCAGAAGCGCGGCGCGAAGCTCGTCGTCGTCGATCCGCGATCGACGCCGCTCGCGCGGTCGGCGGACGTGCACCTCGCGGTCAAACCCGGCACCGACGTCGCCGTCGCGCTCGCGATCCACCGGTATCTCTTCGCGAACGGCCACGCCGACGACGCGTTCCTGCAGACGCATACGCGCGGCGCGGACAGGCTGCGCGAGCGCGCCGAACCGTGGACCATCGAGCGCGCCGCGGAGCTCGCGAGCGTCGACGCGGCGCGTCTGGAAGAGGTCGCACGGCTCTATGCCACGTCGACGCCCGCGCTCGTGCGGTGCGGCTGGGGGCTCGAGCGCAATCGCAACGGCGGCAATGCGGCGATGGCGGTCCTCGCACTGCCGGCTGTCGGCGGGAAGTTCGGCGTCCGCGGCGGCGGCTATTCGATGAGCAACTCCGCCTCGTGGAGCATCGATCGCACCTGGATCGGTACGCCGGAGCCTGCCACGCGCCTCGTGAACATGAACCATCTCGGCCGGGCGCTGACCGAATACGACGATCCGCCGGTCAAAGTACTCTTCGTCTACAACTGCAATCCGGCGGTGACGGCGCCCGATCAGCAGCGGATCCTCAAGGGACTCACACGATCCGATCTGTTCACGGTCGTCTTCGATCAGGTGATGACCGACACCGCCCTCTACGCCGACGTGGTGCTGCCGGCGACGACGTTTCTCGAGGGCTACGACTTCGCGAAGGCGTACGGGCCGATCTTCATGCAGCTCGGACGTCCGGTCGTGGACGCGGTCGGCGAGTCCCGATCCAACGCCGACGTCTTCGGCGAGCTGTGCGCGCGGATGGGAGTGCTCAAGGAAGACGAGCCCTCCGGCGAGCTCGATTTGATGCTCCACATCCTCGATCATCTGCCGGGTTCGATCGGGACGGACCTCCGCGCCGGAACGTCGCCCACCCCGCTGTACGGATTGACCCCCGTTCAGTTCGTCGACGTCTTCCCGAAGACGCCCGATCGCAGGGTGAATCTGTTTCCCGAGCACTACGAGAGCCGCGCGCCGATGGGCCTCTACCGCTTCCAGCCGGATCCGGCGACGGAGCGCTATCCATTGACGCTGATCTCGCCGTCGAGCGACCGCACGATCAGCTCGACGCTTGGCGAGTTGCCGCGGCCCGACGCGAAACTGATGATGCATCCGCAGGACGCCGAAGCGCGGGGTCTGGCGGAGGGCGATCTGGTCCGCATCTTCAACGAGCTCGGCGAAGTGCACTGCCCGCTGAACGTCGTCCCGACGATTCGCCCGGGCGTGGTGTCGCTGCCGAAGGGGCTGTGGCGGCGCAGCCTGCGCAATAACACGACAGGGACGACGCTCGTGCCGGACACGCTGACGGACATCGGCGACGGCGCGTGCTTCAACGATGCGCGTGTGCAGGTCGCGTCGCTTGCGACAGCATGACGTTCAGCCACGCTTTCGTGTTTTTCGTGTTTTCGTGGCCAACCTGAAGCGCCTCAGTAACTGAAGAAGAACAGCAGGTCCGCGCCGCTTCCCTGCATCCGCTGGAACAGCTGCGCCTGCGTCGACGCGCCCTGCAGCACGTTGGTGCGGATTCGCAGCCACTTCAACAGCTCGTACTCCAGGACGAAATTCGTCTGGCTCGCGTCGGTGATCCCCTGCTCCACCTTGACGTAGAGGTTCTGGCCGATCTGCTGACCAAGCGTCACCTCCGGGCCGCCGCCGTTCTCCGGCGCCAGATTCACCTCGAATGTGTCGAGGTTCAGCGCGTCGCCGATTGACTTCGTCAGCGCGCCGGTCGCGGCGCCGGCCGCCAGGGATTCCGCGCGCTGCGCCAGCGAAATCTGCTGCTGCTCGCTGACCGAGTTGATCGGCTGATTGAAGACGATGAGCGACATGATGTCGGCCTGCTCGAGCGGCGGGTTGCTCGTCAGCACGATCTCCGGCTGCTTCACCGTGCCGCGGATGTTGACGTTCGCCGTCACCGCCTGAATCACGCGCTCGGCTTTGATGTTGAGTTCGGGATCGAGATCGTCGAGCCCCTCGAAGCGGACGGTGCCGTCGCGGAGGATCGTGAACCGCCGCCCCTGGAAGTCGTACGTGCCGCGAACGGTATTGACGACGCCGATCAGACGAATCTGATCCCACGGCGCTTTCGTCGCCCACACATCGCCGCCGAGCGTGATGTTGAGCGCGCCGAGGCCGATCGGCGATCCGGGCGACTTCAGATCGCTCGACTTGATGACCAGGTCGCCGGGAACGGTCAGACGCACGTCGACCTGCAGCGCTTCGAACAGACCCGGCGCTTCCTTCTGGCCCTGCGTCTCGTTGCCGTACTCGGTCTGCTCCGTCGCGTACGCCGACGTTCCGGTCTTCGCGAGAATCGGATCGAGATCGATGCGGCCGGTCGTGACGCCGAGCGCGCCCTCGACCCGCGGAGCGGAGACGTCGCCCGTCAGCTTCAGGTCGCTGTTGATGCGCACGTTGCCCATCTCGTTGTCGATGACCTTGAAGTCGTCGGCCTTCAGAGCCACCGACACGCTTCCCAGCTGATACTCGTGCACCGCCAGATCGCCGGTGACCGTCAGCGGCTTCTTCTGGTTGTCGAGCACGCGGATCTCGTCGATCTGCACGCGATCCTTCCGCAGTTCGATCGTGCCATCGAGATCCGTGTACTGGACGCCCGTCGCTTCGACCTTGAACGCGGCGTTCTGCACCCTCACGCCGCCGTCGGGCTGCGGATCCGCGGCCGTGCCCGCGACGGCGATGTGCGCTTCGACGGTGCCGGTGACGTTGGTCAGCGCGTCGGTGAATCCCTGCGCCAGCGCGAGATCGATCGGGCTGCTGTCGACGTGCAGGTTCACCGGCGCGGTCGAACCGGCCGCGGTGCCGTTGAACAGCGCGACCGGCACGTCGCCCTTCGCTTCGATCCACGCGGTCGGCGTCTGCTGCAGGCGCGTGTCGAGCGTCACGGCGTCGCCCGCATACTTCAAGGCTCCATTGAACGAGTCGTACTTCACCTGGCGCACCGCGCCCTGCGCGATCCGGAAATCGGCGGCGACGGCCGGCTTCTCCTTCGTGCCGCTGATCGTGCCCGTCGCGTTGAGCGTGCCGGTCAGCTCCGGCGGACGCATCAGCAGCGCGTCCACGGTCGCCATGTCGATGTCCTTGAGCGTCACTTTCAGCGCGTCGCCCGGTCGGCCCCACGTGCCGTCCGCCGCGATCTGCTGCGTACCGCTCACGAGCTTCAGTCCCTCGACGGCGACCGCGTTGTCCGCGTAGTTGATCGCGGGCTGCGAATCCTGGGCGAGCTGCCAGTTCACGTTCTGCGATGTCAGGTTCAACTGCCGCAGGTGCACCTCCTGATGGTCGGGGTGCAGCAGGAGGTTTCCGCCAAGCGACAGCGACCGCTTCGGCTGCTTCGCCGTGGCGTCGAAGGCGACCTCTTTCCGCTTGTAGTCGGTCTTCGCCTGCAGATCGTTGATGTTCTGACCGCCGAGCGTCACGAACGTCGCGTGCGTGTTCGCGCTGACGGTCGCGTTCTCCGCGTCGAGATTCGGCAGCGTCGCCGTGAAATCGCTCGAGGCCGTCAGCGCCCCGTTCTCGCCGTATTTGAAGCCGTCGGCCGTCAGATTGCCTCTCGCCTGCAGTTCCCGCCGGTTGCCGGTGATCGTCGCGTCGACTTTTGCAATGCCCGTCAGCGGCTGATCGATCAGCTTGCCGATCTCCGCGAGGCTCGGGCTGTCCGCCCGCAGGGTGAAGTTCGACCGGCCGTCCTCGTTCAGTGCGAGCGTGCCTTTGCCGCTGACGTTGAGGTCGCGGCCGACGATCTCGAGCGTGCGAATGTCGGCAGAGGAGTTCCTGTAGTCGCCGTCGACGGCCGCTTTGGTGATTTCGAGCCCGCCGATGCTCGACGGCTGCAGATCCGCTTTCGCCGCGGCCTGGACGCTGTCGACCGTCACCCCGTTCGATACATCGGCGACCGTGGCATCGACGTCGATCGAGCCACCAACGCTGCCCTTCAATTTCGGGTTTCCGCTGAGGTCGGCCGGATCGAATCCTTCGAAGGTTCCGTTCGCCTTGACGTGCGCCGTGTCGTTCGCCATCTGCGCGTCGAAGGAGAGGTTAGGAACGTGGCCGCCCATCACTGTCGTGTCGGTGAGCGTGCCGTTCGCCGTCACGTCCATCTCTTTCGGCGTCGTCCCACTGCCCTTCGCCGTCACGTGACCGTTGATCGCGCTCTTGTAGCGATCGGTCGCAAGCGCCGGCACGCTGAATTGCCTGCCAATCTCCTGCAGATCGAGCTTCGCGACCGTCGCGTCGGCCGAATACGCGATCGCTGTTCCGTCGTCGTTTTTTCCGGGGGCCCCTCCCCGCCGGATCGTCACGCTCGCGGTGGATCCCCCGGCGATCTCGGCGCCCGCGATCGACGATGGCCGGAACTTCAGATCCGCCTTCACGTCCTGCGTCGCCCGCTTGCCGGGCGTCACGGTGCCGGCCACGTGATAGTCGGCATTGACGTCCGTCGCCGCCGGCGGCGCGCCGGCCGATTTCGGCAGCTTCCGAAGATCCACCCCGAGCGTCTGGCCGCTGATGTCGAACGGAATCGTCTGCAGCGTCGCGTTCTTCGCCGTGTCAGGCAGCACCACGTGACCGGATGCGCTTGCGCTCGCGCCGTACGCCTTCGCGTGCGCCGTCAGCGAGACGCGGCGTCCTTCGAACCGGGTCCTGGCGTCCACGGGGCCGGCCTGATAGCCGGCCGCCGCGATATTCGGCGCGTCGATCGACAGTCCGCCGCGCAGAGAGTTCAGATCGGAAAACGACCGCGCATGGACGTCGGCGTGCGCGCTCGCGGTGATGTCGCTCTTCTGCTTCGGATCGTTGAGAATCTGCGCCAGGTCGAGGCCGCGAACCGTCACGTCGCCTTTCACCGACTGCGTCGGCTCCAGCGCGTCGACGACGAGGCTGCCCGTCAGCTGACCGGCGGTGGACCTCACGTTCATGTCGATGCCGAGCTGATCCAGGGGGCCTCCGAACTGGATTTCGAACGCCGGCTGCAGCTTGACGTTGGCCAGCGCGGGCACCAGCCGCGCGATTTCCGGAATCGACAGCTTGTCCGACGTCACCCGCAGATTCAGATTCGGCTTCGACAGGTAGTTCTGCACCGCGCCGTCGATGGCGACCGAGCTCTCCGCCGTGTGCAGCTGCAGCTTCTGCACGTGCACCGCATCGTCGTGGACGGCGACGCCGCCCGAGAGGGCGTTCAGCGCAAGGCCGGGATCGCTGGCGCGGAACGAGATGTGGGAGATCTCGATCGAATAGCGCACCGGCTCGTACTTGAAGTTGAACTTTGCGTCGAGGTGCTCGAATTTTTTCGGGACCGCGACGCCGCTCGTTCCGACCGGACCCTCGATCGCAATCTCCCCGTCGCTGATGCCGATGTCTTCGATCGTGACCGGCTTTCCGGGTCCGCTGCGATCGGCCTCGGTCGCCTGCTTCTTGACGATCCGGCTGAGCTCCCAGCTGTCGCCGTCGCGACGGAGGTAGAGGACCGGATGGTCCAGGCGGATGTTGTCTACCGACAGCCCTTTCGAGATCAGTTCGAAGGCGTTGTAGTCGAGACCGATGTCCTTGACCGCGACGACCGGATTGCCATCCAGCGACAGGGCGATGTTCTCCATCTCGATGCCGAAGAACAGGCTGCCGCCGAGGCGCTGGATCGACAGCGTGCCGTTCAGATATTGATTGGCCTCGCGCACGATGTATCCGCGGAGCCAGTTCTTGAACCACACCGTCTGCGACACGATGATGGCGGCCGCAGCCGCCCCCACCACCAGCGTCAGGATGATGATGAGGACGTGAACGAATCTCCGCAGCACCCGCATGCCTTTAGCCCTCAGCCTTCAGTACGCCTGTCCGATGGAAAAATGCATGCGCCAGCGGCGGAACCCTGTCTCTCCGTTGACAACGAGATCGTCGATCGGATTGAGCTGGTAACCGACATCGAATCGAATCGGGCCGATAGGCGTCTGATACCGGAGGCCGGGACCGATCGCATACCGCAGATCGTTGAGCTTGATACCCCAGTTCTGCGCCCACACGTTGCCGGCGTCGAGGAACAGCACGCCGCCCAGATTTCCGCTCAGAACGGCGCGGAGCTCCTCGGAGAACGCGAACATGCTGTTGCCGCCGATCGGCAGCCCGTCGACCAGAGGGCTCACTTCGTACCGGCCCCACCCGCGGATGCTGGTCGCGCCGCCGAGGAAGTACTTCTTTCCGAACGGAACCTTCGTCGGATCGTCGCTCACCGGCCGGATGTTGCCGAACTGCACCCGCGACGCGAGCACGAGGCGATCGGAACCGAGCGGCAGGTACTGGCGGCCGTCGGCCGACACGGCGTTGTATCCGAACGTGCCCCGCACGATCTGTCCGGCCGATTCGCCGTGAAACGCGATTTGATACCCGCGATGCGCGTTCAGGATGTTGTCGGCCGTCGAGCGCTGCAGGTCGAAGGCGAGCGCGTTGAGCGTGCCGTCCTGCGTGCCAGTCACCGGATCGAGGCCGAGCGCGATGAGGACCGTCCGCTGCTTCGGATTGGCGAGCACTTCCGGTTCAACCGTGCTCTTGTCGTGTTCGCTGATCAGCGACACCGACCATGACGACTTCTCGCTCGTCTTGTGCGTCAGCGTCGCCTTCGCGCCCGCCACCGACGATTCGTACGCCGGCGTGAAGGTCCGCCAGACCTGCCCCTCGCCGCTCAGCGAGAAATGCGGCGCAAAGAAGTACGGCTGATTGAAGTCGAGGCGAACCCCGCGATCGAGCGCCGAGTAGCGCGCATGCGCGCCGGCCGATCGCGCGCCGCCGAAGAAATTCACATGGTGATACTCGACGTCGGCGCGCGCCTTTTCCTCCGTCCCGTAACCGACACCGAAATTGACGCGCTGATGATTGCCCTCGGCGACGGTCACCTTCATCGGCACGTCGGCGGGCTGCAGCTCGGGATTCTGCGGCTCGACGTTCGCGAACTGGAACAGCTCCATCCCGTACAGCCGCCGCTGCGAGTCCTGGACGATGCTGCGGCGATAGAGATCGCCGGGCTTGAACGTCAGCTGCCGCTCGATGATGCGATCGCTGACGCTCTTGTTGCCCACAATCTCCACCGGTCCGAAATGCGCGACTTTCCCCGGGTCCGCGGTGAAGGTCACCGTCGCGTGCCTGTTGTCCGCGCCGTCGTCTTCGCCCGTCGCGACTTTCGCGTACGGATATCCGTGGTCCTTCAGCTCGTTCACGGCGAGCTCGTGCGTGGAGACCACCAGCTGCCGGTCGCGCGGCGCGCCGACTTTCAGCGGCGCGGCATCCTTCATCTTGTTGATGTGGTCGGCGGGAATGTCCTCGAAGCCGACGAAGTTGATCGCGGCGACCATCACCGGCTCGCCTTCAGCGATCGTCACCGTGATGTCGACGGCGTCCTGTTTGTCGTTGAGTTTGACGTCAAACCCCGAGACGCGGGCCTCCGGGTAGCCGCGATCGGCGTAGAACGCCTGAATGCGCTTGAGGTCCGCATCGAAGCGCGACCGATCGAAGAAGTACTTCCGGCCCCAGGGGATCTTCGAGTTCTGACGGGTCGCCAGCGCATCTCTGAGACGGCTCTGATCAACGGCCTTGACACCGTTGAACGACAGGCGATGGACCTGGATCGCTCCCTCTTCCTTGCAGCCGGTGGCAAGCGTGGCGGCCGCAAGGAGGGCTGCGATACAGCAGCTGAAGCGCATGTGTCGAGGGTAACCACAACGCATGCCACTCGACCAGTCGGGATGGGCGGGACAGGCAGGATGGGCAGGCGTTCCCGCCCGTTCTACTCGCGCGTGATGGTGGTGGGCCTGACCGAGGTGGCCGCCAGGAGGATTCCCAGACCGACGACGATGATCGCGGAAATCAGAATCCAGATTGCGGGAATGCGTCCGAGGACGCCGGCCTGCCAGAGGGCCAGGCCGGCGCCAAGGACCAGAACGAAGTAGCCGATGAGGTAAATGTGGACGAACCGCATTACTGCAGCCTGACCACGAGGGCGGCGCGACGGTTCAGTCGGCGCGTTTCCTCGCGGGCGTTGTCGTATTTCGGCCGCTCTTCGCCGTAGCTGATTGTCTGCAGCCGATCGGCGGAAACGCCGCGGCTGACGAGATAATCCTTCACGGCGGTCGCGCGCCGATCACCGAGCGCCAGGTTGTACTCGGCCGTACCGATATTGCAGGTGTGCCCTTCGATCGTGAGACGCAGCGTCGGCGTCTCGCGCATCGCGGCGATCGCTTCGTCGAGCACGCGCGTCGCTTCCGGACGCAGCGTGTACCGATCGAAGTCGAAGTGCACGTCTTCGAAGGCGTACGTCTTGACCGGCGGCGCCGTCACCTGGATGTTGACGGTGTCGGTCGCCGTCTTGCCGTCGGCCGGGCACGTCACGGTGACCGTCACCGGCACGCTGCCCGCCTGGTTCGGCGCGGTCCATAACGTCTGGCGCTCCGCGGGCTGCGCGAGCGTGCCCGTCGGTGCGCTCCAGCGGTACGTCACCGAGCAGTTCACCGAGCTCGTCACCGTCGCCGTGACAGTGGAGGCCTTGCCCGTTTCCACCGTGCACGGATCGCATGCCGCGCGGACGCCCAGCGTGGCCGCAGGTGGCGGAGGAGGCGGCGGTGGCGGAGGCGGCGGCGGCGGGGGCGGCGGCACGTACGTGCGCACGCCCGGATGGAAGCCGATGCGCACCTGCCAGTCGAAATAGTCCCCCAGCTGATCGTCGTCGGTGAATTTCAGGTCGCGCCCCTGAAGGGGCATCGTCCAGCTGCCGCCGATGCCGGCGAAGAATCCATTCTTCGCCTGCGCCGTGAGGCCGATGGTCGCGCGCGTCAGGTTCTCGGTCGCCGACGTCGTCGGCGGCACCGTGCCGTCGATGCCCTTCAGCGTATTGCCGGCGAGCACCGATGCGGTATCGCTCGAAGGAAGGACGCCGTTGATCTCGGCATTCAGGCGGACGAAGTTGCGCGAGGGGAACGCGATGCCCGTGCCCCAGCGGAACGCGCCGCCTGGCGCGTCGAAGCCGTCCGGCTTGCCGCGCCACTCGTAACCGCCGTACGCGGAGAAATCGACGAGTTTCGCCGCTTCCTTGCTGACGATCGCGTCGATCGAGAAATCCATCTTGCCGGTGGAGTTCCCGACGCTGTCTTTGCCGGTCGGCGCCTTGATCATCGCGCGCAACGCGATCGCCGCCGGCTTCTGCTGGTACTCGGACCAGAGATTGATTTTCGCGCCGAGGTACAGGTCTCCGACGTTGTCTCCGGTCCACGGCTGATTGACGCGCGGATACCGATCGACGACCCCGCCGAAGGACGGGTCGCTGGTGAACATCGGCTTGATGTCGCGGTCGATGCGGGTGTCGAAGATGAAGGAGCCGAAGATCTCGGCCCGATCCTTGATGCCGACGCCGAACGTGCCGGCGAAGTCGCCGACGTTGGTGTAGCCCTGGATGTAGTTGGTGCCGCGCCGGTAGACGCTGACCGACCACTTACCGTTCGGCAGCACCTCGCCGGTCGGTACAAACCACAGTCCAGTGTCGCCGTAGAACGTCGTCGTCGCCGGTCGCGTCTCTTCGGCCGTTGCACTCGACGAGGACGGTTGCGGGGTGGCGCCGGTATTCTGCGCCGTGGATGTCCCTGAAGAGCCGGACTGCGCCATGGCGTTCGTCGCCGCGCCGAGCAGCAACGCCGCCAGGGCCCAGGCCACGGCCACGCGTCTTGCCATTGTTAGTCGCCTCCATTGTCGTCTACCGATGGCGGAACCCGATTCAGTCGCCGCTGCCGGTGCCCGACACGACGTCGGACGCGCCCGGCGCGTCGGCAGGCGGAACGATCAGACGTCCGCGTCCGCCCCGGCTGACCTGTCCGCCCTTGCGGCCGGCCGACCGCGCTTCCTCGGCGCTCCACTCGTGCGCCGTTCCCTTTTCGTGCGCCGCGCGGCCGCCTTTGCTGGCGATCTCGCGCTGCTTTTCGGGGGACATCGAGGCGAAACCCCGCCGCTCTTTGCGTTCTCCTGTATTCACCGCTGGGCCTCCTTCCGGCTCACCGCACACCAGACACGTACGTCCAACGAGCCCAACACTTTACAAACTCCGTGCCCAGCCCCGGGATCGGGCCTGCGTCGTAAGCTGTTCGATTACAGTGCTTTACGAGACGAGGTTCGCGGCGGCCACTTTCAGGGGTTGCAGCGGTTTGCTACAGAAGGGCTGGTCGAAGTAGCGAATGACTTCAACCCTTGCGGGTGGGTTTGAAGTAATCGCAGCTCGCGCAATTGCGGACATTGAACTGGTAGCCGACCACCGGAAAGAGCATCGGGTGGGCGCAGAACAGCAGGAATCCGTCGGCGATCGTGTGATGCGCGACGTCGGTTGGCAGGTCCGCGGTGCGTCGGCTGTACCAGCAGGAGCGATGGCGGGCTTCGGCGTCTTCAGTTCCAGCGCGATCCACGGCCTACTTGGTCTGTTGGGGGACGTATCCCGGCGGCAGCGCGGCGCCTTCGCCGAAGAAGAAATCCTCCATGTGCTTGGCAACGAGCTCCTGGGCCTCCTTCTGCCACGGCATGAGCCGGTACTCGTTGAGGATCATCTTCATACGATCCTCCCAGAGCTTCCACGCCTGCGCGGAGATGTTCTCGTAGACCCGCTTACCGAGCTCGCCGGGCCACGGCGGGGCATCGAGGCCGGGAAGTTCCTTTTGGAATTTCTGGCAAAAGACCTTGTGTCCGGTCTTGTTGCCGACGGGGAGCTGCGCCGCCGGCGAGTGTCCGCAGGAATCAGCCATGCTCGCGATTGTACATGGGGACGGAGGTCGCTGGGAACCTTCGTCCGGCCAGCGCTCAAAGGGGACCGATGTTGGTGGCGACCACCGGCCCTTTTACGGCGAGCACCGGCAATTCGGGATCGATCGCGAACCGCAGTCGCGCATGGGCGGCGCGCAGCGCCGTCTCGACGTCGGCGGGATGCTCGGCGCGCGCGAAGATGAATCCGAGATAGCTGGCGCC
>Ga0075425_100006686_pt1 | contig 12115 bp, 10 predicted proteins | sample SoiMethybrSBSTD4_FD_75300 | JGI IMG/M metagenome (GOLD analysis project Ga0075425, IMG submission 75300) | Bulk soil microbial communities from a Populus tree surrounding site in Tennessee, USA - Soil MetaG P. TD hybrid SBSTD4 | ecosystem: Environmental > Terrestrial > Soil > Tree plantation...
TCTGTTCACACCGACGTTTGCGATCAGCCGTGTCAGCGGATGGATTGGCCACGCGTTCGAGCAGCGGAACGCGAACCGGATTATTCGTCCGCAATCGGAGTACGTCGGACCACGGGACCGCAAATGGATTCCGGTTTCGGAACGAGTCGGCCATGCGGCTGAGCCGGTTTCGCAAAGTTGATAAGCCCGGTCGCTAGCACGACAGTTCAACCTGTCGTCGTATCCTTTTACGACGCTTCGACTGTTATTGTCGCGATTGCAGACACCGCAACGATGCACCGGCGCGGATTCACGCGTCATTCAATACTCAGCATTCGGCATCTTCATTGCTCCAGCTGGATTGCGGGAGAGGACGGCTGGGACCATGGAGCGATCGGACATCGAGAACATCGCGCGCATCGTGCTTCGAGACTACGCGTTGCCCCTCAAGCTCGACGGTGTGAGGGTCGACGGCGGCCGCTGCACCATTGATTTCGCCGATCCGCACTGCGCCGGCGCGCGGGTGAACATCGGCGTCTGGTGCGACGCGAAAACGTCCCCCTACGGCGTGCGGGAATCCCTGAAGAAACAGCTGCACGTGACCGACTGACACTTATTGGGGTCTGACACCCCGTGTCTGACACCCCGTGTCTGACACCCCGTGTCTGACACCCTTACCCGCCGGTGACGCGGACCATCTCGGACACCGTCGTCACGCCTTCCAGGACCTTCTCGATCGCCGCCTCGCGCAGCGTGCGCATCCCTTCGCCGCGGGCGGCTTCGAGCAGCGCGAGCGATGACGCCTGCCTCGCAATCAGACCGCGGAGCTGTTCGGAGATCGGCATCACCTGGAAGACGCCGTCGCGCCCGGCGTAACCGGTCTGCCGACACTGCAGACAACCGGTTCCGCGGCGAATCTTCGCGCTCTTCAATGCGTCGACTGTCATCCCGAGCGTCGTCGCCTCTTCGTCGTTCGGCACGTACGGCTCGCTGCAGTGTCGGCAGTTCAGGCGAACGAGCCGCTGCGCCACGATCCCGATGACCGTCGACAGCACGAGGAAATGCGGCACGCCGAGATCGAGCAGCCGCGTGACCGACGAGGGAGCGTCGTTGGTGTGAAGCGTCGACAGGACCAGATGCCCGGTCAGCGCCGCCTGTACGGCGTACTCCGCGGTTTCCCTGTCGCGAATCTCGCCGACCATAATGATGTCCGGATCCTGGCGCAGCACGGTCCGCAGCGCCGCGCCGAAGGTGAGATCGATCGCCGGCCGCACGGCAACCTGATTGAACTCCTCGTGCACCATCTCGATCGGATCTTCGATCGTGACGATGTTCACCTCCGGTCTCGAGAGGTGCTTCAACACCGAATAGAGCGATGTCGTCTTGCCGCTGCCTGTTGGACCGGTGACGAGAATGATTCCGTGCGGCCGCTTCAGGAATTCTCTGAACTTGCGCACATCGATCGGCGAGAACCCGAGCTCGTCGACCCCCTTCAAGAGGACGTCGGGATCGAACACGCGCAGCACGGCTTTCTCGCCGAACGCCGTCGGCATCGTCGAGACGCGCAGCTCGATCTCGCGTCCGTTCTGATCGCGTTTGATGCGGCCGTCCTGCGGCCGCCGCTTCTCGGCGATATTGCATCCCGACAGCAGCTTCACGCGCGAGACGAGCGCCTGATAGACGACCTTCGGGATGACGTGGACGTCGTGGAGCATGCCGTCGATGCGCAGGCGAACCAGCGTGACCGTGCGCTTCGGCTCGAAGTGGATGTCCGACGCGCGCTGCTCGAACGCGTAGCCAAGCAGATGGTCGAGCGCCTTGACCACCGGCGCGGCCGCCGGATCGAGCTCATCGACTTCCGACGACAGGTACTCCTGGTTTCCGAGCTCGATCGTCGGAATCCAGCGCGCCGACAGCTGCTTCTCCGCCGTCTTGAGGCTCGACTTCAGCTCGTAGAAATTCTTGTTGATCGATTCGACATCCGATCGCGTCGAGATGACGCGTTCGATCGCGAGCAGGCCGGTGACGCGTTTGATGTCTTCCGCCGGAAACTCGGCGAACGGATCGTGCACCGCGACGGTCAGCTTCTCGTCGGTCTTCGCGAGCGCGACAATCCCGTGCTTGCGCGCGAACGGTCCCGACAGCGCGCCGGTGACGACGTCGAGATCGAGCTCCAGCGGGTTGATCTTCACGAACCGCAGGCCGGTGAACGCCGCGAGCGCTTCACCGACCTGGATTTCGGTCGCCAGCCCGAGCTTGACGATCGTGTCGACGACTGCCATGCCGTTCCCGCGCGAATGACGCCGAACGCGATCCGCCTGGTCCCGCGTCAGCACTTTCCGGAACATCAGGATTTGGAGGACGTCGGTGTTGTCGCCGGACGAGGCGGGCACAACGGGTTTGCGGGGCGGCGGAGGCGTAGGCATGGCTCTCCTTATTTATCGGGGCCGTGCGGTAGCCTCTGCACCCGCCCGCGCGTTACCGGCCGTGCAATCGCGGTAAGATTCGCGCCAGGAGGCAAGTGATGCAGCGGCGTATGTTAGGGCTGTTTGCCGCGGCCGTCGCCGTCGCGTTCAGCGTTTCCGTATCCGCTCAAAAAACCACGCAGGTTCACCAGGGAACCGGAGGCAGCCCGCACGTCCGCGGCGAACGGACCGTGAACGGCGCGAACATCTCGATCGAGTACGGGCGCCCGTTTCTGAAGGGGCGCACCATCGGCAAGGAGGTCGCGCCGTATGGCGAGGAGTGGCGCACGGGCGCGGACGAAGCCACGACGCTCAAGACCGACGAATTTGTTCATTGGTTCATCTGGTTATCTGGTCGTTGAATTGACCAATTTCAATGACCAGATGACCCAATGAACAAATGACCAAATGGCAGTGAAAGGAGGAGGGGCATGCGCTTGAAGGGTGTCGCGGCAGTTGTGGTGTTGCTCGCGTCGTTCGTGCATCTGTCGGCGCAGACAACTTCCTGGAGGCCGACGATCGTCGCGCAGCACGGCATGGTGGCGGCCGGTCATCCGCTCGCGGCGGAGGCGGGCATGCGGCTGCTCAAAGCCGGCGGCAACGCGATCGACGCGGCGCTGGCGACATGGGCCGTGCAGGGCGAAGTCGAACCGGGCATGACCGGGCTCGGCGCCGACATGTTCATCCTCATCTACCTCGCGAAAACGGGCGAGGTGAAATTCATCAACGCGAGCGGCTTCGCGCCGAAGGCGGCCACGATCGATTTCTACAAGAGCAAGGGCGGAATTCCCGAGGACGGTCCGCTGTCGATCTCGGTGCCGGGCGCGGTCGGAGGCGCTGCGTAAGCCGTGCAGAAATACGGCACCAAACCGCTGTCCGAGGTGCTCGCGCCCGCGATCGAGATCGCCGAGCAGGGATTTCCGATCAGCACGGCGCTCGCGCAGCAGCTCGCCGGCGGACGCGACAAGCTCGCGAAGTTCGCGTCGACGACGAAGGTCTGGTTCAAGGACGGCAAGCCGCTGGCGATGGGCGATGTGATCGTCAATCGCGATCTCGCAAAGACGCTGAGAACGATCGCCCTGCGCGGCGCCGATGGCTTTTACCGCGGCGACGTGGCGAAGAACACCGCGGCGTTCCTGAAAGCGAACGACGGCATCATCACCGAGGCGGATCTCGCAGGCTACCAGCCGTACGAGGACACGCCGGTCCGCACGAATTATCGCGGCATCGACGTGTTCGAGTGCCCGCCGAACTCGCAGGGATTCGTCATGCTCGAGGCGCTCAACATCCTCGAGGGATTCGATCTGCGGCAGATGGGCCACAACACGGCGCCGTATCTGCACGCCGTCACCGAAGCGCTGAAGCTGTCATTCGCCGATCGCAACAAGTACGTCGGCGATCCGAAGTTCGTGCCGAACATTCCGATGAAGGCGCTGCTGTCGAAGGAGTACGCGGCCGCGCGCCGGCGCGCGATCGATCCCAATCGCGCGATTGCGGGCGAGCCCGCGCCCGGCGATCCGCTCCACATGACCACCACGTCTTCGCCCGTCGAGCGAGCCTCTGCGGCGCGCGATCGCTATTTGGATCCGCAGCCGGTTCCCACAACCGTCGGCGCGTTCGATCCCGATCAGATCCTCAATTTGACGACCTATCTCGCCGTCGTCGACAAGGATCGCAACATGGTGTCGATCACGTCGAGCCTGCTCAGCGGATTCGGCAGCGGCATGGTCGTGGACAACGGCGGCTTCTTCCTGAACGATCGCATGCGGTACTGGTATCTCGATCCACAGGACGTGAACGCGCTGCAGCCCGGCAAACGCGTGCGCCAAACGATCAACCCGGCGCTCGCGCTCAAGGACGGCAAGCCATTCCTCGTCTTCGGCACCCCTGGGGCGGACACGCAGCCGCAGACGCAGCTGCAGTTCTTCCTGAACGTCGTCGAATTCGGGATGGAGGTGCAGCAGGCGCTCGAGGAGCCGGCCGTCATCAGCAACAGCTTCCGCGATTCGTATCAGCCGCACGCGGTGCTCGGCAAGCTGATCACGCCCGCGATGCTGCCTGAATCGGTCCGTTCGCAGCTCGCGGCGAAGGGACACGTGCTCGATGTGCGGAATGCGCGCGGCGTCGGATCGGTGAAGGCGGTGATGATCCATCCGCGGACGGGCGTGCTGCTCGGCGGCGTCAGCCCGACGGGCGATAGTTACGTCATGGCCTGGTGACGGGAGCGCTGAAGTACTCATGGAACCGTTGATCCGCGATATCTCGGACACGGCGCGCTGGGTGGCGGTGTATCGGGCGCGCGAGAACGATCGGCCCGATGCGGCGTTCCACGATCCGTTCGCGCGCGCGCTCGCCGGGGAACGCGGACAGCAGATTGCCGAGGCGCTGCCGTTCTCCGAACAGAACGCGTGGTCGTTCATCGCGCGAACGTACCTGTTCGACAAGTACATCGCGCGGCTCGTGAACGGCGGCGCCGACTGCGTCGTCAACCTCGCCGCAGGTCTCGACGCGCGCCCCTACCGCATGGCGCTGCCGTCGACGCTTCGCTGGATCGAAGTCGATCTGCCCGAAATCCTCGACTACAAGGAGAAAATCCTCGCGGACGCCAAGCCGGTGTGCGTCCTCGAGCGCGTGCGCCTCGATCTCTCGAATCACGACGCGCGGCGCGGTCTGTTCGCGCGCATCTCGCGCGAGGCGCGGAATGCCGTCGTCGTGACCGAAGGGCTGTTGATTTATCTGATGAAGGATGAAGTGTGCGCCCTCGGCCGGGATCTCGCGGCCGCGCCGGCATTCAATCACTGGATCGTCGATGTCGTGTCGCCCGGCCTGCTGAAGATGATGCACGACCGCATGGGCGACGTGCTGCAGCAGGCCGGCGCGCCGTTTCTGTTTGCGCCGCCCGAAGGGCCGGCCTTCTTCGAATCGTGCGGCTGGACGCCCGTGGACGAGGCCTCGATCCTCAAGACGGCCCGCCGGTTGAACCGCCTGCCGTTTTTCCTGCGAATGATCGCGATGCTGCCCGAGTCGTCGGGTCCGAAAGGATCGCGTCCGTGGTCGGGCATCGTCGTGCTGAGGAAGCGCTGACGGTTGACAGCTGACGGCTGTCGACCGTCAGCTATCAGCCATCAGGCATCAGCTCTTAGTACTGCACTCTCAATTCGGCGACGACGGATCGCTTCAGGATGTCGCCGAAGACGTGCTGCTGAATGTCCTCGTTGAAGAGATTCGTCGCTTTCAGCAGCGTCGTGTAGCGGCCGTTCACCCATTTCGCGCCGATGCTGCCGTTCACCATCGTGTACGCGTCGCTGTAGCCGTGGTACGCGCTCGACAGCACGTCGCTCCAGAACGCCTTGTCGGAGTAGTTGACCGAGAGGCTGCCGAGGATGCGGTGCGCGTTGACGTTCACGCCGGCGTTGAAGCGGTTCGTCGGCGGCAGGGCGATCTCGTCCGAGGGATACGGATTCGGCGAGCTGAGTACGGTCGGATCTCCCTGCCAGGAGTAGTTCGCAAATGCCGACACCGCTTTGTTGACGCGCTGATCGACCGAGAATTCGACGCCTTTCTGGCGGATCGGTCCGAGGTTCAGGTACGTGAACGCCGTACGCGGCAGGAAGATGCCGCGCTGCGCGAGCAGCGAGAGGACCGCGGGCGGCAGCGGCCAGCCCGGCGGCGGATTCGCTGCCGTGTACGGATCGGCGGTGTTCGACAGCTGCACGAAGTTGATGCTGTTGTCGAGATCGTTCACGTAGAACGCCACGCCCACCGTCGTCCGCTGAAACGTTCCGGTGTACGCGAGTTCGTACGCCGTCAGCGATTCCTCGGTCAGCTCGCTCCGCGGCGTTGTCCCGATGGGGAGCCGGCTGCCGACGGCACTCACGACGAGCGGAAATGGCGTGGGGATTCCAAGCGCGCTCAGATCGGTCGGCACGACGATCTTCGTGTCGAGATAATTGTTGATGACCGACGGCGACCGGAACGCCTTGTTGTACGAGACCCGCACCGACTGGTCGTTCACCGGTTTGTAGATCGCTGTGAGCCGCGGCGAGAACACCGGATCGCTCAGGTTGCCGAACTTGTCGACGCGGCCGCCGGCGGTGAACCGGAATTTGTCGAAGAAGATCTCGTCCTGAACGTATCCGCCGATTTCCGTGCGGTTCTCGGCGCCCGGAGCGATCGTGATGTCGAAGTTGTTGCGCCGCACGTTGCCGCCGAACGTGATCACTTGACGGTGTCCCAGCGGCACGGCGTCGCCGAGTTCGGCGTCGTAGGTTTGCGTCGAGAAGTTCAACTGCAGCGGCTTGCCGGTCGCGGGATCCACGAGCAGCAGGTTCGGCGCTTCCGAGTTCACGAAGTTCGTGAACGCGTTGATCTTCAGCGCGCCCTTCGTGTAGTTCACCTTGCCGTAGCCGATGTATGAACCCTTCTGAATGTCGAACGGTCCGATCCCCGAATAGATGATGCCCGAGCTGCCCGCGACGCCGCCGGCGTAGGTGATGCGGCCGCCGTTGATCTCTTGATCCACGCGTGCGTCGAACTTCGGCTGACTGGTTCCCCGATTCTCGAATCCGATACCGGGCGTCGCCGTTGTCGCATCGACCGGATAAAACGCGCCGCCGACCGTCTTCTTCGGATCGCGCGGATCGGGGATCACCGGAATCTGTCCCGTCGGCCGCGCGAACGCGTCGGAGTTGAAGTATCCGGCCGAGACGCGATACGACCAGATGCTGTTCGGCGCGTCGGCGAACGACGCGTTCGCGCCGTAGGTTGCGCCGAGGCCTTTGCCGATTCCGGATCCGGCGTCGCGGCTGAATCCGCCGCCGGTGAACGTCACGTTCGTGCCCTGCTGCTCACGCGGCGATTTCGTGATGATGTTGACGACGCCGGTCAGCGCGTTCGCGCCCCACACGGCGGACGCCGGTCCCCGGATCACTTCGATTTGTTTGACGTCGCCCAGATTCGTCGGCACGAAATCCCAGAGCACAAGGCCGAAGAAATCGAGGTATACGGAGCGGCCGTCGACGAGCACGAGCTGCGAGTTCGACAGCGTCGAGGTTCCCTGACGGCTCGTGAGGTTGACGTCGCGTGCGGACAGCTGAATCGCGTTCATGCCGGGCACCGACCGCAGCAGATCGGCGTAGTTCTGTGCCGGCGTCGACGCCAGCGTCTCGCTCGACACGACGCTCATCGTCGCCGGCGCGTCGGCGAGCGCGGTGTCGACTTTCGACGCGCTGACGACGACGGTCTCGCCGAGCGTGCCGAGCGCCATCGTGATGCGCGGCACTTCGACGTTGCCCGACGACACGATGACGTCGTTGCGCGCAGCGGTCGCGAAGCCGACGAGCGTGACCGTCACCTGATAGGTGCCCGGCAGGACGTTGCTGAAGCGGTATTCACCCTGCGCGTCGGACACCGTCGACTGCCGCGCGCTGCCTCCGGCGAGCGTGACCGTGGCGCCGGGCACGACCGCGCCCGACTCGTCGACGACCGTGCCGGACACGGTCGCGGATTGCGCGTGCGCCGGCGCGGCGAGCGCGCACACCACGAACAGGATCGACAAAAACCGAGCCATTTACGGGTCCTCCTTGGTCCGATGGGGAGCCTAGCGGCCGCCGATTGATTCAATCGGATCGTGCGGTCCGCTAGTCGGATCGGCCGTTCACCGCCATCATACGCTGCATTCGGGCGTACACGGTAAGAACGGGGTGATGGGAGTTCTCAAGAGCCGTCAGAATTTCATCGCGTGACTCGCCGGATGCGGTCTCGCCCAGGCGCAGAACGAATGCAAACCAGAGCGCACGGCGCTCGCGATTTAGGTCGGTGTGTCTGAGGAAATCGACGAACGCGCGCAGGGCGTGTGCGCGCACCGAGCTCGGAGGCATCAGATCGAGAAGTTGCGTGAACACGACTGCCTTCTGATAGAAGTAGTCGCCCTCGACCGCTTCGTGGAATCCCTGCCACTCCTCGAGGTCGACGAGCAGGCGCTCGGCGTCCTCGCGCCAATCTTTCGTGCGTCGCACTTTCATCGGCAGCGGCATTCGATCCGGTCCGTGAAGCCGAAGCACGCCCTCGTGCAGATATCTCGCGTCCAGCGTCCGCCAATAGAGATCGATCCGGGCGACGTCCAGCATTTGCGACGGTCTCATCGCGGCGGCGTCAATGGGATCCACGTCGGTCTCGGCGTTGACCAGTGCGCGCGCGGCATTGAACGACGCGGGCATCAACAGCTCGGTGAGACTGTCGCCGCACCGCGGCCCTTTCAGCTGGGTGATCAGGTACTCGCGCAGCGCCTGCATCAGATGCGAGCCGATGACGCCGAGGTCGTGATCGGCTTTCTGCAGGGCAGCCATTCGCGACACGATGTCGAGATCGGAAATGGAGAAGCCGCGGGCGTCGCGGTCGCTCTTGTTCAGAATCCACCGGATGACGCCTTCGAGGTAGCTCGCTTCGTCGCGCCGCGGCATGAATCGCAGAACGGCGCGCGCGACCGCCGGCATCTCGCTCGGGAGGTGCGCGCGCCACAAGTACAGCTCCAGGAACCGGATCGCATCGGCGCGGTTGTCGTTGAACGACGTGCGCGCGAAGAGACTGACGGCCGAGTAGTACTCATCGACCGCCGGGACCAGCGCGTCGGAGCACGGCGTGGGCGTGAGGTTCAGTTCGATGGCCTCGAACAGATCGCGCGCGTGTTCCTGGTCGAGCGCGAGCATCATCTGCGCCGCGCGCACCTGCAGCGTCAGTCGCGTCAGCGTCGTCGTGTAGGAGAAGAGTTCCGCGCCCTGGCGGCTGTCGGGAGGAACACCGAGCGTCGACGCGCGCGCGTACGGCACCTGCGCGCCGTAGGCGCGGCCGAACGCATCGTCGATTAACTCGCGACGCCATTCGTTGTCGCGGATGCGGGGTGAGCCGGCAAGCCGGATTAGCGCGTCGGCTGCGAAATCAGGCGGCAGGTTGCGGGCGAGGCGAACGAGCTCTCGAATCTCGAAGTCATCGACGTTATGCGGCGATCGCGTCTGCGCGCGCACACCGAGAACGGCGGCGGCGACGACCATGGTGGTCGCGCAGACGATCCATCGGCCGCGGCGCATCGCGCCATTCTACCGTTGAAAAATCTCGTACGGATCGACCGCCGTTCCTTTCCACCACTGGCGATCGGCGTTCAGCTGGAACACCGCGAAATGCAGGTGCGGCGTGTTTGCCGGCGCGTTGCCGGAGGTGCCGACGTACCCAATCACATCGCCCTGCGCCACGGTCTGACCCTCGTGCAGGCCGTCGGCGTAACGCTCGAGGTGCGCGTAGTAGTAGCAGAGGCGGCCGGTCGGATCGAATTGATAGATCGTGATGCCGCCAGCCTTGCTCACGAACAGCTTTTCGACTGTGCCATCCTGCACCGCATGCACCGGCGTGTTTCTCGGCGCGAGGATGTCGACCGCCTCATGTGGGTGACTGCCGCGTCGTTCTGCGAACGCGCCCTTCCACGTTGCGACGTCGCTGCCGTCGATAGGCACGCGCAGCCGAGCGTGGGGGAGGCTGCCGGAGGTCCGCACCGCCGCGTCGGATGCCGCCGATCGCGACGCTGCCGATCGAGACGCGGCGCCGCTCGTCGTAGCTGCCGTGCTGGTTGCCGTCTCTGCCGTGTCAGGCTTCAGCCGGACCGCCGTCGCCGCCGGCATCGGCGGCCCGTAGTGCGCCAGCGCCCACGCGACGATCATTCCGGCGACGAACGCGAAGAACACCGCCGCGATCGGCCACCGGGCTCGTCGGCGATCCCTCATCGGAACAGCACGGGCGTGCCCGGCTTCACCAGCGCCGCGACGCGCGCCGCGTCCCAATTCGTCATGCGTACACATCCGTGCGATTGCGTGTGGCCGATGTATTCAGGCTCTGGAGTTCCGTGCAGCCCGTAGTGCTCGAGCGTGAGGGCAATCCACACCACGCCGACCGGATTGTTCGGCCCCGGTTTAATCGTCGTCTTGGTGTCGCCCGGCTTGGCGTCCCAGAACAGCTCCGGGTTGTAGTGAAACTTCGGATGCCAGTCGACGCCGGTCACCTTGAAATCGCCGGTCGGCAGCGGATCGTGTTCGCTACCAGTCGTGACTGGCGCGAAGAAAATCACCGTGCCGTCGGGTTTCAACGCGCGGACGGCCGAGTCGTTGCGCGTCACCTGAATCGATACGTCATCGCCGGCCGATGCCGGCATCGGCTTGGCGTCCGGATCGAACGGCTGCACCGCAGGCACGCGGATCTGCCGTCCCGCTTCGAAAGGGATCCCCTGGTTCATCTCGCGGAGCAGCGCCGGCGAGGCGTGAAAGCGCTCGCCGAGCTCCTCGACGACCGATCGGTACGCCAGCGCGGGGAGTGTGGCCTGCTGCCGGATGTCGTGTGGAATGTCTTTCTCGAAAGGTCCCTTCACGTCGTCTTCGGAGATGGTGTAGGTGGCAATCGTCGGATCTCCGCGATCGCCGCCGAGCGAATGCCAGGTGTCGCAATCGGGCTGGCCGGTGACCGGCAGCCCGCGCGCGGCCTGCAGCGCCGCGAGCGCGTGCGAGAAGTTGTCGCCGGGCTTGCCGTCGATGGCGCCGGGCGAGAACCCCTGGCGATCGAGCAGCACCTGAAAGCCGATGTAGTCGCCGCACGCGAGCGGCGGCGGCTCGGGCTTCTTCGCCGGAGCGCGCTTCTGCGGAGTGCGCTTTCGAACCTGCGATGCGGCCTTGCGTGCCTGCGCCGCGTTTTGAAATCGCGGCGCGAGCGGCTCAGCTCCCGCCGGATGGCGCTCCGCCAGAACGAATGTCGTCAGGATCGACGCGAGCGCGACGACTTTTCGCCACATCACAACCGTGATGTGCGAAAGGCGTGCCCGAGAGCTCAGGAGCGATTGGCCGCTACGAACGGACGACGGCCGGTTGAGCTGTCCGCGGCTGGCGCGACTTCAACCATTCCTGCAGCTGCGCCATGTAGGTGTAGACGACGGGCGTCAGGTACAGCGTGACGAGCTGCGAGAAGATCAGTCCGCCTACGACGACCAGACCGAGTGGCTGACGCGCTTCGCCGCCCGCGCCGTAGCCGACCGCAATCGGCACCGCGCCAAGCAGTGCGGCCATCGTCGTCATCATGATCGGACGGAAGCGAATGAGGCATCCTTGATAGATCGCCTTCTCCGGCGTCATCCCGCTGCGCTCGGCTTCGAGCGCGAAATCGATCTGCATGATTGCATTCTTTTCGACGATGCCGATGAGCATAATCATGCCGACGAACGCGTAAATATTCAGATCCATGTGAAACAGGATCAGCGTGACGAGCGCGCCGAATGCGGCTGACGGCAGGCCCGAGAGGATCGTCAAGGGATGGATGTAGCTCTCGTAGAGAATGCCGAGCACGATGTACACGACCATTACCGCGATGACGAGGAGGATCGCGAGATTGCCGAGCGAGCTCTGAAAGGCTTTCGCGGCGCCCTCGAACTGACCGCTGACGCCTTCCGGCAGCGTGGCGTCCGCCACTTCGCGGACGCGGGTCAGCACGTCGCCGAGCGACGCGCCCGGCTTCAGCCCGAATGAGATCGTCACCGCCGGCAGCTGGCCCTTGTGCGCTACCGTCTGCGGACCAACGACCTGCGTCGCACGCGCGAGCGTATCGAGCGGCACAACCGTTCCAGCGTTAGCTTGCATCGTCAG
>Ga0075425_100006687_pt1 | contig 12115 bp, 5 predicted proteins | sample SoiMethybrSBSTD4_FD_75300 | JGI IMG/M metagenome (GOLD analysis project Ga0075425, IMG submission 75300) | Bulk soil microbial communities from a Populus tree surrounding site in Tennessee, USA - Soil MetaG P. TD hybrid SBSTD4 | ecosystem: Environmental > Terrestrial > Soil > Tree plantation...
GTCGTGGGCGGCCTGCTCGTCTCGCAGCTGCTGACGCTCTACATCACGCCGGTCTATTACGTGTATATCGAGGGCGCGCGGCAGCGCCTCGCCCGGCGCCGGCCGGTCGCCGCGCGCGAACCGCGGCGGCACGATGTCCACGCGCCCGCGGCGGAAGTTCAGTCTTAATACCTTTCTAATTTCGCGCTGATGCCAAAGCCCACCAGACTCGTCTCGGCCCGAACGGATAAAGAAATCGTCGCTCTTCGCGAAGGTAGTGATAAAAGAGGGATACTCGTGCGCACCAACCTTGCCGGAGTGATGCTCGTCGTCGCCGCAGCAGGAGCCGCCGCGTGTCAGAACACGTCGGGCCAGGCGGCCGGCGGAGGGCGCGGCGGACGCGGAGGGCGCGGCGGGCCGGGCAGCGCGGTCGCCGTTCAGACGACGACAGTGCAGCGGATGTCGGTGCAGCGCCAGGTGGATCTGGCCGGCACACTGCTCTCCCCCGACCAGGCGAAGATCAGCAGCGAGGTCGCGGGACGCGTGCACGACGTGCCGGTGCAGCTCGGGAGCGAGGTGCGCGCCGGCGACGTGCTCGTGCGCATCGAGCCGCAGGAACTGCAATTCGCGCTCGACCGCGCGGAGAGCCAGCTGCGGCAGGTCGAGGCGCAGCTCGGCATCGACCGCGCCACCAACCGCCAGCTGCCATCGGACGAACAGATCGCATCAGTGCGCCAGGCGATGGCTAATCGCGACGACGCGCGCGCGGCGTTCAAGCGCGCGGACCAGCTGCACGGCCGCGGCCTGATGTCGAACGTGGACTTCGACACGGCCGACACCAAGCTCAAGGTGGCCGAAGCGAACTACCAGGCCTCGCTCGATACCGTGCACGCGCTCAAGGCGACGCTCCAGGATCGCCGCGCGTCGTTCGAGCTCGCGCAGAAGAAAGTGAACGACGCCTCGATCAAGGCGCCGCTCGCCGGGTCCGTCTCGGAGCGGCTCGTCCAGCCGGGCGAGTTCATTCGCGAGAACACGCCGGTCGTCACGATCGTGCAGATGAACCCGCTGAAGCTGAAGACGGCGGTCCAGGAGAAATTCGCCGGCGTGATCAAGGCCGGCCAGCGCGTCGAGTTCCGCGTCGAAGCGTTTCCGACGGAGGCCTTCGACGGCAAGATCGCGTACGTCAGCCCCGCCGTCGATCAGACGACCCGCACGTTTCCGGTCGAGGCCATCGTCGACAACAACAACCGCCACCTGAAGCCCGGGTTCTTCGCGAAGGGCACGATTGCGACGAAAGTCGACGAGAACGTCATGGCGGTGAACGACGATGCGGTGTCCACGCTCGCGGGCGTGTCGACGGTGTACATCATCGACGGCAACAAGGCGCGCCAGCAGGTCGTCGCGCTCGGCACGCGCCAGGGCAAGCTCTGGGAGATCACGGAAGGCTTGAAGGGCGACGAGGTGCTCGCCTCGTCGAACCTCAATCAGCTGGCGACGGGGACGAACGTCCGCGTCGGCGGCGGCGACGAGGAAGGCGCGATGCCGTCGCAGGACGGGGGCGGACGCCGCGGGCGGCGGCAGGGCGGCGCGCCGCGCGGCAACGTGCAAGGCGGTGGGGATGGAGGCCGTCGATGATTCTCTCTGACGTCAGCGTCAAGCGGCCGGTCTTCGCGATCATGATGACTGCGGCGCTGGTCGTGCTCGGCGCGGTGTCGTACTTCGATCTCGGCCTCGACCTGATGCCGAAAACCGACAACCCGGTGGTCAGCGTGAACGCCATGCTGCCTGGCGCGAGCGCCGAGGAGATCGAAACACAGATCACGAAGCGCATCGAGGAGGCGGTCAACACGATCAGCGGGATCGACGAACTGCGCGCCTCGTCGAATCAGGGCAACGCCAACGTCACGATCACCTTCACGCTCGAGCGCGACATCGAGACGGCGGTGCAGGACGTCCGCGACAAGCTCGCCGGCGTCGTGAACCAGTTCCCGCGCGATACGCGGCCGCTCAACATCCAGAAGATCGATCCGGACGCATCGCCGATTCTCACCTTCGCCGTGTACGGTCCGCGCGATCGCAAGGAGCTCACCGAGATCGCGGACAAACAGATCAAGCAGGCGCTCGAAACCGTCAAGGACGTCGGCTCGATCCAGTTGATGGGCGAACGGAAGCGGGAAATCCAGCTGCTCCTGAACGCCGACCGTCTGAACGCGTACGGCATCTCGGTCGACACCGTCCGCAACGCCATTACTCGTCAAAACATAGAGATTCCGGGTGGATCGTTCATCGCCGGCCCGTCGGAAGTCGCGCTCCGGACGATGGGACGCATTCGCAACGTCCAGGATTTCAACCGGATCGTGCTCGCGTATCGCGCCGACGGATCCGTGATCACGTTTGCCGACGTCGGCCGCGTCAGCGACGCGGTCCAGGAGATTCGGAACTCGAACCGGCTCGCCGCCGACGGCGCCCCGGTGGGCACCTCCGCGGTCAGCATCTCGATTCGCAAGCAGTCCGGCACGAACACGGTCGAGGTCGTCGATCGCGTGGTCGCCCGGCTCGAGCAGATCAAGGCGACGCTGCCGCAGGACGTGCTGATCAACATCGGCAACGATCAGTCACGGTTCATCCGCCGCTCGTTCGAGGACATCAAGCTGCACCTCGTCGTCGGCGGCCTGCTCGCGAGTCTCGTCGTCTTCATCTTCATCCGCAACCTCCGCGTCACCTTCATCGCGGCGCTGGCGGTGCCGACGTCGATCGTCGGCACGTTCACGTTCATGAAGATGCTCGGCTTCACCCTGAACAACATGACGATGCTGGCGCTGTCACTCGCCACGGGCATCGTCATCGACGACGCCATCGTCGTCCTGGAGAACATCTTCAGGTTCGTCGAGGAAAAGGGCGTGACCCCGAAGGAGGCGGCGGCCGACGCGACGCGTGAAATCGGCCTCGCCGTCATGGCGACGACGCTGTCGCTGGTGGTGATCTTCGTGCCGGTCGCCTTCATGACCGGGCAGATCGGCCGCTACTTCTACAGCTTCGGCCTCACGTCGGCGGCCGCGATCCTGATCTCGATGTTCGTCTCCTTCACGCTGACGCCCGCGCTCTGTGCGTGGTGGCTCAGGCCCGAGGACGCGGCGTCCGATCACTCGAACACGAAGTCCGGCGGCCTCTACGCGCGGCTGGATCGCGTGTACGGCAAGATGCTCCACTGGTCGCTCGCGCACCGCGCCATCATGGTCGGCATTGCCGCCGTCGTCGTCGCATCCGCCGCCCTCCTGTATCCGTACGTCGGCAAGGAACTGGTGCCCGACGACGATCAGGGCGAGTTCAGCATCAACGTGCGCCTGCCGCGCGGGACCAGCTACCAGCGCACCGAGGAGTTCATCAAGCCGATCGAGCGTGAAGTGCTGGCGCTGCCTGGGCTCAGCCGCGTGATGCAGAACGTCGGCGGCGGCAACGCCGGCTTCAACATCACCATGGTGTCGCTCGAGGAGCGCCCGCGCGACGATCGGGGGCACAAGATCTCGCAGCAGGACCTGATGATTCGCGCCCGCCAGATGCTCCGCAAGTACCAGGGGACCCGCATCAGCGTGTCGGGCGGCACCGACATTTCTGGCGCGTCGAGCGGCGGGGGCTTCGGCGGAGGCGGCGGTGGGCCACGCGGCGGCGGTGGCGGCGGCGGCGGCTTCAACCGCCTGAACATCCTGATTCAAGGCCCCGACATCGAGGAACTGCAGAAGTACACCGTCGACTTGATGGACCGGGTGCGCACCATTCCCGGCGTCGTCGACGTCGACACCAACTTCGAGCCGACGCAGCCCGAGCTGCGCGTCAACGTCGACCGTGCGCGCGCGACCGACCTCGGCGTGAACATCGACTCACTGGCGAACAATCTCCGCACGCTGATCGGCGGCGAGGAGGTGTCGGAATACAAGGACGGCGACGATCAGTTCAAGGTCGTCCTGCGCCTCGACGAGCCATACCGTAACAACCCGCTGACGATGGGCGACCTGTTGATCAGCCCGGGCCCCGGCACCGGCGGCGCGGGCCTGGTCGGCGGCACCGGGGTGGGCGTCGGCGGCGTGGGCATCAACCGCACGGTACGCGTCAGCGATGTCGCGCAGTTGAGCCGCGACCGCGGGCCCGCGTCGATCGACCGCTACAACCGCCAGCGGCAGATTTCGGTGAACGCGAACCTGCAGGGGGTGCCGCTCGGCGACGTGCTGGCCGACGCCCGCAAGAAGGTCGAGGAGCTGCACCTCAAGCCGGGCTACCAGGCGGTGTTCGGCGGCAGCGCCCGCACGCTCGCCGAGGCGTCGAACAACTTCACGGTTGCGATGATTCTCGCCGTCATCTTCATCTACATGGTGCTCGCGTCGCAGTTCAACAGCTTCGTCCATCCGCTGACGATCATGACGTCGCTGCCGCTCAGTCTCCCGGCCGGCCTGCTGGCGCTCATGGCGTTCGGCATGACCGTCAATGTGTACAGCGCCATCGGTCTGATGATGCTGTTCGGCATCGTGAAGAAGAACTCGATTCTGCAGGTCGATTACACGAATACGCTGCGCGCGCAGGGCATGGAGCGGCACGAAGCGCTGATTGCCGCGAACCATGTCCGCCTGCGGCCAATTCTGATGACGACGATCTCCATCGTCGCGGGCATGATCCCGATTGCGCTGGGCAAGGGCGCCGGCGCCGGCTCGCGCGCGTCGATGGCCGTGACGATCATCGGCGGCCAGATGCTGTGCCTGCTGCTCACGCTGCTCGTGACGCCGGTCGTCTACTCGTACTTCGACGATCTGCGCGAATGGAGCGTCGTGGCCGCGATCCGGCGCATGTTCCGCCGCGGTCCGTCGCAACAACCGGCCAAGGTATAACCGCCGCTTGATAGTCGGAACAGGTCCCCGTTACCACGCCGTCGGCCACCGACGGGATCGATGGAACCGTTTTGATCCCTGGGAGCTCGAGCCCAGCCGCGAGCACCCTGCACACAGCGCCATCGTCGACGCGCGTTCCATCAACGACATGGATAACCCTCTGGGCTATACGCGCCACTCGGGGACGAACCGTCTCGCGCTCGTGTTACCTCCCTGATCTCCCGTGCGCCGGGATCGTCGGATTCCCGGCGTCGCCCACATTCTTGTGATTCGAGTTCGGCAGCGCCCGCGACGGCTCGATTTGCTCTGACTGCAGCGTATTACAGTCCATCGAGAGCGCATGGAGGATCGTGCAGGCGATCTGCCGCGTCTCCACCGGATCGTTGATCGTTTTTTGCGGAAGCGCCGGGTTCGAAACGAGCAGCGCCACGTGCACGTCGTCGGGGTTGAAGCTGCCATGGTCCGCAATCTTCGAGGAGGTCGTCGAATACAAGGTGCCCGGAATCGGCAGCAGGACGATGTCGGGCGCGCGCGAATCGCTCGTCGGATCGGCGAACATCGCGGTCAGGTCCGGTCCCGACAGAACGCCCGTCAGGTGCAGCGGGTTGCCCGATCCGATCGAATTGCTGTACGCCGTGGCGATATCGACCGCCCGCGCTTGCCCGGCCGGCTTGGTCAACCACACGATCGGTCCGGTGTCCGCGCTGACCTGCGCCACGAGTCCGGCCCCGAGCGTCGGATCCGCCGCGATGAGGTTCGCGATATTGCCGACCGGAACCCTGAACAACGTCGCGGGATCGATCGGGGCGTTCCCGTGCTTCGCCGAGATGACGATCAGCGTCGAGTCGGCCAGGCCGTTCGCGTTCAGCGCATCCACCATCGACTTCAGTCCGGCGTTCGTGTTATTCAGGGCTGCTTCGAGGCCGCTTCTCGGCACGAGGTTTCCCTGCTGATCGCGAATATAGCCCCCGACGAGCGTCGGGTCGGCTGCCAAGGGATACAGTTCCGACTTCAGCTTCTGTCCAACGCTCACGGCCTGGAAGTTCATGCCGAACAAGGCCGGGACGCCCACGGCATTCTGGCCGAAGTGATCCGACCCATTGATCTCGTTCACGATCGCCCCAACCTTCAACGTGTCGTACCTCATCGTCAGATCGAAGCTGTTGGTGATGACCACACCGCCAATCGTGGTTGCGATCTCGGGCGTGTAGAGATCGTCGAGTCCGGTATTCGACGGTCCGTTCAGGAACTCGTACGCCGCGTGCTTGTCCGACCACGCCGTCCGGCCACCGGCGGCTTTGATCACCTCGAAGACGTTGTTCACGCGCGGAAAGGCATGCGGGTACACGAGCGCGCAGTTGTTGTTGGGATCGCGCGGAAGCTTGCTCGGGTTGATCGCACCGGAATTGATCGACCAGAAATTCAGGTAGTCGGTCCACGACGGGAACGACAGCGGTGTGGCATCGAGCCCCTGCTTCCAGATCACTTCCATGCCGCCCGTTCCACCCACCACGCAGGACGCGTTCGGCATGTATGAACGCTCCCAGCTGTCGTCGTAATACACGCCGGTCGAATGTGGCGTGCCGCCCGTCACCATGGCGAGCGTCCCTGGAAACGAGTCCGACGGCTTGGTCGCCGTCGCGTTGGTGTACGTGCGTCCGTGCTGCTGGAGGGCGGCCAGCGTCGAATTCGGGTACTTCGCGGTGTACCAGTCGAGATCCGCCGGATGCAGGCCATCGATGCTGATGAGCAGCACATGGGCATACGGCACGTCGACGTCCTGCGCCTTGGGATGCGCGCCGAACGCCACAGAACCGAGTAGAGCCACGAGGCCGGCCTTTACGAGTCGAGTCGTCGTCATGAGAGTCTCCAGTCGAAGTCGGGGCACAGTCAGAACACGAGGCGAGTACCAAGCTGAACCTGGCGCGGGCCGCCGAACCGCGCGGTCGAGGGCGCGAACAGCGGCAGACCGGCGGTCGCCACCGGCTGCGCCGCCGTGCCGTACGCGCCAATTCCGTCGGGCCCGAAGTTGAGATTGCGGGCTCGCGTGACGTTGAAGGCTTCCGCGATCACCTGGATCTCGCGTGAGGCGCTGAAGTGGAACGCCTTCAGCAGCCGCAGATCGAGATCGTAGAAGGACGGCTGTCGCAGGCTGTTCCGGCCGGCGACGCGGCCGTTGATGATCGCGCGGTCGTTGTCGTCGTTCGCGTCGTTCTGCGTGTCGAAGCCGATCACCGGCGTGTACGGCGTGCCCGAGCGCGCGAAGAGAATCGCGCCCGCCGTGATGCCGCCGCCGAGGTCGACCAGCGCGTTGACGCTGACGTTGTGCCTCACGTCGTTCTTCGCGTACGCCCACTCGGCCGCCAGATCGAACGGATTGAGCGCGGTCTCGCGGCGGAACGTCCGCTCGTTCGAGTCGTCGTCCATGTTCCGCGCCAGCGCGTAGTTGGCCTGCATCTGGAAGTGATCGGCCAGCCGGTGCGTCATCGAGACCACGAGGGCGTCGTACTCGGAGTGCGCCGTCGATTCGTTCACGGAGAGGACGCCGATCGTCGGGTCGGGACGCGCCGCCGGAAAGATCGGCATCCCGGTCGAATCGATCGTCGGTGGGAACAGATTGCGATCCAGACGCCGCTGCAGGTTGTGCGTCGTGCTGTGGACGTAGCCGAACGACATCGTGAGGTTCTGGCCCACCAGCTGCTCCAGCGTGGCCGAGCCCTGGAAGGACCGCGGATTGATGAAGTCGGGGTCGAACCCGAAGACGCGCGGCGCGGCAACCTTGATCCCCGCCGGCACGCTCTTCAGCGGGTTGGGGAACGTCAGGCTGTTCAGCACCGCCGGATCGAACTTGCTGTCGACGGCGATCGTCGTGATGCCGTTGTCGGTAAACACGCGCTGAAACAGCGTCGCCGGCGTACGGGCGTCATAGAGTCCCGCCGAGATGCGCGCCACCGTGCGGCTGTCGCCCGTGACGTTCCACGTGATGCCGCCGCGCGGCTGCCACTGCCGGAGGTCGTTCGGGATCGTCGCGGTGTAGGGAATCGCCGGGTTCGGCTTCGTCGGCTGTGGGTTCCACTGCCCTTCCCACCGCAGGCCCGCCGTCGCCGTCACGTTCGCGCCGAGCGACATCTTGTCCTGCACGTACGCGGCCGCTTCGTGCTGCCGCCCGCGGAAGAACGGATCGTCGGTGGAGAACGTGAGGACCGTTTGCCGGTAGCGGCTGATCTTGCCGGCGACGTAATCGGCGAGCGACTTGAAGTCGTACCGGCCCTGGATGTTGTCTTCGCGCTGCTGGCTGACGTCGTTCATGTTGTAGTCGACCCCGAAGCGCACTCGATGGTCTCCCCAGGTCGCGGTCAGGTTGTCCGTCAGCTCGTACCGCGTCGTGTCGAACACGCGCGGCCGTCCCGAATCGCCGCCGAGATTGCCGAACCCCGTGATCGTGACGAGCGCTGATCGCGTGTTGGGCAGCTCCTCGCGATCGTCCGTCGCGACTTGTCCACGCAGCTCGTTCAGGAGCGAGGCGCCAACGACGGACGTGATGCCGCCCTTCAGGCCGGCGCTCTCACTGGTGCGCAGGAAGTTCGTCGTCACGGCCTGGTTCAACTGCAGCGAGTCGAAATTGAAGTTCTCGCCGTGCAGGTGCGTATACGTGCCCTGCAGATTCAGGAGGCCGTTCGATCCGACGACAATGTCGGCGCGTCCGAAGGCGGCCGTCGGATTGTTCGTCGCCAGCTGCTCACCCTGCTGTGCGATCAGGCTGCTCGGCACCGCGACGCCGGCAGCCTGGGCGTCGAATTGCACGACATACGGAATCTGCAGGATGCTCTGCTCCACGGCGCCGAAGAGAAACGCCCGGTCCCGGCGCAGCGGTCCGCCGATCGAGCCGCCGAACAGACTCTGCTGGTTGTTCAGCTTGCGATCGAAGGCATCGGCCGACGTCAGCGCGCGCTCGCGGTTGTAGTAAAACGTTTCGCCGCGGACGTCGTTCGATCCCGACTTGGTCACGACGTTCACGAAGCCCGCGTTCGTGCGGCCCACTTCGGCGGTCGCCCCGCTGCGCACCACCTGAAACTCGAGCACCGCCGCCTGCGGGAAGAAGAACACGGCCTCATTGCCGCCCCGCTGGTTGCCCTGGAGCGCATCGTTGAAATCCGCGCCGTCGATCGCAATGTTCGAGTTGATCGATCGCTGGCCGGAGACGACGAGGCCGTTGCGATCGGACTCCTGCGTGATGCCGGGCGTCAGCTGCACGAACTCGGTAAAGTCGCGGCCGCGGATCGGCAGCTGCGAGACGGCTCGCGCACCGACGACCGTGCTGGAGGCGGTCTCGGCCTTGTCGAGGACGGGCACTTCGGACGTCACGGTGACCGTCTCCGTGACTTTCGCAATCTTCAGCGCGAAGTCGACGGTCTCGGTGGCGCCGACCTCCAGGCGGATTCCTTCGACGCGTGCGCGCTCGAACGACGCCGCAGATGCGACCGCCGTGTAGCGGCCGACAGGCATGCCCGACGTGAAGTAGCGGCCGCGCGCGTCGCTGCTGACGGTGCGCTCGTACCCCGTGTCGACGTTGACGACCACGACGATCGCGCCGGCAATGACACGGCCTTCCGGATCGGTAATCGTGCCTTGCACCGCGGCAACGCCGGATCCCGACTGGGCGGCGGCTTTCGTGCACAGCGCAACGACAATCGCGATCGCCACCAGTACCCTGCGTGCGAAACGACTCGGCTTCATGGCGCCTCCACTGCGACGACCACACAAATGTGATCGCGTTCCCACGCGGGGCGACCGCGTGGCGGAAGCTCATGTGGGCAAGCGCTGTACCAGTGACGAGAGAATCGCAGACAACTGTTCGCCGTCCGGACGCTTACGGCGGTTTTACGACGCGCGCACATCGACGCCGGGAGGGTTCGAGACGCTCTGAAACTGTGCGGGCAGTCCGAATTTTCGATGGCACAAATTCGTCAGATCGATTGTGCGATCGGACGAACAGACAGAATTGTGCGGGGCGTCAGCGCGGCTTGATGTCGATCTGAACGAGCTTACGAAACTTGACGGGTTGGCCGTCGAGCGTGGCGGCCCGATACCGCCAGGCCTTCGTCGCCGACAACACGAGCTTGTCGTACACCGGATTCACTGGCGTGCGTATCGCCGCGGCTTCGACCGCACCGGATTCGCCGATGATGATCTCGACGACGCCCTGACGGACGGCGAACACGCTGTCGACCGGCGGGAGCACCTGCCGCACCGTCGTCGGCGGCACTACGTTCGCGTCGTCCGGACCGTAAATGCGTGGTGCGACCGGAGGTGGCGGAGGCGGCGGCTGAACGGGCGGCGGTGGCGGCGGCGCAGCGGCGGGCGGCGGCACTGGCTTCGGCGCGGCCACCGCTTCACTCAACTTGAAGAAGTCCGCCGCCAGGGTACGGATCTCCGCAAGCGGCGATGCATTCGCCGCGGCGGCGATGTCGGCGTCGTCGAGCACTGCGAGAACGTCCTGGAACCCCTTCACCGCCAGCGGAGCGTCCTTGCGATCGTACGCGGCTTTCGCTTCGGCGTACTTCTGCTGGACGATGGCCGGCAGCATTCGTCGACGGACGTCGGCAAATCTTGCGCGGACCCGTGGCGGAGTGTCGTCGCCGGACAGGTGGTAGCCGGGCGCGCGCAGAACGACCGCTTCCATGACCCGATCGGCTTCCACCGATCGGCCGAGCGCGATCAGGCAGAGCGCGCGATACTCGCCGACAACGGGCGCGTCGACGTCCGATTGGCCGCCGTCCTGCAGCGGATTGAGCACGGCGAGCGCATCGTCGTACGCCGCCGCGCGGTAGAGGTCGCGCGCCTTGGCCAGATCGGTCTGCGCGGCCGCCGCATGAGTCCAGAAGAGCGCCGCGGCCACGAGGAGCGGCCGGACGAACGAGCGCACTGATGACGATCCGGTCACGGAACGCCGTGCTGCGCGAATCGTACCGACGCAGCCCGACGCGCGGAGCGCACGAGAGCAACTGCTTTCGCGAGTGCGATTTCTGGCCGTATTCGTGCGATTCAACAGGCGCACGCGCAGGCTGGGCCGTCCACGCGGTGCCGCACGGAAGCGTCGCCGTCTGGCGGAATCTGTAAGGGGCGGACCGCCTACTTGTCGCTCAGGCCGACGCCGCGCAGCAGCTCCGGATACCGGACGTCCGACCGCAGCGCGTCGAACATCGGATCCATCTTGAGAAAGTTCAGCACCTGCGAGTGCTCGGCCCGCGCGTGCTCGAGCCAGGTGAACGCCGCGTCGCGATCGCCCAGCCCGACGTACCCGATCGCGATCTGCGCCGGCGGGACGAACCGCGTTTTCGACGCGTCGATCATGTCCGCGAGGATCTTGCGAGCTTTGGCCGGTTCGTTCGCGCGGCCGTACGCGTGCGCGAGGAGCGCCATGTGGAGCCAGTTCCCGTGCGCCGTGTCGTTGAGGCGTTGGAACTCGGCGAGGGCCTCGGCGTGACGTCCCTGCGCCGTGTACACCTGGCCGAGCAGCCGGCGGGCCGACGGAAAATTCGCGTCGATCTCGAGCGTCTTTCGTGCGAAGGCCTCGGCGGCGTCGTACCGCCGCCCGAAATAGTGTGAGAGCCCGACCGCGTAGGTGCCGATGAGGGACAGCGGGTCGAGCTCGCGCGATCGCTCCGCCTCGGCGATCGCTTCGGGGACGCGTCCGAGTTGGCCGAGGTACAGCGCGTACCAGATGTGCGCCGTCTGGTAGCTCGGATCCAGCTCGATGGCGCGCCTGAACTCGCGCTCCCCGACCTGCCATTGCCAATCGAACGCGTAGGTCACGAACGCGAGCGATACGTGCGCGTCCGCGAGCGTGTCGTCGATCTGCAGCGCCTTCTCCGCGGCCGCCTTCGCCTTGACGCTCGCGTCGGACGCCGGCATGACCGCGTACGGCATCGACCCGAGCATCGCGTACGTGTCCGCGAGGCCGGCGTACGCTGGCGCATAGCCGGCATCCTTGTCGATCGCCTGCTGAAAGTACACGCGCGCGCGCTGCAGCGCGTCGATCGTCCGCATGTTCCAGAAGTAGCGGCCCTTGAGATAGGCCTCGTACGCCTCGACGTCCCGCGTGCGCCGGCGCTCGACCCGCTGGCGATCCTCGCCCGGCAGTGCCGCGGCGAGCGCACGCCCCACCTGATCGGCGATCGTGTCCTGGACGTGGAAGACGTCGGTCCACGGCAGATCGAACCGCTGGCTCCAGACGGTCAGCCCGTCGGCGCTGCGCA
>Ga0075425_100006688_pt1 | contig 12114 bp, 11 predicted proteins | sample SoiMethybrSBSTD4_FD_75300 | JGI IMG/M metagenome (GOLD analysis project Ga0075425, IMG submission 75300) | Bulk soil microbial communities from a Populus tree surrounding site in Tennessee, USA - Soil MetaG P. TD hybrid SBSTD4 | ecosystem: Environmental > Terrestrial > Soil > Tree plantation...
GCGACGCGGATGCGCTCGGCGACGAGCGCGGCCGCCTCGGGTGTCGCGTCGGGCTGCAGGACGAGGAACTCATCGCCACCGAAGCGGGCGACGACATCGCTCGTCCGGACGTGGCCCTGGACGGCCTGGGCGATCGCGACCAGATGCCGGTTGCCGGCCTCGTGTCCGTGGCGGTCGTTCACGTCCTTCAGCGAGTCGCTGTCGATGACGAGCAGCGAGAGCGGCCGGTCGCCGCGCTTCGCACGCTCGATCTCTTCGTGGAGGCGCGCGCGGAAGTGCCGGCCGTTGTACACGCCGGTCAGCTCGTCGGTGACCGAGAGCCGCCGGACGGCTTCGTGCGACGCGGCGGCGGAGATGGCCAAGGATGCCTGGCTGGCGAGCGTCTGGGCGAACCGATAGTGCTCCGCCGTGAAGGTGTTCACGCCCATCTTGATCGCGCGGATGACGCCGAGCAGGCGCTGGTCGGCAACGAGCGGCACCACGATCGCGGACTTGCGGTCCAGCGGCACGCCTGCGATCGGGAGCACGCGCGGGTCGGCGACGAGATCCGGTATGAGCGCCGGTTCGCGATGCTCGGCGGTCCAGCCGACGATACCTTCGCCGAGCTTCACTTTCGTGTCACGCACGGTCGTCTCATATTCCATCGAGTAGTACCGCGGCTCGTAGACCATCGTCGCGACCTCGAGCCACTCGGTCTCCTCGTTCCACAGGAACACGGCCGTCGAGTCGGCGGTCGTCACGCGCTGGAACGCCTCGACGATCGTCTGGAGCGTCCCATCGCGGTCGAGCTGGGTCGCGCGCCGGGCCACCTCGTTCACGGCCTGGAGCTCCTCGATGTCGCTGCGGCGGGCGGCGTGCTCGCGCGCGTGCATGAGGGCCAGCGACACGAGCCCCGCGAACGCGGAGAGCAGCCGCTCGTCCTGGAGCGAGAATGCGTCGGTCTTCGGGCTCTGCACCGTGAGGACCCCGAGGAGATCTCCGCGGGCGATGAGCGGAACGCACATCTCGGACTTGCATGATGGCGACGCCGCGATGTATCGCGGATCGCTCGACACATCGCCCACGTTGAGGATCATGCGCGACCGCGCGCACGCCCCCGTGAGCCCGCGCTCCGCGGACATGCGGTAGTTCATGACCCCCACGTCCATGCTGCCTTCGCCCGCTGCCATCCCCGTGTACAGCTCGTCGCGCTCGGCGTCGTAGAGGAGCAGGTAGCGCATCGAGTAGCCGAACTGGTCGCCGAGCAGCTCGACGGCGTGCGAGAGCACGCTCGGCTCGTCCGTCGCCGCGTTGAGCAGGGCGTCGGCCGCGCGCATGAGCACGGAAAGCTCGTTCGCCCGAGGAGTCATCACTGCCATGTCGTCAAACCTTAGGTCGGCGTTCGGTCTAGATGGTTCCGCGCGAGGGAGTACGGACGTCCTACTGCACGAGGCGTGCGGGGACACCCGCCAGAGGGAGAGATCGCACGGTCTTCCCCGTGCTTGGGTCGAGGATGAGGAGCTCGGCGGGGTCGCGTTTGGCCATGAGGATCCGATCTCCCCCGCTCAGCGGACCGCAGTCGCTTCCGACGCTCGTGCTCCGGGCGTCCATGCCAATGAGGTAACGCCGCGCGTTCGTTCCGGCGATCGAGCAGAGGTGGATGATCCCATCCGCGGTCGCCACGGCCTGAAGGCCGATCCCGACCTGGCCACCGCGCTGACCCTGCGGGAAGGGTGCCTGCAGTGCGACGTCGGTCCAGTGGAGTTGATCGGTGAGCAGGTACACCCGGAAGCCGCCTCCGCTGAAGGGACCGTCGGAGGCGGCGATGCCGGTCCGCGCATCGGTGACGCGGAACGCGGCCGGCGGCACGAGCGAGCCACGGGGCAACGTCAGCCGGGAGCGCAGCGCCCGCGCGCTCACGTCGATGAATGCGACCTGCAGGCGCTGCGGGTCGCCGAACGGCACGATCAGCGCACCACCGCTGATCACGCCCGGCCCGGCGGTCGCCGGCAGCACGATCGGGTCGGCCGGCCTCTTGGTGGCAAGGTCGATCGGCACGACCGTGCTCTGGAGGTTCGTGACCGTGATCGCGAAAAGCGTCTTGCCGTCGGACGTGGGCACGAGCGACACCACATTCGGCCCACCGAGATCCACCCCGCCGAATCGCGATCCGGTCGTGGCGTCGAGCAGGGCGATCTTGCCGCCGTCGAGGCCCACGTAGAGCGAGCGCCGGTCAGCGGACAGCGCGAGCGCCGTGATCCGGTCGCCGGCATCGAACAGCTGACGCGTGCCCGCGTCCAGGTCGATGGCCTCGATCTCCTGCGCGTCCGCCTCGTCGGTGCTCCGGGAGATCGCGACGAATACGACGGAGGGCGCCGCCGTCGGCCGAGCGAGCGGGCCCAGACCGAGGACGTACGCGATCGCGACGGCGCCGACCACCACGACGATCGCGCCGACGGCGATGAGCGGTCCGCGCACTACGGCCTCAGTATGGCGAGCGCCAGTGGACGAACGCGTCGTCATCACCCGCGAGCCGTTGAATGCCGAGACCCGGCTCGAGCGGCACGACGGACCACTGACGCCGGACGGGCTCCACTACGTGCGGAGCCACTTCGCGTTCCCGAGCCCGCCGGCGAGCATCGCGATCTCCGGCGCCGTGCAGCGCGCGCGATCCGTTCCGATCGCCGAGCTGCGTGGGCTCGAGGCGCGCACGCTCGCGGTGACGCTCGAGTGCGCGGGCAACGGCCGATCGTTCCTCCGGCCGCCGGCGCCGGGCGAGCAGTGGGGCCTCGGAGCGGTGAGCACGGCCCGATGGACCGGGATCCCGCTCCGGTCGCTGCTCGAACCCGCCGGCCTTTCTCCATCGGTCGTCGAGATCCTGTTCCGCGGCGCCGACGCGGGCACGCCGCCGGGAGCGGAGCGACGGATCGCGTTCGAGCGGTCGCTCCCGATCGAGCGCGCCCTCGCGGACGACGTGCTCGTCGCGTACGCGATGAACGGGACCGACCTGCCGGTCGAGCACGGCGCGCCGGCGCGCCTCATCGTCCCACGGTGGTACGGCATGGCCTCCGTGAAGTGGCTCGCGGAGATCGTCGCCCTCGACGAGCCGTTCCGCGGGTTCTATCAGGCCGACCGCTACGTCTCGGGCGACCGGCCGCTGCACGAGATGCGGCCGCGGGCCGTCATCGCCGAACCCCTGCGCGACGTCCGGGCCGGGATGGTCACGATGCGCGGATACGCCTGGTCCGGCCAGGGAACGGTCACGCGCGTGGAAGTCTCATCGGACGGCGGGACGACCTGGCGCGACGCGGTGCTCGGCCCGCCGGTCTCCTTGTCCGCGTGGCGGGAGTGGCGCGCGGACTGGAGCGCGGTGCCCGGCGCCCATGACCTGCTCGCGCGGGCGACCGACACGAGCGGCGACGTGCAACCGCTGGTGCAGCGCCGGGACCCGCTCGGATACGAGAACAACGCGGCCCAATCCGTCCGCGTCTACGCACGCTGACGGCGGTGCGGCCACAGCGAGCGGAACGCTGAGCGCAGGCCGGCGAGCCGTTGCGCGATCGTGGGGATCGGCTCGGTGTCCGCCACGATGGCGTCGGTCTCGAGCGGGCTCGTGCGAAGGCGCACCTGGAGCAGCAGCCGGTACAGGATCTCCCACTGCTCGAAATCGAGCTCGGTGTCGGCGACGCGCCGCGCGATCGCATCAAGATCCGCGTCGCCGCGCGCCGCGCGCGCGAGCGCATCCTCGATCTCCTGGGCCTCTTTCGTCCAGGTCTGGTACGCGCGCGTGAACGTGAGCTCGCGCGCGATCGCGGCCCGGGCCCGGGAGAGCGGGCCCTTGCGGCCCCGCACCGCGAGGTCCATCGGGTGGATCACGATCTCGACGCTCGCGTCGTACAGCACGAACAGCTTTTCGGGGACGAGCGCCGCGACGCGCTTCCCGCCGCACAGCGCGAGGATGTGCCCCGGTAGCTCGTACATCCATCCGGCACGCCGCGTCGCGAGCGGCAGCTTCGCGCGCTCGAGCGCGTCACGGAGATCGCGCACCACCGTGTCGTAGCCGCCCGGCTGCACCGCGATCGCGACGTGGTCGCTCTGCCACCGCCGCAGCATCGCCCTGATGTTCGTGAGCGGCGCGAGGATCAGCATCCACACCAGAACGACGAACAGGCCGATCGCGTACGGATAGCCACGCAGCGTCTCGCGCACGAGCTCCGCACCGTGCGGCTGCGCGTTCGTGAGCTTCGTCGACAGGAACCCAACGATCAGCGGCAGCAGGACCGCGAGGGCGAGCATGGCCGGCCGGACCCACGGGTCCGCCCACGCCGGGATGGTGACGAACGCGAGCAGGAAGGTCGCGAAGCTCGGGTCCGCGACCCCCGCGAGCACGATCGGCCACAGCAGGGAGGCCGCGGCCATCGCCGACAGGAACAGCTGCCGGTCCTCGGGGACCCGGCCGAAGAGCGCCATCGTCGCCCACGAGAACGCGAGGCTCAGGACGCGGCCGAGCTGACGTCCAACGAAGGCGAAGATCGCGCCGATGGGAAGCACGTGTCGGGGTGTCGCAGGAGCCATGCCGCCACGTCATCGAACAGCGCCTGTGCGCCGACCACATTCGATTCCGCGCCCGAGTGCGGGTTCAGCTCGGTCCCATCCACGCCGTCGGCCACGCGGCCGGCACCGCGGTCGTAGACCGGACGGCGGGCCGGGTTGCGGCCGTCGAACCACGCGCGCGCGTCGCGCGCGGCCTTCGCGTAGGTGGCCTCGCCCGTAGCCTGCGCGAGCTGCTCCATCGAGAACGCGGCGGACGCCGCGCCATATGGCTGCACGGTCGGCAGATCGAAGCCGCTCGCGATGAGCGGCAGGAGGTACTCGTCCGCGCTCCGGCGCGCGATGTCGATCAGCTCGGGGCGGCGCAGCGTCCTGCCCGCGAGCGCGAGCACGCCTTCCTGGATGTGCGCCCAGACGTGCGGCTCCGTGGCGTCGTGTGCGTCCAGGAGGACATTGCCGCGGCGCTGCGACACCATGTCGTCGCACCACCGGGAGATATCGGCCGGCAGGTCCTGCGCGTCCAGTGCCGCGAGGACCTGCACCGCGCGCACGTCTGCGCCTACGGGGCGCTCGTCGAATGACTCGCGCGCGCGCCGGTAGTCGTCGCGCGCGCGATCGTCACCGAGCACGCGCCACGCCTTCGCCATCGCCCGAGCGCCGCGCGCCTGCCAGAACGACGCGCCGTCGGCGCGCGAGGTGATGCCGTCGATGTTGCGCACGCCGTTCCAGTCGAGGACGAAATTCACGAACCGTCCATCGTCCTGCTGCATCCAGCGGCAGAAGCCGAGCAGCCCGTCGACCCACACCCGCGCCACGGGCAGCTTCGTGAATGCCCAGAGGTCGCTCCAGAGAACGAAGGCCCGTGCCACGTCGTCCAGGCACGCGACGCCCTCGATGCCGCTCTCCTGGGCACCGAAATGCTCGCCGGCGTCATCCGCGTAGATCGCGAGGCCGAGTGCCTGCTCGTCGCCGGCATCGAGCGGTCGCGCGAGCGCCGCGAGTCGGGTCAGCATGGCTCGAGGCTGTCGAGGATCTCCCGCACGTCGAAGTCCGCGGCAGCAACGACCGAGTCGGCGGCACCGTAGTACAGGCGGATGCGCTCCCGCTGCTCGTCAAGCCGGATGTGCCCGCACGAGAAGACCGTGTGGTTGAACAGCCCGGTCGTCTCGTAGACCTCCGTCGGCTTGAGGATGGGCTTGGGCGAGCGCGCGATGACCTTGCGGGGATCCTCGAGATCCATGAGCAACGCGCCCATCGCGTAGGTCGTGTTGCGGTCAACGCCGTGGTAGATCTCCAGCCACCCGCGCTCGGTGCGGAACGGGACCGCCGACGCCCCGGTGCGCAGCTCGTCCCACTGGCCCCAACGGGGCATCGCGAGGCGTTGGTGACCGCCCCACTCCTTCATGTCGTCGGAGAACGCGATCCAGATCCCGAAGATCCGGGCGAACGATTGGGGCATCGGCCGGGTGAGCGCGACGTACTTGCCGCCGATCTTCTCCGGGAAGATCACGACGTCCTTGTGATCTGGCAGCAGGATGACGCCCTTGCGCTCGAATGACACGAAATCTGAGGTCGTGGCGAGGCTCGTGGTGATCCCCCACCGCGATACGGATACGTAGGTGACCTGGAAGTTCCCGTCGATGAACGTGACCCGCGGGTCTTCGACCCCGTACTCCTCGAGCGGATCCAGTGGACCGAGGGATACCTCCTTTTCGACCGTGAAGTGGACTCCGTCGCGCGATCGCGCCACGCGAAGGTGCGAGATCTGGGCGAGGAAGTCCTGATAGCCCTCGTTCACCATCCCGAGCGGGCCGCTCGCGTTCTTGTAGCGGATCGCGCGCGGGTCGCGAAGGTCGAGGCCAGGCAGGTCCTTGGGGATGTACGCCACGCGCACGGATGGCGGCTGGGTCGACGCGTCCATGTAGGCCATCCCGACGACGTCGTCCTTCGTGTAGTGGTGCGGGAGCGGCTTCTGCACCGGATGCGGTCCACCGAAGTCGAGTGTGAACGCGCCCGGCGGCAGGTCCACGTCGCTACGAGGGCGCTCCGCGACCCGCAGCAGCAGGATGACCTCGTCGCCGATGACCGCGGCGGCCGCGTTGAAGACGGACACGACCTCGAGTGCCGGCTGGGACGGCGGCACGTCGCGCGCGGTGAGCAATGGATTCTCCGCGAGGCGCCGACCGAGGTCGGCCCGTTCGGCGGTCTTCAAACGGCGACGAGCGGATCGTGCTGGCGGTGCGGTTCGAGCACGTGCTGGGTCAGCGCGAGCACGCGACGGCCGACGGCCGGCCAGGCCGTCTCGCGCCCGTAGGCGTAGGCCCGGCGCTCGAGGCGCTGCTTCAACTCGGCGTCGCCGAGGATCCGCTCGACGGCATCGGTGATCGCCGGTGCATCGCGGAACGGCACGATGATCCCGCGGTCGTCGGCCAGCGCCTCGATCGCGTGGAGGTACGGCGTGGACACGATCGCCTTCCCCGCCCCGAGGGCGTACGCGAGCGTGCCGCTCGTGATCTGGTTCGGGTCGAGGTATGGGGTCACGTACACGTCGGTGGCGAGGAGGTACCCGACGATGTCGCGCTGGGTGAGGTACTCGTTCACGAAGCCGATGTGGTCGGACATGCCGAGCTCCTCGGCGAGGCGCTCGAGCGTGTTCCGGTAGGCCTCGCCCTGCTGCTTGAGCAGCTCCGGGTGGGTCTGGCCAACGACGAGATACAGCGCGTTCGGATGACGTTCGACGATCGCCGGCATGGCGCCGATCACGAATTCCAGGCCCTTGCGCGGATCGACCAGGCCGAAGGTCGAGATGATCGCGCGACCCTCGACGCCGAGCTTGGTCTTCAGACGGTGGCGGCCGGTCGGCTCGATCGCCGGCATGCCGTGCGGGATCACGATCGGGACCTTGGTGATCCCGTAGTCCGATACGAGCAGCCGGGCCGCCGTGTGCGCCATCACGATGACCTCGTCGCTGCGCGACGAGATGAGCCGGATGGCGTCGCGCATCGACGGTGACGGGCTCGGCGGCACGCTGTGGAGCGTGACCATGAGCGGCTTGGTGAGCTCCTGCAGGAACGGCCGAAGGTGATCGTCGTACACGCCGTCCTTCCAGACGCCGTACAGCCCGAATTCGTGCTGGAGATTCACCACGTCGACGTTCGACTCGTTCAGCATGGCGGCGGCGGACCGGTAGGACTCGGGCTCGCGCTGGCGGATGCGGCTCTTGACCTCCGGGCCGTAGGCGCGGGCGCTGTTCGGCTCGTCGATCGCGACGACCGAGCAACGGACCGTCGGGTCGGCCGCTTTCACAGCGGCCATCACGTCGGCGGTGAAGGTCGCGATCCCGCAGCGACGGGGAATGGAAGAGGAGACAAACGCGATCCGCATGGACTCCATGCTAGGTGTCAGTGGGCGCTTGCTTGTCAGCCGCGCGCGGTCGGGCTGCGCTGCGCTTTGGCCTCCTGCTCGAGCACCTGCTCGCCAGGGCCGGGCGTGTCGGTGCCGAGGATCGGGCCGCCGCGCGCGATCGCGCCGGGCAGCTCCATCTCGGCTACCTCATCGGTGCTCTGGCGCTCGGGCACGCGCTCGTCGACGGTCTTGCTCTTGCGCTCCGCCGCGCCGAGATCGTCTGTGGGACGCGGGCTCTGGTCGTTCGGCATGTTCGGACCTCCCCTGACTGGCCCACACATCGAGAGCATGCCCTGTGCCGTTAGCGGATCCCCGCGACCCCCAGGAGACCCGGCAGGATGGACCCGAAGAACGAGCCGGCGATCGCGGCCCCCGCGACGAGCACGAGGATCTCGAGCCCGGACGCGAGCGGGTTGCGTTTCGTGAGCCGGGATTTCCACAGTCCGACGGCGAACATGACGACGGCCGAAAGCCCGATCGACACCCAGAGGCCCGTGCGCACGGGAAAGAAGAAGTACGGGAGGAGCGGCACGAGCGCGGCAACGAAGAACGCGCCGGCGAGGATGAGCGCACCCTGGAGCGGCGAGCCGCCCTCCTCGATCGCGAGGCCAAGCTCCTTCTCGACCATCGTCCGGAGCAGCACGTTCGGCTCGCGCGCGATCTCCGCGGCGATGCGCCGGGACGACTCCGCGCCGAGTCCTTCGCGCTCGAACATGAATGCGACTTCGGCCTGCGCCTCGCCGGGACGATCCTCGACCTCCGCCCGTTCGGACGCGATCTGGGCGAGGAAGATCTCGCGCTGGCTCTTCGACGACATGTATTCGCCCGCGCCCATCGAGAAGACCTCGGCCAGCGTCGCAGCGATGCCGCTGATGAGCACGGTGTACGTGTCGTTCGACGCCGCGGCCACGACCGTCACGACCGCGAGGATGCTGGTCACGCCATCCTGCAGGCCGAAGACGACCTCGCGCACTTCGGCCAGGAGATCCGCCTCCTTGCGCTCCTCGTCCAGGTGCGCGCGCAGCCAGGCCTTGTCGTGGAACGGGCGCTCGGCCGTCGGCTGATGCATCAGATGACCCGCCCGGGTCCGCCGCCCTCCGCCTCGAGGGGCAATCCGGCGCGCTTCCACGCGGTCACGCCGCCCTCGAGGTTCTCGACCGTGTAGCCAAGGGTCCGAAGGCCACGCGCAGCGGCGTCGCTCCGGTTGCCGTGGCGGCAGACCGTGAGGATGGTCGTCCCCTTCGGCACCTCGCCGATCCGCGCGCGCAGCTCGCCGAGCGGGATGTGCTGGGACCCGGCGATCCGTCCGGCCGCCCACTCGTCGGGCTCGCGCACGTCCAGCAGGTGGAGGTCGGTGCGGCCGTTCGCATCCTCTGGCGTCATCGACAGGATTCTGCGTCAGGTGCCTTGAGCTCGTGCGGACCCGCCATACTTCGAGGAAGACACCGCGAAGCACCGCATGTGAGGGAGGAGCAGCCCTGTGCGCGAGCCATACCCCGTGGCGCTCGTACCGCTCCTTCCGCAGTTCCTCCAGCGCCGCCGGGCGAAGGCGGACTTCCCGCTCCGCGCGATGGAGACGCTCGGGCTCGACCGGCCCGCCTATTTCTTCGCCATGGACATCGCCACCCAGGACCCGCGCGGCGCGCGGCCGCAGGACATCGGCAACAGCGCGTACCGCACGACGGACGATGCGCTGCGCACGACCGCGGCCGCCGGCGAGTCGGCCGGTCTGCTCTCCTGGGCGGACGGGCGCTGGTCACTCACCGCGAAGGGAACGACGGCCGTCGGCGAGCTGCGGCGCGCGATCGACGCGCACTATGCATCGCTCACGCCGATCGCGAAGGACGATCTCGACCGGCTGGCCGCGCTGCTCGACGACGCGTACCGGGCCGCGGCCACCGCGAAAGAGCCTGCGACGCGCGAGCACACGGCCCGCGGCGCGCGGTACCGCTGGCAGGAGCCGTCGTCCGCGATGGCCCGGCTCGACGCGGCGATCTACGGCCTGTGGCAGGTCCGCGACGACTGTCACGTCCAAGCGTGGCGGGACGCCGGCCTCTCCGGCCCCGTGCTCGATGTGCTTACACGGGTGTGGAAGGGCGAGGCGGCCACCGAGGCCGAGCTCATCGCGAAGATCGCGACCCAGCGTCCGGACGACGTGCGGGCGGCGCTGCAACAGCTTCGGGCCGCGGGCCACCTGACCGCCGGCCCCGCGCTCGAGCTGACCCCCGCGGGGACGGCGACCCGCGAGCGCATCGAAGCCGAGACCGACCGGTACTTCTTCGCGCCATGGCCGGATGCTGTGGGTGCGCAGGCCGACTGGGTGACCGAGCGATTGGCGGCGGTGAACGCGGCGCTCGCTTAGAACGCGCTTTTCATGATCGTTACGTCTGGCATCGATATTGCGAAGGTTCCCGGCGATGGCGATCGCCAGCCCTGGTCCGTCGGCCGAGCGGAGCGTCAGTCATGACGCTCGGATCCTGGTCGTCGATGACGAATCGGACATCGCGAACCTGCTCGGCACCGTGCTGCGCGAGGAGGGCTTCTCCGTCCGCGTCGTGACCGATTCGCGCCAGGCGCTCGAGGTCTTCAACAGCTTCCGCCCCGACCTTGTGAGCCTCGACGTGATGATGCCCAGCGTCGACGGCATCAGCCTTTGCCTCCAGCTCCGCAAGGAGACCGACGTCCCGATCCTCTTCGTGTCCGCGAAGAGCGATCCGCCGGATCGTGTCGTCGGTCTGCGCATCGGTGCGGACGACTACATGGGCAAGCCGTTCGACAACAATGAGCTCGTCGCGCGGGTCGAGGCGCTCCTGCGCCGGCGTTCGTACGCGGCGGTCGCCGATCGCGACCGGCGTCAGCTGCGCTTCGGGCTCTTCGTCATCGATCTCGGCAGCGTGCAGGCGGTCCATGGCGACGTGGCCCTTCCGCTCACCCCCACCGAGTTCAAGCTCCTGAAGACGCTCGGCGGCGAGCCGGGTCGCGTGTTCACACGCGACGACCTGCTCACCGGCGTGTGGGGATACGAGCCTGGCAGCGACACGCGGCTGGTCGACGTGCACGTCGGGCGGCTGCGGAAGAAGCTGCAGGACGGCGGGGTGACCGAGGTCTCGATCGAAACGGCTCGGGGCTTCGGGTACAAGCTCAGCGCGACACAGCAGGGACAGGCGCTGCAGAACTAGCGCCCCGAAGCGCCGCGAGCCCGCGCATCAGCGACCCGAACTCGTCGAACGTGAGCGACTGCGGTCCGTCCGACAGCGCGCGCTCGGGATCCGGATGCACCTCGATGATCAATCCGTCGGCGCCCGCGGCGACCGCCGCGCGCGCCATCGGCGCGACGTATGACGCCTTGCCGGTGCCGTGGCTCGGATCGACGACCACCGGCAGATGCGACAGCTCGTGCACCACGGCGACCGCGGAGACGTCGAGCACGTTGCGGGTCGCGGTCTCGCCACCGGGCACCGGCAGGCCCCGCTCGCAGAGCATCACATTGGCGTTGCCCTCGCGCAGGATGTATTCCGCGCAGAGCAGCCAGTTCTCGATCGTCGGGTACATCCCGCCGCGTTTCAGGAGCACCGGATGCCCCGAGCGGCCGACCTCACGGAGCAGTGCGTAGTTCTGCATGTTCCGCGCGCCGATCTGGAGGATGTCGACGTACTTCGCGCACAGCGCGACGTCGTGCGGGTCGAGCACCTCGGAGACGATCGGCATGCCCGTCTCGCGCTTGGCGCGGGCGAGGAGCTCGAGCCCCTCCTTCCCGAGCCCCTGAAAGTCGTAGGGCGACGTCCGTGGCTTGAACGCGCCGCCGCGAAGGATGTTCGCGCCCGCCGCCTTGACCGCGTGGGCCGTCGCGAGCAGCTGCTCCTCGCTCTCGACCGAGCAGGGACCGGCCATGACCACCACGGTACCGGCACCGATCGCGAGGTCGTCGACCATCACGACCGTCGGATCGGGATGGAACTCACGCGACGCGAGCTTGAACCGTTTGAGGACCGGGACGACACGATCGACCGCCGGCAGGGACTGCAGCTGTTCGGCGAGACGGGCTTTGTCGTCGTCGAGCACGCCGATCGCGCCGATGACGCTGACCTCGCTGCCCGAAAGGTTCGCGCCGTAGCCGCGCTCGCGGAGCCGATCGACGATGTGGTCGATCTGCTCTTTCGTCGCGCCCTTCCGCATGAT